>ERZ827197.5-NODE-5-length-351993-cov-15.999653_pt1 | contig 351993 bp, 293 predicted proteins | sample MGYA00519867_ERZ827197 | MGnify/ENA primary metagenome ERZ827197 (study PRJEB31778, sample SAMEA3449278) | human gut metagenome | biome: human gut; feature: human-associated habitat; material: faeces | place: United Kingdom | collected 2010/2012 ...
CCTGATCCGTTACATGCTGTGAGAGATAATGCTGCACAGAGAGTGATAATAGATATTAATGTTCTTTTTGTCTTCATAAATAATTGCTCCTTTAAATAATAATTTAAATAATATTAGTGTGGTTGATTGTTACATGTTGGTTTTGAATCTTGCTTATGTCCTTTTGGGGAACATGGCTTTCCCATAAACTGATAGTGGATCGCATCTTTTGGACATGCCTTCATACATGCTCCGCATCGTATGCATTCCGGATGATTTGGTGTTTTGCATACATCTACATCCATTTTGCATGCCTTTGAACACTTACCGCATCCGACACATTTGCTGCTTTCAACCTTGATACTCATAAGGCTGACCTTGTTGAATAATGAGTAGATTGCGCCGAGAGGACAAATCCATTTACAGAAGGGTCTGTAGAACAGAATACTCAGAACGACAACTGTAATTAAAATAAGGCATTTAAATGAAAACAGCTTTCCGAGTGCAGAGCGTATAGCTGCATTTCCGAGTGAAAGTGGTATAGCACCTTCCAGAACACCTTGTGGACAAATATACTTACAGAAGAACGGGTCTCCCATTCCTATGGAGTTCGTTACAAGCATCGGCAGAAGTATAACGAAAACAATAAGGATTATATATTTCAGGTATCTTAGTGGTTTCAGCCTGGCTGTGGAAAACTTTTTCCCGGGGATTTTGTGAAGCAGATCCTGAAACCATCCAAATGGACACAAAAACCCACATATAAATCTTCCGAGGATCACACCGATTAAAATGAAAAAACCGGTTATGTAGTAAGAAAATTTAAATTTGGATGATCCAACGACCGCCTGAAATGCACCAATGGGACACGCTCCTGTTGCAGCAGGACAGGAGTAACAGTTTAGTCCTGGTACGCATACTGTTTTTGCTTTGCCCTGATAGATCTTGCCTTTAAATAAATTGGGGATGTGAATATTGGTAAGCAGCGTGGCTGCTGCCTGTATCCATCCGCGTATTCTGGCTGTTTTTTTTGACAGTGATTTGTTCTTATCCAATTCCTACACACTCCAGACATAATTTTATTGCTTTGCTGAGCACGGCAGCTGCTTCACCTCTGACTGCACCATAGCTAATCATCGCTATACCCGTGATGAGTAAAATGGTCTGAGACATTTTCCTGTACTTCAAGATATTGCAACTCCTTTCATGATTGTGTTTGTTGACCAGCTGACTTGGATATTATACAATAGCTGTTGTAAAATTTTTGTTAAGAAGGATTTTTGTTAAGAAACAGGTGACAGTTTTGAGATTATTGATAGTTGAAGATGAGAAGCAGATATGTGATATGGTTGCGAAAAGCCTGTATGATGCCGGGTATGAGGTGGATACCTGTTATGACGGAGAAGAGGCTCTTGAATGCATTCTGTCAGAGGAATATGACCTGATCGTTCTGGATCTGAATCTGCCGGGTATGGATGGAATGGAGATTTTAAAGGAACTCAGACAGAAAAATGAGGAGACAAAGGTTATCATATTATCTGCGAGGGGACAAATTGCGGATAAGGTTGAAGGGCTGGATGCAGGTGCAAATGATTATATGGAAAAACCATTTCATTTGCAGGAGCTTGAGGCGCGTATCAGAAGTCTTACAAGAAGAAAATTTGTACAGAAGGATGTATGTCTGGAAAGTGGCGGGATAAAGTTTGACACGATAAAACGTGAGGCATACGCAAAAGGAGAAAAGGTTCCCCTTACAAGAAAAGAAAATGGAATCCTGGAATATCTGCTTCTTAATCTGGGCAGACCGGTAAGCCAGGAGGAATTGATGGAACATGTCTGGGATGCTTCGGTTGACAGTTTCAGTGGAGCGATCAGAGTACATATGTCTTCGCTGAGAAGAAAGCTTAAGGCAGTGCTTGGATATGATCCGATTTTGAACAAGGTGGGAGAAGGCTATAAAATACGAGAGGAGTCCGACAGATGAAAAGAATGTCGCTGCAGTGGAGGCTTACCTGTATAATCACATTATATATTGCGCTTATATGTGGATGCCTTACTTTGCTTGTCTATAAAAATGGAGTGTATTATATTGATTCTCTGCAAGAAACCGTTGATGCCCAGGGAGATGATAATGGGAGCGGTACTGATGAAATATATATAAGTATTCCGGAGGATAAGTGGGATGAATTTGCAAATGATTTTTCTGTTAAGGTGTACAATAATAAGGCAGATTACAAGAAAAACAGCCTGATAATTTCTGCCTTGCTGGCCCTGCTTGGCGGAGTAGCTACATATTTTATAAGTGGGCATGCACTAAAGCCTATCAGTGAGTTTTCTGATAAAATTGAAGAGGTACAGGCACAGAATCTGGCAGATTCACGAATAGAAGAAAACAGTGTTAAAGAACTGAACCAGCTCAGCGTTTCATATAACAAGATGCTTGAACGCCTCTCGGATGCATTTGAGATACAGAGACAGTTTACTGCAAATGCAGCACATGAGCTCAGAACTCCACTGTCTTTAATGCAGATACAGCTTGATTCATATAATTCTTCCCGGCATCCGGGAGATGATGAAGTCACTCTGCAGACGATAAAGATGGTAACTGAACAGAATGATAGACTCAGCAAAATGGTAAAGACACTTCTTGATATGAGTGAGCTTCAAACTGTGAGCCGGGATGATAAAATAATGGTCGACGCGCTTGTTGATGAGGTATTGGCGGATCTGGAACCTCTTGCACAGGAAAAGGATATAGAACTTATTGGAGAATGTACGGATGTAACGATGATAGGAAGTGACATCCTTATTTACAGGATGTTATACAATCTTGTTGAGAATGCTATAAAATATAACCGCACAGGAGGACGGGTTACAGTGACAGCGCGTCAGAAGGAAAAACACGTTTACCTGTCAGTAGAGGATACCGGAAATGGTATCCCGGAAGAACTGAAGGATCGCGTGTTTGAACCTTTCTTTCGCGTGGATAAATCCAGAAGCCGTGAGCTTGGCGGCGTAGGACTGGGACTTGCTCTTGTCCGCGAGATCGTGATAGTGCATGATGGCAATATTGCAGTTAAGTCTAATCCGTCTGGAGGAACGATTTTTGAAGTCGTTTTATAAAGTGAGCATTACAGCCGTTACATATAACAGACTTACCCACTTACTTTCCGGTAACAGCATATTGGCTGTCATACATAGCCTTAAGATTTTCGTTGGAATTGAATTTTTCTCCTATGCAGAATTCTTCAGACCATGTCATGTAGTATGCCCATGGAGTGTGTGACTTCTCCAGAAGATGTATATCCGGTATATATCCAACTTCGGTAAGGGCGGCAACCTTGTTCGGAGAGGTAGTTTCCACAAGCTTTGTGTATTCTTCACTGTAATCGGTTGCTGTGTATTCCGGCAGATATATGTCCATGGAGACAATATCAACGAAGTCATCTCCAGGGTATACGCCTTTTGTAGGACAGTTCCATACCCATATAAGGTTGTTGATGTTCAGTACATTTGTATAGTAGTCGAACATGAGTCTGTAGAGCTTTGCCGCAACAGCAGGACCTTTGGCACCCCACCAGAACCAGGTGCCCTCGGACTCGTGGAAAGGTCTCCACAGAACCGGGATATCTTCAAGCTGGAATCTTCGGAGTTCCTTTGCGATGATGTCCATATCGTGGTAGAAAGCATCACGTTCTCTTGTTCCTGGAATGAGCACCTTTTCAGCGTCGAAGTCAGTGTGCTCTGTGTAGAAACTCTTGTCACGACCTCCAATCGGAGAGAACCAGTGAAATGTGAAAGTGACAATGCCATTTGTTTTCTTTGCCCATTCGAGAGCGGTGTCAAGGGTATCCTGATTTTCATATACCTCTGTGAGACATTCTGCGGATGCATCATTATAGTTTATGTTTGGCGAGTATCCAAGCAGCTCGAAACCTCTGAGTGCCGGACATTTGCCTGTCTGTTCGTATATATAGTCAATCTCCTCCATAGAATTGGTCTGTGTGTGCTGACCTGTTATTATCTTTTTACCAGAAATCTCCGATAAATAATCCAGCAGATTCTGTGCTGAATGCGATATGTGCTTGTTTGCTGCTTTCTGCATCTTATTTTCTCCTTCATTAGTATGTGTTTGATATGCTTTTATCATATACAAATAAATGTAATAATTGTATTATATAAAGAGCAAAAAATAGTATAAACCTATCATGATACAACTTGGATCGTAGGGGGAGACTGCTATGGAAATATTTGAGTACATTGATGAGATGAAACAGCCATATGATATATTTTACACAGATTGTGTGCATTCTGAATTGCACTGGCACTATTACAGTGAGATGCTTTATATAGTCAGCGGATCTATCCGGGTGATCTGCAATGATGGAGAGACGGTTCTCAGAAAAGGGGATATGTGCTACCTATATCCGCTGCAGCTTCACAGTATAAAGGCGGATAAGACCTGTACGGAATCGGTGAAGTATGCGGTCATAAAGTTTAATATGTATACACTGGGCATTCCCCAGACTTATATAAGGAAAATGTATGATTGCTTTGTATACAGGACGGAGACTACAGATTTCTGTATGGTTATAAGGTCTGAAAAACTAAAAGAAAGTATGGCAGATATTGTTCAGGATATATTTGAGGAGTATACGGAAAAGCGGGAGATGTACATGCTTGCGGTTCAGTCTGGGATATATAAGCTGCTCATCATCATGGCAAGACAAATGAAAACAAATGGAGATTTTAAGCATAAGAGGTCGGATGGTGATGTGTATTTCAATCACATACTGGAATATATAGATGCGCATTCGTCAGAACAGATAGAGGTTCAAGATCTGGCAGAAATGTGCAGTATGAGTTATTCACACTTTGCCAGATCATTTAAGGCTCGTTATGGAAGATCGTGTAAGGAATACATATTGTATATAAGGCTCAACAAGGCGCAGAACATGCTGCTGTATTCGGATTATTCCATGGAATATATCGCGCAGGAAAATGGTTTTTCGGACAGCAGTTATTTTATCCGTGTGTATAAAAAGTGGAGGGGAATCACTCCGAAACAGGAAAGGATGCAGAACAGACTTTAGTATCCCAATAGGGTGCAAATGAAACAGACTCACATGTGATTGAGACACAAGAGAGTCTGTTCATAAACCGATTATATTGTTGCCGTTGCGGATTTGGCACGGCTAATTTTATTTTCCCCGAATTTTCGTCTCAGCTGTTTCATAACCCACAGGTACGCAGGTATCAGGAAGAGATCAGCACATACCCATGCAAGCGGACTTCCTAGTGATACGCAGATGAAACCGAAATGAGGCACCAGCACGAAACCGGCAACAGAACGGGCAATCATCTCACATATGCCTGCAAGTATGGCGAAAGTCGAGTATCCAAGCCCCTGTATCATGAATCTTACGATATTCACAAGAGCCAGGAATATGTAGAATGCGGCGTTGATAACTACGAATTCATATATGTAGCCGATAAGCTCAATCTGTTCCTTCTTTACAAAGAGAAGTGCAAGCTGCTTTCCGAATACGATGGAGAAAGCCAGAGCCACGAGGGCATATATGATTCCCATCTTGATACAGGCTTTAAGTCCCTGATCAACACGGTCAAGACGTCTGGCACCAACATTCTGACCTCCGTATGTTGCCATGGTGGAGCCCATTGCATCGAAAGGACAGCACATGAACATGGAAATCTTGCTTCCTGCTGATACGGCTGCAACATATGTTGAACCCATATCATTGACTGCGGTCTGAAGAATGACACTGCCTATGGCGGTTATGCTGTACTGCAGGCCCATAGGCAGACCCATACCGCAGAGCTTAAGGCAGTGGCGCATGCTGAATGTCCAATCCTCTTTACTGAATTCAAGATACTTCAGTTTCTTTGTCATGTATATCGTACATATGATTCCTGACACTGCCTGTGAAGCTACTGTGGCAACTGCAGCTCCGGCGACGCCCATAGGAACAACAAGTATAAGATCAAGTATTATGTTGACAATTGATGAACCCACAAGGAATATGACAGGTGTGATACTGTCTCCGAGTGATCTCAGTATCCCGGCGGTCAGGTTGTAGAGGAAGGTTGCCGGAATGCCCAGGAATATTATAAATATGTATATATATGCATCATCGATGATATTCGAAGGTGTTCGGAGAGCCTTGAGTATCTGCATGGTAAAGATACTTACTGCCACTGTTATAACAGCAGCCAGTGCAACGGATGACCATATACTGTTGATTATATAAGCCTTAAGAGCCTTGAAATCCTTCGCACCGTAAGCCTGGGCAACAGGGATTGCAAATCCATTGCAGATTCCTATACAGAATCCGAGTATCATGAAGTTGATGCTTCCGGTGGAACCCACCGCCGCCAGCGCGTCCGTTCCCAGCTTCTGACCGACTATGACAGAATCCACCATATTATAAAACTGCTGAAATATCAGACCAAAGAGAAGGGGCAGACCAAAGTTCAATATAAGCTTTGAAGGCTTTCCTTCAGTGAGGTCTTTTGTGCCACTGATGCGTGCGATAAAATTCTTCATGTAATTCACCTCTCCAAAATTGTTATTTACAGGTTGTTTTCACGATATCGTGTGTTTGCTAGTTAATCACCTTTTAATGATTTTATATATGGAAAAAAGGTGATTAAACGTGGTAAAATGTAAACACTTTTGTAATGCTGAAAACTTGATATATATTAGTCTCTGAACTAATATAAGTATAGTCGTAAAAGTGATGAAAAAAGAGAAAATAATTGTGCATAAAGCGCATGGATACGAACCGGGATGATATCAGTAGTGATCATGACCTGGCAGGGGATATGGAATGAGTAGAGATAGTGATAAAAAAAAGAACAATAAAAAACACAGAGAAGAGATTAGAAATATAAGCAGCATAGAGAATGGTACTTCGAGAGCCTACAGGCAGAAGGTGCTTGTCAGACAGGCTGGAAAGCTCGTGGACGAGCTGGAGCGCGCAAGGCGTGAAGAACAGGAAACTCAGGCAGATGGAATCATCAGACAGAAGGTAGTCAAGAGAAAGAGCACCAGGATAGCGTACAGGGTGGTTGGCATAATATTTGTACTGGCAGGTATAGCAGTTGTGTGGTGGGCTATGGGAGGTCACTACAGAATGATAAAGGCTGCTATTGCGATTGCGGCCATGGCATATGGATTTTATGTGGTCAAGGCTTCATTTAGAAAGTCTGCATATGATATGACATATCTGTTTGGTCAGGATGTTGTAACGATCATTCAGAAGAGAGGCAGTAAGGTGATACCGTATGAGACTATTACAGGGTATATCATGATAGAGCCTGATCCTGAATTGAAGTATTATATAATTAAGTTTGACAGAGGCAGGGAGAGTTACATAGTTCCATTTGCCGGAGCAAAAGGCAAATGTGAGGCGGTATACGATATCCTGAGAGAGAAGGTAAGAACTGATGAAGAATAAAATACTTGAAAAGCTGCAGAACAGTGATGGATATGTGTCAGGACAGGAGCTCTGTGAGCTGTTGGGGGTATCCAGAACAGCGGTGTGGAAGAACATACAGGCACTCAAGAATGAAGGTTATGTGATCGAGGGCGTGAACAACAAGGGATACAGATTGGTGAGTGAGCCTGATGTAATGTCTGAGGAGAAGATCTCAAAGTATCTTGAGACCAGAACATTTGCCAGAAAGCTTTACTATTATGATGAGACGGATTCAACGAACACCCGTGCCAAGATAGTCGGGGAAACTGACTGTGTTCACGGAGCTCTGTTCGTGGCAAATGAGCAGACTGCAGGAAAGGGACGAAGAGGCCACAGTTGGAATTCTGATAAGGGCACGACAATATCCATGTCGTATCTGCTCAAGCCGGACATAGATATTTCCTGTGTGTCAAGGATAACTCTGGTGTCGGCGGTGGCACTTGCCAGAGCGTTCAGCAAGGTGGATGGAGTAAAGCCTCAGATTAAATGGCCGAATGATGTGTTGTCTGATGGAAAAAAAATGGTCGGAATCCTCACAGAGATGAGTTCCGAGGGAACTGACATAAGCTATGTTGTTGTGGGAATAGGCATAAACGTGTATAACCGAAGCTTCCCTGAGGACATAGCAGACAAGGCCACATCAATACTGCTGGAAAATGGCAAGGGATGTGACAGATCATGGTTCATTGCACAGGTGTCAAATGAATTTGAAAAGCTATATGACGAATTTATAAAGAATAAGGACCTGGGATTCCTTGTTGATGAGTACAACAGTTATCTTGTGAACAGGGATAAGCAGGTGTATGTAATAGAGGGGGATAAAAAGACAGAGTACACGGCGCTTGGACTTTCAAAGGATGGAGGACTTCTGGTGAGGGATGCCGATGGCGAGGTTCACGATATAATATCCGGGGAAGTATCCGTGAGAGGAATATATGGATATGTGTAAGGCTGAAAAAAATAGCTGATCAAGAATATGGTTATAGGGCTTAAGAAAATTAATAATTGGTATGTATAATTCAAAAAAACTAGAAATATAGCCCCTTATAGTTTATAATCGGCAGTGAGTATATAACAAAACTTAGAAAACACAAAGATGGAGGACATAAAACATGGAAAAGATTCAGATGACCACACCACTTGTAGAGATGGATGGAGATGAGATGACCAGAATTCTCTGGCAGTATATAAAGGATGAGCTTATTTATCCATTTATCGATCTCAAGTCAGAGTACTATGACCTTGGACTTGTACATAGAAATGAGACAGATGACAAGGTAACATTTGACTCAGCATACGCAACACAGAAGTATGGCGTAGCTGTAAAGTGTGCTACTATCACACCTAATGCGGCAAGAGTTAAGGAGTACAATCTCAAGGAGATGTGGAAGAGCCCTAACGGAACCATCAGAGCGATCCTTGATGGTACAGTGTTCAGAGCACCTATCGTAGTAAAGGGAATCGAGCCATGTGTTAAGAACTGGAAGAAGCCTATCACCATCGCAAGACATGCATATGGTGATGTATACAAGAGCGTAGAGATAGATGTTCCAGGTCCTGGAACTGCAGAGCTTGTATTCACAGGCGATGACGGACAGGTTATAAAGGAGACTATACATAAGTTTGATGGCCCTGGTGTTCTTCAGGGACAGCACAACGTGGACAAGTCTATTGAGAGCTTTGCAAGAAGCTGTTTCAAGTATGCGCTTGATACCAAGCAGACATTGTGGTTTGCCACAAAGGATACCATATCAAAGAAGTATGACCATACATTCAAGGATATCTTCCAGGAGATATTCGATGCAGAGTATAAGGAGCAGTTCGATGCAGCAGGTATTGAGTACTTCTACACACTTATAGATGATGCGGTTGCCCGTGTTATGAAGAGTGAAGGCGGTTACATCTGGGCATGTAAGAATTATGATGGAGATGTAATGAGTGATATGATCTCATCAGCATTTGGTTCACTTGCCATGATGACATCAGTTCTCGTATCCCCTGATGGAAAGTATGAGTACGAGGCAGCACACGGAACAGTTATGAGACATTACTACAAGCACCTTGCCGGTGAGGAGACATCAACCAACTCAGTTGCAACTATCTTCGCATGGTCAGGAGCACTCAGAAAGCGTGGAGAGCTTGATGGAATCCAGGCACTTCAGGATTTTGCAGACAAGCTCGAGGCTGCAACCATCAAGACTATAGAAGATGGCAAGATGACAAAGGATCTGGCTCTCATCACAACTCTCGAGAACCCAACAGTCCTCAACAGTGAGAACTTTATCAAGGCTATCAGAGAGACACTTGAGGGTATGCTCTAAGAATGAAATTGTGTAACGGGCTGATTACAGACGTTGCTTTTAACGGGATATCACCTTTATTCATACAAATGGATAAAGGTGATATTTTTATGCCATTGTGTAAAATGTGGCATTGGGTTAAAATAGCTTATATAGCATGCCTATAGAAGCATGCATATAGTAGTTTGTCTAGCTGAGTGTAGCGTATAAGATAATGAGGAGTTGCATTTATGAGAATTGAGCATGTTGCGATGTATGTGAATGATCTTGAAGCTGCGAAGAATTTTTTTGAGAAATATCTGGGAGCATCAGCAAATGAGGGATATCATAATAAAACGACGGACTTCCGTTCATATTTTCTCACATTTGATGATGGCGCAAGGCTTGAGATAATGAACAGGCCGGGAATGGATGATCCTGAAAAGACACTTAACAGAACAGGATTGATACATATAGCGTTCAGTGTGGGGAGCAAAGAAAAAGTGGATGAGCTTACCAGACAGCTTGCGGAGGATGGCTATGAGGTGACAAGTGGACCGCGGACGACAGGCGATGGATACTATGAGAGCTGTGTGGTCTGCATAGAGGATAATCAGATAGAGATAACGGTATAGGAATGACAGAATAGGAATGACAGAATAGGAGGTAAAAGACAATGGATAATCAGGTATTAGAGGTAATAAAAAAGAGAAGCTCAGCGAGAGCATACAGTGATGAAGAGGTTACGAAGGAGCAGCTTGAGAAGGTCATCGAAGCTGGGCTTCAGGGACCTACAGGTATGAATAAGAAAGAGATACATTTTACAGTTGTTAAGGGTGATGCTCCAATTCTGGAAGAGCTTGATGCAGAGAAGCGTGCACTTCGCGGACAGGATAAGCAGCCTCACAATTTCTATTATGAGGCTCCGGTGCTCATATTCTTAAGCGCTGAGGATGACTTCAAGTGGAGCAAGGTGGATTCAGGAATTGCAGTTCAGAATATGGCTATAGCGGCAGAGAGCATGGGGCTCGGAAATCTGATAATCGGTTGCGTGTATGATGCACTTCACGGGGAGAAGAAAGCATATTTTGACAAGGCACTTGCAATACCGAAGGGATATTCATTCCAGATAGCTCTTGCCGTTGGACACAAGACTGACAACAAGACACCACATGATTACGATGTTGCTGCGCAGGTAAGTTATCTGTAGTATATATGGGGAGGATATTGCGTATGGGAAAACTTGTAATGGGGTATTGGGACTGCCCATATTGTAGTACGAAACATATAGAAGGAACGAAGCGTGAGTGTCCGTCCTGCGGAAAGCCGAGGGGACAGGAAGTTAAGTTCTATATGGATGGAGTGCGGTATTTGTCCGCGGAGGAGAGTCAGACAAAGGGAAAAGGTGCCGACTGGTTATGTGATCATTGTGGCAATTACAATTCAGCTCTTAACACACGGTGCAGCAGCTGCGGTGCTGAACGAGGTGCGAAGGATAAGGGGTATTTTGACGTCAGGAAAGAGCAGGACGCAAGGAATGCCAGGAATGCATCAGGTACAGGAACGGCTGCCGACGGACAAAAAGGCGGGCAGGGCAATCGGAAAAGAGGACATTCATTTGGAGCATGGAAGATAGTGCTGATCGGCATGCTTGTGATAGCGGCTATAATCGGACTTACGGCGATCATAGCCATGCCAAAGAAGAGGACAGTCACAGTCAGGGATATGACATGGAAGACCAGTGTTGATGTGGAGAAATATATTCTGTGTGATGAAGACGACTGGGAACTCCCCGAGGGTGCCACGCTAAAGACCACGAAACAAGAGGTGCACCATACTGAACAGGAATATGTTGGTGAGCGTGAGGAGACCTATGATTCATATGAGGTGATAGGTTCCCATGTGGAGTACAGCTATGAGGACAATGGAGATGGAACCTTCTCTGAAGTTGCAAATGATGTGGACGATTATGGATATGTGACGAGAACGAGGTCTGTTCCGGTGTATAGAGATAAGCCTATATACAGGACGAAGTATTATTATACAATATGGCGGTGGAAGTACGACAGGACGGAGACCGCCGAGGGCGGTGGAAAGACACCGGAATACCCAGATCCCCAGCTCACAGACAAGGAGAGGCTAGGGAAAAAATCAGTTGAATATGAAGTCACATGTGAAGTGAAGGATAAGGAAAAGACATATAAAGTTGAAAAGTCTATATATGACAAACTTGACATAGGTGAGACATATAAAGTCAAGGCTGACTCTGAGGAGATAGTGAGTATCATAGAGTAAAGACTTAAGAACACGGAGGCGGGCAAAAGTGACAAAGCAGTCAAAGCCTGGTAAGGATAAAAATTCAGATATTGAGAGATATCCGTATCTGGTGGCTGAACTGTCAGGACAGATTGCGGTATATGCTTATGTGGGACCATTTCATGACAGACCGGCGTATGACTGGTCCGTGGAGACATCGATATATGTGGATAGGAATATAAGGCATATGGTTGATCCTGAGAGACCATTCTGACCTGCCTGGCTCATCCCCGGATGGATAAGACATAGTGAAAATTATGTCGAATCTGTTCGGGGATTTTTTTATTATAACGAATATGCGGGAAGTCTGTTGAATACTATGTATTTGAGACGAAATAGTTAAGGCGGACATTGAATGAGAGGTAACCATGATAATGGGATGTGCTTTCAGACTATGCAGCTCATAGCAGTTGCAGTGGCGATGGTTTTTGTGCTTTGCGTGACGGCGGGGACTATAGGAGCACTTGCAAAGGCGGACGATGGCAGTTATATGCTGCAAAGCAGCTCTGCAACGGAGCTAATGGGGGACTTTGGTGTGATATGTTTTGACACACTGTATGCACAGACACATCTTCACAGTAACTTTATCACAAGGACACTCAGTGCAAATTCAAACTCGGGACTCAGAAATTCGTATGGAGTATATGAGGAATTCTACTTTGAAAATGCTGAACGGATGTGTGGCTGTGTGTCGGATGCAGGAACTGATATGCTTTATACAGGATCGGAAGTCAGGAGAGCAGATGGCGGTGAAATATATATCCGTATGAATGATGGCTCCGAGACAAAGCTTGACAGTCCGGCAAATGTCAGAACCGATGCGGAGATTGCAGAGGATGGTGAATATTCTAAATATGCAGATATGGCTGATATACAGAGAAAGTTTATTGACTATAGTCAGAAACTTAGGACTTATGCAGACACAGAGGGTACTGTGGATGTTGATATAACAGGTGATATGAACGATAGAAGTGTGTCAGTAAATGGTAGCGGACTGCATGTGGTATCCATGGATTACAGTCAGCTCGCCGCGGGCACAAATCCGATATATTTTGAGTTCCCGGATTATGGTGATGATACGGTGCTGCTCATGAATATTGATCTGGCAGGTATCCAGGATGCTGTTCTGGGCGATCTGATACTTGGAAGCAAGAGCGATGCAAAGGCAAACGATAATGGTAATTTTTATAATGCCTACAACAGAATGTATTTTAACTTCTATGACAGCTCGGCAGCAGATGGACAATTTGGCGGAAGCATAACATTTGCGGGCAGGGGATTTGGAACAGTGATAGCTCCAGAGGCAGCGGTAAATCTCGGACACAACTGGGATGGTTGTGTGGTGAGTGAAGTATTCTCAAACGGAGGAGAGTTCCACAGAGTACCGGGAAATGATTTCCTGGATGAAGAGCCAACGACAGAGGGTACGACGACCGAAGATACGACAACCGAAGATACGACAACGGAGGGCACGACAACCGAAGACACAACCACGGAAGACACAACGACAAAGGATACGACAACGGAAGATACCACAACAGAAGACACGACGACAGAGGACACGACAACAGAAGATACCACAACAGAAGATACCACAACAGAAGATACCACAACGGAAGACACGACAACAGAATCAACAACAGGAACAACAACAGAGGATACCTCAACAGAAACTACGACGGGTACAACTACAGAGTCGACCACGGAACGTACTACATGGAGTACAACAGGAACAACAAACACCATGACAACAACACGTAACACGCCTCCGGGCAGACATCCAGATACAGGTGATCGGCTGCCTGTAAAAGAAACGGCAGTTGTGGTTATTCTGGCTCTTATGGGAAGTGCAGGGATATTAATATATAAAAAAATAAGAAAGTAGACATATTCTATTGAAATAGGACATAGAGCTGGGCTACAGCACCGCCATGTATGCAGCGTTTTACATGGCGGTGTTTTGCGTAATACAGGTAAAAATGCCCATAGTCTTGCATAATATCCCAGGATGTGATATATTTTAGAGGAATTTTGTGGTACAAAATACCATGGCGGGAGAATGTGTTTACATTATTTGACACAGAATAATAAGAAGGCACATTCTTTATTTTTGCTCATTAAAGATAGGAGAACAAGAACATGACGATAACTGATGAAACAATTGATTATGTTGGAATCCTTGCAAAGCTTGAGCTCTCCCCGGAGGAGAAGGAGCAGGCAAAGAAGGATATGTCAGACATGCTTGATTATGTCAGCAAACTGAATGAACTTAATACAGACGGTGTGGAGGCTATGAGCCATACATTCCCATACAACAATGTGTTCCGTGAGGATGTTGTTGTAAATGGAGACGACAGAGAGAACATGCTGAAGAATGCGCCAGAGCAGAAGGATGGCTGCTACAAGGTGCCAAAGACATTTGACTAGGAGGTAGGCTGAAGTGAATTTAATGGGGATGACGGCTGTAGAGCTGGGAAAAGCTATTAAAGATGGACAGGTGAGCGTAGTTGAAGCGACACAGGCCTGTCTTGACAGCATCGAGGCGTGCGAGAAAGATTATAATAGTTTTGTCACGGTTGATCGTGAAGGAGCACTTGCCCAGGCGGAGGAAGTGCAGAAGAAGATAGATGCGGGAGAGCTCAATGGTCCTCTTGCAGGAGTGCCGATAGCAATAAAGGACAATATGTGCCAGGAGGGTGTGCAGACAAGCTGTTCATCCAAGATTCTGTCAAATTTTGTTCCGACATATACTGCTGAGGCCGTTGTGAAGCTCAAGGAAGCAGGAGCGGTTATAGTAGGACATACCAACATGGATGAGTTTGCCATGGGAAGTACAACCGAGACATCATATTTTGGTGAGACAAGAAATCCATGGGATACAAATAGAGTTCCAGGTGGTTCATCAGGTGGATCAGCGGCAGCAGTTGCCGGTGAGGAGGTGCCATGTGCCCTCGGTTCAGATACCGGTGGATCCATCAGACAGCCGGCTTCATTCTGCGGTGTTACCGGAATCAAGCCAACCTATGGAAGAGTGTCAAGATACGGACTTATAGCATACGGTTCATCACTTGACCAGATCGGACCACTTGCGAAGAATGTAGAGGACTGTGCGACGATCCTTGAGATCATATCACAGTATGACAAGAAGGATTCAACATCAGTTAACAGAGATGACAATGATTTTACAAGCGCACTTGTGGATGATGTGAAAGGCCTTAAGATCGGTCTTCCAAGAGACTATTTCACAGAGGGACTTGAGCCTGAGATAAAGGAAGCCGTGTATGGAGTAGCTGAGGCTTTGAAGGCAAAGGGAGCTATTGTTGAGGAGTTTGATCTTGGAATGGTTGAGTATGCTATTCCTGCTTACTATATCATTGCATCGGCGGAGGCAAGTTCTAACCTTGAGAGATTCGACGGTGTAAAATATGGTTACAGAACACCAGAGTACACAGATCTTCACAACATGTACAAGAAGAGCCGTTCAGAAGGATTTGGCCCTGAGGTCAAGAGAAGAATCATGCTCGGTTCATTTGTGCTGAGTTCAGGTTATTACGATGCATATTATGTAAAGGCACTCAAGGCAAAGGCGCTCATCAAACAGGCATATGACAAGGCATTTGAGAAGTATGATATCATTCTCGGACCTGTTGCACCTACAACAGCACTGAAGATGGGAGAGTCACTCTCAGATCCTATCAAGATGTATCTGGGAGATGTGTACACAGTCCCTGTAAATCTTGCAGGACTTCCGGGAATATCACTTCCATGTGGAACTGATAAGGATGGAATGCCTATAGGTGTGCAGATGGTTGGAGACGCATTTGACGAAAAGACCATTATCAGGGCAGCGTATGCATTTGAGCAGACTAGAGAGTACAAGAGACCTGCACAGGTTTCAGAAAGGGGGCTGTAAGAGATGGCAAAGACATATGAGACAGTCATCGGACTTGAGGTCCATGTAGAGCTTGCGACCAAGACAAAGATATTCTGCGGCTGCAGCACAGCATTTGGAGGAGCTCCGAATACACATACATGTCCTGTATGTACAGGAATGCCGGGCTCACTTCCGGTACTTAACAAAGAGGTTGTGAATAAAGCGATTGCGGTTGGTCTTGCAACAAACTGCACTATCACACAGAATTGCAAGTTTGACCGAAAGAACTATTTCTATCCGGACAACCCACAGAACTACCAGATATCACAGCTCTACTATCCAATATGCAGGGACGGTAAGGTTGAGATAGAGGTTGACGGAGTTAAGAAATATGTGAGGATCCATGAGATACATATGGAGGAGGATGCAGGTAAGCTTGTCCATGATCCATATACAGACAGCTCACTTGTGGATTTCAACCGTTCAGGTGTGCCTCTTATAGAGATAGTATCTGAGCCTGACATGAGATCTGCGGAGGATGTAATAGCATATCTTGAAAAGCTCAGAGAGACGATACAGTATCTCGGAGCTTCAGACTGTAAGCTGAATGAGGGATCCATGCGTGCTGATGTCAATCTTTCGATCAGAGAGGTTGGCTCAGAGGAGTTTGGCACACGTACAGAGACCAAGAACCTGAACTCATTCAAGGCCATTGCCAGAGCCATAGAGAATGAGAGAGAGAGACAGATCGATCTCATCGAGTCTGGTGAAAATGTTGTCCAGGAGACAAGAAGATGGGATGATACTAAGGAGTATTCATATCCTATGAGATCCAAGGAGGATGCACAGGATTACAGATATTTCCCTGATCCTGACCTTGTACCTATCCACATCAGCGATGAGTGGCTCCAGCAGGTAAGGGACGCACAGCCTGAGTTCAGAGACGAGAAGAAGATAAGATACAAAGAGGAATATGCGATTCCTGACTATGATATAGACATCATCACGGCCTCCAAGAAGCTGGCAGATCTGTTTGAGGACGCGATTGCACTGGGAGCACCTGCAAAGAAGGTTTCCAACTGGATCATGGGAGAGACCATGAGACTGATGAAGGAGAACAGTGTTGATGCGGAAGACCTGAAGTTTTCAGCGGAGAATCTTGCGAAGCTCATCAAGCTTGTTGATGACAGGGTTATCAATGGCGGTGTTGCAAAGGAAGTGTTCGAAAAGATATTTGCAGATAATATAGATCCTGAGAAGTATGTCAAGGATAACGGACTTGCAACTGTTCAGGATGACAATGCACTTAAGGAGGCATGTCAGGTAGCCATAGATAACAATCCAAAGGCTGTTGATGATTACAGAGGCGGCAAGGAGAAGGCTCTCGGAGCACTTGTCGGACAGGTTATGAAAGCTATGAAGGGTAAAGCAGATCCTGGATCTGTCAACAAGATGCTTAGGGAGATGCTATAAATATGGAAGAAAACAGAAGAGTTAGAAAGAGGGACAGATACAAACGTCTCATAACAGTGGGTGAGGCCTGTGTACTCATCGCTGTGGAGCTGGTGTTGTTTGGACTCATGTGGTACCGAGACTATGAGGTAACGCTTACGCTTCCGTTCTGGAGAAGAGGAAACTGGGCAGTTATCGGAATGTATGGAATAATCATCATACTTTTCACCAAGCTTTATGGTGGTTACAGAGTCGGATTCTTCAGACTGCTTGATATAGTTTACTCACAGCTGCTGGCTCTCGTGTGTGCCAATGTAGTTGGTTACCTGCAGCTCTGTATAATCTGTCGTGACTATGTAAATCCGGTACCATTGTTAAAGGTAACCGGGCTTGAAACGATAGTGATATTGATTTGGATATTTGCGTGTAGATTTTTGTATGCGAAGATGTATCCGCCAAGGCATCTGCTGCTGGTATATGGATATAAGACTCCGATAGAGTTCATAGACAAGATCAATGCCCGTAAGGACAAGTATGTAATAGAAGACAGAATACATGTCAGCGAGGGCGAGCAGGCGATCAAGGAGAAGATACTCCAGTACGATGGAGTAATCATTTGCGAGACAAAGGCTTATATAAGAAATGAGCTTGTGAAGTATTGTTTTGAACACTCCATCAGATCGTATGTTGTGCCAAAGCTTTCCGACATAATCATATTAGGAGCTGAGCCTATTCATTTGTTCGATACGCCTATCCTCTTATCACGAAATCAGGGACTTACCGGTGACGATATGATCATTAAGAGGATCATGGATGTTATATGTGGATTTATACTGCTTGTCATAGCTTCACCATTTATGCTCATATCAGCACTTGCGATATGGCTGTATGACAGAGGACCGATATTCTACAAGCAGGACAGATTGACACTGAATGGCAAGGTGTTCAAGATCATCAAGTTCAGAAGTATGAAGATGGACTCCGAGGCAGGTGGAGCACAGCTTGCAAAGAAGGATGATGACAGAATAACCCCTGTGGGAAAATGGCTCAGAAAGCTGCATCTTGATGAACTGCCACAGCTTTTCAACGTACTCAAGGGTGATATGTCACTTGTCGGACCGAGACCTGAGAGACCGGAGATCGCCGAGCTTTATAAAAAGACATTCCCTGAGTTTGACTACAGACTCAAGATGAAGGCCGGACTTACGGGATATGCACAGGTTTACGGCAAATACAACACAACCCCTAGAGATAAGGTTAAGCTGGATCTTACCTATTATGAGCAGTATTCAATATGGCTTGATCTCAAGCTGATGCTCCTGACGGTAAAGATCATGTTCCAGAAGGAGACATCAGAGGGAATCGCATCAAATATGACCACGGCACTCAGGGATGGCGAGAAGGTACAGATACCTTCACCTGTAAATGTGAAGCCGGAAGGGCTTGATGAGTCTGAGGATGCATTCTATGACCTCGGAAAGACTGTGCAGAAAACAGATAAATAATAAGCGATATATATCGATGTAGGTGTGTGTGATGACTGGAGAAAAAGTATCGGTGATAATTCCGGCGTATAACAGCAGCAGAACCATTTATTCTGCGGTGGATTCAGTTATGAAGCAGGGGATTCCTGTGGAGGTCATAATAGTTGATGACTGTTCGACGGATGATCTGACAGGAGCACTTGATGGATACGCGGAAGATGACCGTGTGAATATCATCAGAAATGAAAAAAATATGGGAGTTGCAGCTTCGCGTAACCGCGGGGTTGCGGCTGCAACTTGCAGATACGTTGCATTTATAGATTCGGATGATCAGTGGCAGCCTGATAAACTGGCTAAACAGTTGAAGCTTATGGAGCAGACAGGTGCGGTTCTGTGTTCTACGGCCAGGGAGCTTGTGAACGAAGACGGATCCAGAACGGGAAAAGTGATCGGAGTTCCTGAAAAGGTAACCTATAAGATGCTACTCAGAGGAAATGTGATCAATTGTTCATCGGTTGTGATGGACAGACAGGTTGCACTCAGATATCCGATGGGCAACGACGATATCCATGAGGATTATATTTGCTGGTTGCAGATACTGAAGGAATACGGAAGCTCGGTTGCGATAAATGAGCCGTTGCTATTATACAGGCAGATGAGAAACAGTAAGTCTGGTTCAAAACTGTCGTCTGCAAAAAAGACATTTGCCGTATACAGAAAAGTTGGATATGGAGTTATAAGAAGCTGCTTTTACTTCATGTGTTATGCGGTAAATGGTGTTGTAAAATATCTGTTCTGATAGGAATAAATTATATGGCGGAGAAAAGAAATGACGGATGACAATAAGAAGAGAGGCCCGGGAAGGCCGACGGAAAAGAGAAAAGATACGATCCTGAGACTTAGGATAGATACAGATACTCATCGGAAGCTCAGTGAATGTGCGGCGGTGCGACAGGTATCTATGTCAGAGCTTGTCAGGGAAGCGATAGATGAGATATTCCGAAGAGAAAAAGAAAAACAGCAGAAGAATGAGGCAGAATAAAAATAACAGGTCGATGGCATATACCATCGACCTGTTATTTTGTTATATATTCATGGATTAAAGTGTGTAGCCGTTCTTTTTGAGGAGCTCTCTGGCTGAGTCTATAGAATCATTTCCTGTAGCATTCTTTATAGGAGCAAATTCCTTCTCTCTGTCGACCTCAAATGGAAGACATGTTCCCATATAAGCGATCATATCGAGAGCCAGTGTCTCAAATTTGTAGCCGTTTGGCTCTGATGGCTTGACGATCTCTCCATCCTCACCGACATAAGGGATAGCCTTCTTGACGATGTGGAGAGGCATACTTTCATTCATGATCTTCATCAGTCTGTCAACCGGGAAGATATAGTTTAATGTAACTCCATAGTTGTAAGCGTAATCGCCGTTGGCATCGCGCTCATCACGCATGGCATCTGTGAGTTCATAATACTCGACGATATATGGCTTTCCGTGGTTAGTACACAGGACGCCAACCTTCTCGTCAGGGTATGCTTTTTTGACAACCTTTCCGCCGGAGAGGAAGCCCTCTGTGAGAACTGCTCCGAGGAATACTGGGTCTGCAATTCTCTGAAGTACATTGTCAACTGAGAATACATTTATATACTTGATTCCGTATTTCGTGAGCTTGTCGAGGTGGCCGGCCTTGCAGAGGGATGAGAACCATCCACCGTTGCCGTTAGGAGACATGGCAACCTTTCCCTTCTCCTCGAGATATATCTTGCCGTTGAAGTCCACTGAAGGAACCATTTCCTGTTTAAAGAAATGAACATATTCAGGATTGTAACCGAAGTAGTCATGCTCTTTGAAGAATGATGTTGTGTCATCGTGGTTCTTCTCATTGGTCATGATGAAGAAATGGATCCAGGTATCTGCCATCTTCACAATATCGAGGGTGTGCTCGATGAGAAGCTGGAATATAAACATATCTTTGGTGACACCGACGTTGAAGGTTCCCTTAGGACCGGAGAATCCAAGACGGGTGCCCTGACCACCTGCCAGGAGGACCAGTGCCAGATCGCCAGCTTTGATGGCTTCAAGGCCTGCGTTCTTGTATATATCATATTTTTCTGCAATGCTGTCCATCTGGAGAGCTGCAACGGGAGCGATATCAGAATCACTTCCTGATGAATTGTGTCCGATCATATCGATAAGTGAGAAATCAATTTCACTGATCTGGTTCAGGAGTGCTGCCTGTTCAGCCTCGCTGAGAGTATCATAATACTTTAATAAGTGTAGCTGTCCTTTTTCTTCGAGAAGCTTGTAAGCGTTTTCGTAATTCATAAAAATCTCCTTAATAAATGTGTAGTTTGTATTTATTTTCTCTATCCGTGTATAATCCCTAAATTAATGATATTTCTTCTTGATCTCAATAGTGTCTGTGAATACCTTCCAAATGTCCTTGATCTTGATCCTTCTTCCATCTGATGCATCGTCCCTGCTGTAATTCAGGACGATAGGAGCTTCGGATATCGAATATCCCTGTCTGTGTGCAGCCACAAGGATTTCAATATCAAAAGCATAGCCCGATATGGAAAGGTTCTCGGCAATCGGCTTTATGACTTCTGCTTTGAAAAGCTTTATACCGGTCTGGGTGTCATGGATACCAAGATGAAACAGCATTTTGAGCATAATATAATAGCTGTAGCTCATGACTCTTCTAATAGGAGGATAATCAAGCTTGGATTCAGGGTGAAGCTTTGATCCTATGACTATGTCAGAACCGGTGTCCCTCATCTGCTTCATAAATGGCTTGAGAAGAGATGGACTCAGTTCAAGGTCTGAATCAAGGAATGCTATATATTTGCCGGAAGCTTTGGCAATTCCGGTTGTGATAGCATGTCCCTTTCCCTGATTGACATCATATCCTGTATCTACAATATGAGAATCCATTTCGGCTGCCTCGGCAATAAGTTTGCCTGTGGAGTCCTTGCTGCCGTCATTCACAGCGATTATCTCATAATGATGAAGAAAACGGCTGAGTATTCGGCTAGTCTCAAGAAGATTATCTTTGATGTGCTGTTCTTCATTGTAGGCGGGCATAACCACCGACAAAGTAATATTGTTAGTATCCATTTCCTGCTCCTTAAAAAATAAGCATTGATATTTAGACATTATTAATACGAGTATACTTTTTTATACATCATGTGTCAAATAAAATAGTGTTAATATGAAGGTGTTTATACTAATTAAGATATAATACATGTTGTAAAAGGAAAAAATATAATGTATTATAAATCGAGGTAACGACATTTTTAGATATTTGAAAAAGGAGTTCCAATGGATAATAAGAAGAAAAATGGAATGAGATCCAGGTACGATGAGGACATGGATTGGCTGGATGACGATGATGATTATCTTGATGATGGTGGATTGATAGGATCATTGTTGTTCGGGGATAAAAAGAAGAAAGAAAAAAGGCGTGATCCTGAGCCGGAGAGAAAGGCTGATAAGAGACCGGAAAAGAAGCCGGAGAAGAAGACTCAGAAGAATATTTCCAGACCTGTGAAGCCGGAAGAGAATTATGACGAGTATTATCACGAGGACAGCAGGGCAAGAAGAGTGAAGAGTGAGGCCCGGGCAAAGCAGAGACAGACCGGACAGCCTGTAGCAGACAGAGCTGTGGACAGAGGTCCGGTGAAGAGGACACAGGGCACTGTACCGAGGACACAGAGCAATCAGAGTACCGTGCAGAGACCTTCAAAAGCTGCCCAGAGACCACGCAGGAGTATACAGAGCACAGGAAGCTCATCTGTGGACAATCTGCTCAGAGAAGTTGACAATATTGAGACAGATGTGCAGACAAGACATGAGGAGCTTAGACGTGAGGCGTGGGAACGCACCCAGAGAAATGTTGCAAAGGCAAAGGCTGAGGTTGAGAGGCTGGAGCTCGAGAGAGAGCAGAATGCCCGCGAAGAGGCAAGAAAGCTTAAGGTTCAGCAGGAGCTTGAGCGCCGCCAGCAGATGAAAGAAGCTGAGAAAAAGGAAGAGCCTGTTGAGGAAGATAACAAGATCACTGAGCCGCAGGAGAGTGATGCGGAAGTTGTAGAAACTGCCACACAGCCAGTAGAAGAGCATGAACAGAAGACTGAGCCGGCAGATATTCTGGAGAAGAATACGGAGCCTGTCCTTGACGATGAGGTCGAGGAAGCTGCAGAGGCAGAGCCTGTGGAAGAGGCTTCGACAGTATCATCCCGAAGAACAGATGACATGCTGGACATGGATGAGCTTGAGCGTATGGAGAAGGATATTGATGAGGATAAGCTCAGTTATTCGGAATCAGATACGGCTGATCTGGGACTTGGAGACATAGGCAAAGCATTGGGCTTCGATGAAGTGGAGCTTGAGGATGATGAGGAAGAGCCTGAGGAGGACGAGGAGTCAGACAGCGAAAAGTTCTTCAGGGAGAACCTTCTCGATGAGGCTGATCCAAAGGTTGTCAATCCGGAGAGAAAGAAGCTTAACATCAGTACAAGAGTGTGGGCGATAGCGTTCTTTGTCCTGCTTGCACTGTTTATACTCATATGTATAATATATGTCAAGAATTATGCCAGAATGAAGTACAATGAGATGGATATCAATGAGATAAGTGCAGATCAGATACTTGTCAATGACGGTGTCAAGGATGCGACCAAGGGATATCGTGCCATTGCACTCTACGGAGTGGATTCCAGAGATTCGAATATGAATTCAGGAACTAACAGTGACAGTATAATGATAGTGAGCATCAATGAGAGCACCAAGGAGATCAAGCTTGTATCTGTATACAGAGATACTCTGATGGAGATAGCAAGCGGTTCTATGGATACCACACAGAAGGTGAATTACGCATACCAGCTCGGCGGTGCGGTTACAGCCATCAACACACTGAATACCAATCTCGACCTGAATATCACAGATTATGTGGCAGTTGATTTCAGTGCAATGGCAAGTATAATCGATGCTGTTGGAGGCGTTGATGTCAAGGTCATTGATGAAGAGGTGAACAACTTCAATAAGAACCTTGCAGAGCAGATAAGCCTGTCAGGCAAATATTCATCAGGAATAACTGAGGCAGGAGAGTATACTCTTGATGGACAGCAGGCAGTTGCATATTCAAGAATACGATCCACTGGCCAGGGAGATATAACAAGAACCGAGAGACAGAGAATAGTCCTCATGAAGGTTATAGACAAGCTGCTCAGCGCAGACACAGGTTCACTTGATTCATTTGTTGATGTTTCATTTAAATGTATATCAACAAGTCTTAACAAGGACGATATACATGCTCTTGTCAAGAATGTGGCTGGATATAAGGTTGTAGATACCGCAGGATTCCCATTTGCATATGAGGCAAAGGAACTCTCGGACAAGGGTAACTGCCTTGTGGCTGCTGATATGGCATCCAATGTGGAGGCATTACATGAATATCTGTATGGTGCTGACAAATACGTCATATCAGGCACAGTAAAGCAGATAAGCAGCAATATAGAGAGCATATCAGGTGTTAAGTCACAGAAGGTCAAGGTGACGACGGAGGCTCCGGGTGATGGAATATCAGATGGAAGCGACGAGGATGGAGATCTTAGGACGATAACAACTCCTCCAAAGGGAATGATCGTCGAGGAATAAAAAACTAAACATAATAATTAAGCAAGGAAGCTTCAGATATGGGGCTTCCTTTTTTTATGCATCGGAGACATTGAGATATGAGACATCCGATGCTTAAAGAAAGGCTACAACATAAAGAATTGTATATACATTACAGAGCATTGTTTTTTAATCGAAAACTGTCAGATAATTTATTGAAAAAAGTTGTTTACAAACAGTGTAAATGGTAGTAATATATCAAAAACGATAAATGACTTGAGAAAAATACAAAAATAACAATATTTACTTGAGAAACAAAAGTTAAAATCAAAATATCGTTGTGAATGACAAAAACATGGAAAGGACGGAACAGGACATGATTGAGAATAAGAGAGCGGAGAATACCGGATTATACGACCCAAGCTTTGAGCACGATAACTGTGGTATCGGTGCCGTTGTCAATATCAAGGGTATAAAGACACATGACACAGTGAACAATGCACTCAAGATTGTTGAGAATCTTGAGCACAGAGCAGGAAAGGACGCAGAGGGCAAGACCGGAGACGGTGTAGGTATACTCCTTCAGATATCACATAAGTTCTTCACCAAGGCTTTAGCAGAGCTTGGATATGACCTTGGAAAGGAAGGCGATTATGGAATAGGAATGTTCTTCTTTCCACAGAAGGAGCTGGCGCGCAAGCAGGCTATGAAAATGTTTGAGGTCATAGTGGAGAAGGAAGGACTGGAGTTCATTTGCTGGAGAGAGGTTCCTACAACACCTGGAATCCTTGGCAAGAAGGCAATAGATGTCATGCCATGCATCATGCAGGCATTCATCAGAAGACCTGAGACAGTGAAGGCCGGTATGGACTTCGACAGAAAGCTCTACTTCGTCAGACGAATATTTGAGGAGAGCAATGATGACACGTATGTTCCATCACTTTCCAGCAAGACTATAGTATATAAAGGAATGTTCCTCGTCGGTGAGCTCAGAATGTTCTACAACGACCTTCAGGATCCTGACTATGAGTCAGCCATAGGACTTGTTCATTCAAGATTCTCAACGAATACAACGCCATCATGGCTCAGAGCTCATCCGTACAGATACCTGTGCCACAACGGCGAGATCAATACAATAAGAGGAAATGAGGACAAGATGATCGCCCGTGAGGAGACCATGGAGTCCACCATCATGCAGGATGAGATGTACAAGGTTATGCCTGTTCTTGATCCGGATGGATCGGATTCAGCAAGACTTGACAACTGTCTTGAGTTCCTTGTACTGAATGGAATACCACTTCCTATGGCAGTCATGATCACGATCCCTGAGCCATGGGAGAACGATAGAGCCATGAGTCAGGAGAAGAAGGATTTCTACCAGTATTACGCAACCATGATGGAGCCTTGGGATGGTCCTGCTTCTATATTATTCACAGACGGTGAGCTCATGGGAGCAGTTCTTGATAGAAATGGACTGAGACCATCGAGATACTATATCACAGATGATGATTACCTTGTACTTTCATCAGAGGTCGGAGTTCTGGACGTAGATCCATCCAAGATCGTAAAGAAAGACCGACTCAGACCTGGCAAGATGCTTCTTGTCGACACAGTGAATGGACGTCTTATATCTGATGAGGAGATCAAGGAGAAATACGCGCTGGCAAAGCCTTACGGAGAGTGGGTAGACAGCAATCTTGTACATCTCGCTGATCTGAAGATTCCAAATATCAGAGTTCAGGAGTATACAGACGAGGAGAGAGCAAGACTTCAGAAGGCATTTGGATATACCTACGAGGATTTCAAGAATACCATATATCCTATGGCAGAGAAAGGTGCAGAGGCAATCAGTGCCATGGGTACTGATACACCACTTGCAGTTCTCTCGAACAGCCACAAGCCACTGTTCAACTTCTTCAAGCAGTTATTTGCACAGGTTACAAACCCACCTATCGATGCGATCAGAGAGGAAGTTGTCACATCCACATCGGTATATCTCGGAAAGGATGGTAATATCCTCGAGGAGAAGCCGGAGAACTGTCATGTGCTGAAGATCAACCATCCAATACTGACAAATACGGATCTTTTGAAGATCAAGAATATGAATGTTCCTGGCCTTAAGGTTGCGACACTTCCTATTCTTTATTATAAGAACACATCCATGGAGAAGGCTCTCGACAGACTGTTTATCGAGGCCGACAAGCTCTACAGGGACGGTGTAAATATCCTCATCCTCTCAGACAGAGGTGTGGATGAGAACCATGTTGCAATACCATCACTCCTTGCAGTATCAGCCATGCAGAAGCACCTGGTAAGAACTAAGAAGAGAACTGCGGTTGCGATCATCCTTGAGAGTGCTGATCCAAGAAACGTTCACCACTTCGCAACACTTCTCGGATATGGTGCATGTGCAGTCAACCCTTATCTTGCAATAGAGACAATCAAGCAGATGGTAGATTCGCATCTGCTGAACAAGGATTTCAATGCGGCTGTCGATGATTACAACAGTGCAATATGCCACGGAATAGTAAAAATCGCATCCAAGATGGGTGTATCAACGATCCAGTCATACATGGGATCACAGATATTTGAGTGTATCGGTCTTTCAAAGGACGTTGTGGACAGATACTTTACAAATACAGTAAGCCGTGTTGGCGGTTCTGGTATAAAGGAGCTTGAGAAGACAGTTGATGATCTCCACTCATCAGCATTTGATCCGCTTGGACTTAACACAAACCTTGCCCTTACAAGCATCGGTGCACACAAGTTCAGAAGCGGCAAGGAGGAGCACCTGTACAATCCTGTCACGATACATCTTCTTCAAGAGGCAACAAGGCGCGGCGATTACAAGCTGTTCAAGCAGTACACAGCAGCGCTCCATGATGAGCAGAAGCCATTCCACCTTAGAGGTCTCATGGACTTCAAGTTTGCTGATAAGCCGGTTCCACTCGATGAGGTTGAACCAGCAAGTGAGATAGTCAAGAGATTCAAGACAGGTGCCATGAGCTACGGAAGTATATCACAGGAGGCACATGAGTGTATGGCCATCGCCATGAACGAGCTGGGCGGTAAGTCCAATTCAGGAGAGGGCGGTGAGTCGATAGAGAGACTTACGATCGGCAAGGATGGCAAGAATAGATGCTCAGCCATCAAGCAGGTAGCATCAGGAAGATTTGGCGTTACATCGAGATACCTTGTGAGTGCCAAGGAGATACAGATCAAGATGGCACAGGGAGCAAAGCCTGGAGAGGGCGGACATCTCCCTGGCGGAAAGGTATATCCATGGATCGCAAAGACAAGACTTTCGACACCGGGAGTAAGCCTTATCTCTCCACCACCACATCACGATATATATTCGATAGAGGATCTTGCACAGCTCATCTACGACTGCAAGAATGCAAACCGTGATGCGAGAATATCAGTAAAGCTTGTGTCTGAGGCTGGTGTAGGTACAGTAGCGGCCGGTGTTGCAAAGGCCGGAGCACAGGTCATCCTGATCTCAGGTTACGACGGAGGAACAGGTGCAGCACCTAACAACTCCATCCATTACGCAGGACTCCCTTGGGAGCTTGGACTTGCAGAGACACATCAGACACTTATCATGAATGATCTCAGAAATAAGGTCATCCTTGAGGCAGACGGTAAGCTGATGACAGGCCGTGACGTTGCGATAGCTGCAATGCTCGGAGCTGAGGAATTTGGATTTGCAACGGCACCGCTTGTAACAATGGGTTGTGTCATGATGAGGGTATGTAACCTTGACACATGTCCTGTCGGAATAGCAACTCAGAACCCAGAACTCAGAAAGAGATTCAGAGGTAAGCCTGAGTACGTGAAGAACTTCATGCTGTTCATAGCAGAGGAGCTTCGAGAGTACATGAGCAAGCTCGGCGTCAGAACAGTCGATGAGCTGGTTGGACGTTCAGATCTCCTCATGAGCAGCGACAGAGCAGATGAGAGAAATGTCATCCTTGATAAGATAATTAACAATCCTTATATAGATATGCCACAGAACAAGGTAAAGTATCACGAGAAGAATGTCTATGACTTCCAGCTTGAGAAGACAGTAGATATGAGAATTCTCATGAAGAAGCTTGGACCTGCACTTGAGAAGGGACAGAAGAAGAGCGTTGAGCTTGATGTGGTCAACACAGACAGATCTGTTGGAACGATATTCGGTTCAGAGATCACAAAGAAGTACGGCGAGTCACTTGATGAGGATACATACATCGTCAAATGCAACGGCGCCGGCGGACAGAGCTTTGGAGCATTTATTCCAAAGGGACTTACACTTGAGCTGGTGGGCGACAGCAACGATTACTTCGGCAAGGGTCTGTCAGGTGGTAAGCTGATAGTTTATCCGCCTCGTTCAGTTAAGTACAAGCATGAGGATAACATCATCATAGGAAACGTTGCACTGTACGGTGCCACAAGTGGTAAGGCATTCATCAACGGTGTTGCCGGCGAGAGATTTGCAGTTCGTAACTCTGGTGCCACGGCGGTCGTTGAGGGTGTTGGCGATCACGGATGTGAGTACATGACAGGTGGTAAAGTAGTAGTTCTTGGAACAACAGGCAAGAACTTTGCAGCCGGAATGAGCGGTGGTATCGCATATGTACTTGATATGGGCAACGATCTGTACAAGAGACTTAACAAAGAGATGATATCCATAGAGGCTGTGACAGACAAGTACGAGGTGAGCGAGCTGAAGCAGCTCATCATGGATCATGTAAATTATACAAATTCAGAGATAGGCAAGAGGATTCTTGAGGACTTTGAGGGATATCTTCCAAAGTTCAAGAAGATCATACCAAAGGATTACAAGAAGATGATGAATATGATAGTTGCATTTGAGGAGAAGGGCCTGAGCCGCGAGAAGGCAGCTATCGAAGCATTCTACAAGGTTAAGAACGGAGGTAAGTAGGAATGGGAAAACCAACTGGATTTTTAGAATATGAGAGAAAGACAAGCGCAGAGCTTGCTCCTAAGGACAGAATCAAGAATTTCAATGAATTCCACACTCCGCTTAGCCGTGATGAGCAGAGAAAGCAGGCTGCAAGATGTATGGACTGTGGCGTTCCATTCTGCCAGGCAGGTATGAACATATGCGGAATGACATCGGGCTGTCCGCTGAACAACCTGATCCCAGAGTGGAATGATATGCTCTATAACGACAATCTTGAGCAGGCATTTGCAAGACTCAGCAAGACCAACTGTTTCCCTGAGTTTACAAGCCGTGTGTGCCCGGCTCTCTGTGAGAAGGCATGTACCTGTAACTTAAACGGTGATCCAGTGTCGGTCCGTGAGAACGAGAGAGCCATCATAGAGTATGCATTTGCAAATGACCTTGTAAATGATAAACAGCCAAAGGTTCACTCAGGCAAGAAGGTGGCAGTCATAGGTTCAGGTCCTTCGGGACTGGCCGTGGCAGACCAGCTGATCGGCAGAGGCCACGACGTGACTGTGTATGAGAGAAGTGACAGACCGGGCGGACTTCTCATGTATGGTATCCCAAACATGAAGCTTGAGAAGCAGATCATAGACAGAAGAATAGATGTCATGAAGAAGAGAGGAATAAAGTTCGTACTGAACACAGAGGTTGCAACCGGAAAGGCATCTGCGAAGGCTGTGTGTCCGAAGGATGATCAGATGACAGGTTATCTTAAGAACAAGAACCTCAAGTATGTGAAGGCTGAGGATCTGCTCAAGGAATACGACGCAGTTGTGCTTGCCTGTGGTGCAGCCAATCCAAGAGATATAAAAGCACCTGGAAGGGATGCAAAGGGAATCTACTTCGCTGTTGATTTCCTCAAGACTACGACAATGAGCCTTGTAAATTCGGGCTTTGCTGACAAGCAGTTCGTGAACTGTAAAGGCAAGAATGTTCTCGTCATCGGTGGTGGTGATACAGGAAATGACTGTGTGGGAACAGCAGTCCGTGAGGGCGCTGTCAGCGTTACACAGCTTGAGATGATGCCAAAGGCACCTGATACAAGAACACCAGACAATCCATGGCCAGAATGGCCGAAGATCTGCAAGACAGACTACGGTCAGCAGGAGGCAATAGCAGTATACGGACATGATCCTAGAATATATGAAACTACAGTCAAGGAATTCATCAAGGACAAGGACGGAAATGTCAAGGCAGCCAAGTGTGTGAAGCTCGATTGGAAGAAGAATCCTGAGACAGGAAGAATGACTATGACAGAGATAGAGGGAAGCGAGTATATCGTTGACTGTGATGTGGTACTCATCGCAGCCGGATTCCTCGGATGTCAGACATATGTGGCAGAGAGCTTTGGCGTGGAACTCAACGAGAGAACAAATGTCAAGACTCCATGTCCAAACTCATATACAACAAATGTTCCAAAGGTATTCGTAGCCGGAGACATGCACAGAGGACAGTCACTGGTCGTATGGGCCATCCGCGAAGGCCGCGAGGCCGCCATGGCAGTAGAAGAGCTGCTGCTCGGATACACGAATCTACAGTAAAGGATAGACGTATTTGGTTCGTTCCTTGAGTGAATTATAAAAAATATCCCTAATACCACAGATATTGAGGTGTTAGGGATATTTTATCCTTTAAAGCAGGTGGTTTACCGGCAGGTACATAGGAAGTCCATCCTTGTACTGAAGGGAAACCTCGCCGATTATAAGAGGTCTGAGATATGCTTCCATCTCAGGTGTGACGTCATTCTTCTCAGGTGTGATCCACTCAAGCGGAATTGTCTTAGCCTGGTTGGCGATGAGAGATACATTCTCAGGTTCAATGATCCACTGGTATGGATCGTTAGAAACTCGCTTGATCGTGGACATAACAGCAGTCATTCCCTCGGCGGCGTATTTTACAGCAGCCTGGCCAAGTGCAAATGACTCGTTGATATCTGTCCTTGAGGAAATATGCGCTGCACATCTCTGGAGAACATTGAGCTCGATGGAACGAACCTTTATATCCATTCTGTCCTTAACAAGACTCTCGAGAGCCTTGCCGGTTCCGCTGAGCTGGGCATGTCCGAACTTGTCTGCCACAGCAGAAGATGCGCTGATGTAGTTGCCATCCTTATCATGTATACCCTCAGATACGGCCACGATGACACATCTTGAAGTCTTTAATACATTTTTGATGTCATCTATAAACTGATCCTCATCGAAGTCTACCTCAGGAAGATATATGAGATGAGGAGCAGGACTGTAGTCATTTCTTGCCAGACAGGATGCAGCGGTGAGCCAGCCTGCATCACGGCCCATGATCTCCACGATGACAACACTTGGTATCTGGTAGATGTAAGTGTCGTGGGCAATCTCCAGCATGGTGGATGCAACATACTTGGCTGCAGAGCCAAATCCCGGAGTGTGGTCGGTATGGCACAGGTCATTGTCAATGGTCTTAGGGATGCCGACGATCTTCACATCCGATCCGATCTTCTTTGCATATTTGCTGAGTTTATCCACTGTATCCATAGAGTCGTTTCCGCCGATATAGAAGAATGCGGCAACCTGATATTCCTCAAATCTGTCAAATATTATCTCATAAGGTTTTGAGTCAACCTCAAAATCAGGAAGCTTGTATCTGCATGAGCCAAGGTACATTGCAGGGGAGAGCTCCAGAGTATTTACCAGAGGAAATTTTGAGAGGGCCATGAGGGACAGATCTATGAAATTATTGTCCAGCACTCCCTGGATCCCGTGAATTGCACCGTAAACTCTGGTGAATTTGTTGCTTTTCTTAACTCCGTCTATGACACCTGCCAGCGAAGCATTTATCGCTACGGTAGGACCTCCTGACTGAGCTACTATACAGTTATCTTTCATTTTGTAAATCTCCTTTGAAAGGTTTTATTTTATTCTGGACTGCGCAGGAGTATGGTTATCTTTTTGCGGCCATAAACCATAAGTGCGTCCTTGATTATATCTTTGTTGGCATCGGTTGTGTGTATCTCAACAGTGTCCAGAAGCTTTTCGACATATGAGCACCAGAGGTCATAGATGATCTTCTGGTTCTTCTCACTGACAGGCGGAAGTGCAGCCTTTGCCTTTTCCAGATCGCAGTCAGCATCTGTCATGTAAATGAATGAATCAGGTGTGAGTGCTTCCTCACCGTATGCTGCGACAAATATCTCTTCTGTCCTGACAAATCCACAGTCATACATCTCAACTATGAGATCGTGGATACATTCATCGATATTATCGAAATAGTGGTAGTAACGGAGCAGATGAGCCTGATTCTCGTCCTCGATGTCATCACGGTTTATCCAGTACCCCTTGCTCTGGCTCTGTTCCTCCCTGATAGCCTCTTCCTGCATGAGATCGAGATCTCTCAGTGCCTCCTCGCGCTTATCGGCAAGCTTTCTTCTGACATACACCACAGTCATGACTATGAGTGCAAGCAGAAATACTCCGAGCAATACGCCGAATAACATTTGTAAGCTGGTTTTATCCATTTGGTGAACACCTGCCTTTCATGTTTGGAAATAATTATAAATTCCCATAAGTATCTACATTCTAACACAGGTAAGATTGGTATTTCAAGAAGGCATATAATGTCAATTATAGTGGTTAAAGTTCACGTGAAAAATTCTTGCAAGAGATGTAAAGGTAAGGTATAATGTGCTCATAGCTGAGATGTATTAAGTCTCTTGTGATTTTGAACCTACATTTGAATAAACGGGATTCCTATATCATTGTTATTGAAGTCAAGCCTCGTTATATAAGTTCTAGTGGAAGGCAGATATACAATTGCGGTTGCCCACCTAGCGCTGCTAGGACTCAAAAGCAAGGGCGCATTTCAGTTTATTACACAAGATGAAGAAGCAGCATGTATATGCTGCTTTTTCTCTGTATGTGGATATATTTGCGGAGAAATGGAGACAGGGGAATGCGAATAGATCAGAGGAAGAAATGGTATCAGAAGATCAAATACAATAAGAATTTTAAGATAGTGAGTTTCATAACTATAATTCTGGTATGTGTTGTCGGATATATGATGATAACAGGTAAAAACAGAGTAGGCGAAGAGACTGATGATAACAACGATGGCAATTCAGTGGAGACCATAGTTATAGAAGCTCCGGATGATCCGGTGGGAGATTTGAAGCAATATGTTGAAGCCGACACGGACAGTACAGAGATCGCGGAGTATGACTACACAATTCAGGGAGCAGGAACTGTGGCTTCAAAGAAGAAAGAGGATAAAGGCAGCAGCTCGTCCGGCACCGACAGAACCAGCGGGGGCAGCGGCTATGGCGGATCGTCAGTAGTTATATCCGGTATGGAGAACAGTGTCAGAGTCATCCTGACAAATGGCGGAGATTATTATCAGAGCTATGTGGAATTTACCTGCAGTACAGGATTTAACGTGACGAGCGATGGCAAGAAGAAAACCTACAAGGCGGATGAATTTGTATCACTTGGCAGCGACAACAAGGCCTCATCCATCATAGTTGAGCCTGAGAGTTCGGATGGAATGATAACAGTATCGAGTCTCAGCAAATCAAGCGGCACCCCGAGGTATCACGGAGCCCTTGAGATAACAAAGGATTCGTCGGGATACATGATCATCAATCAGGTAGATATAGAACAGTATCTGTATGGGGTAGTGTCAAGTGAGGTTTCATCGAGCTACAGCCCGGAGGCACTCAAGGCTATGGCAATCTGTGCCAGAGGATTTACATATAGAAAGCTTGGAAGTAACTACAGGGGATACAATGCAGACCTTGATGACACAACATCGTGCCAGGTCTACAATAACTTCCCTGAGACGGGAAATTCCATAGATGCAGTCCAGTCCACATCCGGAATTGTACCTACATATAACGGAGAGATCATAAATGCTGTATATTTCTCAACATCGTGCGGAACGACTACCACGAGTGACCAGGTGTGGGGCGGAAGCATGCCATATACCTGTACACGTATTCAGAATACGGCGCTGGACATCCCATATTTCAGCGATGAAGCGGCATTCAGGGATTTCATGGATGGCAAGACAGACACAGATGTGGTTGAGAGAAATCTTCCTATGTACAGGTGGACGGTTACATACACAGAAGATGAGATGAGAAATGCGGTTGAGACCGGCCTTTCAAGATGCTCGGATGTGTCTGCGACATCGGTTGGCAAGATCAAGTCAATAATGGTGACGGGAAGAGATGACAGTGGACTTGTGAAGGAAGTTACGATAACAGGTGACAAGGGAAGCGTGGTAGTCAGCGGCCAGAGCAATATCCGAGTTCTGTTCGCCACGGATGGCAAGGCTATAACAGAGCAGGATGGATCAGAGCTCACGGGCTGGACAGGCGTTCCAAGTAATTTCTACTATGTAAAGAAGGATAATGACACAGGACTCTACACACTTAAGGGCGGCGGATACGGACATGGAGTCGGAATGAGTCAGAATGGTGCAAATGAACTGGCAAAGCTGGGATATACTGCAGCGCAGATAATAAGCCATTATTACAACGGAGCAGTTCTCAGTTCGGTTGAAAAGTAACGGAGAGAATCACTAATTATGAAGTTAAAGAAGCGCATAGTGCTCATATACCATAAAGTCAGATTGTTTATGGCAGAGATGAATAAGGATCAGGTGGCGGCATTTGCGGCACAGTCTGCTTTTTTCCTGCTGCTGTCACTGTTTCCACTGGCGATGACGCTGCTTACATTTGTCAAATATCTGCCATTCACAGAGACCCAGGTGTTGGAGATAATAAAGGAACTGTTCCCGGAGGAGATCAATTCCAATTTTGAATTCATGTTTGCAGAGATTTTCGACAGCAAGAGCTCACTGCTTGCCACCACAGCAACCATATTGCTCACAGTGTGGTCGGCGTCAAAGGGAACAATGGCTATAGGCCGCGGACTCACTTTCATGGCAGGCAAGGAGGACAGCGTCAATTATTTCCTCAGAAGAGCGATACACACTCTGTATACATTGATATTCTGTGTGATGCTGGTGGCGGTTATGGTCATATATATCCTCGGCGATGTAGTTGTGTCAAAAATGCTGGTGCGGCTGGATTCGGTGGAGAGATTCCAACTGGTGGATACCGTTGCGAATATCCTGTCGATCGTCAAGATAGCATTTGCCCCTACGGTTTTGTTTGGGGTTATGATCGTGGCATACTGGGCATTGCCGGTTGAGCGGGTGAGGATCAAGACCGCTGTGCCGGGAGCTGCATTTACGACCATACTCTGGATGCTTTTGTCATTTGGCGTATCGAGCTATATCAATATAGTGGGAATCAACACATATATGTATGGAAGCCTTGCAAGTGTGATATTGCTTGCGCTGTGGCTTTACATGTGTATGTACGTCATGCTGATAGGCGCGGAGATCAACAAATTCATGGATAATGGAATCCGGGGAATAAGAAGGCGTGCGCACAAGGCCGGGCGTAAGAAGAGACGACTTGAGAGGAAGAAAAAGCGTGCGGAGAAGAGGCGGATGCGAAAAAATCGACATTTAAAGATGGACGAAGAAGTTGATGTAGAAGTAGATAAATGAAATAAAAGCCTCCTATTCTGGTGGAGTGGCAATTGATATTTTGGTAACTAAGGGGGCAGTCACAGCAAGTCTAGCAACAGGGTATACATTGTCTACGCTTCTTTCAGATATAATAAGTAACTATGGAAGTACTGATATTAGGTCTCCTGGTATTGAAAACTGGGGATATAGATTTAAATATGTAACAAATAGCAGTAAAGATGGATTTGATATTTATTTACTTACGTATAATAGTAAAGGAAGACTTGCAGATACAAAGAAAATAAAGAGTGAAAGATATAAAGCGATTTTGATATAAAAAGGAGAAAATATATGAGAGAAAAAAAAGCTATACTTCTGTTAGTGCTTAGTGCATGTTTGTTTGCAATCGATTTTATCTTAAAAGGAGATTTTGGTAAGGTGATGTTTTATATAATCTTATTGATAGGCTGGATATTACTTTTGGCATCAATTGCTTTACAAATAAAGAAAAAGAAACGGGAAGATGATTAAATAGGAGTATGGTACTCGTAAGGTTTATTTTCACAATCAAGTTATATAATATTTCTGAAAATTGAATTGTTGTTGATCATGACAGTATGACAAAAAAGATGTTGACTAACACCCACATGTAGGTATATTATCTCTACAGGCAGTGACGATGCAAAAGATACGTATGTCGCCATCAGAGAGACCGGGTCAGCGGCTGAAAGCCAGGTCAGGTAAGAGTGCGTATTTAATTTCACATCAGAGCCACCACGGCTGAAGGATTGAAGATATCTGTTTTATCAGATGACAGATGTTGGTCTGTGTAGGGTGTGGCGTGTGACGTGCGACAAACGTCTAATGAGAGTCAGACATGGACAAGATACATAGAGTGTCTGGAATCAGGGTGGTAACGCGGATATAATTCGTCCCTAGTATGTATAACATGCTAGGGACTTTTGCGTTTACAGGGTGACAAGCGGCTGCGATGCGCGGAGCAATCCCGGTAAACGCCAAAAAGAGGAATGAGCGCATAGCCCGATAGGGCGGAGCGCGAATTACTGTAGGAATTGCGGAAGCCGTAGTCGAGCAATTCCGTGACTTATATATGGAAGTAATTAATATAGGATCCACATTGAAATCCCTATAAATAGAAAAAGGAGAAACATGATGAGAGACAAGTTGGAAGCCATAAAGGCAGAGGCTCTTGCCAAGATCGAGAGCGCAGAGGTTGTATCGACACTTAACGATGTGAAGGTGGCGATACTCGGTAAGAAGGGAGAACTCACACAGGTTCTCAAAAGCATGAAGGATGTAGCACCGGAGGATAGACCAAAGGTAGGCCAGATGGTAAATGAGGCGCGTCAGGCCATCGAGACAGCCCTTGATGAGAAGACAAAGTCCATCAACAGGGCACTCCGTGCAGAGAAGATGAAGAGAGAGACCATAGATGTAACTCTTCCAGGAGTGAAGAAGCTTACAGGACACAGACATCCAAATCAGATAGCACTTGAAGATCTGGAGAGAGTATTCATCGGTATGGGTTACGAGATAGTTGAGGGACCAGAGGTAGAGTATGACAAGTACAACTTTGAGCTGCTGAACATTCCTGCAAATCACCCTGCAAAGGATGAGCAGGATACATTCTATGTTACAAAGGATATCCTCCTTCGTACACAGACATCACCTGTTCAGGCAAGAATCATGGAGAAGGGCAATCTTCCGATCAGAATACTCTCACCTGGACGAGTATTCAGAGCTGATGAGGTAGATGCAACACATTCACCATCGTTCCATCAGGTAGAGGGACTTGTGATAGACAAGGGAATCACCATGGCTGACCTCAAGGGAACACTGGCGCAGTGGGCAAAGGAGTTCTTCGGTGAGAACACAAAGGTCAAGTTCAGACCTCACCACTTCCCATTCACAGAGCCTTCAGCAGAGTGTGATATCACATGCTTCAAGTGCGGCGGCAAGGGATGCCGAGTATGTAAGGGCAGCGGCTGGATAGAGATCCTTGGCTGTGGTATGGTTCATCCAAAGGTTCTCCGCGACTGTGGAATAGATCCTGAGGTATATTCAGGATTTGCATTTGGAATCGGACTTGAGAGAGTAACACTTCTCAAGTATGAGATAGATGACATGAGACTTCTCTACGAGAACGACATGAGATTCTTAGACCAGTTTTAAGTATGTGTCAAGTTTTCTGTGAAAACTTGACATGCAGCTCCAGCCATTTGCCGAAGGCAAATTTTGCATGGCTGGAGTTCAATGATAAATAGGAGGACAAATAGATGAATACACCAATTTCATGGATAAAGGCATATGTTCCTGATCTGGACGTGACAGCTCAGGAGTTTGTAGACGCCATGACTCTCTCAGGATCACATGTAGAGGGTTACGAACAGAAGGATAAGAATCTTGACAAGATCGTTGTCGGCAAGATTCTCACTATGGAGAAGCATCCAGATGCGGACAAGCTTGTAGTGTGTCAGGTAGACGTGGGACAGGCAGAGCCTCTCCAGATAGTGACCGGAGCAAAGAATGTAAAGGTTAATGATCTCATCCCGCTTGTACTTGACGGTGGTAAGGTTGCGGCAGCACACGGCGACAACAATGAATACCCTGACGGAATCAAGATCAAGAAGGGTAAGCTCAGAGGAGTTGAGTCAAATGGTATGATGTGCGGTATAGAGGAGCTTGGTTCATCAAGAGACTTTTACCCAGAGGCACCAGAGGATGGCGTGTATGTATTCCCAGAGGAGTCGGGTGTGAAGCCGGGCGATGATGCTGTGAAGGCACTGGGACTCGACGATGTTGTTGTTGAGTACGAGATCACATCCAACAGAGTTGACTGTTTCTCAATGATTGGTATGGCAAGAGAGGCAGCAGCTACATTTGACAAGCCATTTTACCCACCAGTGGTAACAAAGACAGGAAATGACGAGGACGTCAATGACTATATATCAGTAGAGGTAAAGGATCATGACCTCTGCCCTAGATACACAGCAAGGGTTGTCAAGAACCTGAAGATCGGACCTTCACCAAAGTGGATGCAGCAGAGACTTGCTTCACAGGGAATCCGTTCGATCAACAATCTTGTCGATATAACAAACTATGTTATGGAAGAGTACGGACAGCCAATGCACGCATATGATCTCAGCACCATAGCTGGCAACAAGATCGTGGTCCGTCGTGCAAATGACGGAGATACATTTGTAACACTTGATGGACAGGAGAGAAAGCTCGACCATGACGTTCTGATGATCTGTGACGGTGAGAAGGAGATCGGTATCGCTGGAATCATGGGTGGTGAGAACTCCATGGTAACAGACAGTATCGATACACTGCTCTTTGAGGCAGCTTGCTTTGATGGAACAAATATCAGACTTTCATCGAGAAGAATCGGACTTGCAACTGACGCGGCAGCAAAGTTCACAAAGGGACTTGATCCAAATCTTGCAATGGAGGCAATAGACAGAGCATGTCAGCTCATCGAGGAGATGGGCGCAGGTGAGGTAGTCGGCGGAGCTGTTGACGTATATCCAAATCCTGTACAGGACAAGAAGCTTCCATTTGAGCCGGACAAGATGAATGCGCTTCTCGGAACAGATGTCGAGCCTGAGAAGATGCTGTACTACTTCGGCAGACTTGGACTCACATACGATGCAGAGACAAACACTCTGGATGTGCCAAGCTTCAGACAGGATCTGAACTGTATGGCAGATCTGGCAGAGGAGGTTGCAAGATTCTACGGATATGACAACATCCCTGTATCACTTCCAAGAGGTGAGGCTACAGTTGGTAAGCTCCCATACGACCAGATGATCAATGCCATCGCAAGGGATGTCCTTGAGGCAAATGGTTTCTCTGGCGGTATGTGCTACTCATTCGAGAGCCCTAAGGTATTTGACAAGCTGCTACTGCCTGCTGACAGCGAGTTCAGAAAGACAGTTACAATAGCAAATCCTCTTGGCGAGGACTTCAGTATCATGAGAACAGTATCACTGAACGGTGTTCTCACATCACTGGCAACAAATTATAATAGAAAGAACAAGATCGCAAGACTTTATGAGTTCGGAAATGTATACCTTCCAAAGTCACTTCCACTCACAGAGCTTCCAGAGGAGAGAATGAAGCTTACTATCGGTATGTATGGTCAGGGAGATTTCTTTGATCTCAAGGGAGTTCTCGAGGAGCTTACAGACAAGGTTGGTCTCAAGGGACAGGTGACATACGAGCCTGAGTCAGAGTACACATTCCTTCATCCGGGCCGTCAGGCAAAGCTCAAGAAGGGCAACCTGACAATTGGATTTATCGGACAGGTACATCCTGAGGTATGTGACAACTACAACCTTAAGGGGGAGGTATATGTTGCAGTTATAGATATGCCTACACTGGTTATGCTGTCAAGCTTCGACATCAAGTATGAAGGAATTGCAAAGTTCCCTGGAAGTACAAGAGATCTGAGTCTTGTTGTGGACAAGGAAATATTTGTCGGACAGATAGAGGAAGTCATAAAGAAATGTGGCGGCAAGCTGCTTGAGAGCTACAAGCTCTTTGATGTATATGAAGGCGAGCAGATCGCCAAGGGCAAGAAGTCAGTGGCTTACACAATGACATTCCGTGCTAAGGATAGAACACTTGAGACGTCAGAGGTCGATGGAATCATTGCCAAGATTCTCAAGGAGCTTGGAAAGCTTGGAATAGAGATCAGAGCGTAATAGGCGCTATCCTTGAAAAATTTGTGATAGTAGTATAATATGTAACTGTTTGGCGCGGAGATATTGTATATATCCAGCGTCAGACAGTTATTTTTGTGTTAATAAATATGTGAGGAATTACGATATGATGAAATTAACAGACTTTTACTATGATCTGCCACAGGAGCTTATAGCACAGGATCCACTCCTCAAGAGAAGTGAGTCACGTCTCATGGTCCTGGACAGAAAAGATAATACGATAGAGCACAAGCACTTTTATGATGTGATAGACTACCTGAATCCGGGAGACTGTCTGGTCATCAACGATACAAGGGTTCTTCCGGCGAGACTTATGGGCGTCAAGGAGGATACGGGAGCATCCATAGAGGTTCTTCTTCTGAAGAGAAAGGACGACTGTACATGGGAGACTCTGGTAAAACCGGGCAAAAAGTGTAAGGTGGGTGCTCGTATAGTATTTGGTTCAGAGTCAAATGAACCTGACCCTGAGACAGGACTTATAAAGGGCAAACTTGTGGGTGAGGTCGTCGATATAGTTGAGGAGGGCAACAGACTCATCAGATTTGAGTTCGATGGAATATTCGAGGAGATCCTTGACGAGCTGGGACAGATGCCACTCCCTCCATATATCACACATAAGCTTGAGGACAAGAACAGATATCAGACAGTTTATGCAGAGCATGACGGTTCTGCGGCAGCACCTACCGCCGGACTGCATTTTACAACAGAGCTTCTTGAGCAGATCAAGGCAAAGGGAATAAAGATCGCGCATGTAACACTTCACGTCGGACTTGGAACGTTCAGACCAGTGAAGGAAGAGAACATACTAGATCACCACATGCATTCTGAGTTCTGTATCATAGAGCAGGATGCTGCTGATATGATTAACGAGACAAAGGCTGCAGGCGGAAGAGTTGTGTCCGTTGGAACGACAAGTACCAGAACTCTTGAGTCTATGTCGGACGACGATGGAACAGTTCATGCAGGCAGCAAATGGACGGATATTTTCATTTATCCGGGATACAAGTTCAAAGTTATTGACGCGCTCATCACGAATTTCCATCTGCCTGAGTCAACGCTTCTTATGCTTGTTTCTGCGCTCTACGACAGAGAGCATATACTTGAGGCGTACAAGGTGGCGGTTGAGGAGAAGTACAGATTCTTCTCATTTGGCGATGCTATGCTGATAAAATAGCAGAAGGATCAGGACGATTAGAATAAAGGCATGATGTAATAGGGGTGCTGATAATTTATATACTCTGGATGGGCCTTATATCCGGAGAGGAGACAGATACATGGGAAAGAAGATATGTGTGGTATTCCCGGGAATAGGATATCACACCGATAAGCCATTACTTTACTATAGTAAAAAATATATGATGGCACATGGATATGAGATTGTTGATGTGACATATGGCAAGCTTTCGGGACAGCTTCCGGAGAAGATACAGAAGGTATTTGATGATGGCTGGAATAAAGCACTTGATTGTCTTAAGACTGTGGATTTCTCGGAGACTGAGGATATAGTATTTCTATCAAAGAGTATAGGTACGGCTATATCTGCAAGATATGTGGCAGAGATGGGGCTGAAGGTGAGAAATATATACTTCACTCCGCTTGAGATCACCATGCAGTATGCCAATTCAAATGGCATAGCTTTTCATGGCACAGCAGATCCGCTTGTGAACACGGGTGAGCTGACAAGACTTTGTGAGGCTAAGAACATCCCTCTGTATAAATACGAGGGCGGAAATCATTCAATAGAGACAAAGGATATTCTATGGAACATAAGAACGCAGGAAGACATAGCGGAAAAATATATAGATTATTTGAACTTCTAGGACATACAGAGGGGCAGTTATATATTGCGGAGATAGCAGTGCTCATAACACTGCTTATTGGCACGGCGGTATATATACTGCTCCTTCGTGTCCTGCCGGATACCTCATGGCTTGAGGGGTGTCAGATACGCCGGTTTACAGGGGTGATATGTCCCGCATGCGGTACGACAAGGGCTGTACTTGCCATGCTCCACGGACATATTCTGACGGCTATGTATTACCATGTGGCGACTGTGTATCTGGCGTGCATCTGCATCATATATCTGGTGGGCAATACGATCAGGCTTGCCACGAATGGCAGGACACCGCTTGTGAGATTCCGGTTGTGGTATGTGTATGTGTGGCTTGGGATATTTGTCGTGTCTTACGTGGTGAAGCTGGTGGTGCCGGGGTATGTCATATAATGAGCGCAAGTTGAGTAGGCGTGCGCATGTCATAGCGCTTATGCACGTCGACATATGATATAAGGAGTGGTTTCATGAGACTTATGATAAAACAACGGGTATTTGCCTGGACAGATACCTACGATATATATGATGAATGGGGAAACAAAAAATATTTTGTGAAGTCGGAGGCGTTCCGGCTGACGCATCAGGTTCACGTATATGACATTGCGGGAAATGAGATAGGTCTTATCAGTCAGAGATTATTCACATTCCTGCCTACATTTGACATCAGTGTGGGTGGCAGACCGTGTGGAAGTATCAGGAAGGAATTTACATTCTTCAAGCCATCGTACAGTATTGAGTATGGTGGATGGCAGTGTGATGGAGATTTCCTTTCGTGGAATTACAGTGTCACAGCTGGAAGCAGGCTGGTGGCAAATATAGCAAAGCAGCTTCTCAGCTGGGGAGATACATACACACTTGATATCTCAGATCCGGGTGATGAGATCATGGCACTTATGCTTGTGATTGCCATTGATGCGGCCAATTGTTCGCAGAATAATAATTAATTTTTTAGAATTTTATATAAACATGAAGAAGATAGGAATGTATGAGGAGACAGGCAGGAAATAGTCATGAACAAGATATCAAAGTATGTTGTGATTATAGTAGGCATATTGGTAATGGTGGTGTTGCTGCCATTAGGTTATGTTAGATATAAGACGCGTTACGAAGCTGAGCAGATAAGTGTGTTAACGTCTCCAGATGGTGATTATGAGCTTGTGATCTATTCTGTTGGCGACCCGGATTTTCCATTTGGAGCTGCCCATGGAAGACTGGTGCTGAAGGGCAAAGAGAAGACGGTTGCATATAGGTCATTTGAAGTGGCAAATGATGGTGCAAGATTTGACGAAAGCGATCTAAAGACGACATGGTATATTGATCGTGTGGAGGTGGTAGTGTCTGGCTCTGAACAGCGTGACGAGCTTGTGACCATGCGTTTTAATGGGCAGACCAGTAGTAGACGTCTCACGACCAGATATAGAAGAGAAGATACGGATATAGAAAAAGACAGCGAACAAGACTCTGCGATAACGGAAAAAGCTTCGGGTGACAGCAGGGGGAATGCAGAGAGCTCCACTGATTCCTCTGTTGATCCTGATGTAAATGATCAGCCAGAAAATAAGGAAATTACAGTCGGGTATCAGGCGATCTTTGAGAAATATTCAGATGCCACAGCTGGAAAATTCGAAGTATATTACGGCGCCTCGGAGTCATCATCAAGATGTATATTGTCTGAAAGTGATAATTCCGTGGAATACATTGTATATGATGGCAAGTCAGAGAATGGGAAGTGTGGGCTGTATGTAAGGTATCGTACTGAAAAAGGCGGTGGTGGAACATATGATTATGGCAGCGCCGAAATAGAAGATATCTATGCATATGTATTTTCCAGTGGAGAAGTGATAAGCAGTGGAAAGACAAACTGGGAAGATACTGGAACTGATGAGTTTGAGAGGGCAACGGAGTAAGCTGTTGTGAATAGTCCATGAACTGTGGTAAAATGAATTATAAAATAAGACTATTTAAATCATGAATTATATATATAATAAAAAGTATAAAGGCGGTGATTGTATGACAACAGTGAACACGAAAAGTGGGAAGATAATAAATGTAGTATCAAGAGAAGAAGAAAGTAAAACGTTAACGTTGTCTGATCAGGAGATGGATGCCAGAGCTGTTGAGGCGGTTAAAGCTGCAATAAATAAAGCCAGAGTATGTAAAAAACCAATAGCGGGATATGATAAAGAGAATAAAAAAGCATATATTGAATATGCAAATGGAGATATAAAATATGCAAAATAGAAAACCGATGGTTCTTGTATTTGCTGGTCCAAATGGTTCTGGTAAAAGTCAAGAGCACTGGGTGAAATAAAGGCGCCACTGTTATCGTAGGATGCGAAGCATCATAAACAGCAGTGACGCCTTTACTATTGATGAAAAATTTAACGTTCCAGCCCACCCAGATCATCATAAAATCCCGGATATGAGATGTTCACGCACTCGGCTCCGGTGATCTCTGTATCGCCATCAGCGTTAAGTCCTGCGATGGCAAAGCTCATGGCGATTCTGTGGTCCAAGTGACTGTCGATCACTGCACCGTGAAGAGGCTTTCCGCCACGTATGATCATTCCGTCATCGGTTGCAGTTATGTCTGCGCCCATGGATGAGAGAGCGTTTACCATGACATCTATTCTGTTTGATTCCTTGACCTTGAGCTCCTGGGCATCCCTGATGATGGTCTCGCCGTCTGCAAAGCATGCGAGAACTGCGATGGCAGGGATCTCGTCAATGAGCTTTGGTATGATGGAATCCTCAATGACACAGCCCTTGAGACTTGATGTCCTGACTGTTATGTCAGCGGTTGGCTCACCGCATCCGCTCACTACATTGGAGTATTCCATATCGCCGCCCATTGCTTTGATGACTTCAAGTATTCCGTCTCTGGTCGGGTTGATTCCAACATTCTTGATGGTGATGCATGAGTTCGGAGTGATAAGTCCTGCAACAAGGAAGTAAGCAGCTGATGATATATCTCCAGGTACAAGTATCTTCTGTCCAACAAGCTTATCCACAGGCTTTACGGTAGCCGTAGTTCCCTCTATTTTTATATTGCCGCCAAATGACTCAAGCATGAGTTCAGTGTGGTTTCTTGACACATATGGCTCGGTGACACTTGTCTCGCCGTCTGCATAGAGTCCGGCAAGGAGTACACATGACTTTACCTGTGCTGACGCGACAGGTGAGTTGTAGTGTATTCCATGGAGTTCCTTTCCGTTTATAAGGATCGGTGCACAGTCATTTCCGAGTTCGGATGTGATGTCGGCACCCATCATGGAGAGAGGCGTCATGATTCTCTTCATAGGGCGCTTACATATAGAAGCATCACCTATAAGCCTGCTTGCAAATGGCTGAGCGGCAAGTATACCCGATATAAGTCTGGTGGTTGTTCCGCTGTTGCCGACATCGAGTGTGCCTTCAGGCTTTGACAGTCCATGCAGTCCTTTGCCGTGTACAGTAACGACACTGCCGTCGTAATCAATATCTATACCCATCTGCCTGAAACAGTTCATGGATGATATACAGTCTGCTCCATTTAAAAATCCGTGTACCTCGGTTATTCCATCTGCGATTGAGCCGAACATGATGGAGCGGTGGGAGATGGATTTGTCCCCCGGTATTGTTATCTCTCCGTTAAGTGATTTTACTCTGTTGATCTTCATAAATTCTCAGTATTCCTTTAATCTAGTGTAATATGTCTGGTTAAAATATTTTATTCTCCGGCTCTTAACGGTTATAAATTCTATAGCCTGCGGCCTTCAGCACATCCTGTGCATTCCGTCTTGCATCAGCATCGTAGAATGAGAGTCTGAGAACCCCTTCCTCATCCTCCCGGTTGTGGGAGACTCCGATGTTCTTGAGGCTTATCTTTGCCTCTGCGATAAAAGCTGTCACCTTTGCCAGCGCACCAGCCTCGTCAGGGATATCTACGAACAGTTCATGGTGCATTCTTATGACACCGCTGCTGTTGTTAGGAATGGAATCCCTGTAATCTCTGGCGGATGCAAAAAAAGCATTTATCCCAGCCGCATCGCGCTGCTTAATATGATAAATCATTTTGTCTATAAGCTCAACATATTCCTGAAGACCGTTTACGATATTGTCAGGATTTGCCAGAAGAATGTGCTCCCATACCACCGGATTGGAGGATGCGATCCTGGTTATATCTTTGAAACCACCGGCTGCCAGTGACTTGAAAATATTGTCTGGGCTGTCTGCCGCTGCGACAAGGTTGACCAGTGAGGCGGCTATGACGTGGGGCACATGACTTATGTAAGAGGTTATACGGTCGTGCTCAACAGGTGAGTATGTGATCGGTATCGCTCCAAGATCTCCGATAAATGTGGAGAACTCCTCAGTCTTGCCCGGCAGAACTCCGTCTGCAGGTGTGATGAAGTAATAGGCATTCTCTATGAGCCTGTCGGTGGCCGCCTCGTAGCCAGATCTCTCAGAGCCGACCATAGGGTGTCCGCCGACAAAATACCTGGCAAGCCCAAGCTCCTGGACTGCTTCGTATATGTCGAGCTTTACGCTTCCGACATCAGTCAGTATGGTGCTGTCTGTAAGAAATGGCTTGAGCTGGCGCAGGTATTCTATATTATAGTGGACCGGTGCGCACAGAAAGATATAGTTGCATTCTGCTATGGTATGGATATCATCTGTATATTCAGTCAGTGTCCCATCGGAGACAGCTTCCTTGAGTGTAGATAGATTATTGTCAAAGCCGACTATTCTGTAATCAGGGAAAATGCGGTGGATGGATTTGGCAATAGATCCTCCGATAAGTCCCAGACCGATAAATCCTATTGAAAAATCATTCATTTTACGTTCTCCTTTAACAGTTTGACGCATAAAAGCGTTAAAGTATCTATTGGCGATTATACAGCCTTTTGAAGGACAGGGCAAGAGAAGATTCACATTGCGATAAAAAAACTTGAATATCAGATGTGGATATTAAGCTAAAATAAGAAGTAAGGGAATTGTATAAGCTGAAGATTTGTACTAAAATCTTTGTGGAGAACGCAGACGATGCACATAAGAAAGTATACTGATGTGTGCGTTTGTCGACCGACCATTATAAGGAGGATAATTTATTATGATAGATACACTTTGCAGACTACTTGACGCCGGTGTCACACAGTTTCATGTAGTGAAGGAATGTGAAGCCATGCTGCAGGATCACGGTTACATGGAGCTAGATATGGGAGAACGCTGGGAGCTCACGGCCGGAGGAAGATATTATGTGAAGCCATACTCATCTATGATGGTGGCGTTTGCCGCAGGGGAGATGCCTGAGTATGGCAGGCTGAATATCGGCCTTGCACATACAGATTTTCCTATGCTCAAGATCAAGACTCAGCCGGATATGAACAGAAGCGGCTACCAGACACTGAATGTAGAGCCGTACGGCGGACTTATCAAGGAGACATGGTTTGACAGACCGCTTGGAATCGCGGGCAAGGTCATGGCGCAGACCACGGATCCGTTCAGGCCGAAGACGTATCTGTATGATTCAGAGCGTGCCATGTGCATAGTGCCAAGCCTTGCACCGCATCTGAGAAAGGATGCACCCGGGGAGAAAATGAATGTGCAGAAGGAGCTCATACCTGTATATGGTCTGGATGGTCAGAAGGTGAAGGACAAAGATATATTACAGTATGTGGCAGATGACCTTGGGCTTTTGAAGGACGATATTCTTGATTATGATCTATACCTGTATAACATGGCTGGAATGGAGATAGTTGGGGCAGATAAGGATATGATAGCTTCTCCGAGACTTGACAATGTAACTTCCGTGTCAGCGCTTGTTGACACCATGTGCAGAGAGACAAATGGCAATAATACAAATGTTATAGCATTGTTTGACAATGAGGAGATCGGCAGCAGATCAAAGCAGGGAGCAGATTCGGTGCTTCTGTCGGAGATAATAAAGCGTATCATGGAAGGCTTGGATATTGAGGCTGGAGCAGGAAGACGCCTTATGAGAGATGCATTCATGCTGTCACTTGATGTGGCGCACGCAACCCATCCGAATTATTCAGAGAAGAGTGATCCGACAAATCAGATTGTCATGGGGCGCGGAGTGGCACTCAAATCAAGTGCAAGTCAGAGATACGTGTCAGACAGTGAGGCATCTGCGGTCATCATGGCTCTTTCAAGAAATCAGGAGATAAAGATACAGCGTCAGGTGAACAGGTCGGGTATGGCAGGAGGACAGACTTTAGGTCCTATAGCTTCATCTTATCTGCCAGTCAGAGCTGTAGACATGGGAATACCGATACTGGCTATGCATTCAGCGGTGGAGCTTGGAAGTGCGGAGGATTATGCACAACTTGAGAAGATTTGCGGTGCAGTATTTGAAATGTAGTATGGTGAAATCAGGTATTTGAGCAATTTACTTGTGCAGTTATTACGATTGTGTTACAATAAGATGATGTATTTTAACTTCAATAATCACTTACGGAGGATACTCATGAAGAAGAAACATTTAAAATATGCAGTGCTCTGCTTTGGACTTGCTTCCATGCTGGCATTTGCCGGATGCGGAAGCAAAGGTGACGATGCTACCACAGCCAATCCGACGGAGACAGAGGCGACCACAGAGGCAGTGACGGTGGCGACTACGGAAGCAACCACTGAGGCAAAGCCGGAGAAGGACAAGGATGGCTTTACAATATGTAATGACAAAGTAAAGACTCTTGACTATGTGAATGTCAGAACGAGCCCATCAACTGATGGAGAGATATATCAGGAAGTTGCAAATGATGTTGAGCTGGACAGAATCGGTTATAACGATGAGTGGAGCAAGGTATCTATAGATGGTGGGGAATACTATATATTCTCAGAGCTCCTTGAGGTCGTAGGCGGAGGAGATAAGTCTGATGCATCGACTGAGGCGACAACAGAGAATTCATCGGATGCATCCACAGAACAGGGAACTACATCCAATGTTGGTGAGGGCAAGATGATAGTTATAGATGCCGGACATCAGCAGAATGCAAATGAAGAGACCGAGCCGATAGGCCCTGCTGCTACAGAGACAAAAGTAAAGGCAACCGTTGGCAACACAGGTGTATCAACAGGAATAAAGGAATATGAGCTGAATCTTCAGATCGCACAGAAGCTTGAGGCAGAGCTCACATCCAGAGGCTATACAGTTAAGATGATCAGAACATCGAATGATGTTGATATAAGTAATGCGACGAGAGCAGAATATGCGAACAACCTTAAGGCAGATGCAGTTATAAAGATCCATACAAATGGATCGACAGACGGTAATGCGACAGGTGTGATGACAGTATGTCAGACATCATCTAATCCATATAATTCAGCTATCTATGATCAGTGCAAGAGTCTTGCCACGGATGTTTTATCAGGACTTCTGGCTTCCACAGGAGCTAAGAGCGATGGAATATGGGAGACGGATACCATGAGCGGAATAAACTGGAGTACAGTTCCGGTAACCATAGTGGAAGTTGGCTATATGACTACAGCATCTGAGGAGGCACTTCTTGTAACAGACGATTATCAGAACAAGATCGCCAAGGGAATAGCAGATGGCCTTGATAAATATATTACAGAATAGAAGTCAGTAACATAAATAAAAATATAGAACAGGATTTCCTGTTCTCTATTTTTATTGTGGCATATCGAACCGGAGAAGACTGACCTCTTCTGCCGAGAGACTTCTGTAGGCACCTGTTGGAAGCGATTCGTCTATCTTCAGCTCACCCATTGCAATTCTTCGCAGAAAAGTAACTTTCATGCCAACGGCCTCAAACATTCGCTTGACCTGGTGAAAACGTCCCTCTGTTATTATGAGTTCGATCTCCGATCTGGCAGCGGTGCTGTCGGAAGATAATATGCGCAGATCTGCGGGCAGTGTAGGTTTTTCATCTCCGATATCCACACCTGTGGCGAAAAGGTTTATGGTATCATCTGTTACATATCCGTCAATCTCTGCGTAATATGTCTTGGGAATGTGGTGTGCAGGAGACAGAAGATGGTGGGTCAGTGCTCCGTCATTTGTCAGAAGTAGAAGTCCTTCTGTGTCTATATCCAGCCGTCCCACGGGTGACAGGTCTTTTGTATTTTCTCCTTTTAGCAGATCGATAACGGTCTGATGCACGTTATCTTTGGTGGCGCTTACACACCCCGCAGGTTTGTTCAGGAGAAAATATCTGTATCTAGAATAATTCAGAATCCTGCCATTATATTTTATAGTATCGTTGTTCTCATCTATCTTTACATCTGAGGATTTAACCGGGGCACCATTGACGGTGACAGTGCCTTTTTTCACATACTGCTTTACCTGACTGCGGCTGCCGATCCCCATTTCAACTAGAAATTTATCAAGTCTCATAATGTACTCCTTTTGTTGACTGTATGATGTCATATGATACCACGAAAATGCGCTTTTTTCAGCAGAAAAGTTAAATGTTACAAAACACAACATGTCGTTACAAACAGTTGTGTAAAACCACTAGAAATTGGTATTTTTTTGTCAGAATCAGTTGACACATGCACATGTGTAGTGTATTATATTTAACAGAAATGTAACAAATGCGGTAACTTTGTAAAAATTAGATTACGAAATACTACATAGAAAATAGCTTGGATTAAGGGTAAAAGAGGAAAAATTAATGACTAGATCACGCAGTAAGTTTGGAAGATTTGTAGATCACATGAGAAGGAATGTTCTCAGTTATAAATATTTAAGACATAACATTTTGATGACAGCACTTGTGGTTGTAATGGCTCTTTGTGTATTTGCTGTCATAAGTTTTGGAGAGAAGGCTGACCCGCTTGCGGATGAATTATATGCGAATGATAGTGTGACTATCAACAAGAGTCAGGCAGTGATGATGGCAGACAGCAGTGTGCAGCTTGCCATCGACGCAGTGGTGCCTGCAGGAAGTTCAGTATCGGCCAACGATACGGCCAGAGTTGCCAGCAATGCATCAGGTAGTATACAGTCTGTGACTTCAGCGTCTACCGAGGCAGTGACAACAGAGGAAGCGACAACAGAAGAGACCCCTTCAGAGGTGCTTCCGGGCGTAACAGCATCAGTGATATATGATGGTGTGTATGTCCATACAGAGCAGTCATCAGAATCAGATATCATAGCTACAGTGAACAGTGGAGAGATGTTCGACGTTGTATCACAGGATGAGAGCTGGATAGGAGTTCAGTTATACGATGGCTCGATCGGATATATTTCAACAGAATATGTAAGTGTGGATGCCTCACTTCAGTAGTAGTGTATATGAGTACCCCTCACCCAGGTACGACCCAGTAAGACAGAAAAAGCAAGCCGCATGTCATTCAAGGATGGCGTGCGGCTTGCTTTTTTATTGTTGTATTGACTGTTGCTCAATTGGTTAGCTTTTTGTAGTAGAAGCACGCCAGCTGTGTGCGGTCTCTCAGCTGCAGCTTGTCAAGGATGGAACTGATATAGTTTCTCACTGTACCCTCGCTCAGATACAGGCTTGATGCGATTTCTTTGTTATTCAGACCATCTGCAACAAGTCTGATAATATTCATTTCCTTGGAACTGAGTTCGTATTCCATTCCGGCAAATGGCGATGGCTGGACATCTGATGAGGTAGTGTCCATATGTCCAATAAGATCAGGGAGTTTTCCAACTATCTCATCCCCGAATACAGTCTGTCCATTGTATACTGCTTTTACTGCCGGTGCGATGCTCTCAAAATTCTGCTTCAGTATATATCCCTTTGCCCCGATACTCAGTGCTTTGATTATATATTCGTCATCTGAAAATGTTGTCAGGAGAAGAATGCGGGCATCCGGGTGAGAGGCCATGATAGTCTCAGAAGCCTCAAGGCCATTTATGTTCTCCATGCGGATGTCCATGAGTAGAACATCCGGTTGATATTCTTCGTACAGTCTGATCGCATCAGCTCCACTGCCTCCCGTGGCGGATACCTGTATGTCGTCGCAGGCTTCGAGTATGGTCTGAAGTGACAGTGCCACCAGTTGGTCGTCATCTATTATAACTACATTCATTTGTCGGTTTCCTCCTATTTATAATCAGGATATTTTGCATATCTGTTTGGAATTCAGTCTGTAAAATCTCTTTTCATGATATTGATCAATATGGAAAATCCGTCGTCGGTTGATATCTTCATTGTGCCTCCAAGTTTGTTTACTCTTTCCTGGATACCATTTAAGCCCATACCGCCAGAAGCGCTTCCTTGTGCCGGGGATGGATCGGAGCGGATGTTCTGTCCATTGTCTGTTATATACAGTTGATAAAATGCCGGGTGTTCCCGCACGCGGATATCCATATGGTCGCCGTTGCTGTGCTTCAGCGTATTGTTAATGGCTTCCTTTACTATGTTGATGAATGAGTATTTGATCTCTCTTGGAAGCTTATCTGACATGTCGTAATCCATGTAGATGTCCATGTCGCTGACGTTGTTGATCACATCATCTAGGGCAGTGCGCAGGTCTATGGATTCATCGTGTAGATCGTGGACACTTTTTCTCATGCTGTCCATTGCGGTATCCAGCGTAGATTGCAGCTGTGCCAGGGGCTTCTCAAGACGCTCGTCTTTGTTGATAACTTTGATGGCACCGGTCTGAAGTATGGATCTGGTGAGCATATGACCGACATTGTCATGAATCTCCCGGGCAATCCTGTTTCGCTCTGACAGGGTGGCGGTGAGCACCATGTTGTCCTGATTTTCCAGCAACTGGCGTGTGTTCTGTGCAACCAGCATGTCGTGTTCTGCAGTATTGTCCCTCATGGCAAGAAGCTCCGCCCTCAGCAGATTTATCCGGCAGCAGTACACGCTCATAGCAAATGAGAATGCGATGAGGCATATCTGTGGGAGAACTGACATCAGAGGATAGTTGACGCACATGTATATGGATAACAGGACAAGTATGACTGGTGACAGCCGTTGTCTGTATCTGTACATGTCGTAGCTGACTATGGACACGAACATATAGACTGGGTGCAGCCAGAATGCGGATACAAGATACGCGCATACCAGTGCCTCGCATATGTATGGATATATTCTGCTGTGGTTCTCGGCGCCCTTCGTGGTGGCTCTGTTCACTGCGGAGATCCCGGAAAGTGCCGGATAGACCGCACCGGCAATGAGCGACAGGAGTAGTGCGATGATAATCCAGGTGTCCGTGGCAGTATTATGCGCATATATCATGACAAATGCTGAGACCAGCAGGAGTCCTTTGTTGATGAGGTGTTTCATAATTATTCTCCATAATGTAGAAAATGCTGTAGTATATATCGTGCTGTCTGAATAGCCGTGCCAGGCAGTGTGCGCAGCCTAGTGTAATAATTATTATAAATAAATATGAGGGAAAAAGAAATATGACAAATGTCACATTGTGAAGATGACGTTGTTCACTGTGAAAACAGATCAAGGGTGTATATAATGAGAGCATGTAATAAAGAATGTAGCATGCTGATGCGTGCAGACTATCATGTTATGAACGACACTCATAAGATAATGAGGGTCAAAAAACAGGATATCAAAACAGGAGGATATATATGAGTAATTCAGAAAATGCAATAGAGGTTACCAATCTGGTAAAGCGATATAAAGATCTACTGGCGCTGGATCATTTCAGTTTGACGGTGAAGGCGGGGGAGATACTTGGACTCCTTGGACCAAACGGCTCCGGCAAAACGACAACTATAAATTGTATACTGTCCCTGCTCACATTTGACAAGGGCGATATAAAGGTATTTGGCAAAGAGATGAAGCCCGACAGCTACGATATCAAGAGAGAGATAGGAGTTGTAATGCAGGATGTGGCGGTGTTCGATGAACTGACTGTATATGAGAATATTGATTACTTCTGCGGCCTTTATATAAAGGACAAAGAGAAGAGACGCAAATGTGTTGAGGAGACAATGGATTTCGTGGATATTGCGGATTACAGGAAATTCCTTCCAAAGAAGCTCTCGGGTGGACTGCTGCGAAGACTGAATATTGCCTGCGGAATAGCGCATAAGCCAAAACTTATATTCTTCGATGAACCGACAGTGGCGGTCGATCCGCAGAGCCGTAACAGAATACTTGAGGGGATCAAGCGTCTGAATGAGGAAGGTGCCACCATCGTATACACATCCCATTATATGGAGGAGGTCGAGCAGCTCTGTGACAGGATAGTCATCATGGACAAAGGTAAATCTGTTGCAGTCGGAACGAAGGATGAGCTTAAGAAGATGATCAAGAATACAGAAACCATAAAGGTTGAAGTGTTTGGACTTACAGGCGAACAGATGTCGGAGCTTCGCAGTCAGCCACATGTGTATGAGAACGAATATAACGGAAGCATGCTTACACTTAGATATTCCGGCGGAAGACACAATCTGGTGAGACTCATGGAATTTTTCAAGGAGCACGATATATCATTTGGCAGGGTTGTCACGGAGCTCCCAACGCTTAATGATGTATTCCTTGAGATCACAGGCAAGGAGCTCAGAGACTGATTTGAATGTAAGTTGGATTATGGAGTTGTTGAAAGAATTGATATTTGTATATTTCAGATGAACCGGGATTAAAAGGAGAGAAATATGTTTATACGGGATTTTCTATATACGATAAAGATATTGATGCGTGCCAAGGTGTCTCTTTTCTGGACACTGGTATTTCCGATACTGCTTGCCACATTTATGTACATGGCATTTGGCAACATATATGAACAGGATGAGATGTTTAGTAATATCAAGGTGGCGGTGGTCACTGAGGATGAATCGGCAAATGGACTTAATTATATGCTGGATGCGCTGTCGGATGGCGATGACGCCCTTCTGTCGGTTACGAGGATGAGCGAAAGCGATGCGGAAAAGTTACTGGCTGATGAAGAGGTCGAGGGCATCATATATACGGATGATGTGAAGCTCACGGTTGCGGAGAGTTCTGTCAATGCGAGCATACTTGAGACAGTGCTTTCTGAGTACAAGCAGTACGAGCATGCACTTAAGGATATATATAAGGATGGCATCGGACTCCAACAGTATATGTCTGGAACTTCCGGCGTGGATGATATGTCGGACATTGTGGAAAAACTATCAGAACAGAGATCATATTATACAGAGAAGGCCAGCACTGAGGGCAGCCAGAATGTGTATAACAATTATTTCTATGCCATATTTGCCATGAGCTGTCTGTTTGCATCACTTTCATCTATAGAGATGATGGGCAATCTTCAGGCAAATGTGAGCGCTACGGGAAAGAGAAAAAATGTGTCCCCACAGAGAAAAATGACCTTTGTTTTGGCAGAGTTTGCTGCACTGCTGATTATACATTTTGTGGTCGAGGTCATAAGCTTTATATATATGTCCTGCATAGGAGTGGATTTTGGCGACAGAGTATGGGAGATCCTGCTTACTCTGTTTGTGGGCTGCTTTATCGGTCTGGCAATAGGAGTCATAGTTGGGGCTATATCAAAGCTTGCTGAGGGGACCAAGATAGGTATTGTGATCGGAATATCCATGGTGATGTCCATCCTTTCTGATCTGTGTATAAACGGAGTAAAGTATGAGATACAGCAGCACGTGCCGATTATAAATAAACTCAATCCCGCGGCTCTGATATCGGATTCATTCTATGCGCTGAATGTTTACAGTGACCACCAGGTTTTCACTGAGAATATCGTCATAATGACTATTGAGGCTGTGGTGCTCATAGCAGTTGGGATTCTCATGGTAAGGAGGAACAGATATGCAAGTGTTTAAATCTTTTTTCAAGGTTTTGAGAAAATATATTGGGCAGATGATCATGTATGTGGGAATCCTGTGTGGAGTCATGATTGTGTTCATCAATGTGGGAAACACAGATCCACAGAATTATTATAAGGATAAAACGATCAAATATGCGGTGAGCGATGAGGATGGCAGTGAGATGAGCAGAAAATTGATGGCTTACCTGAATGATACGCAGCAACTTGTAGATGGCGTTGATATGGACGAACGAGGTATTCAGGATGCTCTCTACAACAGGGCGGTGGATTGTGTGATCAGGATACCAGATGGCTTTGGCGATGCATGGGCAAATGATACTGCGGATGGTATGCTTGAGATAACGACTATCCCCGGAAGTCAGGCGTCCATGCTGTTTGAGGCAAGGCTTGACAGCTACATGAATATGGTGTCTCTGTACAAGAGGGCCGGAGATGATATGAACGATGCCGATAAGAGAGCGAGGATGGCACTTGAGCAGAAGGCTGAAGTCGATATGGCCGAAGGAAAGAACTCAGGACATTCCATGTTATATAATTTTTACAACTATCTGGGGTGGGTCATGATATGCGTTATGATAATTGGGGTAGCGCCTGTTTTGCAGGTATATAACAGGAAAAAGCTTAGAGCGAGAATAGAGTGCTCATCATACAAATTTTTCAGGCTGAACAGGGAACTTGTCCTGGGGATGATGTCTACTGGATGCGTATTGTCTGTAGTATTTATAGCACTTTCCAGAATACTTATAAAATATGATATAGTCTCAGCAAGGGGCGGAATGTTCATACTCAATATGCTGGTGTATGCCTGTGTAGCACTCTCGCTGGCATTTCTAGTTAGCAAGCTTACCCAGAATGAACAGATTCTTTCCATGTGTGCTAATGTCATATCACTTGGAATGGCATTCCTCTGCGGGATATTTGTGCCGAGAGAGTTCTTAAGTGACACTGTGATGGCGATAGCACATTTCCTCCCGGCATACTGGTATGCAAATGCGACAGACGCCATCGACAATTTCACATCAGGCAGTTCGGTGGCAGGAATATTTGTGAGCATGGGAGTACAGGTGCTCTTTGCCGTTCTGTTCATACTTGTTGGAGTGATCGTTGACAGGTACAAGACAGCCGGCAGGGCTATGGCTTAGAAAATACACTGGAAGTTATGAGGCATGGTCTGTTATAATGTTCTTTGGAGGGAGTATAGGAGGAACGAGAAAGTGCTTAAAAAGAAAGTGCTGAAACAGAACAACTTACTCAGACTGCAGAAGAGACTTGCAGTGGTTATGCTGGCCCTTACACTTGGACTCGGTACAGGGTGCGGCAAAACAGATGACGGAGCGGACGGTGCTGCGTCGTCAGAAGCAGAGACTTTGGCGGATGGTCAGACAAACGATCAGACAGATGCCGGAGCATCAGAAGAAGATGGACAGGAGTCAAAAAAAGCTACGGAAGACAAGGATGAGCCTTATGTAGAGGGAACATACTCAAGTGATTCGTATGACGTGGCGGAGTTTGCGGCAGAGACTCGTAAGAAGACCGACGAAGAGGGTAATCGCGGTGTGTATTACGAGATATTTGTCAGGTCATTTGCCGATTCAGACGGTGATGGTATAGGCGATCTGAATGGCGTCACGGAGAAACTTGACTATCTGAAGGAGCTCGGGATCGATGGGATATGGCTCATGCCGATCACTGCGTCCGATACCTACCACGGATATTCCGTGACGGATTACATGGCGGTGAATCCCGATTACGGAACAGAGGATGATCTTAAGAGATTGCTTGACGAAGCACACAGCAGAGACATGAAAGTCATCATGGATCTGGTCATCAATCACACCAGTATCAATCATCCGTGGTTTCAGGCGGCAAAGTCCGATGAGAACAGCGAGTACAGAGATTATTACAGGTGGGTGTACAAGACCGACAAGAAAGACTGCAATCATCTTCTCGACAAATCAAGCTGGGGAGATATGGTGTGGCACCAGGAAGGAGACTTCTATTATTATGGTGTGTTCGGCGCGGATATGCCGGATCTGAACTATAACAATCCGGATGTTAGACAGGCTGCGAAGGATGCCGCCGGTCACTGGCTGGAGCTTGGTCTTGACGGTTTCCGTATGGACGCCGCAGTTCATATCTATGGGGCGCATGAGTTCAAGCAGCAGGAAGATTCTGAAGCGGCAAACATCAACTGGTGGAACGAATTTGCCGGTTACTGCGAGAGCATAAATCCTGATGTATACCTGGTGGGTGAGGTATGGCAGGATGACAAGGTGCTGGAAAATTATGTCCAGCCATTTGACACGAAGTTTGATTTCGCAATTCAGCAGAAGATACTGAACTGCGTACAGAAAGGCATGGCGGTGCCAGGCTTTGGTGATTCTCTTTCCGTGGCGATAGAGAATATACAGAATAAATATGACGGCGTGGATGTCAACTATCTGAATGGAGTATTTGGAGCAAATCACGATCAGGACAGGATAGCATCGTCGGTGAACAGCCTGGATAAGGCGAGACAGATAGCAGCGGTATATATGACACTTCCAGGCAATCCATATATTTACTATGGCGAGGAACTCGGAATGTACGGCAGCAAGCCGGATGAGATGATAAGGACACCGTTCCTGTGGGGAGATGACAGTACATACAACACGTCATGGGAAAAGGACGATCAGAATGCCGAGACAAAGGGACTTGCCCAACAGATGAAAGATCCGGATTCAATGTATTCATATTACAAGACACTGATAGCGCTTAGAAAAGACAATCCTGCCCTTATGAAAGGAAGCTACAGAGCGGCATCGCTCACAGGTGACAGTGTGACAGCATACTTCCGTGAGACAGATGGACAGAAACTGCTGGTGGTGCACAACTTTGCAGAGGGCGATCAGACGGTATCACTTGCTGAGTGCGGAGACATAACAGTTACAAATGTACTTTATTCAAGTTCTGGTGAGACAGGTGTGTCAGACTTTAGTTCAGTGAAATTAGCTGGAAATGAGAGTGTGGTACTGGAACTTGGTGAGTAGATAAAAAATCCCAATTTAAAGGAGGCTCTCCATGAAGAAAATACTAATAACGGGTGGTACAGTATTTGTAAGCCGGTATGCGGCGCAGTATTTTGTGGACAAAGGCTATGAGGTGTATGTGGTGAACAGAAATTCAAGGCCGCAGGTTCCAGGTGTGAAACTTATAGAAACGGACAGGCATGACCTGGGAGACAAACTCAAAGACATCTATTTTGATGTTGTGGCGGACATAACCGCATATAATGCGGAAGATATCACAGACTTATGTGACAGCCTTGGTTCATTTGGTCAGTATATCATGATCAGCTCAAGTGCAGTGTATCCAGAGTATGGAGATCAGCCATTCCGTGAAGATTCAGAACGGGCACTCAACAGATACTGGGGGTCATATGGTACGGATAAGATTGCTGCGGAGGATGCATTACTTGACAGAGTGAGTGATGCTTACATACTCAGACCACCATATATTTATGGACCTATGAACAATGTATACAGGGAGGCTTTTGTATTTGACTGCGCCAGGGCGGACAGGCCATTTTATCTGCCCGGAGATGGTGGAATGAAGCTGCAGTTCTTCCATGTGAAGGATCTCTGTATCCTGATGGAGAGAGTAATAGAGGAAAAGCCGGAGACTCATATCATGAATGTGGGAAATGTGGAGTCGGTCACTATAAAAGACTGGGTGACGATGTGTTACGCCTGCTTTGATAAGATCCCTGCGTTTGTAAATGTCAGTGAGGATATAGAACAGAGAAATTATTTCAGTTTTTATAACTATGAATATTATCTCGATGTGCAGCAGCAGAACAAAATATACTCGGAAACAATATCATTGGAAGATGGATTGAAAGAATGCGCAGAGTGGTATGTGGAAAATGAATCAGAAGTTGGAAAAAAGTCATATATGGAATATATAGACTGTAATTTAAAATAATGTACGTTGGTGCAGCGATATTGTAAATGATATGTATTTAGGGAGATCTGGAGCTTCGGCTCCGGATCTTTTTTTATAGATATACATTCAAATATCGTCGAGATATACGATGTGTATAAATTCATTAAGAAAGTGTAAATTCGTTATAAGTGGGTTTACATCTTCGCTAGCATTGATATAATGCAGATACATAGTGAGAGAGTTCTTGACAATGATGGAGTTTTACTCATTGTTCTCAAATAAGATTTTAGTTCTTTTTTAGTAGAAATAAGTGATCTGAAATTTCTATAGTTTAATTTCCATAATGATTTTTGGCAAATATAAAATAATAAAGGAGTTACTGAATGATAAAAAACAGGAATGTTAGTATAATAACGGACGAAAATAATAATCAAATAGTAATTATTAATGACAAAAAATTTAAAGGCTTATCAAAAGATGATTGGCAGCAGATAGAAAAATACTTAAAAGGCTATATATCGGATTGTTATGAAATTACAGAAACAAATGATGTTGTTTATATTGGAAAAGAATTTCCGTCTGAATATGCAGGTTCGAAAAGCAGAATTGCATTAAAAGGTGCAAGAAAAAAGGCAAAGGCATCAGCATCACAGGGAATTCCAGAGCTAATAAAAATAGCCAAAAATCCACGTTGGGAAGAGAATAAAGAGCAAAAGCATAATAAAGATGCTAAATATGGTTGGTATAGATATGATATAAGGTTTGGACTGCCTGTGTATGATGATAAAACGGGCAATTTAGATAGATATAATATATTCACAGCTATTCTTCTTATAAAACATTCAGAGGATGGTAATAAGTACCTGCATGATATTACCACAATAAAAAAAGAAACGAGCAGCCCGCTTGAGTCGTAAAACTGTACGGTGAAAACCCATTTCTTTTGATATATTCTATTTCAGTCTTTTTGTTTTGTCAAGAAAAAAACATCCTCCATCATATTCATAACGAGTATGATGGGGGATGTTTCATGTCTACACTATAATAAATTACTTATTGTTAGCGTTGTCCTTCTCCTCACGCTTCTGATCCATCATAGCACGAACCTTCATTGAAAGACCGAACAGGTTGATGAAACCTGAAGCATCCTTGTGATCGTAGAGGTCGCCAGTTGTGAATGAAGCAAGGCTCTCTGAGTACAGAGTATAATCTGATGTAGTACCAGCCTTGATGATGTTACCCTTGTAGAGCTTCATCTTTACATGACCAGTTACACGCTCCTCAGTCTTGGCAACAAATGCTGAAAGGCTCTCGCGGAGAGTGCAGAACCACTTTCCTTCATATACAAGTGCTGCGAACTTTGTTCCGACAAGCTTCTTGTACTCCATGGTATCACGGTCAAGTGTGAGCTCCTCAAGCTGCTTATGAGCCTCTGTAAGGATAGTTCCACCAGGTGTCTCGTATACACCACGTGACTTCATGCCGACAACACGGTTCTCAACGATATCGATGATACCGATACCGTGCTTTCCGCCGAGCTTGTTCAGCTCACGGATGATATCAGAAGTCTTCATCTTCTTGCCGTTGAGTGCTACAGGGTAGCCCTTCTCGAAGTCAAGGTCGATGTACTCAGGCTCATCAGGTGCCTTCTCAGGTGTAACTGAGAGAACCAGAAGGTCATCGTAGTTTGGCTCATTTGCAGGATTCTCAAGCTCAAGGCCCTCATGGCTGATGTGCCAGATGTTACGGTCACGGCTGTAAGAATGCTTTGCATCAAATGGAAGATCGATGCCGTGTGCCTTACAGAAAGCGATCTCATCCTCACGTGACTGCATTGTCCACTCAGGCTGTCTCCATGTAGCGATAACCTTGATGTCCGGTGCAAGAGCCTTGATAGAAAGCTCAAAACGAAGCTGGTCGTTACCCTTACCTGTAGCTCCGTGGCAGATGGCAACAGCGCCTTCCTTACGTGCAACCTCAACGAGCTTCTTGGCAATGATAGGTCTTGCAAATGAAGTACCGAGAAGGTACTTGTTCTCATATACAGCGTCAGCCTGAACTGTTGGCATGATGTACTCATCGCAGAGCTCGTCTACAACATCGATGATGTAAAGCTTCTCAGCTCCTGAATACTTTGCTCTCTCGTCAAGTCCCTCAAGCTCACTCTCCTGACCTACATCTATACATGCACAGATAACATCGTATCCGTATGTCTCCTTTAACCATGGGATGATGGCAGTGGTATCAAGACCGCCTGAATAAGCCAGTACAACTTTTTCTTTAGCCATTTTAATAAATCCTCCTATTTATAAATATAGAACAGATGCAATAAAGATACATCTACGCACATCACAAGAGCTCTGTCCGGCGGAACGGGATCCTCTATATGACATTTTCTACATGAACTATACAACGCAAATGTATATTATGCAAGTGATTTTTCAAAATATTCATTCGTTCACCGTATATTATTCATGAAAAATATGCATAAATACAGAGCAAAATGGTGGCAAAAATGCTGATAAATCGTATATTTTGGACAAATATGCAAATATTCAAAAAAACCATTGCATATTATACGTTGTAAATGTATAATTATAAAAGTTTCCGCAGAGGAAACGAGGAACAGAGATACAAAAGCTCAGGGTAATGAGTGTATTTCTACATATTAAATAGTGTATGTTGACGATATACATTGTCAGGTATACAATCAAACAGAGTATGTCTTTATACAGATATAGAAAAAGTACATATAAATTATGGAGGCAGTTATGATTAAGGTAGGAATTATCGGATCAACAGGATATGCAGGACAGGAGATAGTAAGAATTCTTCTTGGACATAAGGAAGCGGAGATCGTATGGTATGGATCAAGAAGCTTTATAGATCAGAAGTATTATCAGGTATACGGCAACATGTTCCAGATCGTGGATGCAAAGTGTATGGATGACAACATGGAGGAGCTTGCCTCACAGGTAGATGTAATATTTACCGCCACACCACAGGGACTGTGCGGATCACTGGTAAATGAGGAGATACTGTCCAAGGTCAAGATCATAGACCTCAGTGCAGATTTCAGAATAAAGGATGTTGCTACTTATGAGAAGTGGTACAAGATAGAGCACAAGAGCCCACAGTTTATTGACGAGGCTGTGTATGGTCTCTGTGAGATAAACAGGGAGGATATAAAGAAGTGCAGACTTCTTGCAAATCCTGGATGTTATACAACTTGTTCGATCCTTTCACTCTACCCACTGGTTAAGGAAGGTCTGGTTGATGCCAACTCCATCATCGTTGATGCTAAGTCTGGAACATCAGGTGCAGGAAGAGGCGCGAAGATCGCAAATCTCTACTGTGAGGTCAACGAGAGCATCAAGGCTTATGGTGTTACAACACACAGACATACCCCTGAGATAGAGGAGCAGCTTGGATATGCGAATGGCAGTCCGATAGTCATTAATTTCACTCCACATCTTGTTCCTATGAACAGAGGAATACTTGTAACAGCATATGCCAACCTCAAGGAGAAGGTCGACTACGATACAGTGAGAGCTGCATACGATAAGTACTATGCAAATGAGAGATTTATCAGAGTCCTCGACAAGAATGTATGTCCTGAGACAAGATGGGTTGAGGGAAGTAACTATGTGGATGTCAACTTCAAGATAGATGAGAGAACAAACAGAGTCATCGCCATGGGTGCACTTGACAATCTCGTAAAGGGAGCAGCAGGTCAGGCTGTGCAGAACATGAACATCATGTTTGGATTTGACGAGGCTGAGGGCCTTCGCATGGCTCCTGTTTTCCCATAAACATCAGGTTTGAAGCATTTGCCTCGAAATAGACACTTGGAAATAAGGTGGTAGGATGAAGATAATTCCGGGAGGCGTGACCGCCCCTGCGGGCTTTAGGGCAGCGGGACTTCACGTTGGAATAAGAAGAAATAAACTGAAAAAAGATATGGCACTTTTGGTGAGCGATGTTCCGGCTCATGTGGCAGGAGCATTTACACAGAACATGGTTCAGGCGGCTCCGGTCATATACGACAGGCGGCTTTGCCAGAATGTGGGAATGTGTCAGGCGTTGGTGGTAAACAGCGGTGTGGCAAATACCTGTACCGGAGAGCAGGGAATCCATGATGCGGAGGCCATGGCGGCTCATGTAGGTAAGAGCCTTGGCATAGATCCAAGTACGGTTGCGGTGGCTTCTACAGGAGTCATAGGAATGAGACTTCCGATGGATGTCATACAGAGCGGTATAGATATGCTGGTGCCGGAGCTTTCATATTCTATAGATGCCGGAGTGGATGCCGCGGAGGCGATCAAGACGACTGATATCTATAAGAAGGAGATAGCCGTAACTTTAGAGATCAAGGGGCAGCAGGTCACCATCGGAGGTATGTGTAAGGGATCAGGAATGATCAATCCTAACCTGGGAACCGTACTCAGCTTTATCACGACAGACCTGAATATCAGTTCAGAGTTGCTGGGCAAGGTGCTTAAGGCTGACGTGGTCGATACATACAACATGGTGTCAGTGGACGGAGATATGTCCACCAACGACACTGTCATGATATTTGCAAATGGCATGGCGGACAACGAGGAACTGCTGGAGACCGATGACGACTTTCCTGCATTTGTCGAGGCAATAAGATATATCAACCGCGCATTTGTCAGGGCGATAGCCTCGGACGGCGAGGGTGCTACCAAGATGTTTCAGGTGGATGTGTCGGGCATGCCGGATAAGGATACTGCAAGACATCTGGCAAAGGCGATAGTGGCCTCCAATCTTGTAAAGTGTGCCATGTACGGAGCTGATGCCAACTGGGGCAGAATAGTGTGCGCCATGGGACAGAGCGGCGTGAAGTTTGATCCGTACAGGGTGGATATAGAGATAGCCAGTGTGGCAGGACATCTTGAGATTGTAAAGCATGGAGTGACAACTGATTACGATGAGAAGGAAGCAAGCCACATTCTCTCAGAGAAGCAGATAAAGCTCAAGGCGCATATGAATATGGGGGATGAGATGGCCACAGCGTGGGGCTGCGATCTCACATATGACTATATCAAGATAAATGCGGATTATAGAAAGTAAAATCCAGTGAGATAAGCCATATAAAAATGGAAGCAGGTTATAAGATAAAACATATTGCGTAAATTTAAAAATAGATTGTAGTCAATAAATCAAATAAGACTAAATTGAGACGATGCGTTAATCGTTGACATTGATCAGGCTGGAAGATAAAGTTGAAGGCAAAAGACAGATAAACCTAAGGTAGATAAACCGAAGATATATAAGTATAGAAGAAAGAAGGACAGAAAAATGGTTATAGGTGATTACACAGTAGATCAGGTAATTGAGAAGGCACAGACACTGATAGAGGCTATGCCATATATCAAGAAATTCCAGGGCAAGACAGTGGTTGTAAAGTACGGCGGAAGCGCTATGCTTGACGAGAATCTCAAGTACAACGTTATCAAGGACGTTGCCATGCTGAAGCTTGTCGGCATGAAGCCGGTCATCGTACACGGTGGCGGCAAGGAGATCAGCAAATGGGTAGAGAAGGTCGGCAAGGAGGCAGAATTTATCAACGGTCTCCGTGTTACAGATGCAGAGACGATGGAGATCGCAGAGATGGTTCTCGGCAAGGTCAACAAGAGTCTTGTAAGTCTCATGCAGAAGATCGGACTTAAGGCAGTCGGAATCAGCGGCAAGGACGGCGGAATGTTCACAGTCAAGAAGAAGTTCCCTGGTGGCAAGGATATAGGTTATGTGGGAGAGATAACAAATGTTGACACATCCATCCTTACATCACTTATCGAGGATGATTTCATCCCGGTTATCGCACCTATAGGAGTGGATGAGAACTACGAGGATTACAACATCAATGCGGACGATGCTGCTTGTGCAGTAGCAACAGCTCTTGAGGCTGAGAAGCTTGTATTCCTCACAGATATCGAGGGAGTATTTATTGATCCAACAGACAAGTCAACACTTATCTCAGAGATGGATATACACGAGGCAAAGGACATCATAGAGAAGGGCGTTGTCGGCGGTGGTATGCTTCCAAAGCTTAACAACTGTATCACAGCCATGGAAAATGGAGTTTCAAGAGTGCATATACTTGATGGCCGTCTCCAGCACTGCCTGCTTCTTGAATTCTTCACCCAGAAGGGTATCGGAACTGCTATCCTCAAGGAGCCTTTATTCTAGGATGCATGGCAGAATATAACAAAGCTTCAAATAATAAAATAGTAAATTATAAAACAGTATATATGACCATGGTGGACAGCCATCTGTAAGGATGGAAGATTACCGGTCATGTATGCTGTTTTTTATGTCTGATCTGAATCGGGGAGTTTATAAAAATGTTACATTTTTATGTATTGTAAAAAGTATCAATGAATAAGGGATAAAAGGGCTCTTTTGTGAAAAAAGTAACAAAAATGAAATAAAATAGAAATATATTGTTGTAAATTCAGAGGTGTTTAGATACAATAAACCTGTGTAATTCTGTGCTGACACAGGAGGTGTCGCACGATGAAGAAAATAATTAAAAATTTAGCATATTTATGCGTGCTGACAATGACATTATTGTGTTCCGGCTGTGGAGAAGAACAGGTAACTATATCCGGTAATTCAGAAGAGAATGTTACGGAGAAAGCTTCGCAGCAAGGCGCGGAAGAAGCCGGAGCAGACGAGAGTGTAACGATACATTCAGAAACTCCAGAATACATAACAGTTTTTGTATGCGGAGCAGTGAAGAATGAGGGCGTATATGAGCTCGAAGCCGGATCCAGGGCGAATGATGGCCTTGAGGCGGCGGGAGGATTCTCCGATGACGCAGATACCGTTGCGGTGAATCTTGCAGATGTGCTTGAGGATGGTCAGAAGCTGTACTTTCCTGTCGGAGGTGAACAGCTTCCGGATGAGAGCGAAGCCGGGACAGATGCGTCGGAACAGAGACTGGTCAACATCAACAGTGCAGATGCTGCGGAACTTATGACGTTACCGGGAATAGGCGAGACGAAGGCCTCGCAGATTGTTGAGTACAGACGGAAGAATGGAGCATTTGCCTGCAAAGATGACCTTAAGAATGTCAGCGGCATAGGAGACAGTATATATGAGAAACTGGAGACATATATATCGACAGAGTAAATGAGTCTCGGGGTAGAAAGGATGTTAAGATGAAGAAAGTTCTTGTTGTGGATGATGAGAAGTTGATCGTTAAGGGGCTGAAGTTCAGCCTGGAACAGGACGATATGGAAGTGGATACAGCCTACGATGGCGGTGAAGCTATAGAGAAGATAAAGGCAAATGATTACGATATAGTTCTGCTGGATATAATGATACCTGTATACACAGGAATAGAGGTTTGCCAGATGGTCAGAGAGTTTTCCAATGTTCCTATTATCATGCTCACTGCAAAGGGTGAGGACATGGATAAGATCATGGGACTCGAGTATGGTGCAGATGACTATATAACAAAGCCATTTAATATTCTTGAGGTGAAGGCCAGGATCAAGGCTATACTTAGAAGAAGCAACCGCAAGCAGGCACCTGCAAAACCGTCAAATGTAATGGAGATCAACGGAATGAAGGTTGAGCTTGACAGCAGACGTGTATTTGTCGGTGGTAAGGAGCTTAATCTGACAGCCAAAGAGTTTGACCTTCTTGAGCTGCTCATGGCGCATCCAAACAAGGTATATTCAAGAAATGAACTCCTGAATACGATCTGGGGAGATTCCTACCCGGGAGATGCGAGAACAGTTGATGTGCATGTTAGAAGACTTCGTGAGAAGATAGAAGCTAATCCGGGTGAGCCGGTATACATTCATACAAAATGGGGAGTAGGATATTTCTTCAAGGGCTGATATGAAAAAAAAGAAACGTGCAACAGTTGAAACAGAAAAAATTGAAGAGAAGAATACCGCCCAGGAGAGATCCAGAGTCAGTATCAGAGTGGGGCAGAGAACGATCATATCGCTTATAGTGGCAGTCAGTGTGGCGGTGATCGCCTATGCAGCACTGTGGATACTGGCGGGCACTGTGAATTCGAAGAGTGAGAGAAATCTTGACAGACACGCACAGGAGTGTGCAGAATACATTGCCCATATAGTGAATGAACACAAGGCGGAGGATGATATAGGGAGAGCCGTGGACGAGATAAAGACCATGGCTTATTCTCTCTCTGCCCGTATAGTTATAGTGGATACTGATTACAAGGTCGTGGTGGACTCCTATGGAAAAGACACCGGAAGATATCTGGTGGATGAGAACGTGTTCAGCGTAATGAAGGGGCAGCAGAAGTATATATCAGAGACAGAGGAAAATGTGTACAGACGCATAGTTCCAGTGATCAACAGTGAGGGCTATACAGATGCGGTGGCACTGATATCTCTTGAGACCGATGCTCTCGAGAACCTGTCAATATATATGAAGAGAAATGCAACTTATCTGTTTGCGATATCGTTGATACTTGGATTGATAGCTGCTTATTTTGCGGCTAAGTTATCAGTCAGGGATGTGAACCATGTCAGAAACGAGATAGAGGGAATGAAAGGCGGCAGCCTTGAACCGATGAGCGTGGACGGTATGTTCAGGGAGACACAGGAGCTGACAAAGGATATAAACGATATATTCAACAAGGCACAGCTTCTTGAGGAGTCCCGTCAGGAATTCGTGTCAAATGTCTCACATGAGTTAAAGACACCGATAACATCCATGAAGGTTCTGTCAGAGTCGCTGCTCACCCAGAGTGATGTGCCGGCGGAGATGTACAGAGAATTCATGGAGGATATAGTTCAGGAGATAGACAGGGAGGCAGAGATCATAAGTGATCTGCTTACACTCGTTAAGACTGACAAAGGCCCTGACAGCCTGAATAAAGAGCCTGTGGATATGAATGAATTTATGGATCTCATACTCAAGAGACTTAAGCCTCTGGCGGAGAAGAGAAGTATACAGCTTTCATTTGAGAGCTTTGGAGACATAAAGGCAGAGATAGACAAGGTGAAGTTTACTCTTGCGATCTCGAATCTGATAGAGAATGGAATAAAGTATAACGTTGATGGCGGTTGGATAAAGGTTTCGCTCAATTCAGACCACAGGAACTTCTATATCAAGGTAGCAGACTCCGGTGTAGGAATACCGGAGGATTGCATAAATCATATTTTTGAGAGATTCTACAGAGTAGACAAGGCGAGAAGTCGAGACACTGGTGGAACCGGTCTGGGACTAGCCATCACGAAGAATATAATTATCATGCACAAAGGAACTATAAATGTGTATAGTGAACCGGGAAAAGGAACTACATTTACGGTAAAGGTTCCATTACAGGCTCACGAGTAAGGGATTAATATGACGACGAAAAAAAGAATTATGCTCACTGCCGTGGTCATGGCTGCAGTGGTGATTCTTGTGGCGTGTGGAAGCGACAGCAAGAATGGCAGAAAGAAAAATTCAGCAGACAATTCAGATGAAAATCTGACTCTGTACTACGCAAACTCAACGTGGACTGATCTGTTCCCGGAGGTTTTCACCCGAGACCAGCTCGTCACGACGGAGAATCTTATCGACACTGTGATGAACGCATTGATGGACAGTGGGGAAATGACGGATAAACAGGTTCCGGTTCCCCAGGGCGTTACGTACCAGAGATATACATATGACGGTCAGGCGACGATCAATCTTATGTTCAACGTTGACTGGGAGGCCACTGACACATATGAGATGGTGCTAAGCAAGGCGGCATTTGTGAGAACTCTGACACAGATCGAATCGGTGAAGAAGGTTGTGTATGAATACACTGACATTGCAAATGAGAACAGTATCGTGCGTGAGGAGCTCACAAATGATTCATTTTCAGATATGGACAACTTCATGAATCCACATGAAGAGTACAACATATATATGCCGGACAGCACAGGACAGAAGCTGGTTCAGAAGACCATAGATCTGGACAGATCAGCGCCTGAATCACTGGAGGAACAGATGGTTGCAGGACTGAGAATGAGTTACGATGGAACAGTTGTACCGCTCAATGAGAAAACTGTGGTTAAGAGTGTCACTGTGGATGATGCTGACGATGTGTGTACGATAACATTTAATGAGAGCTTTGCGGATGGAACAGCAGGTGTGGACGATGAGATACTTGTGTATTCTGTTGTGGATTCCCTCATGGAGCTTGAAGATGTCAAGAGTGTACAGATAAATGTGGATAATACAAATAACAGATTGAACAACATCGATCTCAGCAGGAAATTTACTGCTGATTATTCAAAGCTTGAGATATAAACAGAAGTTTGAACAAAACAGGAGGATACGAATATAAAGAGACCATTATTCTGGATAGCAGTATGCTTTGCGCTTGGAGAGGCGTATAAAGAGGCGGCTGACAGTTCAGTGCTTATAATTGGTCTGATCATATTGGCTGCACCGGTATTGTCGGTTTACATGGACAAAGCCGGTACAGCCATGTTTTTTTATAGTGGCAAAGCTCATGGTGATAAAGACAGAAAGAACAGGATCGTCAGATGCGTTCTGAGTATGATGATATTTGGAATGATCTCTTTGACCGGTTATATGAATGGCTGTGCTATGTCGAAGCAGGAGAGACTCGCAGAAGAGCTCGATGGGCAGCAGCCGGGCGGTATAGAAGGAAAGGTGTACGAGATCAGGCAGTCCGGCGATGAATGGCGGGTATATGTGTATGCGGAATGGATAACATTTGGCGGAGGCGACTCAGAAGAAACTGTGGAATACCGGGGAAGATCAAAGGTATTGCTGTACATGGAAGACGTGGGAAGCCTGAAGACCGGAATGAAGCTGACCTTAAGCTGCAGTCTGTCAAGGCCGGACTCTGCAGATAATCCGGGCGAATTCGATGCGCGGGAATATTATTCGCACAAGGGAATATATATAGTAGGAAAGGATATCTCCATTCTGGAGTGTGGAGAGGACTACAGCCGTATAGGAGACATTCTGTTCAGGCTGCGTATAAAGTCCGGGGAGATCACAGACAGTGTGTTTGGAGAGACTGATGGCTCGGTGATAAAGGCAATGCTACTGGGGGATAAGAGCGGCATTGACAGGGATACGAAGAAGCTGTTTCAGATGAATGGAATAGCTCATATTCTGGCGATATCCGGTGTGCACATAGCAATAATAGGAATGACATTATTCGGCGTGCTGCGAAGGCTTACAGGGTCATATATGGCATCAGGTATAATGGCTATATCTGTGATCGTACTTTACGGAGTTATGACCGGGATGGCGAGTTCAACTGTAAGAGCCATGATAATGATGGTGATATCTGTGATCGGTCAGGTAAAGGGGCGAAGCCCTGATATGCTTACATCCGCGGGAACCGCGTCAGTCATACAGGCGCTGATTGATCCGGGTATCATCCTTGATGCCGGATTTCAGTTGTCTTTTGCCGCAGTGCTGGGGATGGCGGTGCCTGGAGCACTTATGAAAAAGCTTATTCCAACTAAGAATAAGGTAGTCAGCACACTTGTAATGAATCTGGCGATAACACTTGCCACCGGACCGCTTGTTATATTCTATTATTACCAGTTTCCGCTGTATTCGATCTTTCTGAATCTGCTCATAGTGCCATTGGTTTCTGTGATAATATTCGTGAGTATCGTCGTGATTGCGGCTATGCTTATTTTTCCCGGGATACTACAGGGCAATGAGATGGCGGTGGGCATAGGAGCGTTTCCTGTGAAGCTGATACTTGCAATATACAGGCAGCTTTGCGAATGGGCGATGAAGCTTCCATTTTACAGTATAAATACAGGCCATGTGTCGGTTATGATGATCGTAGTATTTTATATGGCTATGGTTGGAGTGCTGATCCTGCTTGTAAGAGCAAAGAGTGCAGACTGCGCCAGGGTGAGGAGGCGGATGGTCTGTCTGTGCGCTGCTGTGATCATTACCCTGTGCTGCGTGTGTTACGAAGCGGCTTCATTTGACCGGGAGTTCAGAGTTGTATTTATGGATGTTGGTCAGGGGGACGGCATACTTATAAGGTCTGGCATGGGAGTAAATATATTGATAGATGGGGGCTCGTCGAGTAGCAATAAGGTTGGTGAGTACGTGATGGCGCCTGTTCTAAAGTTTTATGGTGCAGCTCATGTAGACTATGCATTTGTGACACACGGAGATAAGGATCATGTGTCCGGTATCCAATATCTTCTAAGCGATACGAACTCCGGTATCAGAATAGATAATCTTGTGGTTCCGATGTATGGTGATATTGAAAATATGGGTGAACTGCTTGAGCTGGCAGAGAAAAGAGGCGTAAATATCATATATATGGACGGCGGTTCTCAAATGTCCTGTGGCAAGGATGCAGCTAAGGTGTGGTTAAATTTCTTGCATCCGTCCGAAAAAACTGATATAAAAGATGCAAATGATCTTTCTGCGGTTATCCGTCTGGAGTATCGAGGGTACAGTGTTTTATTTACGGGAGACCTGGGAGAAGATGGAGAACGGGAGCTTATCTCGGAGGGCGGTGATCTGAGTGCTGATGTGTTGAAGGTCGGACATCACGGCAGCAGATATTCTACGAGTGGGGAGTTCCTGAGAGCAGTCGACCCGGATCTTGCGATCATATCGGCGGGGGAGAATAACCGATATGGTCATCCGCACGGGGAGACACTGGAGCGTTTGGATGCCTGTGGAGCTGATGTAATGAGTACCATAGACCATGGAGCTATATGTGTAGAGATAACGGATGGTGGAATTTCGGTAACCGGATACAGATGATCAGGGAGTTATGAGAATAAGAATTCTGAGAGGAGAACAGGGGAAGGAAGAAACGACTATGATGTGGAAAGGAAGATGAGTATGACAAAAAAACTAAAATTACTGCTGGAATTTGTAATGCTGACACTTGGCGCAGTTATAGCTGCATTTGCTATCGAAGAATTTCTCGTGCCGAACACCATACTTGACGGAGGAGTCATCGGTATAGGTATCATGATCAATAATCTCACAGAAGTGTCCCTGAGTATTCTGACGATCGTTCTTAATGTTCCGTTTCTTATAATAGGTTCAAGACAGCTTGGTAAGATGTTCATGGTGAAGTCCGGTTATTCCATGGCTGTATTCTCAGTATTTGTGGAGATATTCAAACCCCTTGAAAATGCAACCTCAGAGACCATACTTGCGGTGTGCTTCGGCGGTGTGATACTTGGACTTGGAGTTGGTATCATCATCAAGTTCGGCGGGTGCTTGGATGGAACGGAGACCGTGGCCATCATGCTGAACAAGAAAAAAGACTGGCCGGTTGGAAGAGTTGTTCTGGGCATGAATCTGATCATATATTCTATTGCGGGAATGCTCTTTGGTCTGGACAGGGCGATGTACAGTCTTCTTACATACTTTATAACATCAAAGGTGCTTGATATGGTTGAGACCGGTCTTGAGCAGGCGAAGGCAGCCATGATCATAACTGATGATGCCAGAGAGGTGGCAGACAAGATATACAAGAAGCTTGGAAGAACAGTTACCATCATGCAGGGCAAGGGAATGATAAGCGGCAACAAGACAGTGCTCTACTGTGTTATCACGAGATTTGAGATCGGTGAGCTGAAGAACATCATCAATTCCATAGATTCTTCTGCATTTGTCACAGTTACGGATGTGGCGGAGATCATCGGCAACCACATCAAGGATAATGAATACAAGGAGATCCTTGAGAAGATAGAGGAGAAGGAAGAACCGCTCACAAATCTTCCTGAGCATGAGAGTATGACGGACTTTGATGGCCTGGAGCATACCGGAAAAATAGATTAGAAAAAGCCTGTGACATATACCGGCAGATAACTACTGTATATGTCACAGGCTTTCTTTATTGATATATGTTTTAGACTGTAGTCAATATATTACTGGATACTGTCTACAAATGCCTTGTGGATCCTGTAGTCGCTGTCAAGCTCAGGGTGGAAGGAGAGGGCAAACTGGTTGCCGTACTTAACCGCCACGATCTTGTCATCAACTGTTGCAAGGACATCAACCTCAGGTGAAGCCTCAGCCACATAAGGTGCACGGATGAAAGTCATAGGAACCTCACCGATACCTTTAAGCTCGGCCTCTGTGTGGAAGCTTCCAAGCTGTCTTCCGTAGGCATTTCTCTTTACTGTGACAGGGAGAGTGCCAAGGTGTACAGTGTCATCACCTTCGATGTGCTGTGCCAGAAGAATAAGTCCTGCACATGTGGCAAGAACCGGTATGCCACCCTCGATCTGAGACTTTATAGTGTCGAACATGTCGCTGTCTCTGAGAAGCTTTCCCTGGACTGTGCTCTCACCGCCAGGAAGGATCAGGGCGTCATAAGGCTTGTTCAGATCTCCGGCATTTCTAAGTTCTATGCATGGTACGCCGAGCTCGGAAAGTACATGCTCATGCTCTGCGAAAGCTCCCTGTACTGCCAATACACCAACCTGCATATTACTTACCCCTTTCTGCCATGAGGATTGCGATCTCCTGCTCGTTGATACCAACCATAGCTTCACCAAGTCCCTCTGAAAGCTTTGCAACGAGATCAGCGTCATTGTAGTTTGTTGTTGCCTGAACGATGGCAGCAGCACGCTTAGCAGGGTCTCCTGACTTGAAGATACCTGAACCTACGAATACACCCTCAGCACCGAGCTGCATCATGAGAGCTGCGTCGGCAGGAGTAGCAACACCGCCGGCTGCGAAGTTTACAACTGGGAGACGGTGATTCTCATGTACGTACTGAACGAGATCGTAAGGAACCTCAAGCTTCTTAGCTGCCTCATACAGCTCATCTGTTCTCATGCTGACGATCTCAGCGATCTGGCTGTTCATCTTTCTCATATGTCTTACGGCCTGAACGATATCACCTGTACCAGGCTCGCCCTTTGTTCTGATCATTGAAGCACCCTCGTTGATTCTTCTGAGGGCCTCGCCGAGATCCTTGGCACCACATACAAATGGAACCTTGAACTGTCTCTTGTCGATATGGTATACGTCATCTGCTGGTGAGAGAACCTCGCTCTCGTCGATGTAATCGATCTCGATGGCCTGAAGGATCTGAGCCTCTGCGAAATGTCCGATACGGCACTTAGCCATAACAGGGATTGATACAGCGTTCTGGATTCCCTTGATCATCTGTGGGTCACTCATACGTGATACACCACCTGCAGCTCTGATATCTGCTGGGATTCTCTCAAGTGCCATAACTGCACAAGCGCCGGCAGCCTCAGCGATCTTAGCCTGCTCAGGTGTTGTAACGTCCATGATAACTCCGCCCTTAAGCATCTGGGCAAGTTCCTTATTTAACTTATATCTTTCTGTTGTCTCCATGTTGAACCTCCGTTATAATTAGATTTGTGTTTATTGGAGTGAGTGTACATAAACTCACAATCTGTAGGTGATTATAAAACCAAAGTGACATTATAGAAATAATCAATATGTGATTATAAAAACAGGTCAGATAACCTCTGATATTATCAAAATACATAGAAAAACAGGTCAGATTTGCCACATAAGATATAATTATGGTAGAAACTGGTACTGTATTTTGAAAATCATATTGTGAGACATAAGCTTGATGAAGGAGAAACGTAATGGCTGCAACAAAGAAAAAGGAAAAAAAGAACGCGATGGCGGTCATAAACCAACATATAAAGACGGGGGAGTTTGCCAAGATATATCTTCTGTATGGGGAGGAGAGGTATCTCGTGAACCAGTACAGAGATAAGCTGCTGTCGGCTCTGACTGATAAGGACGATAATCTGAATTTTATGAAATTTGCCGGAAATGGGATCGATACATCTGAGCTTCTTGCATTCTGCAACGAGATGCCATTTTTTGCGGACAAAAGAGTTGTCCTTGTGGAGAACAGTGGTCTGTTCAAGAGCAGCAACGAGGATTTTGCGAAGAAGCTGGTGGAGATAGAGGATACATCAGTTGCCATATTTGTAGAGATGGATGTGGACACCAGGTATAAGCTGTTCAAGGCTGTGGACAAGAATGGAGAGGCTCTGGATTTTGCGACCCCTGATGAGAAGATGATGGTCACGTGGGTGAAGTCACTGTTCCGTGCCGATGGTGTTGCCACCACAGACACGGCGATATATAAGATAATCGAAGCTGCTAACATGGATATGAACTGTATCAAGAATGAGGTTGACAAGATGATAAGCTACGCCGGAGACACGAAGCAGGTCAGCGAGCATGATGTGGATCTTCTGTGCAGTCAGGATGCGGAGAGCAAGGTGTATCAGATGATAGACTTCATCATTGCAAAGCAGAAGGAGAAGGCTTGCAGTATGTATCACGATCTTCTTGAGAATAAGGAATCGGCGATCATGATAAACGCATGTATCATGAGACAGTTCAACAAGCTCCTTCTGGTAAAGATGGCATTATCAGATGGCGCGCAGGACGCCAGCCTGGCGAAGATCGCAGGATGCCCGGTGTGGGCAGTGAAGAATTACAAGGCTCAGTGCAGGGGCTACAGCATGGCACAGCTTAAAGACATAGTGGAGAACTGTCAGGACATGGACTACAAGCTCAAGACCGGACAGGTTATGGATAACGCGGCGATGGAGGTCATGATCGTGGAGCTGTGTGAGATGCAGTAGGAGACTGGTGATGATATTAGATATTGAGGCAAAAAAATAACCACTGTGAAAACAGTGGTTATTTTTTATATAACTATGATTGGTTCAAATATATGCAGCCGTTTAATATATCCAAATCCTTGTGTCAAAGTTATGTAGTTATCAGCCAGATGCTTAAGCCATCTTGTTAACTGCAACTGCAAGACGTGATACCTTACGAGCAGCGTTGTTCTTGTGGTAGATGCCCTTTGAAGCAGCCTTGTTGATCTCTGATGTAGCAACAACAAGTGCCTGCTGAGCAGCAGCCTTATCACCAGCAGCGATAGCAGCCTCAACCTTCTTGATAACTGTCTTAACCTTAGACCTGATCATCTTGTTTCTAAGTGTCTTCTTCTCGATAACATTGATTCTCTTCTTTGCAGATTTGATATTAGCCAAAATTCTTACCTCCATAAAATCTAATTAAATATAATAAGGTTTTACATTAAAACCGGACACGGACAATTCAATGTAAACATACTCACATATAATAGATGAAACGCAATTCGTTGTCAAGACTAAAAAACAAAAAAATGCGCATTTTCGTAGATTATTTTCATGTTGTTTCCTAAGAAAAATGAAGTAAAACAACATGTTACTTTCCTTTACATAAAAAGGGGTAAATGGTATCATATATGCAGTGGGTCTTAATGATCCATACATATTATAATACAGGAAAAGCAGAGAAATATACAGATGTTTAAATATAGATTTTTTCAGGTGATAATGGCACTTTCGCTGGTCTTGCTGATCATCTCCACGGCGATAATGTGTTCGTTCAGCGTTTGCAGGGTTGCGGAGAAGAGCTACAAGCCGAGTAATAGCGGCACGATAAGTTCAGTCATGAATAACGGACAGACTGAGGAATTATCAGAATTTGATGCGTGGGTGGAATACAGTATCGTGCTGGATGCTCTGGATGGGGACAGCGAGCAGGAGTACAGGCTTGGCAACGTATATCTGTCCACTGAGAATGTGATGAGGCTTGAACAGCTTGCAGACATCAAATCCAAGGCAAGCAATGGTGTGTTCATATCCATTGTGCTTCTGGTGGCATGCTTTGTAGTCATAAGGAGAAGGAGACTGTATGAGTGTGTTGTATGGGGCGGCGCTGCAGGCGTTATAATAGGAATAATCAGCTTTATAGCCATGGCGGTATCCGGCAGCGGAATCATGTATGGCATAAGAAGAATGGTGTTTGGAGAAAGCTATGCGGAGCTTTTTCCGGGACACGATGTCCTGCCGGATATAATACCGGCCGGTACGGGAACGAAGGTTCTTTGGGTGTATGTTGGAACGATATTTGTTGGACTTGTGGTTACTATCATAGTCAGGGTTATAAGCTATAAGAAATCACGTCCACACAAATTCAGATAGAAGGTTACATAATGGGAGGTAGTTATGAGAAAAAGAATCGAGGAGTGGATAAACTGGGTGCTCTATGATGAGCTCATTGCCAGCAAGATCAATGCGCCAAAGCATTTGCTGGGAATCCATGATTATGGTGAAGGTCAGATAATCGTTGTGTACAAGCCGGGGGCGATCAGGGTAGAGGTTACATCGCGCACAGGTAAGAAGATACACACCATGGAACAGATGACAAATGAAGGACTGTTCGCCATTTATTTTGATAAGAAGGAGTACGATGGCAACAAGTACAATGTTGTCACCACATATGAGGATGGCACCATTATAAACAGTGCAGATCCATATTCATTTGAATCGCTTATCACGGATTTTGACACATACCTTTTTGCGGAGGGTAGACATTACAATATATATGAGAAGCTTGGCGCACACCCTATGACTATAGACGGTGTACGTGGAACCTACTTTGCAGTGTGGGCTCCTCATGCAAGACGTGTCAGTGTAGTCGGTGATTTCAATCTCTGGGATGGTAATGTAAATCCTATGCAGATCACGGCAAATGAGGGAATATACGAACTGTTCCTGCCGGGCGTGGAGCCGGGCGCTGTGTACAAGTATCAGATCATGACCAGATATGGTGAGATACTGTACAAAGCTGATCCATATGGCAACCAGTGTCAGATGAGACCGGAAAATGCCTCAGTGGTTGCAGACATAAGCAGCTATAAGTGGAAGGATACATCATGGATGAAGGATAGAAGCAAGATCAGCCGTACTGACAGAATGCGCATGCCTATGTCCATATACGAGATGCATCTCGGCTCATGGCACAAGAAGGTTGAGGATGATGATGCAGGCTTCTACACATACAGGGAGCTCGCTCCTATGGTGGCAGACTATCTCAATGAGATGGGATATACGCACGTAGAGCTCATGGGTATATCAGAGTATCCATTTGACGGCTCATGGGGCTACCAGGTTACCAATTATTATGCACCGACCAGCAGATATGGTGATGCAGTAGATTTTATGTATTTCGTTGATTATATGCACAGCAAGGGAATCAGTGTTATCCTAGACTGGGTGCCAGCACACTTTCCTAGGGATGCGCACGGACTTGGACGTTTTGATGGGATGCCTCTCTATGAGCATCCGGATCCAAGAAGAGGAGAGCATCCTGACTGGGGCACATATATATTTGACTATGGCCGCAATGAGGTGGCAAACTTCCTCACGGCAAATGCTCTGTTCTGGGTCGAGAAGTTCCATATAGACGGACTCCGCGTGGATGCTGTGGCATCCATGTTGTATCTCGACTATGGCAAGCAGGATGGACAGTGGCTGCCAAATGAACATGGTGGAAACGAGAACCTTGAGGCAATAGCACTTATGCAGAATATAAACAGCATCATGGAGGAGAGAAATCCGGGGGCATATCTAATAGCAGAGGAGTCAACAGCGTGGGCAGGTGTAACTGCTCCGGCATCCATGGACGGACTTGGTTTCCTGTTCAAGTGGAATATGGGATGGATGAATGACTTCCTTGAGTATATGCAGATGGATCCATATTTCAGACAGAACAACCAGAACATGCTGACTTTCAGTCTTTCGTATGCGTATGCTGAGAACTATGTTCTCGTCATATCCCATGACGAGGTAGTTCATCTCAAGCGTTCAATGATAGAAAAGATGCCTGGCAGCGAGGAGGACAAATTCGCAAATCTCAGAACTGCGTACGGATTCATGTATGGACATCCGGGCAAGAAGCTGCTCTTTATGGGGCAGGAATTTGCACAGCCTAGAGAGTGGAGTGAGGCGAGAAGCCTTGACTGGTTCGTCTTAGACAATCCGCTCAATCAGGGCATGGAGAGGTATGTCAAAGCGCTCAATAAGCTTTACAATACCAATGATGCGATGTATGCGAATGACACAGATCCAATGGGATTTGAGTGGACAGATTGCGATCACCCAGACATGAGCATACTTTCATTTGTAAGACGAGGCTCAACTCCGAAGAAGCAGCTGCTTTTCGTATGTAACTTCACTCCGGTTGAGAGAGATAATTACAGTATACCAGTTCCGTGCTACACGACATACAAGGAGATACTCAACTCAGATGATGTACAGTTTGGCGGAAAGGGCAGACTCAACGGCAAGCCGGTCAAGGCAGTGGACAAGAAGAATGCCAGAACTCCTTACAGTATAGACATCACGGTTCCGCCACTCTCAACAGTTGTGTTTGAGTACGATTACACGGATATGACACCTGAGCTTGAGAAGAAGGAAGCTGAGGCCAAGGCTGCTGCAAAGAAACGTGTGGACGCAGCAAAGAGAAAGGCTGCAGCGGCACAGAAGAAGGCTGAGGAGATAAAGAAGGATGCCGAGAAGAAAGCGGCTGAGCTGAAGAAAGAGGCGGAGAAGAAGGCAGATGAGCTGAAAAAGGAAGCCGAGAAGAAGACTGCTGAGTTGAAAAAGGAGGCATCTGAGATCTCAGAAGAGGTAAAGGATGATATAGCAGATATAGAAAAGTCAGTGGTGGCTGTTGCTGATGACATCAAGAAAGATATAAAAGCACGCAAAAAATAAACTTGCAATATGAGACAACAGGTCATATAATGTCAGTGTAAGTGCAAAGGGGCACAGAACGATATCGTTCTGTGCCCCTTTTTTGTACATCAGGCGGGTGACGACCAGCCAGATCATAAGAATCCAGGTAGTTTTTAAGGAGGAAGCAGTATGAAGACAGGAAAAGTAAAATGGTTTAATGCAAAGAAAGGCTACGGCTTTATATGTGATGAGGATGGAGCAGATGTATTTGTACATTTCTCAGCACTGAATATGGAGGGCTTCAAGGTTCTTGAAGAGGGAGATACAGTAGAGTATGAGGTTGTGGACGGTGAAAAGGGTCCACAGGCGGCAAATGTGACAAAACTGTAAATACAATGCGGTATATGTCAAAACAGCCATATATTTAAAGCGAATACATGTTGAATTAGGAGAACATCCCCGGGTTATGATTACAGATGATCAGGGGATGTTTTTTATGAGCAACGAATTGGAGCATGCTATTGCGTAGAACTGAGATGAATATCTACAAGGCCTCGTGTTACATAAATACAAGAATATTATAGATGTCGCCATATGCTAAAATTGTATGTCTGCTATAATAAAAACAACACATATTTAAAAATCATCTTGACGGCTGGCGATGATAAAATGTGGAATACACATATATGGTGAAACATGTTTCATGTATTTGTTGTTGCTGATAAACAGTTAAATAAACAGGCACGTATTTATTTTAGATTATAAGGGGGATATGTACCATGAAGAGATTTGATGTTGTGGCACTTGGAGAACTGCTCATAGACTTTACACAGAACGGGCTCAGCGGCCAGGGCAATATGATGATGGAGGCCAATCCAGGCGGAGCACCATGTAATGTTCTCGCTATGCTGCAGAAGCTTGGCAAGAAGACTGCATTTGTTGGAAAAGTAGGGGATGATTTCCTTGGAAAAATGCTTGCCGGTGTTGTGGCTGATGCCGGGATCAACACTGACAATCTGAAGTTTGACAGGGATGTACACACAACACTTGCATTTGTGCATACATACGAGGACGGAGACAGAGACTTTTCATTTTACAGGAATCCGGGAGCGGATATTATGTTAAGCGCAGATGAGGTGGATGAGAGTATCATAAAGGATGCCAGGCTGTTCCATTTCGGATCACTCTCACTGACATATGAAGTGTCACGTGCTGCAACACAGAAGGCTGTGGCTGCTGCAAAGGAGGCTGGATGCATCGTCACATTTGACCCGAACCTCAGGGAGCCTCTGTGGAAGACACTGGACGAGGCCCATGATCAGATTGACTGGGGGATGAGACAGTGTGATGTGCTCAAGATATCAGATAATGAGATACAGTGGTTCACAGGAAGAGAGGATTTTGACGAGGGTATAAAGATACTTCAGGACACATACAATATACCTTTGATACTTCTCTCCATGGGAAGAGATGGAAGCCGTGCATACTACGGGGATGTAGTCGCTGAGGCAAAGCCGTTTATCCAGGAGAATACTATAGAGACCACAGGCGCCGGGGACACTTTCTGTGCATGCGTGCTGAATTATGTACTTGATAATGGACTTGAAGATCTTGACACTGATAAGCTTACAGAGATGCTTGTATTCGCAAATGCTGCTGCATCGATCATCACAACACGCAAGGGAGCACTCAAGGTTATGCCGGAGAGATCCGAGGTTGAGAAGCTCATTGCCGAGAGACAGTAATAGATAAAAATACGGCAACAGATTAAAACAGGTTGTGTACGGTAATGATACAGATTATGTAAATAAAATGAGAATGATAAGTTAATTGACTATAGTCAGAAAAGGAGAAGATAAATGGCAGGTTCAAAGGCAGTGAAAAAGACTGCAGAATATACAAAGAGATTTGATGAGAGATATGACGAGCTCAAGTGGCTCTACTGCGAGCTCTATAACAACAATATGGAGGCATTTGACTGGCTGTGCGATTCTCTGTATGGTTATTATCAGGAGAGAAATGCTGATCTCAAGAAGCTGGACAGAAGCCGTGTCAAGAATCCGGACTGGTATAAGCAGAATGATCTGTTAGGTATGATGATGTACACAAATGCATTCGCGGGAACGCTGAAGGGTGTAAAAGAAAAGCTTCCATATGTGAAGTCATGTGGTGTGAATTATCTTCATTTTATGCCGCTGCTGGAAAGCCCTAAGGGCAGAGATGACGGCGGATATGCTGTTGCGGATTTCAGAAAGGTAAAGCCTGAGCTTGGAACCATGGAGGATCTGGAGGACCTCACTGCAGAGTGTCACAGACAGGGTATAAGCTGCTGTCTGGATTTCGTAATGAACCATACAAGTGAGGATCATGAGTGGGCAATGGCAGCGAGAAATGGAGATCCTGTTGCAAGATCCAGATATTTCTTCTATGATGATTGGTTCGTTCCTAACATATATGAGGAGACTGTGCCTGAGGTATTCCCAACTACGGCGCCTGGTAACTTCACATGGATAAATGACTGCAATCAGGTGGTCATGACTACATTTTACCCATACCAGTGGGATCTGAATTATGCAAATCCTATGGTGTTCAACGACATGGTCGGCAACATGCTCTATATGGCAAACCGAGGTATAGATGTCATCAGACTCGACGCTGTTCCGTATATATGGAAGCAGATAGGCACAAACTGCCGTAACCTTCCACAGGTTCACACTCTTGTCCGTATGATGAGGATAATCAGTGAGATAGTATGTCCGGGAGTCCTTCTTCTCGGAGAGGTCGTTATGGAGCCTTCCAAGGTAGTTCCATACTTTGGAACAGTTGACAAGCCAGAGTGCCATATGCTCTACAACGTGACAACCATGGCATCCACGTGGAATACGATAGCCACGAAGAATGTAGGACTCTTAAAGCGCCAGATGGATCAGGTGTGTGCACTTCCAAAGGATTATGTGTTCCTGAATTACCTCAGATGCCACGATGATATCGGCTGGGGACTTGACTATGACTGGCTGGCACAGTTCGGCATAGATGAGGTGGCACACAAGAAGTTCCTGAATGACTATTTCACAGGAAAGGGATACAACAGTGATTCCAGAGGTGAGCTCTATAACGATGATCCTAGACTCGGAGATGCCCGTCTGTGTGGAACAACAGCATCCCTGTCAGGCCTTGAGGCTGGTCAGTACGAGGCAAATGCAGACAAGATCGACCAGGCCATTGCCTGTGATCTCATGCTTCATGGATACCTGCTGGCACAGAGCGGAATCCCGGTTCTGTACAGCGGTGATGAGATAGGACAGACAAACGATTATACTTATAAGAATGATCCGGACAAATGTGCGGACAGCAGATATCTGCACAGAGGAAACTTCCCATGGGACAAGGTTGAAAATAAAGATCCTGTAGCCATGAAGATATTTGACGCGCTGCGCCACATGGAGGATATAAGAGCATCGCATGATGTATTTTCAAGTAATGCAAATGTCTACACCATAGAGACAGGATGTGCAAGCGTCCTCGGAATAGTGAGGGAATATGAAGGACATGAGCTGAGGGCATTTTTCAACTTCAGCAACATGGATCAGCTCATCTGGACTATGCCTGAGGATCAGGCTGACATATATACCGATCTCATATCAGGCAAGACCCTCCGCGAGCTTGGAGCAGTCATGCCTAGATATGGATGCTGGTGGTTCTACAGATAGTTATTCGGAATCTTTTTTATAGAACATAAGAAGAGTATTTTTGATAGAAGGCTTAAAGACCGTATGTGGTCATGGCCTTCTATTTTTTTTGCGGGCAATAAGAGGGAAAAATATCTTTGATAAATATTACAATGGACATATGAAAGTCATATCGGTTTGTTAATATGCAGGGCAAGGATGTGATGATGTATTGGACCAGTCAGGATTCACCGGAGAGATATGAAAAGCCGCAGATCGTGTTTCTGATAGTTTGTATGTGGTATGATATAAAAAATATTTATTTAATAGAAACCAGACGCGATAAATCCCCCACTACATTAGTGAAGGAGGTAGGAGAGTTGGCCGGTCAAAAGAATAACAATGTGAATGACGATTTAAACAGACATTTTGAAGAAGTCTATGAAAAGACAAAACGCAGCGTGACACTGTATCTGATAGCAAAATGCAAGGGCTTTGATGATATAAATGATGTGCTGCAGGAAGTGTATATGGAGTATTTCAGGACAATACAAAAGAAGGGAATAGAGTATGTTGATGACGAGGAAGCATTTCTGATAGCGCTGTGCAAAAGGAAACTGGCATCATATTATTCGTTCTGGGACAGGATAGCTAATCGGACATCCCTGGATGTGACAGCCGCATCTGAGCTAAATGATCATATGGATCATGAGGAACAGTGGCGCGATATGGATGATGATTTCTACAGAAAGGAAATGCTGCAGGATGTGAAAAAGATATTAGAGCAGCAGCCTGACTGTATACAGAAGATATTCTATCTGTATTACACGATGGAGCTGACTGTGTCCGAGATAGCAGAACTGCTCCGGATGAAACCTCAGACAGTAAAAAATAATTTGTTCCGAACCAGAAAATACATAAGAAAACTTTTGGAAGCTAGATAAAGGAACTTCTAGAAGATAGATGAGAGAACGGAGGTAAGGCTATGAATGAAAAGGATTTCTTCAAAGATGCAACTAAGGACATGATTGTGGATCTGAAGGAAATTGATATGAATATGACAAATGATAAGAATAATGATATGTCTAGGAACAAATCAGAAAATAGATCACGCAGATCAATATACAACAAAATAGCGGTGATCGTGATAGTGTGTGTTATCTCACTGAGTACGATAGGAGCCGGTGCCAGCGCCATTTATCGCAAATGGAGTGATGAAACCAGGGACAAATTCCAGGTTACTGATGGAGACGCAGAGAAATATGAACAATCCGGGCTTGCACAGTTCCCCGGTGATGATTCAGGTGTAAAGAAGGTCACACAGAATGGTGTAACAATATCAGTTGCCCAGACGATTGTAGACAACTACTATGCCTATGTGTCATTCAGAGTAGAAGGCTTTGATATAAAGGAGGGGGAAACTCCCGGCTTTGGTACACATCATTGCACCTTGGATGGAAAAGAGGTTAGCAATCTCAGCGGCTTTTATGCCAGGAATGTTCTTGATGAAAATGGACAGCTAGTGTTCAGAGATGATGAACTGGTTCAGAACTATGTGCTCGAGGATGGCAGCATGGAATATCATATTCTTCTTGACTCTGAGGGGAAGAAGGGCTTTCTCCAAGGTAAAAAGCTGGCGGTCGAGTTCGGTGATCTTGGAGTGTATGATGATTATCTTGATATAAAAGTTGACAATGATGGCAACTGGAGATTTGAATGGGAGCTAGGTGGAGATAGCACTTCCGTGACAAAAGAGACACATACAGTCCTTGAAGATACAGGGGCGGTGGTCACCGAATGTGAGGTCTCCCCGATATCCATCAGGGCAGTGCTCGATATAAGCGGTGCAAAGAATATGACCTCAGATGAAAAATATGCAGTCCTTTCCGGTGTGAAACTGAAGGATGGAACAATGCTGACAGATATAGTCGATGCTGGAAACGAAAATACAAACACATCCGGAGAATACGAACTTCTGTTTACCACAAACCGAATATTGGATGTAAGCCAGGTAGAAAGCCTGCTGTTCTGGAAAAATGCAGGCGAAGATGAAGATGGCGAAGATGCGCAATATACTCTCAATGATTTCTACGAGGTGCCATTTAACTGATATTTTCCGTTGGGGTAAAATAGTATGGTTGTGCCATCGACTGAGTTTTAATTATTTATAACGACAGAAAATCCGTATATTGCAATATGCAACAATCGGTAGTGCAGATTGCCGATTTTCGACGGTCACAAGCTGGGGCGGAGATCCGCACCGCCCTTATCGCGGTCGGAGCCCCATGCTTATGTGACCTTAACGGAAACAGAAAGAAAGCCCGTCCGGGGTATATATAGCGATCGGTAGTGCGGTCGACTGAGTTTCAGCGTTTCTTGCTAAGGCGAAGCGCGCAACGCCCTTATCGCGTGCGTAGCCGCATGCAGATAGAAACAAGCTGAAACGAAGGAAGACAAACGTGATCGATTATATACCCCTGACGGGCTTTCTTTCGTCCGTAATACAATTTAATTCTTAGAACATCTATACAGCAGATCCTCCCAACGGCGGTCAACCTCCTGCTGATACTGAACGAGAAGGTGCTCGTTCTCAGGCTTGAACAGGTGCTTGAATCTGCCCTGTGTTCTCAGGAAGTCCTCGATAGGAAGCTTCTTCTTAGGAGCGTAGGAGAGGATCCATTTGCCCTCGATAACCTCGAACAGAGGCCAGTAGCAAGTCTCAACTGCCAGTTTGCAGATGTCCATGATCTTCTCTGTAGGGTATCTCCATCCTCTAGGACATGGTGACATGACGTTGAGGAAAGCTGCGCCAGGTGTGTAGATAGCCTTCTCAGCCTTCTCGTAGAGATCACGCATGTTGCCGAGAAGAGTAGACTGTCCGACATATGGGATGTCGTGGGCAGCCATGACCTGTGCGAGATCTTTTCTGTTCTGCATCTTACCATTTGACTGTGAGCCTACCGGTGTGGTTGTGGTGTCAGCATACATAGGAGTAGCTGATGAACGCTGAATACCGGTGTTCATGTATGCTCCGTTGTCATAGCACACATATACCATGTCATGTCCACGCTCCATGGCACCTGACAGTGACTGAAGTCCGATGTCATAAGTTCCGCCATCACCGCCAAATGTGATGAATTTGTATGTGTCATCTATCTTGCCTTTTTTCTTCAGAACGTTGTAGGCTGTCTCAACACCTGAGAGGGTTGCGCCTGCGTTCTCAAATGCGTTGTGTATGTAGCTGTCCTCGTAAGCTGTGTAAGGATACATGAAGGTTGAAACCTCAAGACATCCTGTGGCGTTACCGATGACCGCCTTGTCGCCCTCGTGAAGGGCGCGGAGTACAGTTCTGACAGTGATCGTACCACCGCAGCCTGCACACATTCTATGACCTGGAGCAAGACGCTCAGGCTTGTTCATTACTTCTTTAAAATTATATGCCATTTCATCTTACCTCCTACTGTCTAAGTCCTATGTACTGATACTGAGAAATCTCAGCACCGTTCTCGATCATGTCCTCAAGTTGTGCAAATACGCCTCTTGCGCTCTCCACAGTGTAGTCACGTCCGCCGAGACCGTAGATGTAGCTGACAGCCTTTGTGGTTGCCTGAATGTCATACAGGTGCTCCTTAACCTCTGCTGAGAGAGGACCGCCTCCTGCTCTGAATCCTTCCGATCTGTCAAGGATTGCCACAGCCTTGGTGTGGGCGAGAGCCTTTGCAATCTCCTCACCAGGGAATGGCCTGAATACTCTGATCTTGAGAAGGCCGACCTTCTTGCCTTCGTTTCTCATCTCATCTATAGCTTCCTTTGTTGTTCCGGCAGCAGAACCAATCATAACGATGGCATAGTCGGCATCGTCAAGTCTGTACTCCTCAAAGAATCCGTAGTGACGGCCTGTCATCTCCTCGAATTCCTTTGCAACGTCCAGAATAACCTGCTTTGCATTCTTCATGGCAGTGTTCTGAGCCATCTTAGTCTCCATATAATAAGGAGATGTGGCGTAAGGGCCGACAGCCATAGGCATCTCAGGATTTAACAGATATTGCTCAGGGTTGTACTCGCCTACAAACTTCTTTACAAGGTCATCCTCGATGAGTGTTATGTTCTCAACGGCATGGCTTGTGATGAAACCATCCTGACATATCATGATAGGAAGTCTGACATCCTTGTGCTCAGATATTCTGTATGCCTGAACAAAGTTGTCATATGCCTCCTGGTTGTTCTCTGCGTATATCTGCAGCCAGCCAGTATCACGGGCACCCATGCTGTCTGAGTGGTCACAGTTGATGTTGATAGGGCCGGAGAGTGCTCTGTTTACAAGTGCGAGGGCAAGTGGAAGACGATTGGACGCTGCCACATAGAGCTCCTCCCACATGAGCGCCATACCACATGATGATGTGGCTGTGAGTGTACGGCAGCCGGCAGCCTCTGCGCCGATCGCTGCACTCATGGCACTGTGCTCACTCTCTACCGGGATAAATTCTGTATCGATCTCTCCATTGGAGATAAATGTTGAAACGAACTGAGGTATCTCAGTTGAAGGTGTTATAGGGAATGCAGGCATAACATCCGGATTGATCTGTTTTATAGCGTGTGCCACAGCCTCATTTCCTGAAAGACGTTCTCTTATAGCCATTTATTTGCCCTCCTTCATAGTGATTGCTCCGAATTTGCACTGGTATGCGCATATACCGCAGCCCTTGCAGTGCTCCAGGTCAAATGCGAGACGCTTGCCTGATACGACCGGAATGCATGAATCCGGGCAGACAGGTGCGCACAGAAGACAGTGTACACATTTGCTCTCGTCAAGGACAGGGGTTGAAGTTCTCCACTCACCTGTATTGAAAGCCTTGGATGTGCCGCCGCCGTATACGTGGTTTCCAGGTGTGAGCTCTGTCCATTTGCTGTTGTCATGTATTTTACTTATATCTGTTCTCATTACTTCATTACCTCCCTGAAGGCGAGCTTTAATGCTTCCATGTTGCCCTCGATAACCTCTGGTTTCTTGGCAAATTTGTGCTGATATGACTGTCTCATATCTTCGAGGAAAGGCCCCTCCTCCATGATTCCACTGACAGCAACGATGGCTGCAAGCATAGGAGAGTTAGGGAAATTCTTGCCGAGAGTCTTCATGGAGATCTCCTTGGCATCAAGTGTGTATACCCTACCCTTGTAACCCTTGAGCAGTGGACGGACCTCGTCCGGAGTCTTAGGTGTATTTATAATGATGGCGCCATCCTCGGCGAGACCTGCAGTCACATGTACAGGTTCGATCAGAGATTCGTCAACTACAACCACATACTGTGGCTCGTAAATGTTGGAATGTACTCTGATAGGCTCACTGCTGATCCTGTTGTAAGCAGTGATAGGTGCGCCCATTCTCTCTGGGCCATACTCAGGAAATCCCTGAACATATTTACCTGTTTTGAATGCCACATCTGCGAGCAGCAGGGCAGCAGTCTTGGCACCCTGACCACCACGTCCGTGCCATCTGATTTCGATAGTATCTTTCACTTTCACATCTCCTGTCAAAAATTTCTCATTAAGTTCCATTTAATAGGAAAAATAATCCTTTTGATTATACCATTTATATATAATAAGTAAAGAATAAAATTAAGGATGTGTAGGGAAATGCAGAAAAAATTAACGAATAATGGGGGATACACCTGAAAATGTTAGATATTGGCGGGTCGTGCAACATAAAATCATAAACAACAAGGAAGAAAGGGATAAAAATACTGCATGTGTATATATGAAAGAGATCATCGCCAACAAAAAAGACAGCTATGGGATCACCCCATAGCTGTCTTAAACGTTCATAAAAGTGATATTTACAATCTTACAAGAAAATGTATACAAGTCTGTCCGTCTACTGTCTGATTGTCGAGAAGGATCTCACCGTCATATTTTTTAGTGAGTTGTTTTAACTTATAAAGACCTATCCCTCTTGAATATCTGCCGTCCTTCAGCGGCTTTGTCGAGTAGCCTTTGGTGAAGAAATCTTTCCGCATGGCCGCAGTGAGTGTAGGCCCTGCATTGAGAGTCTCAATGGATGTCTTCGTTCCATCTGAGTCGATCACTATCTCTATATGTCCTCCATCCTCGGTGGCATCAAATGCATTGTCTACCAGAATACTCATCGTATCCAGGAGTTCGAACTCAGCAGCCTTTGATGTGAGAGTTGAATTTTTGACATTTATATTGAGATCTATATTTCGCTCATGGGCAAGGTTCATCTTGCTGAACAGGAATCCGGCAATCAGTTTCATGTTGATCCTCAGAAGGTAGGAATTCTTTATAACGTGATCGCAACATGAAGCATCAAGTTCCTTTGCCAGAGCGGCAGAGAGTGATTCATAATCAGTGCAGCTGATCGGCAGCATACTTATTGCCTGAAGTTCGTTGTTGTAATCGTGCTGTCTCATTCTAACCTGATCGATAAGCTCCTCTATAATAGGAAGATACTGTTCATAAGACTGCAGCTGCTTTTGAGACTCCATGAGACTCATGTAGTTTTTGTACATTCCAGTGTACAGAATGAGTATAAGAATAACTATAAACAGGAAAGTCATAAACACATTCATGAAATCTTTTGGTGATATACGCTGGTATAAAACCATAGATACCATGAGGGCAAATACTGCGAGTATTATATTCCTGGATACCTGATTTTTCACTATAAGAGCATCGTACAGCTTATCCATATGTCCGAATTTGTATAAAAGTATAGCTATGATGAAAGCCATGGCTTCGGTTATATATGTTGAAGTGTTGGTGAATGGATTGTCCGTAAACTGCATGATGACAACCATCTGGATGAGGTTCAGTATAGTCATGATGATAAGTGTAATTGCGTATCCCGTTATGATCTTCATCGGCGGATATCGGAATACCAGAGAGTAGAATACAAAGCAGTATATGTATGTTATCAGTGTGAATATTAACATGGAGTCTGTAACTGTGGCAATCAGAGAGACTGGTAAAGTCAGCAGAAGCAAAGGTGGAAGTCTCTTTGCTATCTGGGAAAATTTTACATTATATATCGCCATCAAGAATACTAAAAATACAAAGGTATCAAACAGTATCTTGGAAAGAAAATCAAAATATGCAGCCATTATCTGTTCTCCTGGTAAGTTTCTATAATAGTTTTGTATTTGCGCCCGACCGGTATGGATTCTTGAGCCAGTTTCAGCGTTATAAGTGAATTGGATCTGTCGTAGCTCTGTATGTAGTCGGGATTGAAGTAATAGCTTTTGTGGCATCTGACCAGAGGTACATCACCGGCAGCCTGCAAAATTGACTCGAAGGTCGGGTTGGTGACGATAAAATCGCCGTCGGATGTGAAAATGTGCTTGTGGTGGCCGGATGCACATACATAAATTATTTCATCCATGCTTATATGGAAAAGTATTCCCTGGATATCCTTTACGCGGATCCTTGATGTCTGGTCGTCAGGCTGTGTGAGCACCGAGTTGATCCCTCCTACGACATCGATTCTGTCATAAGGCTTTGAGAAATAATACTGGCAATGATACTTGTTGATGACATCAAGGTTTGGAACGGTGATGTCGGTGATGAAGATGACAGGTGTGTCATTGTATTTGGGAATTCTTCGGAGATAACCACATACATCCAATCCGGTCTTTCCTCCACCGAGATCAATGTCCAGTAAAAAGATATCAATATCAAATGAATCTATTATTGTTATGGCATCGTTGTAAGTTGATGCAGTGTTGACAACAGCGTCTGCGTACTCTTCTTCAATTATATGTTTTAAGCCGGTAAGCTGGATATTGTCATCCTCAACAATCAGAAAATTCATAATCAAACACTCCTGTGAAAAATTGATAGATAAACAAAACTCTTAAATTATTAACATATCAGGAACATTCTATCATACAAATGGGAATTTCTACAATAGGTATAATTAAAGTATATGTGTGTTGTACACGAAAATTTATGTCGTTCAGGTTGTTATACGCGTCGTTTGTGTCGATTTTTGCCAAAACTATTGGAAAAATTATACAAATAGTATAGTGTATGTAACAGAGGATAATTAACTCTGAGGGGAGATTGATTATATAGTGTCAGATAGGATGTATCAGGTACAGGTATTTCGGTTAAGGGTATCTGTACAGTATATTCAATTTGATGCATAGGATCTGCCATATGTGCCTGAGCATGTATGGCAGATTTTTTGCGTTAAGCTGTAATATAATACTATTTAAAATTTGAAAATAATATGGTATGATGTAGAGAAACATGGGGTTTTGTATACATCTGTGTGCAATTCCATAAATGACAAAAAGCTATTACCAGGAGGAAGAGTATGATTAAATTATTTGACAACGGTGCTTATCTGTTACATGGTACAGAGCTGGTTGAGGATAATGCTGAGGCAGGTGCGGTTCTCGCATCAAAGCTTGGCAGTGCTCCATCAAAGGAAGAGGCATCAAAGAACACACTTGCTTACGGAATATTGGCTAAGCATAACACATCTGACAATATGGAGAATCTTAAGATCAAATTCGATAAGATGACTTCACATGATATAACATTTGTAGGAATCATCCAGACAGCAAGAGCATCAGGTCTTAAGGAGTTCCCTATACCATATGTACTTACAAACTGTCACAACTCACTGTGTGCCGTAGGTGGAACCATCAATGAGGATGACCATATGTTTGGCCTCTCATGTGCGAAGAAGTATGGCGGCGTGTATGTACCACCTCATCAGGCGGTAATCCATCAGTTTGCAAGAGAGATGCTGGCAGAGTGTGGCGCCATGATACTTGGATCAGACTCACATACACGTTACGGTGCTCTTGGTACTATGGCTATTGGAGAGGGCGGCGGTGAGCTCGCAAAGCAGCTCCTGTGTAAGACATACGATGTTGCAAAGCCGGGCGTTATCGCAATCTATCTCGACGGAGAGGTACAGAAGGGGGTTGGTCCTCAGGATGTGGCACTTGCCATCATCGGAGCAACATTTGGCTGCGGATATGTCAAGAATAAGGTCATGGAGTTCGTTGGTCCTGGTGTTGACAAGCTCTCAGCTGATTTCCGTATCGGTATTGATGTTATGACAACAGAGACAACATGTCTGTCATCAATATGGAAGACAGATGACAAGATAAAGGATTGGTATGACATTCACGGAAGAAGTGAGGCATACAAGGAGATGAATCCTGGCGATGTGGCTTACTATGACGGAGTCGTATATGTAGATCTGTCAACAGTTAAGCCAATGATAGCTATGCCATTCCACCCAAGCAACACATACACCATCGACGAGCTGAATGCAAACCTCATGGATATCCTTGATGATGTTGAGAAGCGTGCACTTGTAAGCCTTGACGGCAAGGTCGACTTTACACTCAAGGATAAGGTAAGAGATGGCAAGCTGTATGTTGAGCAGGGAATCATCGCCGGATGTGCCGGTGGTGGATATGAGAATATCTGCGATGCGGCTGATATCCTCAGAGGCAAGAGCATAGGCGCTGACGAGTTCACACTGTCAGTATATCCTGCAAGTACACCTATATATATGCAGCTTGCAAAGAACGGTGTTCTGGCTGATCTCATCGAGACAGGTTCTATCGTTAAGACAGCATTTTGTGGACCTTGCTTTGGTGCCGGTGATACACCTGCCAACAATGCATTCTCCATCAGACATTCAACAAGGAACTTCCCTAACAGAGAGGGCTCAAAGATACAGAATGGTCAGATCTCATCTGTTGCGCTTATGGATGCGCGTTCTATCGCAGCAACTGCAGCCAACAAGGGCTATCTGACATCAGCAACAGACCTTGCAGATATAGAGTACACACATCCAAAGTATTTCTTCGACAAGGCTATATACGACAGAAGAGTTTACAATGGTGTTGGAAAGGCTGATCCTTCGGTTGAGATCAAGTTTGGTCCAAACATCAAGGACTGGCCTGAGATGGTTCCTCTTACAGACAACCTTCTCCTCAAGGTGGCATCAGTTATACATGATCCTGTAACAACAACAGATGAGCTTATCCCATCAGGAGAGACTTCATCATACAGATCAAATCCTCTTGGACTTGCAGAGTTCACTCTGTCAAGAAAGGATCCTGAGTACGTTGGAAGAGCGAAGGCTATCCAGGCTGTAGAGAAGGTTCGTGAGGCAGGTGAGTGCATGGGTAAGGCATTCCCAGAGGTCAAGGAAGTTATGCATGCCATCAAGGAGAAGTTTGAGGACGTATGCGGAAGCAACACAGGTGTTGGAAGTACCATTTATGCTGTTAAGCCGGGTGACGGTTCAGCCCGTGAGCAGGCTGCATCATGCCAGAAGGTTCTCGGTGGATGGGCAAACATTGCAAAGGAATACGCTACAAAGAGATACAGATCAAACCTTATCAACTGGGGTATGCTTCCATTTGTCATCGATAAGGATTTTGACTTTGACAATGACGACTATGTATTCATCCCGGGAATCAAGGATGCGGTGAAGAACAAGACAGAGGTCATCAAGGCATATGTTGTGAACAAGGATTTTGCTGAGATAGAGCTGAGACTTGGAGAACTCACAGACGATGAGAGACAGATCATAACAGATGGCTGCCTCATCAATTACTACAAGTACAACTAAATGATATATATGGTGCCGAGTGCGCCATGTATGTACATTTGAATATAATGTATATACGACGATATAACAGGCATCATCATGGGCGCTTTAGTGCGGCTTGGTGGTGCCTGTTGCTTTCATATAGCCAGTGTGATCATGATGTGATAATCCACGATGTCAAAAAGAAACGGATTTACAACATGGCGGGTTTATGAAGACAAAAATAAAATACAGGAGGTATTTACAATGGGAAAATCAGAGCTGGAAAAGATGCACACATGTGAGCTTTATCTTCCGGGCGATGAGGATATCGCCAGAGAGCAGATAAAGTGTCTGGACAGATTATATGACTTCAATATGACCAGACCAACAGAGATGGTCAAGCGTCAGCAGATGCTCAAGGAGATGTTTGAGGAGATAGGAGACAACTGCTATATAGAGCCACCACTCCATGCAAACTGGGGCGGCAAATTTGTTCACTGGGGCAGCAATATATATGCGAATTTCAACCTTACAATGGTGGATGACACACATATTTACGTTGGTGACTACACCATGTTTGGACCAAATGTAACTCTGGCAACAGCGGGACATCCAATAAATCCTGAGCTCAGAAAACAGGGCTATCAGTACAATGCACCTATAACAATAGGCAAGAACTGCTGGATAGGTGCAGGAGTTACGATACTTCCGGGGGTAACTATAGGTGATAACACCGTCATAGGAGCTGGAAGTATGGTTGCCACAGATATCCCATCGAATGTTGTAGCTGTGGGTAATCCGTGTAAGGTACTCAGGGAAGTGAATGAGCGTGATGCAAAATATTATTTCAAGGATCACAGGATTGATTTCTTCCAGTATAACAATGTGAGCAAGAATGACTGATGAGGTATATTCAGTTGAGGATGGAGGGTACATACAGAAGGTGGAAACTGCGAGGGCTCGCTGGCTCCAATGTCTATGGTGAACAGCTATATGATCGTATCGGTAGAAAAGGGCAGGACTGGAAAGGTGCAGATCGTATATCAGTTGAATGATGTTGAGTCAGGAGAGAATATCAAATCTGTGTGGATAGAACTTCCGCAGTGATCATGATGACAGAAAAATACAAATAGTAATTACAAAGACGTGCACGAAAGATTCTTCAAAAAGAACTTTCATGCACGTCTTTTAATATCTGTCTTATTTATTTGTAATAGTCTGATATGTTACTGCTTTGATATGGCAGCAGCTTCAGTGCTCTTGGCAACCTCTACAATAGAAGAGGTGAGACCTGCGATTCCCTGTATCTCTGATGGGATGATGATCTTGGTAGCCTTGCCGTCTGCAGCCTTTGTAAATGCTTCCAGGCTCTTGAGAGTGATGACCTGATTTGTAGGCATTGACTCATTCAGTGCTCTGATACCATCTGCATTTGCCTGCTGTACAGCGAGGATAGCCTGTGCCTGACCTTCGGCTTCCTTGATAGTTGCTTCCTTCTTAGCCTCAGCACGGAGAATCTGAGAAGCCTTCTCAGCCTCGGCCTCAAGGATGACTGACTGCTTGTTACCTTCTGCGATGAGGATGGCTGACTTCTTCTCACCTTCAGCACGGAGGATCTGCTCACGTCTCTCACGCTCTGCCTTCATCTGCTTCTCCATGGCATCCTGAATAGCTGCAGGAGGGATGATGTTCTTGAGCTCTACTCTGTTGACCTTGATTCCCCAAGGATCAGTAGCCTCGTCAAGTGTTGCTCTCATCTTGGTGTTGATGGTCTCTCTTGATGTAAGTGTCTGGTCAAGCTCGAGATCACCGATGATGTTACGAAGTGTGGTAGCTGTCAGGTTCTCGATGGCCATGATAGGATTCTCAACTCCGTAGCTGAAAAGCTTAGGATCTGTGATCTGGAAGAATACGACTGTGTCGATCCTCATTGTTACGTTATCCTTTGTGATAACCGGCTGTGGAGCGAAGTCAACAACCTGCTCCTTGAGTGTAACCTTCTTGGCTACCTTATCGATAACAGGCATCTTCATGTGAAGTCCAACAGACCATGTTGCCTGATATGTTCCAAGTCTCTCAATTACATAAGCGTGTGCCTGTGGCACGATCTTGATCGTACTGCAAATAATAACGATTACGATCAGACATAAAATGATAATAAGTGAAATTCCTGCTCCGTCCATAATAATCTCCTTAATTAAAAATGTGTGTGTCTTAAGCTGATAAGCCCTTAGCTTTATATTGCCGGCTTTCCTGCCTTTTCTACGATTGCTTTGACTCCGGATATCTCGTCGATCACGACCTCGGTTCCGGTTTCAATGGTATCGCCATGTTTGGATCTTGCTGTCCACTCAACTCCGTTGATCAAGACCTGACCGGTGGACTTGAGATTGTCTATGTCAGCAGATACGATAACGTGTTTGCCGATAAGACTTTCTACGTTTGTCTTTACCAGTTGGTTGTCAAGATGCTTCTTGGCAATCGGTCTTGTCGTGAAGAAAAGAATAGTGGTGACAACAAGAAATGCAACGATCTGTAGTGGCAGCGATCCGCTGAAAAAAGCGATGATCATTGCCACCAGGGCTCCTCCACATGCCCAGATGGTTGTAAGTCCAAGCGATATGATCTCAGCAATGAGACATACGGCAAATATGATAAGCCAGGTTGCAATCTCCCAATTCATATAGAACACCTCCCTCGTTTAGGAAATCCTGGTATGCGATAGTTTTCGCATTTGCCCTTGGCTAGTTCTCATTTTACTAAAAAACAGTAGGGTAAACAACATAAATTTTCTGAACATACTATCCCCTAAAGTGCATTATATGCACGAATTATAAAATTTATGAGATTAAATGATAAATGTATGGTTAATTTTGCGTAAGCTGTATTGAACAGGTTTGGAAAAACTAATATAATAAACACATGCTAAAGAATGGGAGAGAAGAAGTTGGCTGTTAATAATAAGAAGAAAAGAATTCTCAACATAAGTCTGGCGGTCATAGGAATAATCGTTGTCGGACTCCTTTTTAATAAGATACTGGAGCAATGGTCGGGATTTCGTGCGATACTTGACAAGATATCGAGTGCATTTGCACCGATCATAGTGGGCGCAGTCATTGCGTTTCTCATGAACCCGATACTTGTTTTTTTCGACAGATTATTTCATACGATATTCCAGGAGAGAGTCATATCGGATAAGAAAAAATTGTTCAAGGTTTCGAGAACTTTGTCGGTTATTTTAACTACCATAGTGTTCCTTGGAATCATAACCGGAATAGTGTGGCTGGTGGTTCCTCAGCTCTACGACAGTATCAAGCAGCTTGTGGGCAACATGGATACCTATTATTCCAACCTTCAGACGATGGTGGAGAATATAAATGAGAAGTTCCAGAAGCTCAATATACCTGAGGATCAGATCAACAAGTATATGAACAATGCATATCTCAAGGTTCAGGATATGCTGAATACCAAGATCATGCCAAATGTGGACAAGATCGTGGTGAATATAGGAAGTGGAGTGTTCTCAGGACTTAAGTTCCTGTACAATTTCCTTATAGGCATTGTTGCTTCGATATATGTGATGGCAAACAAGGAATATCTTGCTTCAAGGGGAAAGAAGATAATATATGCGGTATTCAAGGTGAAGAATGCAAATACTATCCTTGACGGACTTTCAGAGATGAACAGGATATTTGGTCAGTTTATAAACGGAAAGATACTTGATTCACTTATTATAGGAATGATCATGTTCATAGTATCAACGATACTCAATCTGCCATATGCGGTTCTGATAAGTGTTATCGTTGGAGTGACAAATGTCATACCGTTCTTCGGACCTATCATAGGAGCTGTGCCATGTTTCTTCATCGTGCTCATTGCAGATCCTATAAAGAGTCTTGTGCTGCTCATTGTTATACTTGTACTGCAGCAGTTTGATGGAAATATCCTCGGACCGAAGATCATCGGAGATACCACAGGACTTTCAAGCTTCTGGGTGCTCACAGCGGTCATAGTTGGCGGCGGTTTGTTCGGATTCTTTGGAATGCTTCTCGGAGTTCCTGTATTTGCCTGCTGTTACATGTACATCAACAGGACATGCACTGCAAAGCTGCAGGAGAAGAATCTTGCGTTCAAGACATCCGAGTATGAGAAGATTCGCAGGATAGATGAGGAGACGGGAGAGCCGATATATATAACTGAGGAAGAAGAGGATATAAGGTTCAAGAAGAAGACGCCGGAGCAGAAGCTTGCGGAGCGTGAGAACAAAAGGAAGCTCAAGCAGAAGCAGCATATGCTTCAGTACCCATCAGATCTTCCAGATGATGAATATGTGAAGTCTGGCACTGCGCATGCAGATGATCAGTCTCAGGATGACGATGATTCGGATGATGATCCTATCAGTATATTTGATAAATTCATGCATGTTATGAAGAGCGTGGCCAGCAGGGCTGACGCTGAAAAGCTTGCAAATAATATAGTAGGAAGTGATGCAGAGCCTGATAAGGAAGCTGACAGCAAAGATGACGCTGAAGAAGTTGGAAATGGTCAGGCAAAACCGGAGAGTGATAAAAAAATTTCCGGGAATCAGGATAAATAAAACATAATATCAGCACGGGGAAAGCAGATGCTGTCCCTGTCTGACAAAAGAGAAAAGAACAGATTTGCTTTTACACAAATCTGTTCTTTTCTGCATCATATGAATAGTCGATGGATGCGAGCTTACTCTTGATATCATCTGCATTTACACATAGTGAGCTGCAGAGCTCGTCAAGACTTGGATAGTCATCTCTGAGCTTCGTGTTGATGAAGCTGAGAAGCACCATAGGATCCTTTGGAAGTGAAGAGTATTCCATGGTTAAAGTTCCTCCTTGTGGTATATTTGGTCATAATATGCATCGTGTTTATAAATATTATGGTTGAATTAACTGCATAAAATTGGTATATATATAGTTTGTGATATATATCAAAGATACAAATTGAATTTTACAACAGTGATTTAGAAATGGCAATAAGGAGTTAGATATGAGTACAAATACCGGTACGGCAAAGAAAGGAAAGCTATCAGGAAAGGGAAGTAATCTGGCGCTTCAGGCAGGAATCCTGGCGGGAGCCGGAATCGTGTCGAGGATCATCGGCCTTCTGTACAGATCACCTCTGTATCAGATACTTGGAGATGAGGGAAATGGATATTATGGTTCAGCGTATGCAATATACGCCATGGTCATAATGATCGCCACATACAGTATTCCTACAGCAGTGTCGAAGCTTGTTGCCGGTAAGATAGCTATGGGACAGTACAAGAGTGCCAGACGTATATACTACTGTACATTTATATATGTAGTCATAGCGGGTGCTGTGGCGGCACTGATCACGTACTTTGGAGCCGAATGGTTTGTAAGTGACCAGCCAAATGCAGTCTTAAGTCTTAAGATACTTGCCCCTACTATATTTATATCGGGCTTTCTTGCAATATTCAGAGGATATCTGCAGGCGTACAACACGATGGTGCCTACATCTATATCACAGATCATAGAGCAGCTTGCAAATGCAGTAGTCAGTATCGTCGCTGCGTATATGCTTGCAAAGCCATTTGCCGCTGGAACAACCGAGCATGCAAAGTATGGTTCTGCCGGAAGTGCCATGGGTACAGGTGCCGGAGTCCTTGGAGGATTGATATTCATACTGTTCGCTTATGCGAGAAGAAGAAAGGGTATCATGGATTCTGTGAAGAACGATACAAGTCCAGACACCGAATCCTATGGAAAGTTATTCAGAATAATCATTGCCACAGTCACACCTATCGTGGTGGCAGCAGTGGTGTATAACGTGCTCACACCTATAGACATGAAGGTATTCTATGTGGTCATGAAGATGAAGGGCATGGATTCCCTGGAGATGGCAAAGCTGTATGGAATTTACTCAGGACAGTATACAGTTCTCACGAACCTTCCGCTTGCCATAGCAGCTTCAGTTGGAATCGCATATATTCCGGGAATATCCGGTGCGTATGCAAGAAATGACATGCAGAAAACCAATAAACTCCTGAATCAGGCGCTCAGCATGTCCATGCTGGTCACCATACCGTGTGCGGTTGGAATGGGAGTCCTGGCTAAGCCTATAATACAGCTCCTGTTCTCAGGTGCGGATCCGATGGCAGCCAAATGTATGTATCTTGGATTCATATCCATAGTGTTCTTTGCACAGTCAACTGTAACCAACAGTGTGCTTCAGGCCATGGGTAAGGTGATGGCACCGGTTATCAATGCCACCCTTGCACTGGTGATACATGTGGTGGTTCTTGTTGTTATGCTGTACTGCACAGACTGGGCACTTTATGCACTGGTATTTGGTTCGATAGTGAACTCACTGCTCATATGTATATTCAACCAGCGTTCGCTCACAAAGTACAAGACCGGCAAGATGGACAACAGGCGAATATACGTTGCACCTACTATAGCATCTATCTTCATGGGTGTTGTTACGATCATTGTATATGAGTGCTGCAGGAAGCTTCTCGGCAACTGGGTGATCGCGATGTTTGTTGCAGTATTTGTGGCGATCATATTCTATGCGGTGGCTATACTCAAAGCCGGAGGATATACGGAGGAGGAACTTCTCAATATGCCTAAGGGAGGTCTTATTGTGAGGTTTGCGAAGAAGTTCAGACTGATAAAATAAAATGTTTGTATAAAAAATGTTTCCTAAATTTCTCGAATAGGCATATACTTGTACCTGGAGCGTGAAAACGTTTTCACGAGAAAGGTATATTATGGAAAGAGGAAAAAAGAGTAAGACTCTTCTGAAGATATTCATAACAACATTATATCTGAGCGCCTTTACCTTCGGGGGAGGATACGTCATCGTATCTCTTATGAAGAAAAAGTTTGTGGATGAAAACCACTGGATAGAGCAGGACGAAATGCTTGATCTTGTGGCCATAGCCCAGTCGTCACCGGGACCGATCGCGATAAATGGAGCGATAGCGGTGGGCTATAAACTGTGCGGCATGGCAGGGGCACTGGTGGCCATAATCGGAACGATCATACCGCCATTTGTCATCATATCCATCATATCTTACTGTTACAGCGCGTTCAGGACTAACTGGGTGATCAGTGAGATGCTGGAGGGAATGCAGGCCGGTGTAGCTGCGGTTATCGCATCCGTCACATATGATATGGGAGCAGACATAGTAAAGCAGAAGGATGATCTGGAGATATTGATCATGATAGCTGCATTTGTTGCATCCTACATATTGGAGATAAATGTCGTGTTCATAGTAATTGTCTGTGGACTTGTCGGTGTTTGTAGAGGACAGCTTGAGAAAAGAAGAGGGCGTGGGCATAAAAAGACAGAGGATACCTCTGACGGAAATCCTGAAAAACATCCCGACAAAGGGGGGATGGAATAATGATCTATTTGCAGTTATTCCTAAGTTTCTTCCAGATAGGACTCTTCAGTTTCGGAGGAGGTTATGCCGCCATGCCGCTTATACAGGGACAGATAGTGAAGATACATGGGTGGATGACCATGTCAGAGTTCACGGATTTGATCACTATATCCCAGATGACTCCAGGCCCTATAGCGGTCAATTCGGCGACATTTGTGGGACTCCGGGTGGCTGGATATGTCGGCGCGGTGGTTGCCACACTCGGATGTATACTTCCTTCATGTATCATAGTCACAGTCATAGTAAGACTTTATCTGAAATACCGCAAACAGGACATCCTTCAGGAACTGCTCGGAGGAATAAGACCTGCGGTTGTGGCGATGATCGCGTCAGCGGGAGTTTCGATATTCGTGACGGCGGTCTGGTCTGGGATTGACATGATAAGTATCGCTGGAACTAAGTGGAATCTCGTGGTGATATTTGCGGTAAGTGTTGTTCTGCTTAGAAAATTCAAACTGAATCCTGTGTGGGTGATGCTGCTTTCCGGCGGGATGCAGGTGATCGTGGGGCTTGCTGGCAGATATCTGATCTGAGTAAAAGCATATTATAATTTTAATTAAATTGTAATGTGAAGAACTTTATTATAGTATGTAAAAAGTAGATGTGGTGGGGAGTTTGCATATGAAGAAGAAAATATTGATATGTCTGGTAGTACAACTCATATGCTGGAGCATTATGACGCTGTCTGATTACATGGAAGAAACATATAATGATAGTTATAATCTGGTCGTTGTATTTGCTGTACCCCTGATATGCGTAATTCTGTATATTATATTCAGAAAATGGATATACGATAATCAGATTGTGCGGCTGAAAGATGTCGCCATAATCTGTGCGGCGTGGATGATCAGTGGATTGATACTGGGATTCCTGATCGGTGCTCTGGTTATCAATGAAATGTGGATAGTGCCGCAGGCTACAGGAGGATGGGAGCATTTGCTGAATGGAATCGAATATATGATGTTTGCTATTACGCTTGCGGGAATACCATTTGTGGCGGTGGTATTGATCGAATCGGTTATAGGGATAGTAAAGGTAGTTAGTAAAAAGGATTGAATAATTAAATGCTTCATCTGTGAGAGAATCAGGTGGAGCATTTTTTTTGCATGGTGGTTAATGTATTAAACGGGCATATGAAGAGTTTGTATACCCCTTGACAAAAAGAAAAATATGAATATACTTACCAATGATAATTACCTAAAGTAATTATACGAAATAACAATAAAATAATATTTGATAAATTTACAGGAAGGAATGCTATGACAAAGGAAAAGATAAAACAGGTGATGGATGCCTGCTATCAAGCTAAGAGAGTCAGAGATATGATGCCAAAGCTGCCAAATGGAGTCACACCGACTCATATACATTATCTTGATGTGATAACGAGATTTGAGAGGTCTGAGACTGAGGTAAAGGTCAGTGATATAAGTGATGAGCTGGGGCTCCCAAGACCGGGCGTGACAAAGACGATAAAGGATATGGAACGCTTGGGATTTGTTGAAAAGAAGGCTTCAGAGGCGGATGGACGTTTTGTGTATATCAGGAGCACTCAGGCTGGCAGAGATCTGGTTTGCAAATATGTTGATGAGTATTTCGCAGGACTGGGGGAGTCTCTTGCCGATATCACAGATGAAGATGCAGATATTATGATAGCGACCATTGAAAAAATTTATGATGTTATGAGCAAAAGGAGTCAGAACATAAGATGAGTGTACAGGATAAAACAGATTTTACACAGGGAAGTATAATTAGAAAAATGCTCCCATTCATGGGGCCGATTCTTGGAGCACTGATACTTCAGGCTGCATATGGTGCGGTTGACCTGCTGGTGGTTGGAAGATTCGGTTCGACGGCGGGGCTTTCAGCCGTATCAACAGGCAGCCAGGTGCTCAATCTGGTTACATTTGTGATAACAGCACTTGCTATGGGTGTCACAGTGCTTATTGCCAGATATATAGGCGAAAAGAATACGGATCAGATAGGAGAGCTTCTTGGAGGCGCCACGACTATATTTGCAATACTTGCGGTGGTGCTGGCAGTTGTCATGGTGACGTTTGCAAGACCTTTGTCCGTGTTGATGCAGGCACCGGCAGAGGCGGTCACTCTTACATCGTCGTACGTGAGGATATGCGGAGGCGGAATATTTTTCATTATGGCCTACAATGTGCTCACCGCGATATTCAGAGGATTTGGAGACAGCAAATCACCTCTTATATTTGTGTTTGTGGCATGTATAGTAAATGTTGTCGGTGACCTTATACTGGTTGCGGGATGTCATCTGGATGCTGCGGGTGCAGCCATAGCAACCGTTGTTGCCCAGGCTATCAGTGTGGTTCTTGCGCTGGCACTGTTAAAGAAGAAAAAGCTTCCATTTAAGATATCAGGAAAAGATTTCAGATTAAACAGACAGTGCAGAAGATTGCTCTCAGTGGGACTTCCGCTGGCGATGCAGGAGTTCCTTACACAGATGTCGTTCCTTGCTCTGTGTGCATTTATCAACAGACTGGGCCTGGAGGCATCATCCGGATATGGAGTTGCCTGCAAGATCGTCAATTTTGCCATGCTGGTTCCGAGCTCACTTATGCAGTCCATGGCTTCATTTGTATCCCAGAATGTCGGAGCGGGAAAAGAGGACAGAGCAAGAAAAGCCATGCTTACAGGAATGGGCATAGGACTGTCTGTAGGCGTGGTGGTATTCATTGGTGTGTGGTTCTTTGGTGACAAAATGACATCAATTTTCACCACCGATGCGTCTGTTATCCAGAGGGGCTTCGAGTATCTGAGGGGATTTGCGCCTGAGACTATAGTCACGGCGGTGCTGTTCAGTATGATAGGATATTTCAATGGGCATGAGAAGTCGCTGTGGGTCATGATCCAGGGACTTATACAGACTCTGCTTGTGAGACTTCCACTGGCGTATTACATGAGTATCCAGCCGGATGCAAGCCTTACGAATATTGGACTTGCAGCACCTATAGCCACATGTGTCGGCATCGTGCTCAACGTCATATTCTACATCGTTATGTCAAAGAAGTGGAAAACGGAAAAGACCTGAAAATAATTAAATAAATGCTTGACAAATAAAACAAATGATTATAATACTTTAATCAGAAAATTGTAATCTATATGAAAAGAATTTGAAAAATAAATATTTAGTAAACCCGTTGAAAAGCGGTGACACAAAGCCATATGGGTCTAAGGTCTGAAAACAGAGAACTGTTTCGGACTATGACAGCCGGTTGCAGTATAATTTCCCTGTTGGAACTAGTATGTACAAAGAGGAGTATAATTATATTTATTAAAAGCGACTGGAAGAATATCAGAAGATCTGATTATTCGGACAGGAGAGTCCTTCTTGTGGAGGACAATGATCTGAACAGTGAGATCGCATCGGAGATCATAGGAATGACGGGAGCCAGTGTGGAGATCGTTGAGAATGGCAGGGAGGCTGTGGAGAGGATAGAGAATGCCTCCGAGAACTGGTATGACATAGTGTTTATGGATGTTCAGATGCCGGTCATAAATGGGTATGAGGCCACCGCCGCTATAAGAGCACTGCCTGGAAGAAGAGGCCAGATTCCTATTATAGCCATGACCGCAAATGCATTTGCTGAGGATGTGCAGCTTGCAAAGAACACGGGGATGGATGAACACATAGCGAAACCGCTTGATTTTGAAAAATTGAACACAGTGATGGAGAAATATCTGAACTGATAAAATGTAGCAGCCAGCCGGGGGTGACCCCCCGGCTGGCTGCTGTAGTTTTGATCAGAGGCTGCAGGTCAGATCATTTTTTTGTAGCGTGCCATATCGGTCTTACTTATTCCCATGGAAATACACACTTTTTCAAAAGGTTGCTTAGTATTCTTCATCAAGTTCTGTATGGCAGCTACCAGCGCTCCGTCGGCGCCAATCTGTTCACTTTTCGATAGAAAAAAGTATGTTGGGAACACAGTATGAGAATCGTGCAACGGAGATCATAGATTTTATTTTACCACGAAAAAAGGATGGAACTGCGATATATCAAGTTTTGAAGGAGGCACTGGGTAAAAAATAGTTATGGGATTCCGATAATAATTATAAACATTGAAATTAAGCCACGGGTGTAGTACAATTACCGTGCTATTGGGGCTTTTTGCGCCCTGAAAACAGATGGTACACTAAATGGTATACCATATAATCGGCAAAGTCAGAATATCAAGCAAAATCAAGGCTTTAAGAAAGGAAAATAGAAAAAATGAAATTAGGAATCGTTATTTATCAGCCTTATTTTCATAATTCTATATATCCTCATAAATATCGATAAAGCCTTATAAATCAAGGGTTCTTCGGTGATTGCTAGAAACATAAAATCTAGTATAAATTTATATAATTAATAAAAAAATGGTACACTAACTGGTACACCAAAAATTAACTGAGTAATGTAGATATAATAAGATTGCCCCAAGATAGGATTATAAGATAAAGACGTCAGCATAGAAAAAATGCAGGACGTCTTTATTTTTTATAATGAAATGTTAAATATGTTCTGTAGAAATAAGTAGTGTGTTTCGCGTATGTTCCATCAATATCTTTTGCTCATCAACAGAATATACTACATCGACAGCTTCTGGTTTGATTGCTGCATTCTTCTTATCTTTATAGGCAAGATATGCAGCAAGGGCATTATTGATGGAATCATTTGAAAATGAGAATGAAATGCTGTCCGGTATGTAATCTCCGTTTTCGTCTTTTTTACCTGTTATGTCCATGTCAGTTTGTTCATCCAGTCTCATAAGGATAGACAGGACATCCCCTATTGTAGAGATTTCAAAAGTAAGAAATTCATTTATGCTGACACCCAGTGCGGATGCAATCTTTAATAGCTGATCAAGCTTGGGTTTACGATCTCCAATTTCGTATTTCTTTATTGTAGAAACATTAATCCCAGATTTGGTCGCAAGATCATCTTGGGACATGTTCTGCTCTTTTCTAAATGTGCGGATTTTATCTGCTATAGGATCTGTATTTGTCATGTTATATCCTCCAATCGTCATGTCATGAAAATATGACTCGTCCATTAATATATCATAAAGTTCACAAAAGTGGTATTTTTTTCGCTTATGCCATTGACGACCACAAATGTGGACTGTATAATACAAACAAAGGTTCACAAATGAGAACCAAACATAAATTCATCTTATTAAGATGAATAAGTGCTCAAATTACATCTTTAGGAGTCGTTCAAGTAAGTTGGAAAAGATATATCATAATCGTGCGAGCCGATAAAGGGCTTACAACTGAATAACAGTTATGGATATAGTGAAAATTCCGGTTCAGTTACTTGGTATAAATCAACTGTAGTTTGCGAAGAGTGTTGACGGATCGAAAGATGAAGATGGAGCGAGCGGGTAAGCGTCTGTTGCGGAAGGATAATAAACTATGAGGGTGTCAGGAGTGACTTCCCGGTTCTCGAAAATGGCGGTAGAGAAGATCGTGCTGGCAGGTGTCAGGGCGTCGTAAACGCAAAAGCGGCTTATCCATAGTTCCCTAGTGTGCGGGGGTAGGCAGGGTTTATTACCAATGCACACATACATAGCAGAGCTATGAAAACATCTCATTTGTGAATGGAACAAGTAAAACAAAGAAAGGGTGTTGATATGAATACAAATATTGAGGTTATAGGTATCGATCATGGATGGTCACAGATGAAGACAAGCAGCTACTGTTTCAATACATCCATTAAGAGGCTTCCAAATGAGCCTGCATTTTATGATAACGTGCTTGAGTATAATGGCAGATATTATGCAGTTGGAGAGGACAGACTGGAAGTGCTTGAGAGTAAGGTGGACAATGAAAACTTTTATCTGCTGACATTGGTCGCGATAGCCAAAGAACTTAAGAGCCGGGGAAAACTGGAAGCAGATGTTTTGATTGCAGCGGGGCTTCCACTTACCAGATTCTCTGCGGAGAGAAAGACATTCATAGAGTATTTGTCGCAGAAAGAAAATGTGGCATTTAGTTTCGAACAGAAACTTTATAAGGTACACATAGTAAACGTATCGGTATATCCGCAGTGCTATGCCGCTGTAGCAGGAATGCTGCAGACATTTGGCAAGAAGGTGTTGGTTGTGGATGTTGGTTCATGGACCGTGGACAGTATGCTGGTGGTGAATAAAAGACCGGATAACAGTAAATGTGATACTCAAAATGAAGGGTTAATCAAATGCATGCGATCAATCAATAGAGAGTCAGTACAGATCATGAATCATAAGATTGATGAGTCGGACATACAGGAGTATATGATGACTGGAAGAACAAATCTTCCAATGGATTACAAGAATATCATGGATCAGCAGATAAGGGAATTTGTAGATAAGGTATATCGTTATCAGATGGAATGCGGATACAATCTCGATATGATCCCAGTGTATTTTGTTGGCGGCGGTGCTGTAGTAATGAGAAATTTCGGAGAGCATCAGGGTAACAATATCCATTATGTTCTTGATGTCAAAGCAAATGCCAAAGGCTTTGAGATGATGGCGAGAATTGCACTCAGGAGTGGGAGGTAGGATTTATGACAAGGAAATCACACAGTAGGCAATACTGTTTTCGTATAAGCCTGGACAATCCGGAACATCTTCGTGTGTATAGAACGCTGGAGGATTTGAATTTGAATATTCACAAGTCGATATCAAGTTTTGTAGTGAAAGCATTGCTTGCATATATAAAGAGTGCTGATGATTCGGAACTTACAAATACCGGGATGGCTGAAAAGGATAGACAGGAAGTAATAATTACCAAAGAGTATATTGATAAAATAAAGAATGAGATTCGGATTGATGTACTCAAGGAAGTTGCAAGAATGATAAATGATATGAATATCAATAATCAGAGAGTCATCAACATGTCTGTATTACAGCAGATGATGAATAATTCAGCTGAAAAGCCAGAGCAGGAATCACAAAGAGAAGAGGAAAAGCCGGATGCAGCCTTAGAAGAAATGTCAGTTCTGTTTTCACAGGGAGGTTTTGGAGAGGAGTAAGCTTATGAGAGTATTGAAAAGTATAGGAGTAATGATGTTGGCATGTGTAAAATTATTGTTGAAGCTGATACTTGGAATGCTTCGGGTAGGAGTAGAAATAGTAAAATTGTTTCTTCTTCTGTTGAATATGATACTTCGGATATTTCTTTCAATCATTGGATGGACAACTCTATGATGTAATTAAGAACTAGTTATTAGCAAAAGCCTAATTTACAGGGATGGAGTTCAATGGGGAGGAGGTGAGGTGTATGAGAATGCCATATTATAACTATTTGAAATACAGACGTTTTTTCAAGTATTTCGGCTATATGATAATGAATAATAATGCGTAAGGAGGAGCAATGAATAAGATACGGGACAGACCATCGGTAATCTTGTCCCGTGATAGAAAAATGAAGTTCACATTGTAAGAGTGGATGGGTAGTCACGGGACATAAAATGCCTATCCCTCTTGCGGAAGGGATGGGTGATAATTATGAAGAAAGTAATTGTAATTATATTATCTGTAATGATTGTTTGTGTAAGTGGTTGTGGAGAAAAGTTAGAAGAAAAGCAGGTAACCACGAAGATAATAACCGAAGAAATGCCAGAAAGTACGATAACCGAAGAAATAAGCAGTACAACTGAATTGGTGAACAAGGCAGAGTTAAAGCCAGTGAAGAAAGATAATAAGATAGAGACGGGAGGAACATTAGAAAATAAGAACGTGGAAACTGAAATGCCTAGGCAGGATCAGGATACCAATAGAGATAGCCAGATAACTGATGATCAGCCAGAAATAGCTGCAGATCAGCTAGAGAATACGACATCTGAGAAAGAGTCATCTGAAACAACAGAGATTACAGAGGAACCGAATACGACAGAAACATCATTTGTCGGGTATAGTCCGGAAGATGTAGTAAATCTTGCAATCGCTAAGTGCACCGCTAACGGTAAGATAACAACAGAACAAAATCTTGATAACCTGTTGTCTTCCGGTCAGATCACGCGGGATGAGTATAATGAGTATTATCCGTTAGATGGACTTGATGACAGTTACTTCAGTGTATATGTAAACACAGATCTGAACAAAGCTGCAACAACATCAGGAAGTCCTCTATCAAGTGAAAATGAAATTGCTGGATATGTAGCAGAACTTATTTCATTAGAATCGGGATCAGTATTCAACATACGTTATACTGGCACATATGATACTGGCGGAGAAACTTTCTATGAATTTCGTTGTTACAGATAGAAAAATAGAGATGGACAGATATAAGCCGATTTGACTTATGTCTGTCTTTTTTGTGTAAAAAAATGGAGGAAATATTATGAAACAGAGAATAAAACGTATATTAGCATGCATGCTTGCTATAGTTGCAGCATTTACAGCCGTGTTTAGTAACGTGACACCGGCGATGGCTGTAAGTGCAGAAGCTGCGCTTTCATACTGGGATGCATCAGCTAAAGATGTTGGCGAGGTAAGTGAGATCAAGCCAGACTTCTATCATGGGAAAATTCTCTATGGTTTGATAGATGGGCATTCAGCATATTGCATGAACTTTGGTCTTCAAGCATATGGAGGACAGTTGATGAACAGTTATGAGAATGCCAGTACAAGTATGACTGCGAAGCAGGAAAAGCTGCTCGCATACTGTATGTACTTTGGGTATTCAGCACCAGACACGAATACACCATCAAGTTCACAGAATGATCAGTTTATCGCTACACAGTCTATGGTATGGATTATAGAGGCAGATCTATTTAATACTAATGAAGGTGATTCAGCGGCAAAGAAACTGTGTGACAGCGCTCCTGATGCTGATGCGGCATATAAATATTATAAGAAGTTAAAAAGTGACATGCTTTTGTCTTTTGAGGCAGCAAGACCAAGTTTTGCATCACAGACAAAGAGCGGCGCAAATACTTATGTGCTGAAGTGGAATGAGAGTAAAGCTAGATTTGAATATACTTTCACAGATGAAAATAAGGTCCTGTCAAATTTTGACTTTGATGTTTCTGGATTTAGTATTACAAAGAATGGAAATACTATGACAGTTTATACAGATAAAGTCAATACAACAGGAGCTACAGGAACATTCACCTCAAATATCGGACAGGTTGATACAACAACGGGATGTGTCTACTGGCTTACCGGTAAGGAAGGATATCAGGAGTTTGTATCTGAACAGCCACAGGCAGATCCCATTACAGCTTATATAAAGGTGAAGACTGAGAATATCGGTTATGGAGAAATCACAAAGACAGATAAGTCAACAGGAAAGCATTTGGCTGGGGCTGTTTATGGTATTTATTCTGACAGCAGTTGTAAGACACTTGTTGATACGATGAAGACAGATAAAAATGGATATGCAAAGTCTAAGGCGCTTGGTGCAGGCACTTATTATGTTAAGGAAATTGATGCGCCAAATGGTTATGTTAGAAGTAATAAGGTTCACACTCTGATGATAAAGGCAGGACAGACTAAGGAAATAGAACTTACTGATGTAGAGCAGAAAGGCTCTCTTACCATTTATAAGGAAGGTGAGGTGCTTATTGGATGGAATGGCAGCAACTTCACTTATGAAAAGAGAAAGCTTGCTGGTGCAGAGTTCAAGGTGACTGCAGGAGCAGACATTTACTGTGCTGACGGTACAAAGGCATATAATAAAGGCGATATAGTAAGTGAGGGCCTGGTAACTGGAAAAGATGGAAATGCTGTTCTGAGTGATCTTCATCTTGGCACTTATATTGTTACCGAGACAAGAAGCATTGATGGTTATACAGTAAATGGAAAGCCTAAGACTGTCACCATTGTCTATGAACATCAGGATAAGACAGTAGAGTATGTATCTACAACGATTCTTAATGCCAGACAGAAAGCAGAAGTATCTGTGATCAAGAAAGATGAGGATACAGAGAATGGCCTGTCAGGTGGTAAGTATACACTGTATGCCGATAATAATATCAGAAATTATGATGGTAAAGTAATAGTGACAAAGGGAACGACACTTCAGGAGATTACAACTGGAGCTGGAGGAAAGGGAGTTTATTCGCTTGATCTTCCGGTTAATAACAATTTTGTAATCAAAGAGACGCAGGCTCCGGCGAACTATTATAGAAATAGTAAAGCAACGTACAGCTTTACATTCAAGTCCATGACACAGGACAAGGCAAAGGCAACTTTTTCACACACCTTTAAGAACAAAAGAACTACTGCAAAGATCAGGGTTACTAAGGTTGATGCTGAAATTGGAAAGCAGGTTCCGCAGGGGGACGCTTTATTAAAAGGGGCGGTATATGGACTTTATGCAAGAGAAAATATAGTTCATCCTGATGGAGTTACAGGAGTTCTCTTTAAAAAGAATGAGCTGGTTGCTACACTGACGACAGATGATAAAGGTATGGCAGATATCGCAGATCTTTATCTTGGTAAATATTATGTCAAGGAAATCTCACCATCAGAGGGATATCTTCTGGATGAAACTGAGTACGATATTGTTTGTGATTATGAAGGGGATATGATTCCACAGGTACTTCGTGATGCAAAATCAAGGGAGCGTGTGATCAAACAGCCATTCCAGCTGATAAAAGTATCTGATGATGGAAAAGATACAGAAGCGGATCTTTTATCAGGAGCAGGCTTTACAGCATATTTAAAGTCAGCTCTCGGCAAAAAGACGGATGGAAGCTATGATTTTGTCAACTCAAAGCCAGTAGTGGTCGGAAAGAACGGAGCAACTACAATCTATACGGATGCAAAAGGATATGCATGTTCACTTCCTCTTCCGTATGGAACTTATGTCGTAGTTGAATCTGTGACGCCTCACAACATGGAAACGATCAGACCATTTGAGGTAACAATTCGAGAGAACAAACCAAGTGAGCCACAGGTGTGGAGAGTTTTTTTTGATAGAGAGTTTTCGGCAAAACTCCGAATCATCAAGAAGGATTCTGATACAGGAAAAACAGTACTTATTCCTAATACTGAGTTCAAAATCTACAACATGGACAAAAAGGAATATGTGACGATGGTGACAACATATCCGTCCAAGGTAACACACAAGTCTTTCTTTACAGATGATGATGGAGACCTGATACTGCCGGATGTACTTTCTGTTGGAAATTACAGGATAGAGGAAGTGTCAGCACCACAAGGGTATATCTTAAACAAGAATTATGTGGAGATTGCTGTTGATTCTGATACTTTTTATGAGGTAGATTCAGATACCTATGAGGCAATAATTACGATCGAGTACGAAGATACACCGGCCAAAGGAGAGCTCACAGTAGTAAAGCAGGGAGAAATTCTGGATGGTTATAAAGGCGGATTATTTGCAGATACGGAAGAAAAGACATTTGCATATAAAGAAGAAAATCTTGCTGGTGCAGAGTTTGAAGTATATGCAGCAGAGGATGTTTATACGGCAGATATGCAGCTTGATGAATATGGCAACCGCACAAAATATTATTCTGCTGGTGACTTTGTTGCAACTATGATTACTGGGGGCGATGGAAAAGCTGTTCTTAGGGATCTTCCGCTTGGAAAATACAAGATTGTGGAAACAAAGGCTCCATTTGGTTATGTATTAAATGCGGCAGAGCAGGTAGTCACATTCAGATATGTTGATGAAAACACACCTGTTGTTTGCGAAAAGGTAACATTTTCTGATGACAGACAGAAGTTCTCATTGATCGTTAAAAAGCTTGATGAAGAAAACGGAGATGTGATTCCAGGAGCAGAGTTTGGTCTTTATGCTGAACAGGATATTACAAATGCAGCTGGAAAAGTTATAGTTGAAAAAGAAACACTCCTTGAGACTGCGGTGTCAGATGCTTACGGAGTAGTAACATTTACAAAGGATTATCCATTTGCAAAATATTATGCGAAGGAACTTAAAGCTCCAGCAGGATATGTATCATCGGATGAAATTGTCCATTACGTGCCGGAGTATCAGGGTATGAATGTTCCAACTTTTGCAATACAGAATGATTTTGTAAATACTCCTACTTCATTTGAGTTTACAAAAACAGACATTACAAGTGGCATAGAGCTTGGTGGAGCAACACTTTCTGTGATTGACAAGGATGGAAATATAGTAGATACCTGGACATCAGAGGCTGGAAAGAAACATGTTATAAAGAAACTTGTAGTTGGCGAAACATATACTTTGCGAGAAGAATTTGCGCCATATGGTTATCTTAAGGCTACGGATGTAAAATTCACAGTAGAGGATTCTAAGAGCATACAGAAGGTTGTCATGAAGGATGCGGTTCCAACAGGATCTATTGTAGTCAACAAAGATGGAGAGTTTATAACAGATGCATCGATCGTAAAAGGACATTGGTATGATTTTATTTTCAAGTATTTCAAGAAATCACTTGCAGGTGTTACGTATGAGGTTTATGCACAGGATGATGTTGTAAGTCTGGATGGATTAAATACAGCTTACTACAAGGCAGGAGATCGCGTTGTGACAATTGTTACAGATAACAGCGGTATTGCCAAGATAGATAATCTTCCACTTGGCAGATATTATCTTGTTGAATCAGCAACTATTGATGGTTTTGTGCTTGACAGCAATCCTATCTATGCAGATCTTTCTTATGTGAATCAGGATACTAAGATTGTTTATGCGGGCATGAATGTCACAAATGAAAGACAGAAGGTACAGGTCACTGTTATCAAGAAGGATCATGCAACAAAGAAGCACCTTTCTGGAGCAGAGTTTGGCCTTTATGCAAAAGAAGATATTAAAAATTCAGATGGGAAGATTGTAATTGCTGCCGGAACTCAGATTGAAAAGATAGTTACTGGTGAAGATGGAACAGCAGCTTTTGTATCTGATCTTCCTCTCGGATGGTATTATGTGAAAGAGATTAAAGCTCCTGCCGGCTATGTTAAGAGTGATGAGACTATTGAAGTTGATGCGACTTACAAGGGCTCTGATGTAAAGGTGATAGAAGTCAAAGCTGAGTTTGAAAATGATACCACGAAGGCAGAGTTTACAAAGACAGACATTACAGGTGAAAAAGAGCTTTCCGGAGCACATCTTTCTATAATTGATTCGGAAGGCAAGGTGATAGAATACTGGACTTCCGAGGCAGGAAAAGCTCATTATGTTGAAAAACTTCCAGTTGGAAAATATATTCTTCACGAGGAATCAGCACCGCTTGGATATAAAATTGCCAGAGATGTAAAGTTTGAGATAACTGAAACGTCAGATATACAGAAGGTAACAATGAAGGATGACTATATGACTGGATGTATTGTGATTGATAAGAAGGATGTAAATACCAAGAAGCCTATTGCGGGTGTAGAATTCGAAATTCGCGACAAGGATGGAAAAGTAATTGAGACACTGACAACAGACAAGGATGGACATGCGGAGTCAAAAGAACTTCCGGTATGTATATATGGCTCTGATGGATCGTATAAAGAGTATATTCATTATTTTGTAGTTGAAACAAAGGCTGTAGCTGGTTATATCCTTGATGATACAAAGCATGATGTAGTATTCAAGTCAGACGGCAGGAACACAGATAGCCTTGTATATACACTCGATCTTACCAATAAGCCAGATAAGCCTGGTCTTCCACAGACTGGTGATGATTTCAACCCATGGATGTTTGCGGGCGTTGGGCTTTCGTCTATAGCTCTTGGACTGTTTCTCTTTATCCGTAAAAGAAAAGATGACAAAGCAGAAGCATAAATAAATATAGATAAATGATAATAAAGGGAATGTAAGCCGATGGTTTATGTTCCCTGTTTTTGTGAAATGGAGGAAAAGTATGATGGATTATGAGATTTTTAAGGAAGTTGTAATAGATAAGTTTAAGGATTATCTGCCAGATGAATTTTCTGATATGAAGATTGAAACAAGTGAAGTGCGCAAGGTGAACAGAACGCTTGATGCAATTAACATTATAGGAAATTCCAAAGGCAGCAGTGTTGTTCCGACTATTTATATCAATGATATGTATGATATGTATCAGAAGACAAATGATATTGATAAGGTGCTTAGTAAGTTCGGAAAAGAATATAGTGATAGGTACAACGAGAAAACAGGACTGGATGATCTTGTCAATACTACAGATATAAAGGAGCATGTTATTTTCCAGCTGGTAAATACGGAGCAGAACAAGGAGATGCTAGCAAATATGCCGCACAGAGAGTTTAAGGATCTCTCAATTATATATAAGGTAGTACTTAAGATGACGGATGAGGGTTGGTATAGTACTGCTGTTACTAACAAGTATGCAGAACATGAAGGCATTACAGAACCAGACCTTTTTAAGTGTGCAGCAAAGAATACCAAGGAGCTGTTTCCCCCGGTAATAAAAAGTATGGCAGATGTGATCCGCGAGATATTCTCAAAGGATGGGATGCCGACTGAGATTGCAGAAGCAATGGTGGGAGAAATTTCAGAGAATCAGATGATGTATGTGATAACAAATGATGTTGGAATCAATGGTGCGGTAAGCATGCTTTATGAAGATGGACTTCATAATCTTGCAGAGCACATTGGCAGTGATCTTTATATTCTTCCAAGCTCTATTCATGAAGTAATCGCAGTCAGTGCAGATATGGGTAACCCAACTGAACTTGCAGATATGGTTTCTGAGGTAAATATGTCAGCGGTAGCTATTGGTGATCGACTTTCCAATCAGGTATATCACTACGATAAGGATTTGAGAAAAGTAACTCTTGCTACAGATACTCCTAATAAGCGATTAGATGGAATTGTATCTGAAGCTCCTCTTGTGTTTGATTCTAGTAAGTCGAGATAGGAGGCTGTCATGGAAAAAGAGATAACCATAGAGGAACTGATTTCTCTTATAAATGAATTGGATGGTGAGTACATCATCCATGTTGAGCCTGCAAAGGAGCGTGATATAAATGAGAAAAAATCCGTTCCATCTTGAAGTTGTCTCTGTAAGGCTGGTGAAGGATGCTCCGATTATGTCAGAGCATCCGATCACAAGTCCTGAGACAGCGGTAAGTACTTTAGGCAAATATATGAGTGAGTTTGACAGAGAGATTGTGTGTGTAGTTAATTTGAAAAACGATGGAACTCCAATCAACTGTAGTTTTGTAAGTACAGGCTGCTTAAGTGAAGCTATGGCCCATCCGAGAGAAATCTTTAAGGCAAGTATACTGTCTAACGCTGCATCAATGATATTGATTCATAATCATCCAAGCGGCAATCTGTTTCCAAGTAAACAGGATACGATTATTACGGATCGTATGGTGAAGAATTGTGAAATAATGGGAATAAATCTGATCGATCACATTATTGTGGGTGGTGATAATTCCAGATATTTCAGTTTCAGAGAAAAGGATATGATTAAGAATCCACAGATTGTTTTAGAAACAGACTATCGTGCAATTGATATGGAACCAGTGCTGATTGCTGAAGATGGAAAGGTAAGGTGAAAGCATGGACAGATTTACCGAAGAGGAACTTGCAATAGCAAAGTCTGTGGACCTTGTTGATGTTGCTGCAGCACTTGGATATACACCAAAGAGGATCGGTAGATATCATACTTTGAAAGAGATGGATTCGATGAGGATATACAATAGAAAGCATTGGTGCCGCTTTTCAAGGCGATATGAGAAAGGGGAATGTGGTGGTTCACAGATAGATTTTCTTATGGTGTTTGCAGGAATGGACATCAAAGAAGCTGTGGCATGGCTGTTGGATTTTGCTGGCTATCGAAGAAGTCAGGTGATGAGTAGCAGAAAAGAACTGAGTCATCAGGTACGGTTTGATAGAAATACTTATGCAGATAGAAAATTTGAACTTCCAGAACCTGCATATGACAATTCATATCTTTATTCTTATCTGACAAAAGAACGTGGTCTTTCAAAAGAAGTTGTTGATTTCATGGTATGCAAGGAATTGATTTATGAAAGCAGGCATTATCACAACATTGTATTTAAAGGAAATGATAAGGGTGGCATAACAAGATTTGCAAGTATGCGGGGGGTGTTTGATAGGCAGGGGAAACCTTTTAAGTGTGATGTGGCAGGAAATGATAAGAGATATGGAGTCAATATTGCAAATGACAACAGTAGTGAGCTGATCGTATTTGAAGCAGCAATCGACATGATGAGTTATATGGACATATTTAATGACTATGAATCCAATATGCTTGCACTTGGAATGCTTGGTGATGCACCACTTGAAACTTTTATAAAAGAGCATACTCAGATAAAAAGCATCAGGTTCTGCCTTGATGGAGATGAACCAGGGAGAGAGGCAGCGAGATGCTTGATATGCAAGTATCAGAAACTTGGTTTTGAAGTTACAGATGCACCACCTCCAGAGGGATTTAAGGATTATAATGAATGGCTTGTTAAGGCGAAAAAACAGCAGCAAAGTTATAGCCAATGCATTTGTCGGTAAAACTGTTATATGTCATTGAATTTGTCGGCAGGTTGGTTATTTGTCATTGGTTTTGTAATTGTACAGATTATTTATAGTAATAGGCTGTCGTGATTTTTGTAATTGAAAATGCAATTTGTCATGAATTATGTCAGTGGAATTTCAAATTTGTCGTTATTTTTATCTGACATATGTTAATTGCTTTAATAGAGGACCTGAAATGTCATTATTATTGTATTTAAAAATAGAGTTTGTAATGAAATATGTCATTATATTCTGATTTTGTCGTTAATATTGTCAGAGAAACATATTTTGCAGGGGTTTCAGGGGATTATGCCCCTGACAAGATGCATCAGGGATGGCAGAGCCGTCTCTGATGCGTATCTTGCCATGGACAGGGAGTGTTCATGGAAGAGCTGTTAGAAGGAATTTAGAAAACGCGGATAAGGAGGTGTAAGTGGACGATGGATGAGAAAATGCACATTATATCAAAACCAGAGGAACTTCTTAACTGGATGAAAGAGCATGAAGAGTTTAAGAATATGAACTGCGATGATGCAGCACTGCTTATATACTATCTGAAAGAGCATTATTACAGATTGAGTACAGATAACAGTGGAGATCTGCTTAAGGTAGATATATCAGAAGGGATGACAGTTGAATACAGTTTGGATGAGCTCATTGATCTGGTATGTGAATGGAATTATGAAATGATAGAGGAGTATGAACGACTTATCAAGGAAAAGACGAATGAATCAGAACATAAGCTGCTAAATGAAAAGCTGACAGACTTAAAGAGACAGGAAGAGACACTGGACAGGCTTTTTGAGCAGACCTGTTATTCTTCTGAGATTGATAAGCTGGCATATAAGTTAGCGCATACGATTTTGGACAGAATGGGGATTGTCGGGGCGGAGCAGGCAATTTCAGACCTTAAGCAGAATATTCGTGCTAATCCAGTAGGGGGAATCAGGTGATGGCAGATAAATATCATTGTATAAAAAAGACGGTTAGGCTTACACCAGAAGAAAGCCGGCAGTTGGCGACAAAAGCGGAAGAGGCAGGCATGAATGAGGCAGAATATATCCGATTTACTATCAGTCAGAAACCAGATGATTATCCAGAAATTCGTAAACTCATGAAACAGTTGATAAATGAAGTTAATCATATCGGGGTGAATATCAATCAGATCGTTCACCATCACAATTATGAGCTGTATTCCGTCAAAGACCGGGAACAGCTCATTGCTTATATGAGAAAACTGAATAATCTGGTTAAAGAGGCGGTGGTGAAGCTTGGCAATAAGTAAGATTCTTCATATGAAGGATTGTGGAAAGGCATTTCATGGCAAGCATTTGAAAACGGCAATTACTTATATTACTGTTCCAGAGAAAACACAGAATGGAAGACTGGTATCAGCGGTTAACTGTCAGATAGAATATGCATATGAGCAGATGAAGTCAACAAAACAGAAATTTGGAAAGATAGATAAGAGACAGGGGTATCATATTATTCTGTCCTTTCAGGAGAATGAGACTGATCCGGATACTGTGTTTGAGCTCGCTGGAAGATTTGTAGATGAATATCTGGCAAGTAATTATGAAGTGATTTATGCAGTTCATGACAATACAAGCCACCCACATGCACACATAGTTTTCAATAGTGTATCATTTCGAACGGGAAAGAAGTTTCATTACAAAAAAGGTGACTGGGAAAGAGAAATCCAACCGATTACAAACAGGCTTTGCATGGAGTATGGATTATCTACGATAGAGTTTAAGGATAAAACACAAAAGAGCAGAGATGCATATCAGGAATGGAACGTGTATCGTGATGGAAAATTTGTCTGGAATAAGATGGTAGCAAGAGATGTAGATGCCTGTATTCTTCAATCAAGGAATTATGATGACTTTATAGAGATGCTTTCGGATAAAGGATATGAAGTAAAAAATGCCAATGATGAAGGAAAATATCTGGCAGTTAGACCACAGGGAATGAAACGTTTCATCAGGTTAAAGACTCTGGGAACGGAATATGAAGAGAAGCAAATCAGAGCGAGAATTAGGGAAGAAGCAATATCTGAATATCAACCAGTGGAAAAGCCAAGAATTGTTTACTGCCGTGTAAAAAAATATAACAAGGCAAAGCTATCCGGAATTCAGAAAAAATATTATGCAAGATTGTACCGAGTGGGAAAGCTGAAGAAGAAAGCGTATTCTGCTGCATGGAAGTATAGGGATGAAATCAAGAAAATGCATAGATTGCAAGAACAATATAATTTTCTTGTCAGGCATGATATTCATTCATTTGCAGAACTTGCATTTGTGGAAGATTGTCTCACAGATAAGAAAAGGGAGACGTCAGCAGAAAAGGGCAGACTTTACAGAGCTGATAGCAAGAACAATGAACTCTATAAAATTCATAATGATATGAAAGAACTACTTGAGTGTGAGCATGCTTATATAGCAGGAGATAGTTATTTTGCAGATGAGCATGAGAAGTATATGGAGTTAGCGAAGCAGCTAAATAGTATGGGTTATAGCTATGAGGAAGTAGCTGACATAAAGGAGCATTATCATGGTGAGCTGGTGATACTTAAGGAGCTGGAATGTGCGGCGGCAAAGGAACTTAGGGTTGCAGATTCCATACGCAGGGATTATTTAAGACCAAATGCGCCGGAACGGGATATAGAGGAAGAAAAAATTATAGAAGAAATGCAGGATAAACAGCCGATGCGTTAGGCTGTTTTATTTTTTTCGGGAGGTATTTGATGGAAAAACAGCAGATGGATAAGACAAAATATTTAGAATCAAAGAAACATGACTTTTCGGATCAGAAAATAATAGAACTGATTGAGGATGACTTGGAATATGGGCTTAGCGATAGAGAGATTGATGATTACACAACTAGAGGACTTGAGTATGAGCAGATGCAGATTGTATCTGAAATGCATAGAAAGAAGTTGCCTAATTATGTGATTGTTAAAATTGGTGCAACAGGAATTGATGCAGAAAGAATGAGGCTGGCTTTGGAACTTTATGATAATGGAATATCAATTGATGAGATTGAGCAGGGACTTGATGGCTGTAAGACTGCCCATGATATGAGGCTGATGTTTGCAAAGACGCTTATGAATGTACAGGCAGTGCTTGCTGTTCCTGCTGAGCAGATGGAGAAGGATATTCGTGAAAACAGAGATGTACCTGATTATGTGGAAAATTTGATCGAAACTCTCCGGGGAGTTGTTGAAAAGATAAATATACAGGAAAACCGCTGTGATGAAATTAATCAGAAGCTTCAGGAGATCGAAACAGTAAGGCGTGATCAGGCAAAGCAGTTAAAACTTGAAGCGGAAAATAATGAACTTAACGAGACTATAGAGAAGCAGAAAATAGAGATAGCTGAGCTTTCGGAACAGCTTTCAGGAAAACAGGATGAGATCACAAAAGGGTTACAGTCCATGTCTTTACTTCGTAATGATGTGGAAAATGGGAAGGAGGAACAGAGGAGAATGCAGGAGGAAATCAATCGCTTGAAAGAGGAAAAAGTGACACTTGAAGAAACTGTCAGGGAACAGGGGCAGGCAATTTTATCAAAAAATGCACTGCTTGCAAAGGCAGGAGACAATATACAGGAAAAATCTGAAAAAGAACAGACAATTAAGGATACGATAGACACAGATAAGCCGGATGCACAATCAGGGACAGAGAAAATAGTATATCGGGAGCAGGAGAACTACCAGAGGAAACAGATTCACCAGAAAAGTGGTATCCCGGTGTATTATGCAATGACCTATGTTTCTGATGGCAGAATTGTGGACAGGCAGGAGTTTGAGTATACGAAGCGAAGACAGTCTGTATTTTCGACAATTATGAGCCGTTTTGCAAGTAAAAAGAAGTCCAGACGTAATCTGATGGAGCTTGTAATAAATAAGGAGCTTACAGCTGATCAGGTAAATGAGATAAAAGTGGGATTAGAAAAGGGGCTTGATGAGGAGCAGCTTGAACTCATTATCAATAAGGATCTGTCAGCCGAAAGAATCCGGAGCATTGTTGGGTTTGCAGCATTGCAGAACAGTTTAAAGGCGGGAGGAGTGATGGCCGGTGAGTCTTAATATGATTACAGAAACAATGGAACTCATGGAGAAAAAGCATGTTCATTTAGATGATGAGAAGAAGCAGTATGTATTTGAATACGCATTTCAGTCAGGAAGTGCAGAACTTACAGAGAAGCTGCTAGATGAGCTCTCAGAAGGTGATGCAGATCTGGATAAGGTTAAGGCAAAGTATGAGCTGGCAAATTATAAAGTGCCCGACTGGGTAGAGCAGATAGAAAATCTCATAGTTGCGCTTGAACTTTACCGGATAGAAGAGGAGAAAGCGATAACAAAGATTGCAGAATTTCTACAGGCAAACGGAGTAAGCCTTGATGCTGACAGTGTAAGAAAAACTGGAACAGAAGAGCTGAAAGAGATGGTTCTGGATGTAAAAGAACAGGCAAGAATTATGTGAAGGAGGGTTGAGTGATGTCAGAAGAAATCAGAGAAGCGGTACAGATCATCGAGGTGGCATATGATGGAATTGAGATTGCGATGAAAGTAGGAAGTGGCGGTGTATCGGCAATGCAGAAGGCTTTAGACTTCTTAACGGGAATGCTTGATTATGAGAAATCTCTTGGAAAAACATCCATGCGTAAGCTGCTGATGAAGGGCGGAGATCTTCAGGTTTTGGAATTTGCCGGTGATGATACGAAGAAGGTGGAGAAGTATGCAAAGAAGTATGGAATTTTATATTCTGTGCTTCCGGATGCAGCAAGAACAGATGGGAAGAAAGAGATCATATTTCATACAGAGGCAGTTCCAAGGGCCAACATGCTTTTGCAGAAGATAAGCAGTGGAAGAATAGCAACCTTCGATGATTATCTGAAAAATGGTGATGAAAAGCAGCTAAACAAACTGATGGAATTTTTGAAGTGGCAGAAGAAGGGAAACGAGATTAGCCCGTCACCAGAAAGTGCACGTGCAGATCAGCTGATGGACGGGCTGATTGAGAAAGTAGGCATGTATGCAATGGAGAAAAAAAGCATAAATGCAAATTCGGTATCAGAAAACTTCAGCCTCAATCATGAACAGGCGGAGAATGTAATAAGACAACTGCAGACAATAGGAATGCTTGATAAAGCAGATGCAAATGGAAATCATAAGGTTGTCATGGATAAGGAGGCATTTCAGAACAGAATCAGAGGATATCAGGATCTGGCAGAACGAATGCGGAGAGTGGCAGCGTCTAAGCATATGAATCTATCGGATGTAACTCTTTCAAAGACGTTGATTCAGATAGAAAATGAAAGGGCGGTAAAGACAAGAATACCCGGCACCTGGGGAGAGAAAGCCAGATATGTGTGGATTAAGAAGGAAAATATCATGGATATCTATAATGGAAAGACCATGCTTACTTTCATCGACAGGGATAAGGAGTACAAAATCTATGATGTTGATAACCGTGTGGTATCAACCATGAAGGGGGATAAACTATATTCGGATCATTATGATAAGGTTGAAGCATCTGTTCGTAAGCGCTATGAAAAGTCACAGGCTCAGGATATGCCAAAGACTGTGAAACAGTCAAAACCGAAAAAGAGGTGAAGATATGCAGACAAGTAAGAAAAAGCCATCTGCAGTATTTATAGTAACTGGTGCACTTCTTGCAGCGTATCTCGGATATCTGATCGGTGGGGCATGGAGTGATGGACAGAACCTTATGATATTTATGGAAAGTTTCAACCAGGTATGTCAGAAACCATTTGCAAATTATTTCAATGATAATACAGTGAAGAGTACGGCCATTGCATTAGGAATTTATGCAATGGCTATTTTAATGTACTACACGAGCCAGAGAAATTACATGCCTGGCAAGGAATACGGTACAGCAAGATTTGAATCTCCGCGGAAGGCCAATCAGGTACTGATGGATAAGGATGAAAATTTTAATCGAATCCTTAGTCAGAACGTGAAGATGTCACTGGATTTTCGTAAGTTGAAGTTAAATGGAAATATCTTGATATGCGGTGGTTCTGGGGCAGGAAAGACATTCTATGAAGTAAAGCCTAATCTTATGCAGATGCCAAGGAACTGTTCCTTTATATGTACAGATCCGAAGGGAGAGATACTTAGGAGCTGTGGGCAGATGTTAAAGGATAATGGCTATAACGTGAAAGTAATTAATTTGCTCGAGATGGATAAGTCGGATGGTTATAATCCATTTTCCTATATTCGAGAGGAGACAGATGTTGTAAAGCTTATAACAAATCTGATTTCAAATACCACACCCAAGGGAGCTGCGCCATCAGATCCGTTCTGGGAAAAGGCAGAGGGATTATTTTTACAGGCAATATTTTACTATGTATGGCTCGAGGTGAAGCCAAATCAGAGAAATTTTGAAACTGTGCTTAAACTGCTTGGAGAAGCAGAGGTTGCACAGCAGGGAAAACCATCTAAGCTTGATACACGTATGAAATTTCTGGAGGAAAATAATCCGATGGGAGCAAATCATCCAGCGGTGAAACAGTATAACAAATGTATGCGTGGAGCAGGAGATACCGTAAGGTCTATTATCATCAGTGCAAATTCAAGACTTGCGTTTCTCGAAAACAAACAGGTGCTGCGGCTCCTGTCCAAAGACGACCTGAATCTTGCCGAGCTTGGAATTGGTGTCAATGGCGATGGTGAGACAAAGACTGCATTATTCTGTGTGATTCCAGACAGCGATAAATCCTATAACTTTATCATAGGCATGCTTTATACACAGATATTTCAGGAACTTTATTACCAGGCAGATTTCAACTGCGGAGGGCGACTTCCTATTCATGTGACATTTATGTTAGATGAATTTTCAAATGTTGCGCTGCCGGATGACTTCTGTTCCCTGCTATCAACAATGCGAAGCAGAGAAATTTCAAGCATCATCATTATTCAGAATTTTGCACAGATTAAGGCACTCTTTAAAGATACGTGGGAGACTATACCAGGTAACTGTGATACCTTCATTTACCTTGGAGGAAATGAGCAGAGTACCCATAAATATGTATCGGAGCTGCTTGGAAAAGGTACAATTGATAAGAAGTCAAGTGGCGAAACAAAGGGAAGACAGGGCAGCTCATCAAGAAACTATGACGTGTTAGGGAGAGAATTGTTTACACCGGATGAGGTGAGAAAGCTGGATAACAGAAAGTGTATTCTTTTTATCCGTGGGTTTGATCCAATTATTGATAATAAGTATATTCCGTTTGGACATCCAAAGTTTGCCCAGACAGCAGATGGAGGTGGCAAACCGTATATTCATAACATATTAGAGGCATCGGATATTGTAGGTCCGTCATATGAGCTTTTGTCAGAAAAGGCGCTTAAACATTATAAGACGCTCAGAGAAAAAGGTGAGAATGTGTATATTGATAAGCTGTCTTATGAAGAATTTATGCTTATCAGTGAAAATGAGATTGGAAATCGATTCCAGATACTTGATGAACAGGAAAGAAAAGATCGGTTTGATGAGCAGGAAGCTAAAGAACTCGAATATTCAGATGAGAGTGTAGAGGTACAGAAGAAACGACCAAAGATAAATGGCAGAGATACTATTCTCCGCCGAATGTCGCAGTGGGAGTTTTCGGATGCACAGCAGGAAGAGGCGAAGAAAGCTATGCTTGCAGGAGTGCCAGAAAAAAAGATATTAGAATATTTTTACCCGGATATAGATGTCGAGGAGATGAAAAGAGTCCGAGAAGGGTATGAGAAACCATCAGCATAAAAAGCTGGTGTTTTTTTGTGCCAGAAATCATCCTGCATCAGCTAAAAAGGAGGTGGTTGCAGCATAAACGATTCAGGGAAAGCCTGATTTAAATTTGTTTACCGGGATTATCCCCCGTTTGGATATAAGAATTGAAATTATGCCAGACGGGGTAATACGTCTGGTAATTCAGATCAGAAGGAGATTAATAGTATGGGACAGAGAATAAAGAAAAATGTGGGCATGAGCAATTCTGCAAAGATGAAGAGTACGAAGGATAAGTTAAGACGAATCAGAAATAAGGCTGTTATAGCATGCATGGGCGCGGCAACAGCGGTAATGCTTATGAACACGACATGTTACGCGTCTGGTACAGGAACAACAGCGGTAACACAGCCGCTTGACAACCTGAAGACATTGATAATTGCGGTAATTGGCGCAGTTGGTGTCATCATTCTTGCAAAGAACGTCATGGAGTTCGCACAGGCATACCAGCAGCAGGATTCTTCAACAATGAACTCTGCGTTAAAGGGAATTGTGGCAGGTGTAATGATGGCGGGCATATCTACGGTTTTGACCTTCCTTGGATTTTAGTAATGAATAGGAGCAGAATTGCCGGAGCAGATAACTATCCATATATCTGCTCCGGAATCTGTAACAGGAGGTGAATCAACTATGGATGTATTTAAGCTTGGAGACAAAATCCTCGCATTGCTTGAGATGGTTTTTGGATTTTGGAACAACCAGGTATCGCTTGTATTTGCTATGCTCGGACAGTCACCAGTCAGCTTCAAAGGAGGAGGCCCATGGGGTGTGATTGAAAGTATTGAACCGATATTTGTAGCGGTTGGATCATCGCTTGTTGTCTTGTTTTTTGTTATAGGTTTTTGCAGTGAAAGCATAGACATAAGAGAAGAAATGCGATTCGAGGTTATTTTGAGACTGCTGATACGTGTGGGGCTTGCTGAGTGGTTTGTGGCAAACAATGTCACTATCATGAAGGCATTTTTCACATCAATAGGCAACCTTGTCAATCTGCTTTCGGCAGGATCGTATACAGAGCTTGTAATTGACAGCACGCAGGCAGATGTTATCAAAGACTTGGGATTTGGAGAAAGTCTGATTATGCTGATTCTTGCAGCACTTCTTGCAATCATCATTATAATCTGTGGTTTTTTTATGATATATACAGTGTATTTCAGATTCCTAAGACTGCTAATCATTGTTCCAATGGGTTCAATAGCATTTTCGACAATGGGTGGTAATCGTACAGTTAATCATACGGTTACAGCGTACTGTAAATATTTTTTATCGGTAACTTTTGAGGCCGTGACAATGGCACTGGCGATCATTGTGTGCAACGCATTTATAAATGCGGGGCTCCCGTCATTTACAGGCAGCTATTCTGACTGGGCACAGACGCTGATTTACCTATGTGAGATGACATTTACGATTGCACTGACAGTTGGAAGCGTAAAGGGTGCACAGACACTTACAAGCAAGGCATTTGGATTATAAGGAGGCAAGATAACATGATAATTGAAATTAACAAGGATATCGACCGATATCAGGAGTCAGTTGCAATGGGTCTTTCGGCAAAACAGCTTATATTTTCTGTTGCAAGTGTTGTATGCGGAGTAGGACTGGTATTTCTGCTCTATCCATATATAGGGCTTACAGGAGCTGCTTATGTTGCGATACCAGTAGTGGCACCGATTGCTCTTGGTGGTTTCTATTCGTATAACGGAATGAGTTTTTATGAGGTTATGGGAAAGAAAATTCATTTTATGTTTGGCAACAGAACACTTACTTATGTGTCAACAGAAGGAGAACCAGTAATCAGAGCATATGAGTTTGAAAACAATATATCAGAGAAGAAATCTGGATTATTTGGTTTTTGTAAGAAGCAGTCTGTAACAAACGATGATGCAGCTGAGAATAGTACAGCGGATAATCAGAAAACATTTGATGACACAAGGAAAAAGATGAAAAAGCTGCTGGAGGTCAGCGTTTTATCAGTTGTGGTATTTATGGGAATAGCATTTGCATATAAGTATGGTTATATTGACAAGTTCATGCAGATGCTTGGAAATAAGAAATAGAGACCTGCTTATCAGGTCGGAGTAGTTTGGGCATAGCCGGAATTACTCCGGTTGTGCCTTATTTTTGGAAAATAAGGAGGATAAACAGATGGGGTTATTTACAGATGGATTTAAGGAGCTCAAAAAGGCAAGTGAGCCGCTTTTCAAAACGCCGAAATCTATTCAGGAGACAATTGAGATTTTGGCAGTGGCAGAAAATGGTATTTTCGAGGTGGCGAGAAATCGTTACAGCAAATGTTATCTGTTTCAGGATATTAACTATACCACCACAAATGAGGCTGAGCAGATCGATATATTTGAGCGATACTGCAAGCTGTTAAATTCACTGGATTGCAATTTTAAGATCACAGTGAACAACAAGAATAAAAATATGGATGCCATGCGCAGCTCCATTTTGTTACAGGAAAAGGATGATGGATTCAATGAATACAGAAAGGCATACAATGAGATCATTGAGGACAAGATACTAGAAGGCAGACAGGGAATTGAGCAGGAACGTTATCTGACGCTTACGATAGATCGCAAGAACTTTGAGGAGGCTAAGGCGCAGTTTGCAACACTTGAGGCAACTATCCATAAGGCATTTAATGAGCTCGGTGCAGATATTGTTCCTCTTACAGGAAATCAGAGACTTAAGATTCTGCATGACTTTTATCATCTTGGAAATGAAGGACAGTTTGATTTCGATATAAAGCAGGCAAAGAAGGTAGGCGCTGACTTTAGGAATGACCTCTGTAATGGAATGTTGAAGTTTTTTCTGGATAGCTTTGAGGATGAAGGCAAATATTGCAAGGCACTCTTCATAAAGAAATATCCAAGTTCATTATCTGATCGTTTCTTAAACGAGATCACATCACTTCCGGTTCATTCAATCACAAGTATTGATGTGATTCCAGTTCCCAAAGATCTGACAACCAAAACATTGCAGAAAAAGTATTTGGGGATTGAGTCCGACATCATCAAGCAGCAGAGAGTTCGTAATAAGAATAATGATTTTTCATCAGAGATTTCATATGCAAAGAGAACAGAGAAAAAGGAAATAGAAGAGATCATGGATGATGTCAGAGAAAATGATCAGTGCCTTTTTTATGTAGGAGTCACAATTATTCTCATGGCGGACTCAAAAAAAGAGCTTGAAAGTATCAGTGAGACTGTGGAGACAATAGGCAAGCGTAACAGCTGTACGATTGATGTTCATTACTTAAAGCAGCGGGAGGCATTAAATACAGCTCTTCCGATTGGTGTCAGGCAGGTTGAGACAATGAGAACTATGCTTACCCAGTCGCTTGCGGTTCTTATGCCATTTAATGTGCAGGAGCTTAATGATGCAGGCGGCAATTATTATGGTATAAATCAGGTAAGCAAGAACATCAATATTGGTAACAGGAAGAAGCTGATAAATGGAAATGGATTTACCTTTGGAGTGCCGGGATCAGGTAAATCATTTTTCTGTAAGATGGAGATGGGTTCGGTGTTCTTATCCGGTGATGATGAGATCATCGTTATTGATCCTATGAACGAGTATTTTGATGTAGCTCATACCTATGGAGGCACAGTAGTAAATATGTCTACTTATACAGATAATTATGTGAATCCGCTTTCCATGGATGTTTGGAATCTTGATCAGAACGATACAAAGGGATGGGTTAGAGAGAAAGGCGAGTTCATGCTAGGACTCTGTGAGCAGTGTATTGGGGATTCGTTAAATTCCCGTCAGAAGTCTATCATCGACCGATGCGTAAGAAAGATGTATATAGATATAGCCAGAAGCAGAGAGAAGTATATCCCTGTCATGAGTGACTTTTATGAGATTCTTATGGCTCAGCCGGAGGAGGAAGCTAAGGAGATAGCCTTATCATTGGAACTTTTTGTCAATGGTTCGCTTAACATCTTTAATCATCAGACAAATGTAGACGTAGATAACCGCTTTGTGGTTTATGGTATACGAGACCTTGGAACAGAGCTTAGCCCGATTACTATGCTTGTTATGATGGAGTTGATACAGCAGCGTATTGTGGAAAATGGAAAGAGAGGAAAGGCGACATGGCTCTATATAGATGAGTTTCATGTTCTTTTAAATTCAGAGTATTCCGCAAAGTATTTACAGCAGCTCTGGAAGAAGGTCAGGAAGCAGGGTGGACTCTGTACTGGTATCACACAGAATGTTGTTGATCTTTTACAGAACTATACAGCTACCACAATGCTTGCCAACTCTGAGTTTGTTGCACTATTGAAACAGGCAAATACTGACAGTGCAAAGATGGCAGAAGTAATCGGCGTGTCAGATGCGCAGCTTCGTTTTGTCACAAACAGTCAGTCTGGTATGGGACTTTTAAAGTGTGGTAATGTTGTAATACCATTTGATAATCAGATCGGAAAGGATACAAGTCTTTATAAGTTATATAATACAAATATTCATGAGCGTATCGCTGAGCAGAAGGCGAGGAAGATGGTAGATACTTTGTAAGATATGTATGGCAGTAGGTTTTCGATTGTGGTAAGATAAAATTCAATAGATAATTTATCCCCCACCTTGGAACTGATAAAAGTGGGGGATAAAGTGGGGGATAAAGTGGGGGATAAAAGTATAAAATATATGTATAAGGGGTGAGAAGATGCAGAATCTTGAGATGATCGTTAAGGAATTAACAGAATATGCCACTGAGGAAGAGTGGTTTGAATTTAAGGAAAACTGGTATGAAGAAAATGGTATAGGGGAGTATATTTCTTCTATGTCAAATGTTGCGGCATTGCTGGGAAAAGAAAATGCGTATTTGGTATGGGGCGTGAATAATGACACACATGAGTTTACAGGAACTACGTTCACTTATCATAGAGATGTCAAGAATGAACCTTTAGAACATTATCTTGCAAGAAATGTGGTTCCAGATATCGGTTTCTATTTTAAGGAGCTAACTATTAAATCAAAGAAAGTTGTTGTACTTGTGATCCCAGCGGCAAAACAAGTTCCAACCGCATTCAATGGTGTTCGATATTTACGTATCGGATCTAGTAAGGTAAATCTTAACAAATACCCAGAGAGAGAGTCACAGTTATTTGACATTTTAAGAAATGGATTTCCAACTATGGAGAGTGAGGAAGCATATGACCAGGAGCTTTCATTCAGAAAACTTTTTTTATATTATGAGGATAAAGGAATAGTATTGAAAAACTCAACTTTTGAGAAAAATCTGGGACTTCGTAATAAAGATGGAAAGTATAATATGTTAGCTCAGTTGTTGTCTGATGACAGTCAGATTCCTATTCGTGTGTCTATATTTAGAGGAAAAGATAAAGCATCACAGCTTTATTCAGTTCGTGAATTTGGCAATAATTGCTTATTATATTCACTGGATAAGGTCCTTGAATATGGAGATGTATTGAATATACCACAGGCAGATGAAAAGAATCGAGTTGTTCAAAGAAAAGAAGTTCCACTGTTTAATCAGGATGCATTTCGTGAAGCAATGATAAACGCTTTTGTTCATAATAGTTGGATAGATGGAAATGCACCCATGATTACAGTGTATAGTGATAGAATTGAAATATTATCAAGGGGAACCTTGGCACCAAAACAGACTTTGAATGGTTTTTATTTGGGGGTATCCGTTCCGGTAAATAGAAAACTTTCAGATATTTTTTTACAACTCCATATTAGTGAACGATCTGGTAGAGGTGTTCCGCAGATAACGAGTGTATATGGAAGAGAAGCCTTTGAGTTTAGAGATAATTCAATAGTGGTTACAATTCCATTTGATATTATGAAAGCAGAAACGGATGAAGTGATTGAAGATAATGAAAAGAAATTAAATGATACACAGCAGAAAATATTAGCAGAGATGAGAAAAAATTCCCAGATAACTCAGCCTCAACTTATGGAAATATTAAATATAGGAAAGACGGCTGTTCAGAAGAATATAACTTATTTAAGGGAAAACGGATATATAAAGCGTGAAGGTGCAAATAAAAATGGAATTTGGAAGGTCTTAAAATGATTATATACAGATAACATTATGCAAAGAATGGAGGAAAAGAGATGGTTGATTTAGCGTTACTTTCATATCGTGATGCTATAGATATGATTATGATATTTTACTCATTTATGGAAGGGTATTTTGAAGAAGAACTGAATAATTCTCCACAAGTAAAAAAGATAGTGGATCTTGGATATGTATATAAGACAGATCAAGGTTTATATGTTTTATCTGAGGCGGGAAGAGACTTTTTTCATGAATATATAAAAGATATTTCTGATAAGTATATTACATTTATGAAAGAAAGAGGTAGTGAAGTCAAAGTTTCGGATGTGCACGAGTGGTATAAAAAAGAATTTGACTTAGTATCTATAAAGGATGCTGAGGATATATGTGAATATATTAGAAAAAATCTTTGCCATTATGGTTATGGATCTGGAATTATACATTCAAGGACGAGGGGCAATTTATTTTCTATAGAAAAAATATAAATGAAATAATGTTACATAAGCCATTTGGGTTTTATCACCCAGATGGCTATTTTTTTGCCCTTTTATCATAAAAAGCGTTGGGCAATGGATGTAGAAGGTAGGTGAGATATATGAAAATCAAAAAGGTGGATAACAAGCCGATGGTGATACACACAAAGAAAAAAGCTGAGCTTCATACACATAAGGCAAGGCATGTGGAGGTTAAGGGAGCAAATGTTTTGACATCAAGCAGGGGGGATAAGGGGAGAACTATAAGTGGCATATCAAAGAACAGGCTGGCAAAGACAAAGATGTCAGAACGAGGCAGAAAGGGCATGTCTGCACATCTGCGTTCAGCTATTATGGAATCAAAGAAGTCTGTCAAGACAAAGACAGGGAGTATCAGGATTGCTGGTTCAGCCGGTGTTCAGATCGCGCTTAGTCAGATGGAAGGTGGAGATGAAATAAGGGATGCCGCTCATATTGCCAATGTGGTTGGAATGCCTGCTATGAGAATAGCAGGTGGCACAACTGATATCGCAAAGAAACAGGCAATTGAAGCTGCGAAGAAGCGTATCAAGAAAGCGAAAGCAGGTAAAAAGATTGCGAAAAAGACAGCGAAGAATACTGCGAAAAAGGCGGCAAAAGAAACAGCAAAGGAGACTGCAAAGCTGGCGGCAAAAGAAACAGCCAAGGTGACAGCAAAGACCGCTGCTACAGTTGCAGGAACAGCTGCAGGTGCTGAGACAGGACCGCTTGCGCCGGTAATTGGTGTTGCTGTGGGTGAGGTAGTTGGGAAAAGGGTTGGTGAAGAAATAGACAAAGCCAATGTGAAAGCTAACAGCAGGAGCCGAAAGATCAGGTTTTTCCTTGATAAAATGAAGGAGAAGGATAAACAGCAGGACAGTGTAGGGAAGATGGTAAGAGATCTTTTGCTTAACAGATTGTCAATACCTGCAAAGAAGATGGCAACGGCTGTAGCGGGATTCTTTCTTATGCTTGTTCTGCTCATTGCGGTCACAGTGACTCCGATTGTAGGCGTGATTGCTGTTTTGTATAATTCACCGTTTGCATTTTTTCTGCCTCCGCTTGAGGAGGGAGATACAGTTACGACGGTGACGAGTGCATATATGCAGGATTTCAACAGGGAGATCAATGACCTGATAAATAAACATTCCGGCTGTGACACAGGACAGATAGTGTATGTAGGTGCGGAAGGACAGCAGGCAGGAAACTATAATGATATTGTTGCTGTGTATATGGTGAAATATGGTGTGGAAGATACTGCAACTATTATGAATGATACTTCAAAGAGGAGACTTAAAGAAGTGTTTGATGATATGTGCTCTTACACAACAAGCACGGGTTCAGAGCAGGTAAAACAGGATGACGGGAAGAAAGTTAATCGGACAGTATTTTATGTAAATGTAAAGCTGAAGCATTATACGGATATGATTACCGAATATGCCTTTGATGATAACCGCAAAGAACTTGTGGCGCAGATGATGTCAATGTTTGGTTCGTCAACAGGGGTCACACCGCAGTCGTCATTAACTCAGCAAGAGATAGACGACTGGGTTAAGGATATAAAGGATGCAAAGCAGAAAAAAGCGGTAACATTTGCACTGACAAGGGTTGGATATCCATACAGTCAGGAACTCAGACACAGCGGGCGTGCTTATGATTGTAGTTCGCTGGTTTACTATGCCTGGCTTGAAGCCGGAGTAGATATCAGCTATGGCGGTGCAACCACAGCGGGATATGAAGCACAGGGGCTTGATCTGGCAGGGAAAGGTGTCAGGTATGAAGATATACAGCCAGGGGATCTGATTTTTTACTGCTTCGATCCAAATGAAGGAGGATATCTGCATATCGGTCATGTGGCGATATACGTTGGAAATGGAATGATGGTTGATGCAAGAGATACTGCGTATGGTGTGGTGTTCAGGCAGGTTGTGGCACCGGATTGTATTGTATTTGTTGGAAGACCATAGGTGAAGCTAGGGCAGGAGATCTATTCCCTGCCCATTGTTGTGAAGAAAAAGATGTGTCAAGTCTTCTATGAAAACTTGATATGTAGCCAATGATGCACGCGCCGAAGGCGATTTTGCATGGCTAGTGTTGAATAAGAAGGAGGAACAGATTTATGTCTAAGAAAAACAAGATGGACAAGGTACTTAAGAATATGGAGTATCTGATAAAGGAGCTTCAGAAAGAGTGGGATGAGTCAAAGGAGACGAAGCATACAATTATGCTAAGCGTTGATCAGGCAAAGGTGGTTAGGACAAAGCTTCAGGAACATATCACATATATCGGTGAAATGCTTGAGCATGATGATGTACTTTCGTTCAAGGAGAGCATGCAGTTTTGCAAGCAGAATTATGTAACACTCAGACTTGGAAGAAAGATCATTGCAGAACATGAGAAATTGAAAAGTTCTGGTGAGGATGTTATGAGACTTCCGCTTGATCGTGAGGAGTACAAGGCATATAGGGAGATTCGTGATCTTATAAAGGAGTAGGCGGAGGTAGCATAGATGGGAGTAGATAATAAGGTAAGGCAGATATATGAACAGGTGATTCATGAGGTGACACAGTCACAGGATGCCTGGAAATCTGTTCTTCGGCTTGCGGGACAGATATACCGTTACGAGTTTGATAACATTCTTATGGTATATGCCCAGAAGCCGAATGCTACTCTGGTTGCTGACTTTGACACATGGAAAAAGGTGGGTAGATTCGTAAAGTGTGGCAGTAAGGGAGCTGCCATCTACCCATCAAAAGCGTTAAACCCATATATGCGGTATGTGTTTGATATCAGTGACACCGGAGGGAGGCAGACAAAACTCACATGGGATTTGGAAGGAGACAGTCTTGAAAAATTCATGGATTATCAGACAGAAAATGGCAGGTATCCAGCGTATGAAAGACTATCAAGAGAAGACTCAGTAACCGCATTAAAGGACTTTACAAAACAGATGGTTCAGGAGATAATGGAAGAGAAATTCGGAGAACGTATTTCCGAATTTTCACAGATTACAGGCAGTGTGATTATTGAAGAAAACGAAAAACGTGAGAGCTTACAGCATGTAGATGATATTTATGATATAGTGAAGAAGAGTATTCTGTATGTTGTAGGTACGAGATGTGGATTTGACTTGTCTACAGAAGAACAGGACTTCAGTCAGATTGTAAACGTAACAGATGAAGATATGATTTACCGTCTTGGTTCTCTCATATGCGATGTCTCCTGTAATGTTCTTAGAGCATATGGAAGGGACTGCGAGGCAGCCACCAAAGAAAGGAGAATTGTATATGGCAGTAGAGATGAGCTACATGGAAGTAGACGGGATTTTGTACCCAGATCTTCAGATGCCGGACGAGACGGAGAGCCTGACTCAGATCGGGAAGTACGGACTTCTGGCAATGAATTATCTGAAGGAGAACGAGGAGGCGAGGTACAAGAGCCTGCTGCGGTTTGGAAGGATGACAGAGAAGATGAAGGAAGTGGACGAGGAAGCAAATCAAATGTTAGATCAGTTGATAACACAGTATCTGAAATCACACAGACCAGTACATCCGAGCAGTACCATGGAGATGTGGAAACTCAGAGAACAGGCAAAGATGATGGCGGAAGAGATCGTCCTCACGGAAATAGTTTACAGGTATCATTAGAGGATGATGAAGAACTTAATAAAGAACTTAATAAAGAATTGAATGAACTTGATTCATTTGGTATGGGAAAGGAAGCAGTCACATACAGACAGGCTTCCTTTTTTGATGCAGAATTTGGCACTGATTTACAGAATCATATGCAGAATACAAATGATTCATATATAAAGCCGTTTGAGTCAGATAAAAAAGAAGCACTATCAGGTAAATATAATTATTTGAATCCAAAGAAGGAAACAGTGATTCCAGCAGGCTATATAAGGCAGGTACTTCTTCGTGGTTCAGGCTTTGCAGGCGGTAATGGCAGGATTTGTAAAATATATGAAAACGAGTTTGACGCGGGGACAAGGGCGAAAGAAATTCGTAAGGAATACGGAATGGGTGGTGCTGGATGGCCAATAGAAGGATATGGACTGCATGGGTACGACACATTCAAAGGAAGTGGTATTCGTTTACAGTGGAGAGATGAAGAGGGTGAGAAGGAAGGGTATGTTTCTTGGAGAACAGTTGAGGAGGAAATTGGTGCTCTCATAATGACAGGAGAATATCGTCCGGAAGCGTCAGAGCAGATACTGGATGATTTCGCAATACCGGATGAACCGGAAAGCTACGATTCAGTCCGGAGAAATGAACTGGAACAGTATGACGCGCTAGAAAATGAAGATATACTGGAAAATGAGATTACAGATGAAGAGCTTGCCATAGAAGACCAAATGGTGACGATGGCAGAATATAGTGAAGAGCTTGAGAATGAAAAGCAGAAAGATGAAATGGATGTATCCTATGTTGTTCCAGCTGATAAATCAGGAGGACCAGTTCCTGAAAAAAGAAATTATCATTATAATCTCTGGGATCTTCCTATTGGTGGTGCAAAGACAAGATACAAATGGAATATTGAAGCAATAAAACTGCTGAAAACATTGGAAACAGAAGGAAGACTTGCCGGATATGAGGAACAGAAGGTGCTTTCAAAGTATGCAGGCTGGGGCGGAATACCACAGGCATTTGATGACAAAAATTCTGAATGGGAAAAGGAGTATGCTGAGTTACATGCTTTGCTTAACGATGAAGAATATGCAGCGGCAAGAGCAACAGTAAACAATGCATTTTATACTTCGCCTGTTATATGCACCTGTATAAATCGAGCACTTGTAAGTTTTGGATTTCATGGCGGTAATCTGCTAGAGCCCAGTATGGGAACGGGTAACTTCTTTGGGAGTCTTCCGGCTAGCATGCGCAGTGCAAATTTATATGGTGTAGAGCTTGATTCGATATCAGGAAGAATTGCAAAGCAGCTTTATCAGACAGCAAATATCACTATCGGTGGTTTTGAGCATACAGAGTATCCTGATAATTTTTTTGATGTAGCGGTTGGAAATGTACCATTTGGAGATTATAAGGTCTTTGATAAAAAATATAACAAATACAACTTTCGTATTCATGACTATTTCCTTGCAAAAGCGCTTGATCAGGTGAGACCTGGTGGTATTGTGGCATTTGTCACAACAAAGGGCACGCTAGACAAGAGCAATCCTGCAATAAGACAGTATCTTGCACAACGGGCAGAACTGATAGGCGCAGTGAGACTTCCAAATACAGCATTTAAGGACAATGCCGGTACAGAAGTAACATGCGATATTCTGTTCCTTCAGAAAAGAGAGCGCAAGATGGATGTGGAGCCGGACTGGGTGCATCTCGGATATACAGATGATGGAATACCAATAAATTCTTATTATGTAGAGCACCCGGAGATGGTGCTTGGACACATGGAATATGATAACCGTATCTATGGAAAAGACAGCAGATATACAACCTGCGTCAATCTTGATCCGGAATTTAATCTGTATGAGGCATTGAATGAAGCGGTGCAGAATATGCATGCAGAACTTATAGAATTTCAGCGTCTAGAAGAGGCAGAGGAGAAAGGCGAGGATATCATTCCAGCAGATCCCGATGTTCGAAATTTTTCATTCTGTTTTGTAGACGGAAAACTGTATTATAGAGAAAACTCCCAGATGTACCGAAGGGAGGTGTCAAATACAGTGGAGGAAAGAATCAGGGCAATGGATGAAATAAGAGCTGCTACAAGACATTTGATTGATATACAGACAGAAGGATGCAGTGACAAGCAGCTTGAAAAGAAACAAGGAAAATTAAATGAGAAGTATGACAGATTTGTAGAAAAATATGGTCCTATCACATCGCAGCCAAACAGCCGGGCATTTCGAGATGACAGTGATTATCCGCTTCTTTGTTCGCTGGAGGAGGTTGATGAGGATGGACATGTGAAAAAGGCTGATATGTTCTATAAACAGACGATCAAAGCAAAAATGGTAATAGATCATGTTGCAACTGCCGTGGAGGCACTGAATGTCTCAATCAATGAATTTGGAACAGTCAATATTCCATATATGCTCAGTATATATGAGCCGGATCTTACAAAAGCAAAAGCTTCATTTGTAAAGAAAGCAGGACAGGACATTGATGAGATTACGTTCTCGGAAGAGGCTGAAAAAGAACTGAAACGTGCAGTCATGATCGATGAACTTTCTGGACTGATATTCTTAAATCCGTCAGCGTATAATCCAAATAATCCGAATTCTGGATGGGAGACAGCAGATGAATATCTTTCAGGTAATGTGAGGGATAAGCTTAGAATTGCCAGAGCTGCTGTGGATGCTCCAGATATTTTGCCGGAGGAAAGGGAGTTATTTCAGAAAAATGTATCTGCGCTTATGCAGGTGCAGCCGAAAGATCTAGATGCTTCTGAGATAGATGTGAAGATAGGAACCACATGGATAGAACCGGAGGATTACGAACAGTTTATCTACGAATTGCTTAACACACCTAAAAGAGCAAGGGCTGCAAGAAGCCAGTGGTATAGCAGCGGAATACAGATACACTTAAACAAACTGAATATGGAGTGGTTTATCGAGAATAAATCCATGGATAAGCGTTCAGTGGCTGCAACCAGAACTTATGGTACAAGCCGCATGGACGCTTATTCTATTTTTGAGAACACATTAAATCTTCGGACGGTTACTGTTAAGGACCGGATTGATGATGGAGATGGTAAATATCACTATGAAGTCAATAAAAATGAGACGATGCTCGCCAGAGAAAAACAGAATCTGATGAAGGACGCATTTAAGGAGTGGCTGTTTTCTGATCCGGATCGAAGAGCAAAATATGTGTCATATTACAATGAGACTTTTAACAATGTGAGACTGCGTGAGTACGATGGAAGTTACCTGCAGTTTCCAGGAATGAATCCCAAGATTGAACTGAAACCTCATCAGAAAAATGCTGTGGCGAGAATCCTGATGGGTGGGAATACACTGCTTGCCCACTGTGTAGGTGCAGGAAAGTCATTTGAGATGATGTCGGCATGTATGGAACAGAAGAGACTTGGACTCGCAAATAAGACTGTGATGGTTGTTCCAAAATCATTGATCGGTCAGACGGCAAGTGAGTTCCTGAGACTTTACCCCTCAGCGAATATACTGGTTGCTACAGAAAGAGACTTTGAAAAGAGCAGAAGAAAGCAGTTTATATCGCGTATTGCAACAGGCGATTATGACTGTATTATTATGAGTCATTCTCAGTTTGAGAAGATACCTATATCGGCTGAGATGAAGAAAGCCATGATAGATAGGCAGATAGAGGAAATATCGTATTCTATAACAGAGATGAAAGCGAGAAATGGCGAGCGATGGACAATCAAACAGATGGAAGCACAGAAGAAAAAGCTGGAGGAGCAGATAAGGGAGCTTACAGATGAAAGCAGAAAAGATGACCTCATCACTTTTGAAGAACTGGGGATTGATTCCATCATGGTAGATGAGGCACATGGGTTTAAGAATCTTGCCATATTTTCAAAGATGAATAATGTGGCTGGCATAAGTTCCACAGGATCAAAAAAAGCAACAGATATGCAGATGAAATGTCAGTATATATCTGAACTGAATGGTGGCAGGGGAATTGTATTTGCAACTGGCACACCAATCAGCAATACCATGTGTGAGCTGTATGTCATGCAGCTTTATCTTCAGAGAGAGAAGCTTGAGCAGATGGGAATATATCACTTTGATGCATGGGCTGCGAACTTTGGCGAGGTGACGACGGCACTGGAGCTGACAGTTGAGGGCAGTGGATTCCGCTTTAAGAGCAGATTCAATAAATTCACAAATCTTCCAGAACTGATGAATGTGTTTCGAGAAGTGGCAGATGTACAGACAAAGGATATGTTAGATCTGCCTGTGCCAGAGCTTAGAGATGGCAAGTATGTTATTGTGGAAAGTGAGCCTGACTGGTACGTAAAGCAGGTTATGGAGGAATTTGTAGCAAGGGCAGAACGCATTCGTGGGGGTGGAGTTGATCCTAGTGTTGATAATTTCTTAAAAATTACTCATGAGGCGAGGCTGCTTGGAACCGATGCAAGACTGTTAGGGGCAGCGGCTCCCAATAATCCGGGTGGCAAGCTCAATAAGGTTGCTGATAATGTCTTTATGGAATATGAGAAGGCAGAAAATGAAGGTAAGATAGGATGTCAGCTGATATTCTCTGATATCGGTACACCAAAGGAAAACTGGAATGAATCCATGCTGACGGAGGGTTACTGGAAACATTCAGGAAATGAGGTTAGAGCATCGGGTGAATTTGATGTTTACAACTACTTGAAAACAGAACTTGTAAGAAAAGGAATTCCAGCAGATGAGATTGCATTTATACACGATGCAAAATCGGATGCACAGCGTGAGACACTATTTAAGGACATGCGTACCGGTAAGAAGAAAGTTCTGATTGGTTCAACCGATAAATGCGGCACTGGTGTAAATGTGCAGACACATCTTGTAGCCATGCATCATGTAGATTGTCCGTGGAAACCATCCTGTATCGAGCAGAGAGAGGGACGAGGACTCAGGCAGGGAAATGAGAATGAGTCGGTTGCAGTTTACCGCTATGTGACAAAGGGAACATTTGATGCATACAGCTGGAGCTTGGTTGAGAATAAGCAGCGCTTTATAAGTCAGGTTATGACAAGCAGGGCTGTTTCAAGGACATGTGAAGATATTGATGAGGCGACGTTGTCATACGCAGAGATAAAGGCAGTAGCAACAGGAAATACCATGATCAAGGAAAAGATGGAGATAGATAATGATGTACAGAGACTAAAACTTTTAAAGGCAGCCTATGACAGTCAGAAATATGGCCTTCAGGATAATTTCATAATTCGGTTTCCCAAGCTCATCAAAGCTGCAGAGGAGAAGCTTGCCTGTGTGAAGCAGGATGTGGAAATGAGGGATCAGGCTGTACTTGCCAGCGTAGACTTTGCGATAAAAATAGGAAATATCACATTTACTGAGCGGGCTGACGGTGGTACAGGTATGCTTGAAGCTATATCAAGGTGTAAGACAGGTGAGACAAGCAGTATAGGAACGTTTAAGGGCTTTGAGCTTTTGGTGGAGAAAAACTTCTTTGATATCAACTACCTTGTACTTAGAGGAAAGACAGATTACAAGACTGAGCTGTCAACAAGTCCGGTAGGAAATATGGTAAAGCTGGAGAATCTGTTTAATGGAATACAGGATAATATTGAATTTCTGGAAAAGAAGATAGAGCAGTATAAAGGTGACCTTGAAGCATCGAAGACTGAATATGAAAAACCATTTGCCTATGAGGAAGAGCTTAGAACAAAACTTGCCAGGCAGGAAGAGTTAAATGCTATGCTGGATCTTGAAAACAGCAGGACATGTGATTCGGACATTGCAAGAAATGATAGTACAAGAAAAGAGAGCAGCGTGGCAGAAAGTAAAATGATATATGGCATAGAGGATAAGGACACAAGAAGATAGAAAAACAATAACTGTCAGACTATGGACAGATGATACCGGGGAGGTTGCAGGGTGAGAAAAAATATAATAACAGTTATCTGTATCATAACAGGGATTGCCATATGTGCAGTCCCTTTTTATTACCATTCTCATGGTCTGGTAGAGACAGATAAGCTGATAAAGCAGTTTGAACAGACCGTGGAGAAAAAAGATGGCGTAGAAACTAAAGAGGAAAAGCAGGCTGAGAAAAAAGAGAGTCTTAGTAAAGAGGATAAGGCCATTTTATTCGAAGAAGATGTCATTGGCATCATTTCCATCAAAGCCATAGATATCAGATATCCGATTGTGGAAGGAGCGATCGCTTATGCGATAGGACATATGAGTGAGACAGCAGATATAGGCGAAAGAGGCAACTGCGTTTTGTGCGGTCACAATGGAAGTAGAAATGGAATTTTCTTTACAAATCTATCACAGCTTAAAACCGGGGATGAGATTGAAATCCTTGATAAAAAGGGAAATAAGCATGTGTACAGGGTGGCAGAAACAAGCATTGTAGAACCGCATGATGTCACAGTAACGGAACAGGCAGATAAAGAAAGGCTAACACTCTTTACCTGTGCAAATTATGGCACTCAGAGATTTGTCTGCAAATGCACTCCAGTAAAGGCAGGTGATAGCGACGACTAGAAATTGCAGATTTGAAGAAACAGAAGAAATCATAGAGCAGATGGATATGTCTGGGATTGCAGATGATATGGCAATTACAGAGGATAATATTCAGATTGTTATAAGCGGGTATTACGTGTATCTGGAAAGTATTGGAATAAAACTCCATAAAGGCATTATCTGTTATTTTGACGAAGAGGAGCAGATGTTCATGCCAGATGAAGCGGTGACTGTTATTTACAGGGAAGATTCTGACAGAAACAGATATATATGCTATGAAGCAGAGAACATGGAAGGGGCACTCTATGATTATTTGGGTGGAAGAATGACAGCAGGAGAAATTGCAAATCTTCCATGTGAGATTATTACAGAAAACATGAACAAATAAAGGAAAGGAAAATGCAGGTGAATATATGATGCCTGCAAGGATAAATGTATGAAATATACAATTAAGGTTAATGAAGTTAAAAAGCAGGATAGTAATGTGAAGGGATTCGCAACTGTGGTATTCGGGGATTCCTTCAAGATAACAAATATCGCAATTGTCCAGAACAAGGAGAACGGGAAGCTCTTTGTATCAATGCCGAGATATAAGTCAAATGAGAGAGATGAGAATGGGGCGACAGTATTTAAGGATGTATGCAATCCGATCACGTCAGATTTTCGTGAAGAACTCTATGGCAGTATTCTGGCTGAGTTTGAGTGTGTTAAGGATCAGGGGCAGCCTGATCGTGGTTACGCAAAGGAGATAGAGCCGCCACAGTTTTCCGTGACAGTGAGTCCGTATGAGAGGGAAGGTAGCAATATCCGCGGCCTTGCAAGAATTTATTTTGAGGACTGTTTCATAGTCAACAATGTAAACATTCTTCAGGGCAAGGAGAAGGTATTTGTATCAATGCCATCGTACAGAACCAAGCAGAAGGATGAAAAAGGTAGGGATATCTATCAGGATATCTGCTACCCGGTGACGAAGGACTTTCGTGCAAAGCTTTATGGTGAGATTGAGAAGGCATATGAGGAGGCAAAGGAAAAGCAGAGACAGGAGGTTGGTGGTATACAGCAGAAAACAGAAACTGTGAAGAATACAGATAAGAATAAAACCTCCAGTGCAGAAACTTTGCCATTTCGTTAGAAGAAAAAGAAATCAAAGGTCAGGCGGCATCTGATAAATTGGGTGCTGCCTGGTGGAAAGGAGTAGACTATGGAAGAGACAACTAAAGCGTCAATGACTAAGGATGAAATGATAATGGAGCTGATCGAGCTGCTAAAATCAAATGACAGAGGACGTCAGGCTGGAGATGTATTTGAGATGGCAGCTTATATTAATATTATCGGCAATCGCTTAGATCAGATGACGCAGGAAATAAATCAGATGCGCAAGGAAATGCAGGCGATGCGTGATGAACAGGTATCAAAGAGTCTGAAAGAAGTCTTATCAGATGTGGTCGGTAAGGCACAGTCGCGATGTAATGAGATGAAACAGAAACTTCTTGAGGCGAAAAATGATATGGAGATAAAGGCTGCAGAGATTGTAGGTGACTTTAGGCAGAAGGGGAAAGAGGCTCTGAACAAGGTGGCTGACTTCCTCGGGGTAAAGGAGAAGCTGTCAGAAATCCGTGAGAAAGTACGTGAGGGAATCCGTGAGACAGACCAAACACTTGCAAGAATTGATGGATTCTCAGAAGGTATGAGAACCGCGAGTCGTCAGATCGCAGACAGCTTCCGCGCGCTTGCTGGCAGGGAGAAAAAAGATTATGTGCAGGATGATATAGCCCGTGATAACCAGACATATCTCCGTAAACCATGGGAGTGGCAAAAGAAAGTTTATACTGGGCTAGAACTTCACCTCGATGTCGCCATAGACAAGGTAGATAATCTTCGTCTCGATGTCATGGATAGACGCATGCAGGAACTAAAAGATCGCAGGAAAGAGTCAAAGTCAGAAAATAAGGAAAAATATAGAACATCGGAAAGAGAAACATCACAGCTCTCTCCTGGGCGATTAGCTGTAGTTGCTGAGGAACAGCCGGTATATGGAGCTGATGCTTTTGAGACCTATATGGCAAAGCAGAATGGGAAAAAGAATGTAATGGATACGATGATAAATCGGGGGCAGATGGATAAGCGCAAGGGAAGATAGTGAAACTTTTACGCTGCTGATAGATATATTATGGGACGTGGGTAAGTGATTATTGCCTGCGTCCTTTTTTGTCGCCGGTGATGCGACCGGTGGATGGGGAAAGACGTGTAAAATAAGCTACATGTACAGATTATTGGACATACATAATGCTAAAATTTAGCATATAGAAGAAAGAAAATACAAGGACAGAACATATAGGTGTCGTAAATCATATGAGTGGAGGCGATGATTATGCATATACTAGCATTTTTACTGATGTTTATAGTGTTTTCTATATCCGCAGCTTGCAAAGGAGATTTTTCAGGACTTGAGGCAATTGGAAAAGGAATAGGATTTTTGATAATTCTGTTTGTTATGCTGTGGCTATTTACGCAGCCTGCATTGTTGATAGTTGTTATAATAATAGGGGCGATTGCAATAATTGCCTTTAGTTCAAAATAGGAGATGTCAAATTATGATTTTATATGCAGAACTGCACAGACCAGATTCAGAAGAAAATGTATCAAGAATCATATTGTCGTATAATATTGAAAAAGAATGCGAGCAATTTTGCGTATCCATTGATGATTATATGATAAGAACACTAGAAAACAATCCTGAGTTTGACAGAGTATATTGTAGATAATTTATTAAAGGACAGGTGGTATTTATGAAGAAAGATTCATTCGTAGCAGGTTTTTGTATAATTGCGTTAGTTGTCATTGTTTTGTACATAATTGGTGCAGCAAGTTCAGCAAATGAACCTAAGTGCATAAAGTCTGGATGCGATAATAAACAAGCATCAGGCAGCAGTTATTGTTATCTGCACAAGCCATACAAGAGGAACAATGGTTATTCAAACAATTCAGATAACTCATATAGTCACTCAGCAACTACTGAGATCACAAAAAGTAAATATAATAATACATCATCTGGAAGTACAGTGAGTGCGACAACGGAGTCATCTTATAAACACAGCTCATCAAGTACTGGCAGTCCATATAAGTCTTATGATGATGGCTACGATGCAATCTATGACGATGATGATTATGATTGGGATAGATACAACAGTGATCCGGATTATGCTGATGGTGTAGATGATGCCATGGACGAGATGGGGGATGACTGGTAAGAAATGTGTGTAAAAGCATTGTGGTTGAATAATTCTTGAAACCGCTGATTCTGAAAGCAATCTGAAAACGATTTGAGAATGGTGTTACTTAATAGTGCGTTCGCTCTATTTTTGTTGAAAGAGTACAACAAAAATGTTATAATTTTGTAGAATTTTATTGATATATCATGGTGGCGTATCATTGTGGTAGTTATGTGATTCGAGAGGTAAAAATATGTCAGTAAGCTACAAAAGACTGTGGAAGTTGTTGATTGATAAAGATATGAAAAAGAAGGATTTGGTCGAAACAGCAGGAATAAGTACATACACAATTAATAAGTTGAACCGTGGAGATAACGTTACAACTGATGTATTGGTTAAGATTTGCAAGGCTTTGAATTGTAGCTTTGATGACATTATGGAAGTTGTAGATGATAATTCGAAGAATGAATAGACTAGGAGATTGTTATGATAGAGAAAGTATGCCCATTCCATGGTATTCCTACTCCAGAAGGAAGATGTATGAGAAAGGAATTCAATGAAGAGACTGGAAAGATGGAAGAATGTCTGGCAGTACCAAAAGATTCATCCACGATTTATTGGTGTAAGAAGCACAGGATTCCTATATTTGATAAAAGATGTGCTTGCTGTGAAAGAGATTATGAATTGAATGGCATAAGGTTTGATTCAGACACATTCGAATATATAGGTACTGATATTAGACCTGTTTTTCCAGAAGAACAACTGTTGGTTGGAATAACTCTTGATAAAACAAATCCTATAGCGCTAATTGATAAATCTGTTTGGTATAATGGACATTCATATATTGTTGATGGTGAAAAGGTAAGACTCTCAATCGATGAACTTAATTCCCTTTCGTTAGAAGAAATAAAGGAAATAAAGAATTTGATTGAACAGTATATTTATTTGAATGATGAAAATGATGAGGAAGCATTTAATTCAAAAGTAGATTATTCTACTTTTAATCAGGTCATATCAGATTTTGTTTATGCAAATAAAGTTAGGTTTAGTCAGATTGAGAAAGAAGCCATTGAACATATACAGATGTGGGCTGATAAGTATGATAAGAAGAGCAGATTTGTATCATTTAGTGGAGGTAAAGATTCTACGGTAGTATCTTCACTAGTTGTAGATGCAATTGGGAGCAATGAAGTGTTACATATTTTCGGTGATACTACATTGGAATTTCTCACTACAGAAAAATATAAGGAAAGATTAAAAAAAACTATCAGACCAGCTTATTTTAGAACGGCAAAGAATAGAACAAAGAACTTTGAAGCATTATGTTCGGTATATGGTCCACCATCTAGAGTTATGAGATGGTGTTGTACTGTTTTCAAGACAGGAGCTATTACCGATTCGATGAATAAAACGTTTAAGAATCAGACAAGTGTACTATCATTTCAGGGAATAAGAAAATATGAGTCTGTAAGTAGAAGCAAATATGATCGTGATAGTGATAGCTCAAAAATAGCAAAACAAAAGACCGTATTACCTATTTTTGAGTGGACAGACTTTGATGTTTGGTTATATATTTTGACCAAAAAAATAGATTTCAATCAGGCGTATAGATTAGGATATTCACGTGTAGGATGTTGGTGTTGTCCAAACAATGGTTCATGGTCAGAGTTCTTGTCAAAGATATATATGTATGACAAATATGTTCATTGGAGGGAAGTCCTAATTGATTATGCAAGACAGGTGGGGAAACCAGATCCAGAAGAGTATGTAGATAGTGGAAATTGGAAAGCAAGACAAGGCGGAAATGGATTAGAGGCATCTAAAACATCAATTTTATCATATGAGCCATGTGCAGTAGAAAATGATACGTATAATTATGAATTACAGCAGCCGATAAATGAACAGTTGTATGAGCTCTTTAAACCGTTTGGAAATTTGAATTTTACACTGGGGAATAGACTTGCTGGAGAAGTATATGTCGTAGATAGAATTGGTAATCCTGTTTTGATATTAAAGGGACGGATAGGAACAACAAATTTTAAGGTAACAATTAAAGACAAGAAAAATATTACTGAGGGAAAAATTAATTGTCAGATAACTAAATTCCAAATGTGCTGTGCGTGTAGAGCATGTGAGAGCGTTTGTCGAATGAATGCGATTAGGATAACCGAAGATTCAAATGGAGAAGTATCATATCATATTGATGAAACTAAATGTGTTCATTGTGGAGAATGTATAAATCATTTTAACGGTGGTTGTTATATGAGAAAGGTACTAACAATAAAGAGAGGCAACTAATATGAGTAAAGAAATGGTGAAAAAACCTCGTGTAAAAGGCCATGGAACCTTTGTGTTACGAGATGGATGGATAAATAAAGCATTGTCAGAAATGGCAAAATCAGGAAATGAAAGAGTATTCACTGCATCCGATGCTACTGATATATTTGGGATTGGAAGCAATATGGTTACAGCATTAAGATATTGGGTGCAATCGTTTGGTTTTGTAGATGAAGCAAAACTATCAAAAGGTTGTTTTTTATCAGAATTTGGTGAATTGGTGTATAAATACGATAGATATTTGGAAGATTTATTTACAATTTGGATTATGCATTCGAATCTTGTGAAAAATTATGACAGAGCATCATTATTTCACGATTTTTTTAATGATGATAAAATCCAAACTGTTGGAAAAGAACAATTAACAACCATTTTTGTTCGAAAGTGGAAAGAATTTGAAATACCAGAGAAGTCAATTGAGAGCGATGTTGCAGTATTACTAAATACATACTGTAGAACGAAAGTAAATGATGATCCAGAAGATAAGATAGTTAGCCCATTGACTGAGTTAGGACTAATTAGTTTTAATGGAGAGGTTTATTCAAAAGTTCAACCGGATTTACGGACTTTACCGGATGAGGTTGTTTTATTTGAACTTAGCAACTTGTTTGAATATGAATATAATGGCAAAAGAGTAATTGGAGAAAAACGGAGCATTAGTATTGATAGAGTAGCAACAGGAATGTATAGTCTGGGGAATATATATAATCTTTCAAAGATTGCGGTTAATCAGTTCCTTAATAGATTGCAGAATTTAGGATTTATAACAGTTGATAGGACAGCTGGGTTGGATGTTATTTATGATATAGGGATACCAAAGCCATTAGATGTAATTAAAGAATATTATGCGCAAAGGTAGGATTATGAGATGAAGAAGTATTTAGGATTGAGCGAATTTGTAGGTTTTAATCCGGGATTTAGAAATGCTATTAATTTGGATTTGAATCTAAATCATAAAGAAAAATTACAAAGTTACATTCCAACTAAATCCTCAGTAGATATTTTGAAGAGATATTTAAAGGCAGTAGTTAATAATCAAATGCATTCATCTATGCTAATAGGACCATATGGAAAGGGCAAATCTCATTTATTATTAGTCCTTTTGGCAATACTCTCTTTAAACGTATCAGTTGAAGAAGAAAAAGAAATTTTAGATGAGCTTTTGGTGAAAATCCGCAGAATAGATGAGGACGCTGCAGAATACATTGTCAAAATTACAAATGATAATATTGGTCGTTTTATGCCAGTTATTATCAATTGCCAAGATGATGTGAATCAGGCATTTTTGCTTGGATTGAATAAGGCATTAAAACGAGAAGGGTTAAGTGAATTAACGCCGAAAACAGATTATCAGTATGCCGTAGAAGCGATAAATAATTGGAAAGCAAAATTCCCTGATACATATGATGAGTATCACAAATTGTTAAAAACAAAAAAAATTAGCCTTAATGCCATGAAAGCGGAATTAATGCAGTATAATCGTGATTATTTACTCATTTTTAAGGAGATGTATCCTCAACTTACATCAGGGAGTGTTTTCAATCCGCTAGCAGAAGCTGATGTAACAAGGGTATATATGAGTGTGGCGGACAAGCTTAGAGAAGAATACGGATATCGCGGAATATACATTGTATTTGATGAGTTTAGCAAATTTATAGAAGGTCAGGATAAAATTTCTTCTGGACTTAATATGAAATTAGTTCAGGATGTATGTGAGATGGCTAGTGACTCGAAAGATCCACAGATATATATTACTTTAGTTGCTCATAAGCCAATTAAAGAATATGGCACTAGATTAAGTCAGGAAACGATCAATTCATTTATCGGAATTGAGGGAAGAATTGACGCGGAAGTTATGTTTAAGACATCTGCTAAAAATAATTATGAGTTAATTGAAAATGCCATAATAAAAGACGGATTTGAAGTAGAGAAATTGCCTTCCAATGTAAGCAAGATGTATTTCTCTGAAAACACAATAAGTGATAACTATGCTGTTCCTGGTTATGAGGCAGAGTTTACAAGAGAAGATTTTGAAAAAATCGTAGTAAAAGGATGTTATCCGCTTACGCCAACAGCAGCGTACTTATTGTTAAGCATTAGTGAGAAAGTTGCCCAGAACGAGAGAACATTGTTTACATTTATTTCAAAAGACGAGCCAGGGAGCATGCCTGAGTATGTTAGGTCAAGTTGCTCAAAAAACGGTTTAGCGAGTTCAATATGGTCAATAATGCCAGATACTATTTTCGATTACTTTATTAATTTATTCAAGGATGAGGCGGATGATATAAAATCTATTTACCAGAAAGCAGTTGCAGCACTGGAGATTACAAAAATTTATTCAGATAATGTAATTTTAAATAGAATTATTAAGACTTTAGCTGTAATGATGATAGCAGATAATAGTCAAGAACTTCCTTGGAATGAGGATATGCTACGACTTGCAGTAAATTTGAACTATTCCAAAGATGCAAAGGAAAAATTCTCAGATGCTATTGATAGATTAGAATCAATTGGAGTTGTAGAAATAGATGGAAATAATTTTTATAAGTTTAAGACAATAGAGGGAAAAGAATTAGAAAGTGTAATACAGGAGAGGTGGCGTCTTGTTACTAATGAGAATGGAATAAAAGATGTATTACAGGATATATATCCTAATAAATATGTATTTCCTAAGAAATATAACTATGAATTTGGAATGACAAGGTTTTACAGATATTCTTTTTGTGATGTAAGATCTTTTTTGGCACTTAAAAACCCAGACGTATTTTTTGAAAATACAACATTTTGTGATGGACGAATAATATGCTTATTTCAAAATGATGAAAAAAATTATAGTAAGGAAATTCAAAAAAAATTACTTGAGTTTAGAAGCTACAAGATAGTTGTAATGTATGCTCACAAAATATTTGAGATAGAAGATGATGTACTGAAACTCCAAGTGCTGATAGACATAGTAGAGGACTATCGATTTATTGAAAAGAATAGTCGGCTTATACCAGAGATAAATGGACTCCGTGAGAGTCTTGAAAATAAGATAAGCGATTATTTGGTATCAAGCTATGGCAGATTTGGAGAGTATGATGTTGCATATTATTATGATGGAGAAGTTGTAGTAAGTTCTTCGGGAAATATAACTGAATGCATAGATGAACTGTGTTATAAGATATTCAATGCTACTCCAGTAATTAATAATGAATTTGTTAATAAACAAAATATTACTACAGGGGCAACTAAAACAGCCAGAAAAAACATAATGGAGCGATTATTGAAAAATGAATCTGTTAATGATTACATGACTGGAACAAGTCAAGATTCGACAATTTTCAGAGCTTTATTTGTAAGAAACGGTTTGTACAAGGAAACTCCAGAGGAAAGGATAAGTAATGTTATTGACATATTTGATACATATATTTCTGAATGTACGGGGCGTAGGAATAAAGTATCAGAGGTTATTAGCGTACTTACAAAGGAACCATACGGTTTACGCTTGGGGTTGTTGCCAATCTATTTTGCATATGTTCTTGGTAAAAAAACTTCAGATGTTGTAGTCTACTATGGAGATAAGGAGATACCGTTAACAACGGACACTGTAATAAATATGTGTGATTCTCCGGAACAGTACGAATTGTATGTATCTGAAAGTGATGCAGAAAGAGAAGCATATCTTGATAGTTTGATTGACATGTTTAATGTGGCTATTGATATTAACAGTAATGAATCTCGTATTGCTCAGATATTTAATTCAATGCAGAAATGGTATAGGGCATTGCCGCAAATAACAACAAATGTAAAAAGTAATCCTGATTATTTTGAAGATTCATATTATAAAAGAACATTAGTGAAAATGGGAAATATTCTTCAAAGATATGAGGTGAACCCGTATGAAGCATTATTTGAACAAATACCAAAGGTGCTTAGAACTGAAGGAAATTTAACGCAGTGCCTAGAGCGATTAGAAAATTATAAAGATAAATTACAAGGTTACTATAAGTGGATTGTGGAATGCACCATTGAAGAAACAAAGAAGGTATTTAAACAATCGCAGGATAGTCTAATTCATATTTTTTCGGAATGGTATGAAAATCAAAGTGACATGGCAAAGGGAACAATAGATGATCATTCTATTGCTACATTTATGAAAGCTATATCAAAGTTAATAAATATAAAAGACACGGCGATAACAAGTGATTTGGGTGTGATAGATGATATTGTAAAATCAGTCTCTGGTGTACATATTGATTATTGGAATGATTCGTCTCTTTCTCAATATGTTATGAAACTAGAAGGATTAAAAGACAAAATTGAGAAAATAAAGGATGAAACAATAGATAAATCTGATAGTAAAGCGGTATACACAAGTAGAAGTGGGCAACAGTTTTATTATGAAATTATTGAAAGTGACGAAACTGAAATGTTTAGAGAGGTTTTAGCAGGAACAATAGAAGATTTTGAAGGATTAGGAAAAAATGATCTGATTGCTGTTTTACTTGACGAGGTAGAACGTATATTGAAGGATGAAAAATGAGAAGAGGTGATGGTAGTGGAAGATAGTATTTATTTAGATAACGCAGCGACAACATTTCCGAAGCCAAAGCAAGTTTATGATGCTATGGATAATGTAAATAGGACATGTGCTGTTAATGCCGGAAGAGGAGCATATAAGCTCGCTAGTGAGGCAAACAAAATTATAGATAAAACAAAAAGACAATTGCTAGATTTAGTTAATGCACCTTCATCTGCAAATGTTGTGTTCACTCCATCAATTACTATTGCCTTAAACATGATTCTTCAGGGAATTGATTGGCAAAAGGGAGATGTGGCGTACATATCGCCATATGAACATAATGCTGTAGCTAGGACTCTTGAAAAAATAAGGAACGATTATCAGATTGAAGTAAAGTTAATGCCGTTACATGATAATTATGAAATAAATGTTCCGTTGTTGGAAGATATGTTTATTCAAGATAAACCTAAATGTGTTTGCTGTACGGGCATAAGCAATGTGACTGGTTATATTTTACCAACTAAAGATATATTTCGTGCTGCAAAAACAATTCAAGCTATAACAGTATTAGATTCAGCGCAATCGCTTGGATTAGTGGAACAGGATTGTGATAATATTGATTTTATTGCATTTGCAGGACATAAGACATTATATGGACCATTTGGAATAGGGGGGTTCATTGATAACAGTTACATTGAATTGAAGCAAATTATAGTTGGTGGTACAGGGAGTGATTCGTTAAATTTGCTTATGCCAAAGAAAAGTCCAAATCGTTATGAATCTGCAAGCAGTAATATAGTTGCTATCGCTGGACTTAATGCAGCTCTAGATGGACTGGATGTTAATGAAAATAATAAAAAAGAAAAAGAACTTACAGAATACTTGGTAAAAAAGTTAAAGGATACTTCAGGTGTGAGGTTATACTTGCCTAATACGAGTAGTCATATAGGAATTGTTTCGTTTAATTTAAAAAATAGTGGGTTATCAGCTGATGAGATTGGAAAAATATTGGATGATGAATTTGGAATTGCAGTCAGAACAGGTTTCCATTGCGCACCATATATTCATGGTATTATTGGGGATTTAGAATATAGCGGAACTGTGAGAATTGGCTTGGGAAAATACAATTCATTTGATGATATTGATGCGTTGTGTGAGGCGCTTGAGGAGATGGTATAAATGAGTTTGCAAGATGTTGAAGTAAAAATTGAATATAGATCGCTTATAGATAATGTAGCTAAAGAATTTTACATACCCATTCTGCAAGAAGCTTGTCATTATAAAAGAGCTGTTGGCTTCTTTTCATCCTCTTCTCTTGTTGAGATATCTAAAGGAATAAGTGAGCTAGTGAAAAATAGCAGTTCTCATGGAAAACCGTGTATTCAATTAATTGCATCACCCAAGTTATCATCAGAGGATATTGAGTCAATAAGGGAAGGATATAGGGCAAGAGAAAAAGTAATTGAATGTGCTCTTTACAGAGAGATGACTGAACCACAAAATCAATATCAAGAAAAGCAATTAAATTATTTGGCTAATCTTATTGCTGATGGAATTCTCGATATAAAGATTGCAGTTACATTGAGTAATGCTATGCTAGGAATGTATCATGAGAAGATGGGGATTATTTCTGATTCGGAAGGAAATAGAATTGCTTTTTCTGGTTCAATGAATGAATCAATCAATGCATTTGTTGCTAACTATGAAACCATAGATGTATTTAAAAGTTGGACTGGGGATTTAGATCGTGTAATAAAAAAAGATTTGGCATTTGATTCTATGTGGGCAGATACAGAGCCAGGAATAAAGGTTTATCAGTTTGAACAGGTAACAGATGAATTTATAAGTAGGTATAAGAAAGATACTGTAGTATATTCTGAATATAAAGAACCAGAGGATCAGGAAAATATATACGAAGATGAACTTACTTTTTTTAGGACACCTTCAGGTGTTGAATATTATGATTATCAGAAAGATGCAATGGATGCATGGATAAAGAATGGATGTTGTGGAATTTATGATATGGCAACGGGAACTGGAAAAACATTTACGGCGTTAGGAAGCTTGACCAAGTTATCGCAGCTAATGAAAGAGCAGATTGCTGTTGTAATAGTTGCTCCGTATATTCATCTTGTTGAACAATGGGTAGAGGACATTGAGTTCTTTAATGTAAAACCAATAATAGCATATGGTTATCAAGGAAATAGATGGAGATCTGAGTTTAAAAACGCAATTTTAGCTTATAATAGAGGAATTAGAAAAAATTTTTGCATTATTACGACGAATTCAACATTTATTTCTGATGATTTTCAAAATTTAATAAAGGGGTTTAGAAAAAATTATTGCTTTGTGGCAGATGAGGCTCATAATTTAGGGGCAGAAAACACAAGAAAATGTCTACCTAAAACGGCAAGATATCGCCTTGCATTATCGGCAACCTTGGAGAGACACAGAGATGAGAATGGAACTCTCGCTTTAAGGCAGTATTTTGGAAATGACTGTATTAACTTTTCTTTGAAAGATGCAATTGATGGTGGCTTTTTAACACCGTATTATTATTATCCGTGCCTGGTGTATTTGGATCCTGAAGAGTTAGAAGATTACAATGAATTGACGCGAAAAATAATTAGATGTGGTGGAATTGCAGAAACAGGCGAAACGAGTGACTATGTTGAAAAATTGCTGATAAGGAGAGCTAGAATAATCGCTGGTTGTAAATCAAAGATTGATAAACTGATAGAAGTTATTGAACCTTATAAGGAAGACTATCACATGCTAGTTTATTGTGGCGCAACAAGCTACGATAGAACAGATATGGATGATGATGATCAGGTTAGGCAAATTGATGAAGTAAACAGAAGACTGTATACTCAATTGGGAATGAAAGTGTGTAAATTCACTTCGTCTGAAGATCCTGAAAGAAGGATAGAAATAAAAAAAATGTTTGTTGATGAATCGTTGCAGGTTATAACTGCAATAAAATGTTTGGATGAAGGTGTAAATATTCCGGCGATAAATAGAGCATTTATTTTGGCTAGTAGCAGTAATCCAAAAGAATATATACAAAGAAGAGGAAGGGTATTAAGGAAGGCTGAAGGGAAGGAATATGCAGAAATTTATGATTTTGTCACTCTTCCAAGAAAACTAGAGGATGTAAAATATCTTGATGAAGAAGAGAGATTTAAATCTTGTGTATCGTGAATTTGAGAGAATGATGGATTTTGCTAATACATCAAGTAATCCAACAAAATCAGATTTTCTAATAGCAAAAATACAAGAAACATATCGCATTAATAAGCGTGCATTTAAGGAGGAGAGCGAATGAATGATTTTATTACAGAGGATAATGAACTGATCGAATATGAAAAAATAGAAGTGGACGAGGAGCGCTTGAAACGTATGATAATCAGGATATATACTGCAGAGCGATCAAACACGAAAACAGCTAAATATGGTGAGCGTGAAATGAAAGATCTTATAAAGTCTATTATAGAGGGGGAGGTAAAAAAATGTTATTAAAATCGATTGAATATTTTAATTTCCGCCCTTTTCTTGGAAAACAGAGAATAGAGTTTTCTGCTTCAAATGAAAAGGAAAATGTAACAGTTATCTTGGGGGATAACACACACGGAAAATCCACTTTCGTATTATCGTTCATTTGGTGTTTTTACGGAGTGAGTAAATTTAATAAGCCTAAAATATTAAATGAGAATGTTGAAAATGATATGCGACCGGGGGAACAAGGAAAGGCGTATGTTCAGATTGAATTTGAAGATGATGGTAAAATATATACGATGAAACGTACTCAGCGATTTTTCATGCAAAATAATGGCGTGTTGAAAGCAGAAGATAGTATCGCAAATTTGACATATATAGAAAATAATGAACAGAAAACAGTTGGTAAAATGCAAAGTGATATAAATGTTGCTATTAAATCTATTTTACCATATGATTTATCTTCATTTTTCTTTTTTGAGGGTGAAAAAGATAATGAAATATCAAAAAAGGATCTTAGCGGTGCGGTAAAAATATTAATTGGACTGGAGGTTTTTGATAATATGAGAAAACACCTTCATGGCCCTCAAACTCAGGATTCACCAACTGCCGCAAGCGTTATGGGATATTATTGGGAAAAACAGAAGGATGCAAGTGGGGATGCTGCAAAAAAAGCATTTGCTGAAAAAGTTGCAGCAGAGAAAAAAATTGGCAATGTACTAAAGCGTATTACAGAAATTAATAATGAAATTGTAGAATATGAAGATAAAATTGAGGAGATTAATCAAGTGCTTAGAGAAGCCGCGCCGTCAAAAGAGTTACAGAGACGCCGTGACCAGATTGCAAGAGAGATAAAATCTGCAGAGGAAAATGAACGGAAAAAGAACAAATCATTTTTAAGATGTTTTAGTGAAGAATCATTGGCATTGTTTTTGACACCTCTTTTGGGTAAAACAGCAGATAAGCTAGTGGAGTTAGATGTTAATGATAAGGGGATAAAAGGTATTGAAGCAAAGGCAATCCGGGAGTTATTGCATAGAGGAGAATGCCTTTGCGGAACAGATTTAAAAGAAGGTTCTGCGGCATATAAGAGTGTAGAAAAATACATTGAATATGTTCCCCCTAGGTCTATAGGTGTATTAGTGAGCGATATGCAGGATAAAATTGCTGAATATTCCGAAAAAAATAAACAGTATGTTTCTAAGATGGAAGATTTGTACTCGGAGATTTTAAATTGCAGAACTAGAATAGATGAACTTGAAAGAGAAGACAAAGAAATATTAATCAAGATAAGAGAAATTGGCGAGTTTGATACAAATGAGGCGGAGAAAAATCTAACTATATATAAAGGAAGATTGAGGTCTCTTAGAGAAGAATTACAAAGAAAGAATTCTGAAAAGGGAAGTTTGGGATCGGCAATTGAAACGGCAACAAATAATTTCAATATGTACAAGAATAAAAATAAGGAAGTGAGGGAATATCAAGTTTATTATAAATATGCAGAGGCAATTTATAATTGGGTTCAGGACAATTACGAACAGAAAGAACAGCAAGTTAGAGATAAATTGAATAAACATATAAAAGAACTATTTGATAACATGTACACTGGACATAGAGATATTTCGATTGATGAAAAATATAATATAAACCTTACATTCAATGGCAAGGATGTTGATATCACTGGCGGATTAAGAGTAATTAAATATTTTTCGTACGTTGGAGCATTGGTTAAAACTGCATACGAAGTAATGAAAGAGAGAGAAGATGGTGATAATGGAGAAATGTTAGGAGAACAGTATCCTCTTGTTTTGGATGCGGCTTTTTCCCATGCGGATTCAACACATACTAAAAATATTGCACGTCAGCTTGCATCTGCTACTAGTCAGCTTATTTTTGCGGTTATGGAGAAAGACTGGAATTATGCAAAGGAAGGGCTTGATGGACATGTTGCAAGAATATATGAGCTACAAAAAATAAGTGAAACAGAAGTGAAAATAGTGGAGGTGTAGTATGGCTGGTATTTCTGAAAAAGGTAATAATGGTTTATTTGGAAATGAAGTTGAATTTAATGGAAAATATGCTACATATGCTCGTTTTCTAAAAGATGAAGTAGGTGTATTTCAGACATTCAGAGAAGTATATGTAATCGGGGCAATCGTCGGTTATTTAAACAATAGAACAGAATCTAAGGATGAAGGAGATAAGGTACAATCTGCCTCAATTTTTCCAAATGAATTGAGTAAAAGGAAGATTGATCTAAGACATATATATAGAACAATAATGCTTTTAAAGGAAGAGGAAGGATTTACTCTTGATGATTACAAGAATAGAGCTTTTAGAGACGATCCTGTTGAAAATCCGGAAGTATATAAGAAAAATATGCAGATATTTAATTCTTATGCCTGTGGAGGCGTTGAATATTTATATGAGATGTTTAGAGATAAAAATAATGTAGAATCGGTGGTGGATACGTTATATCAGTTCTTGCATGAATTTAGTGTTGATGTTGGCATTGTGGAAGAAGAAGAATTGCCTGAATTTGATTTGAAGTTCTAAGAGAAGGAATATTGAAGGAAGACCTTAAGATTCTAGTGGTCCCAAGAAGATTAAAATTTTTTTGATATTTACACTATACAACAAGAACATCTGTTTTCCAAAAAGTTCTAGGAAAGAACTCGTAAATGCTCCATAGAATGTTCAATTTCTTACTATGGAGTATTTACGTTTTTGCCACCTGTATACATGAAAACTATAAGTGGTAAAGAATATGCAAGGTGTGTATTTCCTGTTTATACATACCAGGATTATCATTATCCAAAGTAATATATAATGTCAAGGCCTTGTCAAATTGTTCTAATGCTTCAGCATGACGTTCTGGGCATAACATCAGTAGTTTGCCATATAAAGCCGTTGTACGAGCCTCTGAACTCATATGCTGTCCAGGGAATCGTTGGTCAAGTCGCTGGTAAATTACTATAGCGTTATTTATATACATTTCTGCATTTTGGATTTTTGATTGTCTCATTGCAGTATCTAGATAATGATTAATTCCCATAATGTTAGAGGTAGGCTTTTCGTTTAGATTTGTATATATCAGTTCTGCTAAATTAAAATATGTCCATGCTACCTCAGTAGAATCTATATTTCCTCTGGCATTTGCGAGAGATATCCGTATATCCAATGCTGTCTTGAGGAGTTTCTCTGTTTGCCTTTTATTTTCTAATATTTCATCCATAGTTAGATAAGTTATATCATTTGGGTTGGTATTTTTTGAAAATATAACTTTTGAAACATCAATGTTCGTATAAAATGCGCCAAGGTTATCAAGGCTCCATGCATAATCGTGTAATAATCGATAGTGTTCAGGATGTGCTGAACACAGAATTTCACGATAATTTACAGCTTCATTAAGATAGATATCAGCCAAAGTGATTCTTAATATGTCATTATTAAGGGAATTGCTTAATATATACCCTAAATGGTCTAGGCTGGTAGCTAACATGAGAATATTGCTATCAGTGTTTCCTTCCTCTTCTATAATCTGCTCTGCCAATTCAAGTGATTCCTTAAGTGTGAGTTCGGCATCTTTATAGCCAGACTTTGTGTATGAAAGCATATAGCCATAATAATATGTACATTTCCAGTACTGTTTCATATCGATATCATTCTTGGATGAAACTGATGAAAAATAATCATGAGCTTTTTTATAATAGTATTTACCCAAATTGATATTTCCGCGTTTCCTGGCAAAATCGGCAATATTGATCCAGTCATTTGCAGATAATATATCACCTTTATAAGACAGACAATCAACAAAAACAAGTTTCCTCAATGATGTCTCAAAACTATCAGATTCATTAAAAAATGAATTATCGGTGATTGAAGAGATAATTCCACCTAAGCATTTTCCTTCTCTGATCATTTCTTGCTTTATGTCCCAATATGTGGAATTTGTTTCTTTTGAGCAGGAAATTGCCTGATTCACCAGGGGATGAATAAAGAAATAATCATTTGTCTGTTTTATCCAGCCTTCTCTTACAAGTGGTGTTATGTCCTTCAGATTAAACCCCATCCAATCAGTTACTTCTTGAGTGAATACTCTTTCATTTTCTCGGAGACAATGAAAATCCCATAATATTAACTGTTGAAGAGGACTCCTTGTCTTAATATTAAAAAGCTTATATAGCTGACTTGCGACAGTCTCATTTCCTATGTCATAATATTCATCGTCAGACTTATCGGTTTTTAAAATCGTATAGTCGTGATTAGTTTCTACTAATGTATCGTCTGCATAACTGAAGTTATTCTTTATACGTTGATAGTATTTGTTTAGGTCGTGAGAAGAATGATAGCAGCCTTTGGCAAGTAACTCTATAACCATTGTGTTATATCCTGCAAGAGCACATAATGTCCTAACAGTTTCTTCATTGGATGAACGATATTTTTCTGATTCCGGAGAGTAATGATAAAACAATTCTATACATTTTTTGTCATCAGTTGCATTTCCTAGGTTTTCTATTTCATATGATGTTTCATATCCAGGTAATTCTGGTAATCTGGATGTAATAATAATTGTTATATTATTCCAAGAAGACATTCTTATAAGTTCTTTGTCTTGTCTTGGGTGTTGATTAATGCTGTCAATGTTATCGACATTATCTATCACAAGCAATTTTGATTGAGAGCTGTTTTTGAATGCTTTTTTTAAAGTCTCCCATTTTTTCGTTGCATCATTTTCAATCATTGTTTCATCGCTATAATTGATGGAAATATCAGATATCATACTTTGCTTAATATTGCCGGAGTAGTTAATCCATCCATAGCAGTCGTATTGATCTTTCAAATGAAAATATATCATACTTGCAAGACTTGTTTTTCCGCAACCACCCATTCCGTGAAGAAAAATATTAGAAACTTGATTGCTTCGTAGATCATAAGTTATATTATTAAATTCCTTTTCACGGAAAAGCACCTTTTGTGATGTGCTATGGATTATCATAGAATTAGTTAATTCTTTAGGAAGTTTATAATTTTCTGCTTCTCTATAAAGTATGGTGTTTGTAGATGCACCTACAACAGTATAGTCTGTAAGTTTGTGGGGAAAAATAGTATTTGGGCATATACAATCATTTAGCTTATCACTTTTATCGAGCGATCGCATTTCATATGGAATTACTTTAATGTGTCTTTGGGCTATTTCTGATTTGAGGTTAACGCTTGTATTTAAGAAAGTGATGGTTTCCTTTCCTAGACGATTATCACCTGTTGTGAATACGTAAAATAGGATATTAATCAGAAATTCAGTTAAGTCTATACAGTCAGTAGTAAGTAATTCTTCTCTTTTATATCCAGAATACATGTTAACAGTTTGAGTTAAACCGATGGTTATATCTGATGATATCGATCTGTCGTGTTCTATTATATAAATTACGGAGGAAACAAAATCCTGTATTTGATTTTTATCAAGTATACTTTTCTGTAATTCAATAGATGTTTTTTCAAGTTTGTCAATAAGTATATCTTCGTTTGTATCTAGGCATTCCTCTCTAGCTTCTTTCAAAACAACACAGTCACAATTTAACAGATGACTAACTGTTCCCCTGTCTTCAAAATCTCTTTTGGCAACAAATTCTTGAAAGGTCTTAGCGCAAACAGTTTTCCGATATGCATAGTTTCTTTTGCCATAATATTTTTGGGACATAAGAGTGAGCAAAACACCGATACAAAGATACATTTTAAAACCTCCAAAGCAATTCAGATAATAAATTACGCAAATATTATAACACATGAGATATAGCATTGCTATACATATAGCTGGAATGGATGTGTTTGATTCGGTGAAGATTGTGTATGAGTACAAGGTTCAAAAATTCAACTTTTATTCAACTTATTATCAGCCAATGTTGATTTCAAATATAGTATAACGAATATGCAAGGGAAAATGATTCAGCAAATAAAAAATTACAGACTTGAAATTCCCATCTGATGATGATCTTTGGCACAGATCGAAACATAGGCAGTAACATTACTGGGTATGTCATGGGAGCCGGCCGGTAACCTAAAAAGTATATTTTAAGGAGGATAAAATTATGTCATTTTGGAATGAAACCGTTTATGAGAATGGAGTTGAGGTAAGGTACAGCAACAACTGTGAGTTGTATCATTTGGATCCAAAGACGGGAGAGTATGATGCAAAGATTGATGTATATCCAAATCATATAGAGACATATACATCAGAGAATAGTTACTGGGATAAGCATGATCATCATCACACAGATGAGCATGGCAATACAACAGAGGCACACCCAATGGAGTCAAGATCATGGAGAGATACCTGTAGAAGTTAGTGTAACATATCCCCACCTGAAGAGACCGATTGGTGATCGGTCGAAATCCGGTGGCTGGCTGCGACATAGACTCCGGTTGGTCACTGGATAGTGGGAAACCAAGAAGTTTTATTAACGAAGGAGGAGAAAAAATGGCAATATTTACACCAAATATCATAACAAACACAAACGGAACAGATCATATGGCAGATTTACGGAGTGAGATGTTCTTCAAAAAGAGGTTGATTACTATAGATAGCGAAATAGATAGTGATCTTGCAACCTCGGTTATATCTCAGATGATGTATTTGAATGGAAAGTCGGATGATGATATATACGTGATGTTGGATTCTCCGGGAGGATCTGTAAGTGCAGGATTCAGGATCTTTGATTATATGAAGTATGCATGTAGATGTGATGTTGCGACAATTTCAAATGGAATAACGGCATCTATGGCAGCATTTCTTCTTGCGGCAGGTAAAAGTGGTAAGAGATATGTAACACCCAATTCGGAAATAATGATACATCAGCCTCTTGGAGGAACACAGGGGCAGGCAACCGAGATGATTATTGCTGTTAATCATATTATGAAAGTCAAAGATAACTTAACTCGTATTCTTTCAGAGGAGTGTGCTAAGGATTTTGACACTGTCTCAGAAGATATCGAGAGAGATCATTGGATGGATGCAGACGAGGCAAAGCGCTATGGAATTGTGGATATCATAGGTTATCCGGAAGAGTTGTTGGAGGTGTAGATTGATGAGCGGATCTTTAGATTTTTATGGAGTAGACGGTGTAATGGACGAGATGAAAAACATCTTAAGAGATAAGCTGGTTTATACAAACAGGGTCGCCAGTCTTCCTAACTTTATTATTCTTCTTGATGGAGGAGATGGTCAGACCTACATAACAGAGGTGATTACAGACATGTTAGTCAGTAATAAATTAAGAGATTTCAATGGGCTCGATGAGTACGTTGAATATAAACCAGAAGGAGCATTGCCATATATTAAGTGGATGTTTTCTGATATTGAGGACAATGCAATTTATGGTAATGAATATAAGGGCGTGGTTTCTATTGATGTGTCGAGACTTGTGAACTATCAGAATGAATATCAGGTGGAGTATTTCCTGACTCATTTGAAAAGAGTGGCTAAGCATGCAACATTGATTTTATTCTGTGATACAACTCTTGGGAAAAAAGGGGAGCGACTGATTTCTACTTTGCGAAAGACATTGGCAAAAGTTGATGTTATTTCTGTCGAAAAGAAATCTTCACGTGATTATGCATGTATTATTGCTCAGAATATCATTGATAGAGGAATAGACATTCAGGATAAAGAAAGCACTGTGAAAATTCTGGAAAACACCGTGGCGAGAGATATCAATTCGGTAAGAGAGGCAATAGCCTGTAGTGAGAAGCTGGCTTTTGGTGCTGATTATTCCGTAAAACCGCCATTGTTGACAATAAAAGCTACACAGAAATTTGGAAATAATAAGGAGGTTTATTAGTATGGGAAGAAGCGAGCGTTGGGCAACTGATCGCGAGAAGAAAAAGACATTGAGTAAGAATGGGGCAGGTCCTATATTGTACCTTGAAAATGATGAGAAATTTGCCTATTCCGATGAATCTCATATAGCGATACTTGGGGAGTCGGGTACAGGTAAGAGCAGAAGACTTATAATACCTATGATTCTGAATTCCTTAACAAATAGCACTAATAAGGAAAGCTTTGTTATCGCAGATCCGAAGGGTGAGATATACAGTAGTACTATAAGGTCGGTACCCAAGGAGTATGAGATTTACAAGTTTGACTTCAGAAATTTGTATAGAGAGGATGATGTAACTTGTTGGAATCCTTTGGCAGCTCCCTATGAACTTTGGAAGACGGGAACAGATGAGAATATTTTTAGGGCTGAACAGATGGTTGATGACTTAGCGCATGCATTATATCCTGTTCCACCAAATGAAAACCCATTTTGGACGACAGAAGCAAGAAATATGTTTGAAGGAGCAGTATATTCACTCTTTAGTTATGCTAAACCTGAAGAGGTGAATTTGACAAGCCTCTTTTATTTTTTTCAGCTTGGAGATGAAAAGTATGGTGCAAGTACATATGTGAAAGAGTTAGTGAGTTTTGCATTGGATGATGGAAATGAGAATGTGGCAATGGGGCTTCAGAGCTATGTATCAACGGCATCAGAAACTCGTGGAGGAATTCGATCAAGCTTTCTTAATAGGCTTTCTATTGCAACGAGAAGTGGTGGAGTGAGAAGTTTCCTGAGTAATGATGATATTCATATTAATACCCTTAAGGGCGATAAGCCGGTTATTATATACATTATACTTCCGGATGAAACGCCTATATATGAGGAACTTGCTGGAATGCTTATCAGTCAGCTTATGAATCATTATATTTATATTGCAGAAAATCTATGGTCGGGAAAGCTCCCCATACGTATCAACTTCTGCTTAGATGAGCTCGGGAACATCGGAGAATCTATTTCTAACCTTCCACATTTGCTTAGTGCTGGCCGGTCGAGAAATGTCAGGGTAGAATTGGTATTGCAGAGTTTGTCACAGCTTGATGATATTTATGGTAAAAGTAACGCTACAACGATCATATCTAATACATCCGTTAAGGTGTTATATAGAGTTTCAAATTACGAAACCCTCTCCGAATTTTCAAGGATGTGCGGTGAGAAGGAAACCCTATTAGATAATGGGCTTGTTAAGAAAGAACCTCTTATTTCTCCTGTCCAGCTTGGCGCTATGGATGTTGGTCAGGCCCTGGTCATTATTTCAGGAAGAACAAAGTATATAACAAGATTTCCGGACTATACAGATTTGTTTAATTTAACGGATGAGAAGAAAGAAATAGATAGAGGCATTACATATAGAAAACGAAAAAAAACGAAAACTTTTGATGTGAAGGAGTACGTAAAAGCAAGAAAAAATGAGAGACTGAAAGCGGCAGGTATGTTAAAGGAGGATGATTTAGAAGTCAGAAAACCCCTGCCATTTCCATACCCATTTGATGTCACAGATGAATCAAGCCTGGATGCTATGATAAAAGATATTGACAGAAAGATTGCAGAGCTCGAAGCCGAAGAACGTGAAGAAAAGCGTAAGGAAATGGAGCGCAATAATAAGGAGAAGATGAGCAGTACAGAAAAAAAGAGAAAAAGGTATTCTATTACAATAAATACACCATATAAAGTTGCAGTGATCAAAGCATTGATGAAAGTGATGGAGATGCCAGTTTCAAAAGCAAAGGATTTATATGATCATGCAAAAAAGAAAAATGGAGATGGTGAGACCGTAGTTCTTTCTGGGTTGAGCAAGACAAAGGCAGATCAGCTCAAGAAAGAGCTGGAGAAAAAAATAGATATAGAGAACATAGATATAAGAGTGGAGTAAGAAGACTATTCCGTATTGGTGAAAGGAAGGTGTATAATGCAGTGCTTAATAATATAGAAATATTAAAAAAAGAGCCATATAGAAGTTTTTTGACTGCGTATGAGAATGATAAGTCATGTGTGGAGTTGCATTTTCCAATCGCCAATACGGATAAATTTAATTCCTCCCTTGGATGTTATATAAATAATAATTTATATAATGTAAAAATGTAGAGATGTGGGCGGTAAGGAGAGAAAGATAGATATGAAAAATATAGAGGTGAAGATAGCAAAAGGTCAAATTCTGGCATTTGCGCAACTTTATGGCAGTAAAAACAGTGAAAATGATATATTTGTAAATGGAGCTATTTCATTTGCAAAAGACATGCGAGAACTGAGAAAGTTTAGAGTATTTGCCAATTTGTGCAATGAGCAAGGAGAAATTTTACATATACTTTCTACATATAAAGCCTTTTCAACTATAAATAGTTATTATTCATTTTCTTTGTACTGTGCAGACATTTCTCGGTATCTGGAGGTGGATAAATTGGCATATGTAGAGGTGTATGCAGTGTTAGATGATAAATGTGAATAAGCAAAAATTTGATGAATAAATGAGAAAGAATGGTTAGTATTTATGGACAAACATAAGGAGGCAGATTTACAAATAAAAGAAAGAGCGTAGTTGTACGCTGTAGAGACGTAATATAAGAAGAGTTATATGGTGTTTTAAGTGAAGATAATGATATCCACGTGAACTGATGGAAAAATTATCCTGCTGTTAGTGGAACATATTATTCGTTTTCGCTTTACTGCAGTACAATAGATAGATTTTTGGATGTTGACGAACTTGATTATGCAGAATTGTACTTGAGCTTTAACGAGAAGAAATCATAAAGATTCGTAGAATAACAATAGAAAACGATATAGATACACGAAGGAGGCTGGTAACATGCGAAAACAGGGGATTAAACTCAAGGATAAATCAACACTCTCAAAGGGCGAATACTTGTTTGATCATTTTTTGTATGGGCTCATATTAGGGTCATTTGACGTATATAATATACTTCCCTATTTTGTGCCGATCGCAAAATATAATAATTCAATTCCAAGGTTGATTATTTGCATGTTATTGACCAGTATGTTTGGAATTGTTATCAGTTACAACCATAATCGGTGTGGTAAGGGTGTTATCCAGGATATCATTTCAGGTGTTGGATTATACACAGTTTCAACACTTGGAGAATATGCGGTTGGATTTATCAGTTGGTTATGCATAGGGCTATTAGTGATATCCGTGTTTGGGATAATCCTTATAATAACTAAGAATGTTAAGAGAAAAGATAGAATAAAACAGATTATGTTTTCAAGATTTCTTAGGAGTACGCAGGTGGTGAGAAGAAATGTTGGAGTTGCTGCGGTAATTGCAGTCGTGGCACTTCCAATAGGACTTAATTGTTTTCAAAATGAAAAATTAAATGAGGATTATTATGAAAAAGTTTGTGAGGAGTATGGGCTTAATGCAGACGATATTCAAGATGGAATATCCGGCTATGAAGGAGAACTGAGTGTCCTTGAAAACTATGGAGATGAGTACAGACTTGAAAAGAATATTGATACTATAAAACTGATTCGAGATAATGATACCTTCCAGACCTTGGATTATGAAAAGAAGTGTGATGTTTTGCGGGCTGTTTGCTATTGTGAGGCAAGATATCTTGGTTTATGTAAGATAAATATCGTGTTTGAAGATATTGAAGATGATACTTTACTTGGAACGTATAATCATGCGACAAAGACGATTACTGTTAATGCTAAACCTATAAAAGATGGTAGTTCGCCGGGAGGAACTGCGGAAGAATTGCTCATAACAGTATTACATGAGTGTCGTCACTGTTATCAGAATCTCCTTTCTGAAATGTACATTAGTGCAACTCCTGAACAGCGAAACTTATTGGCTTTTACAGGTGAAGGTGTAAATGGCTGGATAACGAATATTGGCGATTATAAACCGGGAGATGAAACAATAGAGGGACAGATGGAGTATTATGAGCAGCCGATTGAAAGGGATGCCAGAATCTATGCAGAGACAGCGGCTCAGATATATTATCTAATGATTGATAGTCTTCTGAATAAACAGACGGATGACTAGATATTAGAAGAAACCAAAGAACCTGAGGATGAGATTATTACTATATATGACAATGAACTGTGAAGTATACATTATAGGAGGAGATGGATATATGATGATATTCAGGAAGAAAGAACGAGATGATATTTTAACTAACGAGCCATATGCTGCATTTATTAAAAAATTTGATAAGCTGCAAAGTGTCATAAATGAAAAGATACATATTAGAATCGACACAAATGACAATGGTAAGAAAACAGGATTTACAAGTGGATTTTACCTTGATTCTTGCTATGCACAGTGGTTTGAGTTGAAGTTTGAATTCTATGGATTGGATAACGAAGAGTGCAATCAAAACCAGCAGCTTTATGTGATGCATAGTTTGGAGTATAAATTTGTAGATGATGATTATAATGATATGATGCTGGACACAGTTGCAGATATAGAGAAGAGAAATGGTTACATATATTTATCGTCATTGGTTCATGAGTGTGAAGTGAGAAGCTCAATGAACAACAAAAATACAGTAACTGTAATGTATTCGGTACTTTGTGATAAAAAAGATGCAAAGGAAGTCTGTTTACAGCTTTTAAATCACGATATTGCATTGTTTACCCGTAGTTTTTAGATAACAGGAGGGCGTAGTGAAACAAAATTGGTTTTTACTAGGAGATATCCATGGCGAAGCTGCAGCCATAGAGTATTTTTATAATCATCATAGAGAAAGATTAAAGTTGGATGATTGCCAGACTAATATCATATTGTTAGGAGATGTTGGATTAAACTATTCAATAACAGGATTGGCGGATTTTTATTACAAGACATCACTATCAAAGCTGCCATTTACATATATTTGTTTGCGAGGAAATCATGAATCTAGAGTCAGTGAGGTGATTAAGCGCAATCCATCGAGATGGAATCCGATAGAAAAATATGGCGGATTGGTTTATGTTGAAAATGGTTTTCCGAATATCGAATATCTTGTGGATGGTCCGGCTATTTATGAATTTGCAGGGTACAAGACATTGTCTTTGCCAGGAGCATATTCTGTTGACAAATGGCTCAGATTGGCAAATGGGTGGCAGTGGTTTGCTGATGAGCAGCTATCGGAAGAAGAAATGCAGTATGGAAGAATGCTGGTTAATCATGAAAAATCAGTGGATTTGGTTATTTCGCATACATGTCCTATAGAATTTGAACCGAATGACTTGTTCCTTGGCTCAATTGATCAATCTCAGGTAGATAAGACCATGGAATTGTATTTGGGTGAAATTGAAAACCAGTTGGATTATCGTAGATGGGCCTGGGGACATTATCACGCGGACAGATTGTATCCATGGAAAGATGGTAAGGAAAAACTTATGCTTTTTAATGAACATGTTGTGGATCTGTGTAAGTTCATGGAGATGGGGAAAGCAGATTATTTTGTGGATATATTGGCATAAGTCGGTAGATGCGGAGGTGAGTTTATGCCAACAAAAATTAATGTAAATGGAAAGTATCCGTGTTGTGCTAATTGGGTTGTGATGAAAAGAACACGTGATGGTGTAATAGCGAAAAACTGTCTGATTGATGAAACGATTAAGTTGTCAGACAGAGAGGCTAGATATTTGACAAGACTTAATGGAAATAGAAATCCATATAGGATGAAAGGATTTTCAGCCGATGAATGTACCAGCTACTTTAGATTCTTAAAAGAATGTATGCTAGTAAGAGAAGCAGGAAGAAGTATGCATATAGATGAGATGAAATTATATACATTGATTATTCCTAATAAGACTAGAACAAATTCGGTAATTCCTAGAATATTGAACTTTCTGTTGTGCATCTTATTCCTGCCGGTTTTTGCATATGGGCTTTACTGTATATTTGCATATGAAAATACATGGGGGATGGAAGATCCTACTATATTGAATATATTACTGGGAAGTATTGGAGGTATTTTTCTGGGAACGATATTGCATGAATCTGCACATGCTTTTTCCTGCTTAAGTGATGAAAATGGAAGAGTGTTTGAAGCTGGAGTGATGTTGAATGGAATGTTCCTTGGTGCATATGTTTTAATCGATGAATCAGAGATAAAGAGCAATACAAAAAGAGCACAGATTAATCTTGCTGGTGTGGAAATGAATTTGTTGTTAGCAGGAGTACTTATGATATTGGCAACATTTGGAAATTTCTTGGGACCATGGAAAGTAGCTCTGTTATTTGCCGCATTACAGAATGTTTTTTTAGTACTCATGAACTTGGCTTTTACTGAAGGATTAGATGGGGAACATGCTTTAAGCAGTCTATTTGGAGGTTTCGTTGTCGATGCGGCAAAAGCAAATCTTTCTGTGTTGTTTGATAGACAAAGAAGAGTCGATTATTTTGCTGTACATGGTATATGTGGGGCAGCAAATATATGTGTAAGTCTTGTAATTTTAGTTTTTCAATTTATAGTGCCGCTTGTAGTAGTTGCAGATATCAGTATATGGATAGGAGCGCTGTTTCAATGAATTTGAGATACGATATGGCAAAATTAGTAATAGGTGCAGTCAATGTAGGTATGATATTGTATTCTTCCGTATGTTCAGGATTGACATGCACATTTGGTTTATGGGGAATTGCAACTGCAGTTGGAATATTGTGTTTAGCTGTGAAAAGTGTGTCTTTCATTAAAAAGAATGAAAGTATATGGATGTTCGTTCTTGTTTTATTTGTTACGATTCCTTTTAATGTGAGACTTGCAACAGTAGCTGTTGAGGAGTGCTTTGCAGAAATCAATGTTTTTTCAAAGATATTGTATATTGTAATGGTATGTATGAGTCTGCTGTCTGCGGAAGAGATATTTATAGGGTTGTTAACGAGATTTATTTGGCCTAGACAGGATGAATCATTTATATCGGAACTTAAGAAAATTGATGAAAACATAGATCAGAATGGGTAGGAGTAATATGCTATATTTAATATCAGATATTCATGGTAATTTGTTAGAATTTAAGCAAATTTTGAAGAAGATAGAATTTGATGGAGAAAAAGATAATTTGATAATTATGGGAGATATTTTGGATCGAGGGCCGGATGGGATTGCTCTGTTGGGATATGTCAAACCATATATTTTAGATAACTCGATGGAATTGCTGCTTGGTAATCATGAGTTATTTGCCGTTATGTATCTAAACGGTGTTCTTGGCGAAAAGAATACAGATAGGGTTCTTGATGAGAGAACATGGACGGCCTTTGGAGGTGGAGACACGTTAAAGTCGATTAAAAACATGACAGCCTTTGAGAAGAAAAATTTATTATCCTTTTTGGAGCACTTGCCTATTTACTCGGAAATTAGCTCCCGATATCTAGGAAATGTAATCGTTACGCATACTGGTATTGATTGCAATAATTATGTAATGAACGCAGATGGAACAATTAATGTTAAGAGTAGTATAAAAAAGGCTTTTGAAAATAATATTTACAGTTATATGGTTGGTATGGACTTACATCAAGTCCCCAAGAAAGATAAAGAACGGTTTGATCAATTTATTATTGTGGGACATGTTCCTTGTTTCAGATTAAATAAAGATATGAGTAATAAGTTCTACAGAACAGATTACTATATGGATATTGACGCCGGAGCTGGACACATGGAACAAGGGGGAACATTGGGCTGTTATTGCGTTACTACTGATGAGGAGATATATCTTTAGCAAAGGATCAGGAGGTTGCAGGTGATGCTTCATGAAATGAGATTAAAACCAGATCCGTTCGAGGGAATAGAAGCCGGCAAGAAGAAAATTGAGTTCAGACTCTGGGATGAAAAGAGACGGCTTATCAAACCCGGAGATAAGATATTATTTACAAACACAGATACCGGACAAAACATATTGACCTATGTTGTGGATATTCATAAAGCGGATTCTTTTGTGCAATTAAAAGAAGTGCTTGTTAAAAAGAATCTGATTGAAGAAAATGATTTTGAGCCTTCAACAATGTTAAAATATTATAGCAGTGAGGAGGAGAAGGAGTATGGAGTGGTTGGAGTTGAGATTGCATTGCTGAGTGATTAATCTTAGACGGTGGTATGAGAGAAATTGAATGGGCAACGTTGCAAATCTACGAAATAGACAGGTGAAAGGAAATGGGAAAGTGAAGTTCCTGGACAAAATATATATAATAGATATTGATGAAAAAATGATAGATAGCTTGATGAAGTATTTTCAATGGGAGACTAATGTTGAACTTTGTTGTTGCGATATAGAGAGCTTTCTGAAAGATTATATAGAAAAAATAGACGGAGTGACAAGTGCGGCAAATTCATTTGGAATAATGGATGGAGGGCTTGATAAGGCACTGGTTGATTTCTTTGGCGAACAATTACAGTCAAATGTGCAAAGGGTAATTCAGAAAGAATTTCTTGGCGAACAACCAGTAGGAACATGTTTAACTATAGATATACCGGGGTATAACAAAAAAATACTACATACACCAACGATGAGGATTCCCCAACCGATTTTAGATCCGCGAATTATATATACGGCAACTCGCAGTACACTTGTTGAAGCGATAAAAAACCAGATTTCTACAATAACGTTGCCTGCGTTTGGACATCTAACGGGTAATGTGAAAACGGAAATTGTAGCACAGTATATGAGAATGGCTTATGATGATGTAAAAAAAACACTTCAAGAGACATCTTCTATAAATACGTGGGAGTTTGTATACGAAAATAAAAATATAGATGGGGTTTTATTTAAAAGCTATTTATTAGGTAACTCTCCCCATAATAAACAGTAATGACTGGGGCAGATTGCCCCGGTCTCTACTATTCTATATGAAATACATCCTCAACCAGCAGGTTGAAGTATGCGGATATCCGAAGCATAAACTCAGCGGATGGAGTGCACTTTCCACGTTCAATACGGCTGATGGTTCTGGTACAGAAGCCTGTTGCAGCTGCAAGATCATCCTGAATGATGCCACGGCTTTCACGGATTTCTTCTAAGTTGTTGACAACTGCCATTTCAATCACTTCCTTGTAGTTTTCTAAGTTTGTCTTTAAATCAAAGTATAGTGGAATATATGTCCAAAATAATGTGCATGAATTTGATGGTTCGCTATTTAGATGGATAAATCTGTGGCGTTGCCGGTTCCTACGACCTTTCCAAATACATCAAAACGATCATTTTCACTGACACGGATGGGTGCATATTTTTTATTTAGTGATACAAGGAAGATACTCTCATTGTCTTCTCGTAGTTTCTTGATATAGGCATCTCCATTCAGGGAGAAAATGCCGATTTCACCATTTTCAACAGTTTCCTGTTTGATTACCCATGCAATGTCTCCATCATGGAACTCTGGTTCCATACTGTCGCCGCTGATCTTTACACCGAAAGAAGTGTTTTCTGGCAGCAGAGCTTCATCTATGTTAAGAGTCCTGCTTGGACCATCTTCAAGGAAGTTTCCAGTACCAGCAGATACTGCATTTTCGTATACCGTGATGGCTCTGCGAAAAGGAATGATCTGACATACGTGCTTTTCGTATTTGCCAGAGGCATGCAAAAGGCTGATATAGTCGATTGTGACTTATATTCATTTACCCGTCAGATGAAGATTGATCATGCAACCAATATTACCAGTGAGATTACAGAATATGCATATCGGCTGTTCAAGGAGAATTACAACTGGTCAAAGACAATCAGGAGCATCGGAGTCAGGGGGCAGATCTGGTCACTGATAAGTATTGGGAACAGATAGATCTATTTGATGACATTTCCAGACGAGAGAAAATGATGAAGGCTGATGCAGCGGTCGATGATATACGCAGGAGGTTTGGTTATTACAGTGTACAGAGAGGACTCATGTATATGGATAGTTATCTTTCAAAAATCAATGCGAAGGAAGACCATACGGTTCATCCACATGGATACTTTGGATAAGGGCATATTGCTCTACTTAACGGTGTACAAGGTGGCTTTGACACTTTGGCATACGCGATTACTGCCAGATGGCAGGTAAAGGAGGATATTTTAAATTATGTATTATGATTTGAATGAGAAAACGACAGTTGTGTATATGTTTATTTGCAATTTTAACTGGGAACATGGGTATTCTCCGACAGTCAGAGAGATAGGAAAGCATGTAGGACTGAAATCCACATCAAGCGTTCAGGCATATCTTAAAAAACTGGAGTAATGTGGCTATATTGCAAGACTCAAGGACTGCCCACGTACAATTAAGATTTGTTAGTGATAATTGGCAGGAGGTTGAAGCAATGAGTAATAAGGTATATGTAGATGTGCTTGCAGAATTTACCACGGATGGGATTTTGATACCGAGAAGTCTCCGCTGGAAGGACGGAACGGTTTATGAGATACAACGGGTAAACGATATGAGAAGGGCGACGAGCCTGAAAGCGGGAGGTGTTGGAATGAGGTACACATGTATGATTGATGACAGAGAACGTCATCTATATTACGAGGATAATAATTTATGGTTTGTAGAGGGAAGAGCCTGACCTTGATGTATCATGGTCAGTTGGCTTCAAAGATCAGCATTTACCGGGGCATACGAGAGGTATGCGCGGAACTCCCGGCAAGCAAGCTTGCAAAGGTGATTCCCTTTTCCTTTTCAAGTACAAAGAGATGGTTTTTGTATTTAGAAAGGAGCTTAACTGTAGTATGAATAATAAAGATGTGATTGAGATACGCTGCAGACAATGTAAGAAGCTGATGATGAACTATCATATGTGCGGAGATGATTCTGCGGTTGCACTTCAAGGTATAGGAGTGAAGTGTGACAGATGTAAACGTGTGATGATTCTGAAGAAATATACTGAGGGTATGTTGATTAGCCGTCTGATAGATGGCGCTTTCAGAATCTGATGTGTGAAAATTGAATAATAGCCCACCTGATACGGGCACATCGGAAGATGGCAGCACCAAAGACGCAGGGGAAAGCAACCAGACTGGATCTGGCTTTCTCTTAGCGTCTTTTTTTATGCAAGTGTGGCGATTCTTATTTTGAATATGAAAAACAATCTGTTTCTGGTTGCCAGAACGACGATCAGAAAGGATGTAGAAAATGAAGAGAGAAGCAAGTTCAGAAGAAAAGCAGATGATGATGGAGGTTGGACAGAGGATACAGGATATCCGTATTGAAAATGAGGTGACAGGGGCACAGCTTGGAGCCTGTATTGGAATAAATGGGAACCAGGTGTCTCGGATTGAAACAGGAGTTGCCAGATGTTCTATTTATCAGCTTGTTTTGATATGCCAGGAGTTTGGCTGCTCCGCTGATTACCTTCTATTTGGTAAGAAGAATACTGGCATGTCCAAGGAGCAGACGGAGCTTATTACCAGATTGTATGAGAGTATACAGAATCGTCCTTGAAAGATGAAATGATGAAGAAGGTTCATTTTTGCAGGGAGTACTTTGAAAGAGCAGGTACAGTATGATAAATGCATACCAGACAGGACGCTGACTGGAACAAAAAGCGATATGCGATTTACAAGAAGTAATGTGAATGAGTTCAAGAGAGAACATGAAGTGATGGGAGTTGGCTTTATCAAGTCCAGAAAGAGTGTTGATAAGATCATGGATATGGCGGAAGATATGCTGGATAAGGCAAAGAGTGTAGAACTGCCGATTGTGGAAATTATCGTTGATGAAGGGGCTTCGGATGATATTGACCGTGATAAGATGACAAGCCTTTGTGAGTGGATGGAAAAGGATTATGTCAAAGTGATTTTCGTCAGGGAGATAAATGATATCACAAAGGATAGAGATGATCTGGAGGCATTTCTTCTGAAAGCCAGGGATCTGGATGTGATGGTGTATGTGCTGAACACTGGAGTTCAGGTGAAAGCAGAACCTGATAACGGAGCAGGATGTTAGAAACAGATCAGAAAGCTTCAGAACCCGTTACTGAGAATCTGATAGGTATCAGGTTTACTATCACAGATTATGGAACGATTGTGAGAGCCGGTGATGGTTCTGTGATTGGAATATATCCGACAGAGGATGAGGCATTAGAAGCTGTTCGCGAACGGTGTATGGGCGTATTGAGTTCCACGAAAACTTGACACGCAGCATCAACATTTGAAGAAGATAGATTTTGAAAGAAATTTCATTATATAGGAGTACGAGATGAGAAGAAAAGGCAGAAATAAGAAACCACTGATGACAAATCCAACAAGATGTATTGTTATTTTATCATCAGATGAGCAGCACAATGAAATAAAAGCTGAAGAGGCAGAGAACAGGCAGTTGAACAGAATCAGGGAATTTACAAAACAGAATAATCTTATCCCAGTGGCGATTGTCAGACGTGGAATAATGGGAAGAGTGGTTTATAATCGCTACTTCAGTGGTGCAATAGAGTGTATGAGGCAGGGAAAGGCTGAAGCTGTTGTATGCGTAAATATGGATACAATTTCTTATGGAATAGCAGATGCATATTACAGAGTTGGACTTATTAAGGAGGCAGGCTTTCGTATATTTACAGTAGATGAGAAGGAGCCGATGATGCACCTGTATATGCCACCAAAGAAGGGGGTGTTCACAGATGAAGATTAGAAGAAATATGGTGATATGGGCAGAACTAAAAAATCAGGGTAAGTGTGTTCAGACAGGAATCAGACCTTGTGTAGTTATTAGCAACAATACAGCCAATGCACATTCACCGGTATTTACTGTAATGCCTGGAACAACGCAGGATAAGAAGAAGGATTTTCCGGTACATGTGAAGGTCACAGCTAAGGATGTGAATGGAAGGCTTTACAAGGATACGTTTTTTATGGGAGAGCAGATGTGTACGATAGGAGAGCGTCAGATCATAAATGTACTTGGTGAGATAAATGATGAGGGTGTCATTCAGCAGATCAATGAGGTCATTGTGAGGGAATTGGCGTTGGATAATGAAAATTTGAATAGGGGGGAACGGAATGTGCTTGATAACGGACAACAGTAAAGAAGTGCAGGGACAGGTGCCTATTTATCAGAAAGTAACGCTCACAATAAAAGAGGCGGCAGAATATTCCAATATAGGAATAAATAGAATTGAAAGCTTGCTTAGAGCACCAAGATGTCCGTTTGTGTTATATGTAGGAAAAAAGAAACTGGTGAAACGGAAGGAGTTTGAGAAGTTTATATCCGAGAATATTGAAATATAATAGAGCATTTTTTCGTTTATTCATGAGTAGATTGTGAACACATATGTATGGTAAATATTGAAATACAAGCCTCAATGTAGTATACTTATTCTGCTATTTTGGGGCTTCTTGTGGAAAGGAGCCAGAATGGGAAAAAGCTTAAAAGGTAAGGAACTGGGTGTCGGAATTTCTCAGCAGACGAATGGCCTTTATGTGGCTAGATTTACTGATAGATTTGGACGAAGGAAATCTAAACGTTTTAAGAAACTGCAGGAATGCAGACAATGGATAGCAGATGCAACATATATTGATGAACATAGTGATTTAGAGAATGCTACGGACATGCTTGTGGATGCGTGGTTTGAATATTGGATCGATCTAAAGAAAAAGACAGTGAGACCCAATACGGTTCGTAATTATTCCGAACGTTATGAAAGAAATATCAAGAACGTGATAGGAAATAAACTTCTTACAGAAGTGAAACCGATACATTGTCAGAAAATATTTTCAGATATGGCGGATGAAGGATATAAGACGACAACCATTTATCAGACTAGAATTGCATTGTATAACATGTTAGAGTTTGCAAAGGAAAACGAAGTTATAATAACAAATCCTTGTAAGAAATCGGTGAAGAGTGATATTGGCAAGCCATCAGATAAAAAAGAGGCTCTTACAATTGATGATCAAAGGCGTTTCCTTGCGGCAGCTAAAGGACAGAGTTATGAGTATCAGTATAGATTTGCGTTGCAGACGGGACTTAGAACAGGAGAGCTTGTTGGTCTAAAGTGGGAAGATATTAATTTTGAAAGGAAGACTCTTACAATCGAAAGATCAATGGAGTTTAGGTACAAAGTTGGTGAGTGGAGAGTTGGACCGCCTAAAAGCAAGTCTGGATACAGGACAATACCACTTACGGACGAAGCAATTTGTATTCTTAAGGCTCAAAAAGAAAAGAACAGAAAACTCAAAGTGATAGATAAAGAGTGGGCTGATACAGTGTTCCTTTGCAGAAAGGGGCAACCTGTAAAAAATAGCACTTATGATACAGCTTTATTTATAATTTGCGATAAAGCAGGAATCAAGCGCTTTTCGATGCATGTATTAAGACATACTTTTGCAACTAGATGTATTGAAGGTGGAATGACGCCAAAAACCTTACAGAAAATATTGGGACACTCTAATATTGGTATCACTATGAATTTGTATGTTCATATAACCGAAGAAGAAAAACAAAAAGAAATAGACCTTGTGGCAGAGGCTTTGAAGGCAGGTGTTGCAATATGAAAATTCATGTATTTTCATGCGAATATAACAAGATTGGTACACTAATTGGTACACCAGCGAAATACGAAGCCTGCAAAGCTGCATAAAATCAAGGTTTTTAAGGAGGAAATATATAAAATGAAATTAGGAATCGTAGGACTCCCAAACGTGGGAAAGAGTACACTTTTCAATTCACTTACAAAGGCAGGAGCGGAATCAGCTAACTATCCGTTCTGTACAATAGATCCAAACGTAGGAATCGTTGCAGTGCCGGATGAGAGGCTGGACAAGCTCACAGAGATGTACAACTCAGCCAAGACAACACCTGCTGTTATAGAATTTGTAGATATCGCGGGTCTTGTAAAGGGCGCATCAAAGGGAGAAGGACTTGGAAACCAGTTCCTTGCGAACATCAGAGAGGTTGATGCCATCGTTCACGTTGTAAGATGTTTTGAGGATACAAATGTCATCCACGTTGACGGTTCCGTAGACCCGATCAGAGATATAGAGACCATCAATCTGGAGCTGATATTCTCAGATATAGAGGTGCTCGACAGAAGGATCGCCAAGACCATCAGAGGTGCAAGAAATGACAAGATGCTTGCGAAGGAGCTTGACTTCCAGCAGAGGATCAAGGCTCACCTTGAGGATGGTAAGCTTGCAAAGACCATAGAGGTCGCAGATGAGGACGAGCAGGCGTGGATAGAGGAATATAACCTTCTCACATGGAAGCCTGTAATATTTGCCGCAAATGTAGGCGAGGAAGACATTGCGGACGATGGCGCTTCAAATGAGAACGTGCAGAAGGTAAAGGAATACGCAAAGGACTTCGATGCAGAGGTATTTGTAGTATGTGCACAGATAGAACAGGAGCTGGCAGAGCTTGATGATGAGGAGAAGAAGATGTTTCTCGAGGATCTTGGAGTTAAAGAGTCTGGTCTTGACAAGCTTATCAAGGCAAGCTACTCACTTCTTGGTCTTATCAGTTATCTGACAGCCGGAGAGACAGAGTCAAGGGCATGGACCATCAAGAAGGGAACGAAGGCACCTGGAGCTGCTGGCAAGATTCACTCAGACTTTGAGAGAGGATTTATCAAGGCGGAGGTTGTCAGCTACAAGGACCTCATGGACTGCGGAAGCATGCTTGCTGCCAAGGAGAAGGGCCTTGTAAGACAGGAAGGCAAGGAATATGTGGTTGAGGATGGAGATGTTATTCTCTTCAAGTTCAACGTGTAAATGAATCTAGGAGGATGTAACGATATGTCTCAGATATCAGAATATTTTAGAAGCATATTCTTTCCGAATCTTGGGATAACCCTCAGAAATATAGGTGACCACATCAATATAGGAAGCTTTGAGGTGAGGTTCTACGGGATCATCATCATGATAGGATTCCTGCTGGCATATGTACTTGTCACCAACGAGGCAAAGAGAACAAAACAGAATCCTGAAATGTATCTGGATTTCATACTTATACTTATCATCCCGGCCATACTTGGAGCAAGACTCTACTATATCCTGTTCAGACTTGACCAGTATATAGTGCAGGGCGATGTGGGAGCTACACTCAAAGCCATGCTGAATATCAGAGGCGGCGGACTTGCCATATATGGTGGAATCATAGCGGGAGTCATCACGGCGGTAATATTCTGCAAGGTGAGAAAAGTAAGCTTTGTACTCATGGCGGATACAGCCACTTTTGGAATACTGATCGGACAGATACTTGGAAGATTTGGAAACTTCTTCAACAGAGAAGCATTTGGCGCATATACGAACAGTAAGATGGCCATGGCGATTCCGCTTGATTACTACAGATCTGATGGCAATCTTGACTATCTGGAGAGAACCGGGGTCATCACACAGAAGATGCTGGACAATGTGATGAATATAGACGGAATGGACTGCATAACAGTCCATCCGACATTCCTGTATGAGTCCTTATGGAATCTTATGCTACTTGTGTTCTTATTTATATATAGAAAGCACAAGAAATTCAAAGGAGAGTTCGCTCTCATATATGTGGGAGGATACGGACTCGGAAGATTTATCGTCGAAGGTCTCAGAAGTGATTCTCTGATGATCGGCAATACAGGGATCAAGGTATCCCAGGCGCTTGCACTTGTATGCTTTGTAACTGCCGTGGTACTGCTTGTCATAAATTATGTAAGATGTGCCAAGCGTGGCTGGCCTGCTGCAGTGATGGGAGACGCCGCTGGCACAGAAGTGAAGATTAGTGGCGAATGTGATCCTGCGGATACAGAAGTGGAGACCAGTGGTGGATCAGATGACGCTGGAGAAAAAAAGAAAGATGACAAAGATGCCACAAAATAGCATTTCAGCGCAGAAAAAGTGGCAATAAAAATAATATAACAGGGAGACAATACAGATAAATACCCACAAGGTGGAGATATCCCCCACGAAATGGGAAAAAACTGGGATTTGTCCCCACCACAAAAAGCCTGTAGGTTTGACAGTGAAAACTGTCAGATCTACAGGCTTTTTTGCATATATGCACACACTTTTTTCATATAACAGGGTTGCAATTTGGGGGGCTATAGTATAGAATAGTGGTTACAAGTGGCATTACTGTGCAACTAAGTGGTGGAAAGTGGTGATTGAACCGGAGTTATACGAAAGGAGGAGATCGGGATGTCCAGATGCTTATCAGGTGAATATGAACATAAGCTTGATGCAAAAGGAAGACTGATCATGCCATTAAAACTTCGTTCGGAACTCGGGGAGTCATTCATGGTAACCAAAGGAATCGACTGCTGTCTCTATGTATATGGAATGACAGAGTGGGAGGAGTTCGTTGAGAAGCTGAACAAGCTTCCTATGACCAACAGAACGGCCAGAGCCTTCAAGAGAGGTTTCCTTGCCGGAGCGGTCAAGTGTGAGCCGGATGCACAGGGAAGAATACTTCTATCTCCGAAGCAGAGAGAATATGCTCATATAGACAAGGATGTGTATGTCATCGGTAACGGTGAGAAAGCGGAGATCTGGAGCAAGGAAGAGTGGGATGGCCCTGAGAACATGAGTGATAATCAGGCCAGCATGGACGAGCTTGCAGATGAGCTTGATGCACTTGATTTTAGTTTTTAGAAGAGAATGGTAATTGATTATGGAATTTGCGCACAAGTCGGTCTTGCTTGAGGAGACCATCGACAACCTGAATATCAAGCCGGATGGCATCTATGTGGATGGCACATTAGGGGGAGCCGGACACTCAGAGCAGATTGTGAAGAGGCTTGGTGAGGGCGGCAGGCTTATAGGTATCGACCAGGATGAGGATGCCATAGCTGCAGCGTCGAAGAGACTTGAGCCGTATGGGGATAAGGTGACCATAGTCAGGGATAATTACCAGAATTTCAGAAGAATATTGGATGAACTGAACATACAGAAGGTGGACGGGATACTCCTTGATCTGGGAGTGTCTTCATATCAACTCGATAATGCGGATAGAGGATTCACATATCGGGTTGATGCTCCACTGGATATGAGGATGGACAACAGGCAGACAAAGACTGCAAAGGATATAGTCAATGATTATTCCGAGTCTGAGCTGTTCCGTATACTTAAGGATTACGGAGAGGAGAGATATGCAAAGAGTATTGCATACCACATTTGCAAGTACCGTGAGAACAAGGTGATAGAGACCACCGAAGAGCTCAACGATATAATCCGTGGCTCCATACCGGCAAAGGCAAGGAATGGACAGGGACATCCGTCCAAGCAGACATTTCAGGCGATCAGGATAGAGCTTAACAGAGAGCTTGATGTGCTCAGGGATTCAATAGACGGCATGATAGCAAGCCTGAATCCGGGAGGAAGATTGTGTATCATCACATTTCATTCCCTTGAGGACCGGATAGTGAAGCTAGCATTCAGGAAAAATGAAAATCCATGCATTTGTCCACCGAACTTTCCGGTGTGCACATGCGGAAGAAAGCCTCTCGGCAAGGTGATAACGAGAAAACCGATCATACCGGGAGAAAGGGAGCTTGAGGAGAATTCCAGATCAAAGAGCTCAAAGCTCAGAGTGTTTGAGGCAATTTGACAGATATAAATGAAAGAGGCGATATAGATGGCAGATAGAAGATACTACACAGAGGGTAGTTCTGCAAGACAACTGAATTATGATGACCGGGCTGGACGTAACAGATCCCGCGAAGCTGTAGTCAGAGGCTCAGCCGCTCCGGCGAGAAGACCACAGCCTTCAGTGAGACCTGAGAGAGCTCCACAGCCGGCGCGAAGAAAGAAACAGGGATCATCTCATCTGACTGACAGAGAGAGACGAGAGCTTGCAGCCAGAAAGGCACAGAGAAAGGCAGTTACAAATGCACAAATAAGATATACGGCGGGCATGGTTGCTGCGATAATCGTTGCGGTGGCGCTGTGCTGTTATCTTCTGAAACTTACATCAGATGTCAAGTCACAGAAGGAGTCAGTGGCAACGCTGAAGAGCCAGGTGGCAACACAGCTTGACGAGAATGCAAGCTACAGCGCAGGACTTGATTCCATGACAGATCTGGATGAGATATATAATATTGCAACTACTAAGCTCGGCATGGTATACTCACAGCCGGGACAAACATTATACTATTCACAGAATAATGATGATTACGTAGTACAGTACAAGGATGTCCCTAAGGCCAAGTAGTCTTAGGGATATTTAATTTTTAAGGTGGAAAGATAAAATGTCAAAGAGATCAAAGCTATTTTTAAAAGGGATGAGAAGAAAGACCAAGATCGCATATTTGCTGGTGGTGGGAGTTCTGGTGGCACTCACCATAAGAGTTGTGTACATCAACGTGGCAAATGGAAAGGAGTATTCGGAGGCGGTGGTTCTGCAGATGGACTACAATTCCACGGATATTCCGTATGAGAGAGGCGAGATACTGGACAGAAATGGAAATGTCCTTGCAAACAGTGAGAAGACCTACAGCCTGATACTTGAGCCTGTGAATATTCTGATCACGGAGAAGGGAAAGGCGGCAACAAGAGCTGCGGTGCTGGAGTATTTCGATGTGTCAGGAGACGATTTTGACAAGCACATTGCAAATGAGGATTCTTATTATGAGGTAGTCCTCAAGGATCTTCCATATACAAAGGTTAAGGCATTTGAGGATTACTGTAAGACCGATGAGGGCGCAGATGTCATAGGTGTGAGATTCGAGACGGTGTATAAGAGAAATTACCCAAATGGATCTCTGGCGTGTCACCTGCTCGGATACACCGCCAGCGGAAATGTTGGACAGGGTGGTATTGAGGGCTATTATAATGACTACTTAAACGGTGTGGATGGCAAGACTTACAGATATATGTCGGGCTCAGGCGGCGTTGACTCGGAGACTGTGGCAGCCCAGAATGGTGAGACAGTAGTATCCACCATAGATATGAATATACAGAAGATCATAGAGGACAACATCACTGAGTATATGCAGAATACAGGTGCTAAGCAGATAGGTATCATAGCAATGGATCCAAACAATGGCGAGATACTTGGAATGGCAAGCTCACGTACCTACGATCCAAATGACCCGATGAACACACAGGCGCTCAGGAACATGACAGTCACCGTCACCCAGGAGGTTGAGATCGAGGGTGCAGATGAGAATGCGGACAGCCTGATAAGCGTTGAGAGTGCAAAGAAAAATACAACAGCAACAACGGAGAGCAGCGAGGATGGCACTACCACAGAATCATCCACAGAAGCGACCACCGAACAGAAGAATGTAAAGACTGAGGAAGTGGAATACGATTTCTCAAAGATGTCGGATGAAGAGTTCCAGAGCACGATAGATGGATTTACATCAGACCAGTTATATGAGGCACTCAACTATGTATGGCAGAATTACTGTATAAGTGATGTGTTTGAGCCGGGTTCAACATACAAGGCATTTACCATAGCGGGAGCCATGGAGGATGGAGTGATCTCAGACGGAGATGAATTTCTCTGTGATGGTTCACAGGTCGTAGTCGAGGGAGAGAGCCCTATTTACTGTAGTTACAGAGCAGGACACGGAATGGTTGACGTCAAGAGAGCTCTGGCTGTTTCATGTAATGATGCGTTGATGCAGATAGCGGACAAGGAGGGACCAGAGACATTTGACAAATATCAGATGATATTTAACATTGGTTCCAAGACAGGAATAGATCTCGAAGGTGAGACGACAGGTATTAAGTACGATGTGGAGAATCTTAATCCTACAGAGCTTGCGACATCTTCATTTGGACAGGGTGTTACAACATCTATGATCCAGATGGCAGCGGGATTCTGTTCTGTAATAAACGGCGGAAATTATTATGTGCCACATGTTGTCAAGAGACTTCTGGATTCAGACGGAAATGTGGTTGAGAATATGGATCCGGTGCTTGTCAGAAAGACCATATCCAAGGAAGTGTCGGATTACATGAAGACATACCTCCAGGCGGTTGTTGAGGAAGGTACAGGATATGCGGCTGGAATAGAGGGCTACACCATCGGTGGTAAGACAGGTACAGCCGAGAAGCTTCCTCGAGGAAATGGAAAATACGTACTGTCATTCATAGGATTTACCCCTGTTGAGAATCCTCAGATAATGCTTTACGTTGTAGTTGATGAGCCTCATGTTGAGGATCAGTCAGGATCAGGAGCAGGAGCAAAGCTGTTCAATCAGGTTATGCAGGATCTCCTTCCATACCTGAATGTATACTCAACAAACGGAGATGATGTGGCTTATGACGGAACGGAGGAGCCGCTCTCATCAGCATTTGACACGGATACAGAGACTGCAGATACAGAGGCGGCAACAGAGGATGCGGCTGCTGAGGACACATCAGCGGAAGATACATCAGCGGAAGATACATCGACCGACGACACATCGGCGGATGACACGTCGTATGACGATACGGCAGACGACAGTTATACGGCGGACGATACATGGGAGGATGACAGCGGAACAGGCGACGGCACGGATACGTGGAGCGGTGACGAGGACTATTCCGGCGAATGATAATTTACACAGTAAACCAAAGCATCGAAGGTGCAGATACACCTCCGGTGCTTTTTTAATGCAGAGATAGATTTGTACACGAATAGGCGAATACATGAGGCATCCGGCTAATATGATAATAAAAAAGTCCGGGATCAAGAGTTGAAGGTATACAGTTATAACAGGCGGAGGATAAAGTTTGTGTTCGTTATGGCGGCCCTAGCGCTGGTAGTTATAGTTGGCCGTCTTGCATACATAATGCTCTACAGGGGAGAATATTATAGTGAGAAAGCAGATTCCCTGCATGAGAGGGAGAGAAGCATAAAAGCTCCCAGGGGAAGGATATACGACAGAAATGGCAATATCATAGCGGACAACAAGGCGGTGTGTTCAATATCCGTGATACACAGCCAGATAGAGGATGAGGCGGAGGTCACAGAGCTTCTTACAAGATATCTGGATAAGGATCCGGCAGACATCAGGAAGAAGGTGGAGAAGGTATCCTCAAGGGAGCTCATAGCGTCAAATGTAGACAAGGAGACCGGAAAAAAGATCAAGGCGGCTGCTGTTCCGGGGATCAAGGTGGACGAGGATTACAAGCGCAGCTATCCATATGATACCCTTGCATCGAAGGTTATAGGCTTCACCGGTGCTGACAATCAGGGAATACTGGGCCTTGAGGTGACATATGACAGTGTGCTCACAGGGACAAATGGAAGCATAAATGCGGTCACGGATGCAAGGGGAATAGAGCTTGCGGAATATTCAGAAACCAGGACAGAGCCCATTCCCGGAAATGATCTCGTGACAACACTGGATCTCAATATACAGAGATATGTGACACAGGCTGCAGAGAAAGTCCTGATCGAGAAAAAAGCAAATAGGGTGTGTGCAATAACGATCAATCCCCAAAATGGCGAGATATATGCCATGGTGGATGTGCCGGAATACAACCTGAACGAACCGTTCAAACTGGTTAAGCCAGAGAACGATGAAGAGACAGACACAGGGGAAGATGCAGAGAGGAATAACAGCGCATCCGGGACATCCATGTTGCTGCCTACAGCCGGCAATATGGATGAGCTGAACAATATGTGGAGAAATTATCTGATAAGCGACACATATGAGCCGGGATCAACCGCCAAGATAATAACACTGACGGCAGCACTCGAGAAGGGAGCGGTCGACAGCAACTCAAACTTTTTCTGCCCGGGATATAAGATAGTTGAGGACAGAAGGATAAGGTGTAGCAAGACCACAGGCCATGGAAGCCAGAGCCTTAAGGAGGCGCTCATGAATTCCTGCAATCCGGCGTTTATGGAGATAGGAGAGAGAACAGGTGTGGATGGCATGTACGAGTATTATCACAAGCTGGGATTGTTCAGTCAGAGCGGAATAGACCTTCCCGGAGAGGCAAACTCCATCATGCATAAGAAGGAAAATGTAGGGCCGGTAGAGCTTGCCACCATGTCGTTTGGACAGTCATTCCAGGTGACTCCGATACAGTTCATATCTGCAGTGTGCACGGTTGTGAATGGAGGGCATACGGTAACTCCACATTTGGGGAAAAGGATAATAGACAGCAGTAAAGAAACTATTACAGCCATTGAATTTGACGAGCAGAGACAGGTTATAGATGAGGAGACATCACAGAAGATGCGGGAGATGCTTGAGGCAGTCGTTGCCGAGGGCGGCGGATCAAAGTGTGCCATAGAGGGCTGCAGGATAGGCGGAAAGACCGCCACGAGTGAGAAACTTCCCAGAGGAACAGGCAGATACATATCTTCTTTTATAGGATTTGCGCCGGCGGATGATCCTCAAGTCCTGACGGTCGTGCTAATAGATGAGCCCGAGGGCACATATTATGGAGGAACCATAGCGGCCCCTGTTGTGAGAGATATTTTTTTGAATATTCTTCCCTATTTGGGAATTGACAAAGCCACAAATGAGTATTAAATTTATCTCAGTCTGAAAACAGTTTAAGAAATACATAGTCCGCGGTGTGCGGGCAGGTAAGGAGTACAAAATGAATTTAGATTTAAAGATTGTTTTACCGGTAGTGATAGCATTCTGTATCAGCGTGGTGCTGTGCCCTATAGTTATACCGTTCCTGAAGAAGCTCAAGTTCGGTCAGTTTGTCAGGGATGACGGCCCACAGGCACATTTGAAGAAGGCCGGAACACCAACCATGGGTGGACTTATAATCCTTCTGTCACTTACGATCACGACGCTTATCTATATGAAGAAATATCCGGATGTCCTTCCGGTGCTTTTTGTGACACTTGGATTTGGACTTATCGGATTTATCGATGATTACATCAAAGTTGTTATGAAGAGATCAATGGGACTTCACGCATGGCAGAAGATGCTCGGACAGATTGTCGTTACGGGAGTATTTGCATATTATGTAGAGAAGTATTCAGATATCAACAATGAGCTTATAATACCATTCCTTGGCAAGACGGTTCAGCTCAACAGCACACTCTATGTGATACTGTTGTTCTTCATCGTGCTTGGAACAGTTAATGGTGCGAACTTCACAGATGGACTTGACGGACTTGCGTCATCAGTCACGGTTCTCATAGCCACATTCTTTGCGGTTGTAGCAGTGGGAACAGACTCAGGTGTTGCTCCGGTTGCCTGCGCAGCGGTTGGATGTCTTCTTGGCTTCCTTGTGTACAATGTGTACCCTGCAAAGGTATTCATGGGAGATACAGGTTCTCTGGCACTCGGTGGATTTGTTGCATCAACAGCGTATATGCTCAAGATGCCTATATTCATAGTTATAATAGCTTTCATATACTTCATTGAAGTATTATCAGTTATAATACAGGTTGTTTCATTCAAGCTTACAGGCAAGAGAGTGTTCAGAATGGCACCTATACATCATCATTTTGAGCTCGGGGGATGGCCTGAGTCAAAGGTCGTTGCTATATTTTCTATAGTGACTGCAGTCCTCTGTGTGGTAGGTTTACTGGCTCTGTAATGTAGAAAGGAGAAAATGGTGCAGTGGTGCACCATGGTGAAATGATATGGAGATCAATACAGCGATAGTAGCAGGAACAGGAAAGAGTGGAATCAGTGCAACCAAGCTTCTGGTAAATCATGGAGTAAAGGTTTATCTGTTCGATGAGAACAAGGACAGAGATATAGAGGCGATAAAGGAGAAGACAGGCGATTCAGAGCTTGTTCAGATAGAACTCGGTGAGCTTGGAGAGGATGCCCTCTCATCATCACAGCTCATGGTCATCAGTCCGGGAATCCCTGTTGATGCGCCATTTACAGATGTGGTGAGAAATGCGGGAATACCTATCTGGAGTGAGATAGAGCTGGCATACCATTATGGTAAGGGTAAGATAGCAGCCATAACAGGAACAAACGGCAAGACTACAACTACAGCCCTTGTGGGAGAGATAGTCAAGGCACACAATGCCAAGACCATCGTTGTGGGAAATATTGGAATACCTTACACAGAGCTGTGCGACACAACAGACGATGATTCAGATACAGTTGCAGAGATAAGCAGTTTCCAGCTTGAGACGGTTATAGATTTTCATCCGAATGTCAGTGCAATACTCAACCTGACTCCGGATCATCTGAACAGGCACTATACATTTGAGAATTATGGAAATGTAAAGTTTTCAATAACAAAGAATCAGACCATGGATGATGTGACAGTCCTCAACTATGATGATGAGCATACACGCGCCATGGGAGAGAAGGCAAAGGATCATTGCCATGTAGTATATTTCAGCAGACTGGAGAAGCCGGCCGGTGGAGTATATGTAGAGGATGGGGATATCATCCTCGAGGATGGCGATAAGAAGATCAATGTACTTGCCATTAAGGATCTTAAGCTCATGGGAGCTCACAATGTTGAGAATGTTCTGGCAGCAGTTGGAATATCATATTATATGGGAGTCCCTGTTGATGTTATCAGAGATGTTGCAACATCATTCAAGGCTGTTGCTCATAGAATAGAATATGTTGACACCATCGATGGTGTCGCATACTACAATGATTCAAAGGGAACAAACCCTGATGCAGCCATAAAGGGAATACAGGCCATGGTGGCTCCTACATTCCTCATAGGTGGAGGCTATGACAAGGGTTCTGAGTACGACGAGTGGATAGAGGCGTTTGACGGCAAGGTAAAGTGGCTCGTTCTCATAGGCCAGACTGCGCAGAAGATAGCTGACTGTGCCAAGAGACATGGATTTAACTCAATTATATTTGAGGAGAATCTTCAGGATGCGGTAGCATATTGCCATGAGAATGCGGTTGACGGAGATGCGGTGCTTCTCTCACCTGCATGTGCAAGCTGGGGACAGTTTGACAACTACGAGCAGAGAGGCGATATGTTCAAGGAGTATGTAAGAAGCTATAAGGAGTGATCTGATTGCATGGAGGTCCTGAGGTTTCAGAAGATAGAGTGAGAGATGCACGAAAACGGTGTCCGGGAGGATATGTGGATGTGACCATGCTCCTGGCGCTGGGGATGATTCTGATATTTGGGCTTGCCATGATATACAGTACGAGCAGTTACAGGGCGTACGACCTGTACGGAGATCAGATGTACTTTTTTAAAAGACAGGCACTTTATATGTTGCTGGCGATCCTCGCCATGTACATAGTGTCAAGATATGACTACAGGCGGCTGCTCAGGCTGTCTGCGGTCATTTTGCTGTCATCACTTGTTCTTCAGGTGGTGGTGCTGATAATAGGAACGGCCAGCCATGGGTCAGCAAGATGGATATATATTGGACCTATAGGATTTCAGCCATCAGAATATGCCAAGACGGCGATCATAATCTACACCTCGGCGAGGGCTGCCGTGGAGAGCAAAAATCTGTGCAGACCGGGCTGCCTTATAAAGGTAATGATCCTGCCCGTGATCACCATAGCCCTGATCGGTGTGGAGAATCTCAGCACGGCTATAATCTGTTTTGCAATCCTTTTTGTAATATTGTTTGTGGGAAGCCCCAGGGTCAGACATTTTGTTCTGATCGGTATATTTGGTGTTGTCGGGAGTGTGCTTTTCATAATGTTCGCAGGCTACAGGGCGAACAGAGTCAAGATATGGCTTGATCCTGAAAATTACGCAGATGGCTATCAGACGGTTCAGTCGTTATATGCCGTTGGTTCCGGTGGACTGTTTGGAGTGGGCTTTGGGAGAAGTGTCCAAAAGATGGGGTTTATTCCGGAGTCACATAATGATATGATATTCTCAGTCGTGTGTGAGGAGCTCGGAATTGTCGGAGCGGCATTTATACTTATCATTTTTCTTATATTACTTAGGCGGATGGCTGTGACGGCCATGAATGCCAGAGACAGATTTGGAAGCATGCTCACAGCGGGAGTGATGGCACATGTGGCGGTCCAACTGCTGATAAATGTGAGTGTTGTCACGAATACCATTCCGCCGACAGGTGTGCCGATGCCATTTGTCAGTTATGGCGGAAGTTCGATAATTTTCATTCTGATGGAGATGGGGATAGTGATGTCCGTATCCAGAGGAATTTCGTATGACGAAACAGACATATGACAGATCCTTTAAAGGAAGATTTGAATGGAAAACAACAATAGACGAAATGTTAATAAAAATAGAATGAGCAGAAATGTTGATGTTGCGCAGACCAGACGTGAAAGCGGCTATGTGGATGTCATGACCGGAAAACGCCTCGACGGAAGGGTCAAGGTTCCGGTTGATAAGAGAAGACAGCAGACAGACAGCCGCAATGGACAGCGGAGAGCAGACGGAGATATGCGCCGCAGGACGGATGAGCAGACACGAAGAAGGCCTGATGGGGAGCACCGCAGAACAGGCGAACAGGCGCGCAGAAGACCAGACGGAGAGCGTCGCAGATCTGACGAGCAGGTGCGCAGAAGACCAGACGGAGAGCGCCGCAGATCTGACGAACAGGTGCGCAGGAGACCAGACGGAGAGCGCCGCAGATCTGATGAGCAGGTGCGCAGGAGACCAGATGGAGAGCACCGCAGATCTGATGAGCAGGTGCGCAGGAGACAGGATGGAGAGCGTCGCAGACCGGATGACCGGATGCGCAGAGAGGATGCAGAAAAACGCAGATCCGAGGAGAGACGCAGGCGTAAGCAAGATCAGGCGGTTGCTGCAAAAAAGAAGAACAAGAAAAAACGCAAAAAAGAGCGCGGAAAGCTTACCCCGGAGGAGATAGAGAGAAAGAAGAAGCTGCAGGCGGAGAAACTTGCCAGAAGAAAGGCGAGACGTGAGAAGGCGGCAAGGATATTCAAGATAGTTCTCAAGATACTTCTTATTCTGGTGGTGCTGTGTGCTATAGCGTTTGTATACATACGTACATGTTATAAATTGAAGTCCATAAAAGTGACCGGAACTGATCACTACACTGACCAACAGATGGTCGATATCGTGACCGGCGGTAAGGATTATGGCAATACGCTGCTGTTTATACTTGAGAGCAGACTGAATCCTGCCCAGGATGTAACCTTTATAGATAAGATAGACGTCACATATGTGAACAGGAATTCAGTAGAGATCACGGTGTACGAGAAGGCCATGGCGGGCTGCATAAAGTACAACGATCAGTATGCATATTTTGATGGCGACGGTATCGTGCTCGAGATATCCGATGCAAAGCTTGATGATGTTCCTTGTATAGAGGGACTTACAAGTGACAGCGTGGAGCAGGGAAAGAAACTTGATGTCGGCGATTCGGGATTCTTCCAGGAGATACTGACTATGACACAGCTCATTTACAAGAGCGGAATACAGATAGACAAGATTACTTATGACACAGATCAGAATCTCATACTTCACAAGGATGGAATAAAGATCAGAATCGGCGACGGTGAAAACCTGGAGACGAAATTCATGAATCTTGAGAGCATACTTGAGAGCGTGAAGGGTAAAAAGGGAACTCTTGATATGTCGAATTACAGTGAATCGCAGAGGAACGTTATCTTTAAAGAAAATAAATAAAAAATTTCTTGCGTAATGATATAAAAAATCGTATTATATAGGTACTAATGCGATAAAACGGTCAGCTTTTGAGCAGATGACAATGATTGATGGATAAAGAATAAGTATATAAGGAGGATGCAACCGTGCTTGAGATAAAATCAAATGACGAGAGAACACCGGCAAGGATTCTTGTAATTGGTGTCGGCGGTGCAGGTAACAATGCTGTTAACAGAATGATCGATGAGAATGTTGAGGGAGTGGAACTTATCGCTATCAATACAGATAAGCAGGCTCTTTCACTCAGCAGAGCTACAACAAAGATCCAGATAGGTGAGAAACTTACCAAGGGTCTTGGTGCTGGTGCAAAGCCTGAGATCGGTGCCAGCGCTGTAGAGGAGAATAGAGAAGAGATCGTAGACATCATCAAGGACGCCAACATGGTATTCGTAACATGTGGTATGGGTGGTGGAACAGGAACAGGCGCTGCCCCTGTCGTTGCAGAGATGGCACGTAACCTTGGTATCCTCACAGTCGGAGTTGTCACAAAGCCATTTGGTTTTGAGGGTAAGCCTCGTATGAGAAACGCGATCGAAGGTATAGAGAGACTTAAGGAGAATGTGGATACACTTATTGTTATCCCTAACGACAAGCTCCTTCAGATCTGTGATAAGAGAACAAGTATTCCTGATGCGCTGAAGAAGGCAGATCAGGTACTTCAGCAGGGTGTTCAGGGTGTTACAGACCTTATCAATAAGCCGGGTCTTATCAACCTTGACTTTGCAGATATACAGACAGTTATGAGAGATAAGGGTATCGCTCATATCGGTATAGGTTCAGCAAGCGGAGAGAACAAGGCTGTTGACGCCATCAAGGAGGCTATGGATTCACCACTTCTTGAGACAACCGTTTCAGGTGCAACAGATATCATCGTAAACTTCTCAGGTAACATTGGTATCGTTGAGGCTTATGATGCTGTTACATATCTTACAGAGCAGGCTGGAGATGGAGTCAACATCATCTTCGGTACAGTTGACAATGACAACATGGGTGAGGATATAAGCATCACGATCATTGCTACAGGTCTTGAGAGATCAGGCGAGAGCGATGTCACCGCAAGATATGCAGGTACTGCATCTCCTATGGGAACAATGACCACACCTAAGCCAGCAGTTACAACAACACCTGCTGCAGAGCCAAAGACTGCTACATATGCAGGCCAGAGCCTTGGAACACACAGCACTCAGACAAGCACAAGACCCTCGTTCCTCGGCGGTCAGACAACTGAGACTGCTCCGGCAGCAAAGCCAGCATACACAGCACCTGTGACACCAGCACAGCAGACACCTGTAACATCAACACCAGTTGAGCCGGCACATGTGTCAAGACCAAAGACAGAGAGTATCAAGATTCCTGATTTCCTCAAGAAGAGATAAGGAAGAGATCGGAAGATTTTATAGGTAAGTATAAAACGGGTAATTTCGAGAGAAATTATCCGTTTTCTTCAATAAGGAGGCAGAAATATGTTTTATGTTGCAGACCGAACAGAGATGCAGGAGATAGACAGGCTGACCATAGAGGAAAAGGGTGTGCCAGGGATCCTGCTTATGGAGAGAGCTGCGATCTCCGTGCTGGAGGAGATAAATTCCAGACTGAAGTCTATAAACGCGGACAGAAAATTAAAGTGCCTTGTGGTTGTTGAAGGCGGCAATAACGGCGGGGACGGACTGGCTCTTGCGAGACTCCTGTACCAGCAGGGAGATATTGTCCATGTCTGTTATATAAATGGAATATCGAGAGTAAGCGACAGCTTTTCATATCAGCTTGAAATAGCGAAAAAAATCGGCATACAGGTGACGGATCACATCATTGACAGTGATTACGATGTGGTTGTGGACGGAATATTTGGCGTCGGACTCAAGCGTGATGTGGCGGGAATATGGAGAGAGACCATAGAGACGATGAATGGACTTGTCGGCTTTAAGGTTGCCATAGATACCCCGTCAGGTGTGGATGCCAGCACGGGGCAGATCATGGGATGTGCATTCAGGGCAGGCATGACGGTCACATTTGGACTGAATAAAAGAGGGCTGATATTTTATCCCGGCTGCGAGATAAGCGGAGAGGTCGTTGTGAGAGACATAGGATTTGCACAGGCTGAAGTGGACAGAGTACACCCGGTGGCATATTCCTACAACAGAGACGATCTGTGCATGCTTCCGGGACGGAGTGATTCATCAAATAAGGGAACATATGGAAAGCTTGCGGTGATAGCTGGAAGCAGAGACATGTCCGGTGCCATGGCATTTGCGGCGGAGGCTGCATACAGGATGGGAACAGGGCTTGTGAAGATATACACACATATCGACAACAAGGAGATAGCAGGAGTAAGAATTCCTGAGGCAGTGCTTATGTGCTATAGCAACAAAGATGAAGCGGAGCAGTGTGCAAGGGATGCCGTGGAGTGGTCGGATGCCATACTGATCGGTCCTGGTATAGGAAAAGGCGATGCGGCAAGAAGCATGGTGGAATATATTATGTGCGAGGCCGTGCAGACCGTGATAGCGGATGCGGATGCCTTGAACATAATATCCGAAAAGCCCGATATTCTTGGAAGACACAGAGGACCGGTGATCGTAACGCCACATATAGGAGAGATGTCAAGACTTACAGGCGTCGCCATACCGGATATAAAAAAGAATATATTAGAGGTGTGCAAAGACTTTTCGATGGAGTATAATGTTGTAAGTGCGCTGAAAGATGCCAGAACATGCGTAAGTGACGGCAGGGATGTGTACATAAACACATCCGGTAATAACGGTATGTCAACTGCGGGGGCAGGGGATGTGCTTGCCGGGATAATAGCTGGGCTTGTCTGCACCGGACTTGGTGCGTATGAGGCTGCGAAGCTGGGAGTATATATACATGGGTTGGCAGGAGATATGGCGGCAGAGCACAGAGGAAGAAATGCAATGATAGCCAGGGATATAGTGAGCGCTATATCGGAGGTTATAAAAGGAGCAGAACATGATGGACAACAGTAACTTTAACAGAGTGCAGGCTGTGATAAATCTTGACAATATAAGGGATAATATCACGGCTATGAAGAGGCTTATAGACGGTGATAAGAAGATGCTGGCGGTCATAAAGGCAGATGCCTATGGACACGGCGCTGTCGAGGTGGCAGAGGCACTTGATGATCTGGTGGATTTCTTTGCAGTGGCATTCATCGATGAGGCTTTGGAGCTCAGAAGAGCAAATATAGATAAGCCCATATTGATACTGGGCTACACAGATCCCTCGGATTACGAACTGATTCTCAGATATGATGTTAGACCTGCCATGTATGAGGTGGACGATGCACAGAAGCTCTCGGATCTGGCGGTGAGCATGAATACAAAGGCAAAGATCCATATCAAGGTCGATACAGGCATGGGAAGAATCGGATTCACATGTGATGAAGATGGCGTGAAGAACATAGAAAAGATCAGTCAGATGCCGGGCATAGAGATAGAGGGGATATTTACCCATTACGCAAAGGCTGATGAACTCGACAAGACCGCTGCAAATGGTCAGCTTGAGAAGTTCAGGTGGATAAACAGCCAGCTTGAGGCACTTGGAATACACATACCTGTAAGGCATATATCTAACAGTGCGGGTATCATGGAGATGGACAATTCGGATTTTGATATGGTCAGATCGGGAATAGTCACATACGGACTTTATCCATCAGATGAGGTAGATAAGAATATAGCGGCTTTGAAACCTGCTATGAGACTTATGTCCAAGGTTATATTTGTGAAGGACGTAAAAGCCGGAACAGGTATAGGATATGGATGGTCCTATATAGCGGATCATGATATAAAGGTTGCGACGGTGTCGGCAGGATATGCCGATGGATACCCAAGAGCACAGTCCAATATAGGCAGAGTTATCATCCATGGAGAGTATGCTCCGATCATCGGAAGGGTGTGCATGGATCAGTTCATGGTTGACGTGAGCCACATTGATGGTGTAAAAGTAAGAGATGACGTAACTCTCATCGGACAGGATGGAGACAGAGAGGTAACTGTCGAGGAGGTGGCAGCGCCTGCCAACAGCTTTAATTACGAGCTGGTATGTAACATATCAAGACGAGTTCCGAGAACATACATAAGGGACGGCAGAGAGCTTGGACAGGTAAACTATCTTCTGGATTAACGAATAACCGGTACTGTCATGGGCAATACTTTTTTTAGAGTGGAATACATACTATATAAGTATATAGCCACATTCAATGAAAGTATTTGTGGGGTGAACAGAATTGGTGATCAGACGTGGGGATATTTATTACGCGGATCTAAGACCGGTGGTTGGATCGGAGCAGGGAGGCATACGACCTGTTATAGTAGTTCAGAATGAGGCTGGGAACAGACACAGTTCCACGGTCATAATAGCTGCGATAACCAGCAAGATGAAGAGGCCAAAACTTCCAACACATATCATGCTTGATTCTTCAAGCTGTGATATAGCGAAGGATTCCGTCATATTGTTGGAACAGCTCAGGACTATAGACAAACAGCGCCTGAAAGAAAAGGTGTGTCACGTTGACGCTGATGTGCTGAGGCGCGTTGATGAAGCTCTGAAGATAAGTCTTGAACTGGCATAAAATAATATATGAGGTGATACAGACTATTATATGAAGATTTTTAACAAAAAATCAGAAGAGGAAAAGGTAGAAGAAGAGATCATATCCATGGTGAACGAGGGAAATGAGCAGGGACTTATAGAGGACTCTGAGGCCCAGTTTATTACAAACATATTTGAGTTCACTGACAAGGAGAGCAGAGATGTGATGACGGCCAGATTGAACGTCATGGCTATAGACAAGAACTCTGATCTGGACGAAGTCATGGAGATAATGATAGAGAATAACTATTCAAGATATCCGGTGTATGACGGTGATCTTGACAACATAGTTGGAATAATCTATTTCAAGGATTTTGTGAAGGAATATCTGCGCGATAAGACGAAATCACTGGCTGAGATCATGGTTGAGGCTACATTTGTACATCCTACGTACAACATAGCAAAATTGTTCCGCAGGATGCAGACAGCAAAGATACATATGGTCATAGTTGTGGATGAGTATGGTCAGACAGAGGGAATCGTGACCATGGAGGATATTCTGGAAGAGATAGTCGGCAACATACTTGACGAGTACGATGACGCCAGCGAGGATATCAAGAAGCGTGGCGATATGTACATAGTCAGTGGTAAGGCTGAACTGGATGAGCTGAGTGACGTTCTGGGGATAGAATTCCCGGACGAGGACTTCCAGACGCTGAACGGATTTCTGCTGTATGAGCTGGGGAGACTTCCATATGCGGATGAGGAGATAGAGATAGTGTATCAGAACTACAGATTCACTTCCCTGTCGGTAAATAACAACATGATCGATGAGGTAAAGATCACAAAGGTTGAAAAAACACCGCAATAGTGTTAATATACGTAACTAGTAATCAAGAGAAAGAGGAGAATTAACGATGTCAGGACATTCAAAATTTGCGAACATCAAGCACAAGAAGGAAAAGAACGATGCAGCAAAGGGTAAGATCTTCACAATCATTGGTAAGGAGATCGTGGTAGCAGTAAAGGAAGGCGGAGCAAATCCTGAGAACAACAGTAAGCTTCGTGATGTAATCGCCAAGGCAAAGGCAAACAACATGCCTAACGATACTATCAAGCGTGGTATCGAGAGAGCGGCAGGAGATGCAAACTCAGTAAACTATGTAGTGAATACATATGAAGGCTACGGTCCTAACGGTACCGCCATCATAGTAGACACTCTTACGGACAATAAGAACAGAACAGCAGCCAATGTGCGTAACTGCTTCACAAAGGGTGGCGGTAACGTAGGTACAACAGGCTGTGTATCATATATGTTTGATCACAAGGGACAGATCATCATTGCAAAGGAAGACTGTGATATAGATGCAGACGACCTCATGATGATGGCACTGGATGCAGGAGCTGAGGATTTCTCAGACGAGGATGACAGCTACGAGATCATCACAGCACCTGAGGATTTCTCGCAGGTAAGAGAGAGCCTTGAGAAGGAAGGCATAAAGATGGCTGAGGCTGAGCTCACAATGATACCTCAGAACTATGTTGATATAGACGATCCTGAGGTTGTCAAGAAGTTCACAAGGATTATAGATATGCTTGAGGAGGACGATGACGTTCAGGCAGTATATCACAATGCAAATCTTCCGGAAGAGGACGATGAGGACTGATATATAATTGCAGGGGATATGATAACATTGGTAACAGACAATTACTCAGATAATCAGCGCCATTGCAGCATAGCTTGAAATAGAACTTCCGCACCTTATATATGGTGTGGAAGTTCTATTTGAGTAATGACGACATGGATGGTATCTGTGTCTGTTATATACGGAATGAGTATTGTTAGGAGAAGAGATGAAGGGAATACTTAGATATCTTAAGGGCTATAAGAAAGAGTCCATACTTGCCCCGCTTTTTAAGATGTTGGAGGCAACATTTGAATTGCTTATCCCGATCGTCATGGCAAATGTAATCGATGTCGGTATAGCAGGGCGTGACATAAGCTACGTTGTGAAGATGTGTCTCGTCATGATACTTTTGGGAATTATCGGTCTGGTGTGTTCTATCACCGCCCAGTATTTTTCGGCAAAGGCTGCTACAGGATTTGGAACAGCACTTCGAAATGATCTGTTCAGGCATATTACATCACTTTCATACACAGAGATCGACAGCATAGGAACATCCACACTGCTCACGAGAATGACCAGTGACACGAACCAGGTACAGACAGGAGTCAACATGGTGCTCAGACTGTTCCTCCGTTCGCCGTTCATAGTGTTCGGTGCCATGATCATGTCATTCACCATCGACGTGAAGTCGGCCATGACATTTGTGGTGACCATACCGGCACTTTCAATTGTTGTGTTCGGTGTTATGGCACTCAGCATACCTCTGTTCAAGAAGGTGCAGAACAGACTGGACAGAGTCACACTGCTCACCCGTGAGGGACTTGAGGGCGCGAGAGTTATCAGAGCCTTTAACAGACAGGACAAGGAATTTGAGGAGTTTGACAAGTCCACGGATGACCTGATGAAGTTCCAGCTCCTTGCAGGACGTATATCAGCGTTCATGAATCCTGTTACTTATGTGATAATCAATCTCTCAACCGCAGCTATAATCTGGATCGCAGCGGGACAGACAGATGCGGGAATCATAACACAGGGAAAGGTCGTCGCACTTGTCAACTATATGTCACAGATACTCGTCGAGCTCATCAAGCTCGCAAACCTTATCGTGACGATCACCAAGGCTGTTGCCTGCGCAAAGAGAATAAATGCGGTCATGGATCAGCAGCCATCCATAACGGATGGATCAGGCAAGGCAGCAGGATCACCGGCAAATGCTGTAAAGGTAAGCTTCAGGGATGCAAATCTCAGATATGCTGGGGCCGGAGCAGATTCCCTGTCAGATATAACATTTGACGTGGCACCGGGCGAGACTGTGGGAATCATAGGCGGTACGGGTTCAGGAAAGAGTTCTCTTGTAAACATGATCCCAAGATTTTACGATGCCAGCCAGGGAAGCGTGTGCATAGACGGAGTTGACGTAAAGGACTACACCCTGGACGAGCTCAGGCATAAGGTCGGAGTGGTACCGCAGAAGGCTGTATTGTTTGCCGGAACAATAGCAGACAATATCAGGTGGGGCAAGCAGGATGCGACTGAAGCAGAGATAGACGAGGCGCTTGAGATAGCCCAGGCCAAGGAGTTTGTAGACGGCAAGGAGAATGGAATATACTTCAAGATCACCCAGGGGGGCAAGAACCTGTCGGGTGGACAGAAGCAGAGGCTTACCATAGCCAGAGCGGTCGTCAGAAAGCCTGAGATACTGATACTGGATGACAGCGCATCGGCGCTAGATTTTGCAACTGATGCGGCTCTCAGAAAAGCGATCAGGGAGAAGACAAAGGGCATGACTGTATTCCTTGTGTCACAGAGAGCGTCGACCATCATGAATTCGGATAAGATCATCGTCATGGATGATGGTCAGATAGCTGGGATAGGAACCCATCGGCAGCTGCTTTCTAACTGTGAGATATACAGGGAGATATGTCAGTCACAGCTTTCGGAGGAGGAACTGTCTCATGAGTAAAGATAAAGGGAATAAATCAGTAAATAAAAAGACGATACTCAGAATACTGAAGTATATCAAGAGATACAGGTTCCTCGTGGTTCTGTCTCTCATATGTGCAGCCATATCGGTCGTGCTCACACTGTATGCACCTATCATCATGGGACATGCAGTTGACAGGGTCGTTGGACCGGGAAAAGTAGATTTTACAGGACTTAAGGGAATGCTTGCAAAGCTTGTGATTGTGGTCGTTATAACGGCTGTTGCACAGTGGGTCATGAACGTGCTCAACAACATGATCACATACAGGGTGGTTAATGATGTAAGAACAAAGGCATATGAGAAGCTTGGCAGCCTGCCGCTCTCATATGTGGATTCACATACACACGGAGACATAGTCAGCAGGATCATAGCTGACGTAGACCAGTTCTCAGACGGACTTCTGATGGGATTTACACAGCTATTCACAGGAGTTATGACTATAGTAGGAACACTGTGCTTCATGCTGTCGATCAACTGGATCATAGCCATTGTGGTCGTATGTATCACTCCGGTATCACTCTTTGTTGCGTCATTCATAGCAAAGAGAACATACAGTATGTTCAGGAAGCAGGCTGAGATCAAGGGGGAGCTCACATCCCTTGTAAATGAGATGGTTGAGAACCAGAAGGTAGTCACAGCATTCTCCATGGAGGATGAGACCTGCGACAGATTCCAGGAGGTCAATGGAAGACTTAATGTGGCAGGACTTCAGGCTACATTCTTCTCATCGATAACAAATCCTAGTACAAGATTTGTCAACAGCCTCGTGTACACAGGCGTTGGAATCATAGGTGCCATAACAGCTATAAAGGGCTTTATATCAGTTGGACAGCTCACAAGTTTCCTGAGCTATGCAAATCAGTATACAAAGCCGTTCAATGAGATATCAGGCGTTGTCACAGAGCTTCAGAACGCGCTGGCATCCGCTGCCAGAGTGTTTGAGCTTATAGACGAGGACCCAGAGGCTGCAGAGCCTGCTGGCGCACACGAGCTCACAGACGTTCACGGTGAGGTGGACCTTAAGAATGTTGACTTCTCATACAACAAAGATGTGGAGCTCATCAAGAACCTCAATCTGAACGTGAAGAACGGACAGAGAATAGCAATAGTGGGACCTACAGGCTGTGGTAAGAGTACAGTCATCAACCTGCTCATGAGATTCTACGATGTGGATGCCGGAAGCATATCCGTGGATGGATATGACATAAGAGAGGTCACAAGAAAGAGCCTCCGCGGCAATTACGGAATGGTACTTCAGGAGACCTGGCTTAAGAGTGGCACGATAAGGGACAATATAGCATACGGAAGACCGGACGCAACGGATGAGGAGATCGTCGAGGCTGCAAAGCAGTCACATGCACACAGCTTTATCAAGAGACTTCCTGATGGCTATAACACATATATAACAGAGGACGGAGGCAATCTGTCACAGGGACAGAAGCAGCTCCTATGTATCACAAGGGTTATGCTTGATCTTCCACCTATGCTCATACTGGATGAGGCAACATCATCCATAGATACAAGAACTGAGATAAGGATACAGAGGGCATTTGCCAAGATGATGAAGGGCAGAACAAGCTTCGTGGTTGCACACAGACTGTCAACCATCAAGGAGTCAGATGTCATCCTCGTCATGAAGGACGGACACATCATCGAACAGGGAAATCACGAGTCACTGCTTGCAAAGGGCGGCTTCTACACGAATCTGTACAATTCCCAGTTTGCAAGATAATACAGAGAAATGCATAAATATAAAAGGGCTGTGCTTTGAGGTATACCTCACGGTACAGTCCTTTTTAACGGTGGTTAAAGCATTTATCTGTTATATTTCACGAACGCTTGCCAGTGGCGGGCTTTGTGTATATAATGTATGCGGAATGCCTGTTATAATATGGGCGGATATTTGCAGATATACCGGAGAGTATACAAAAGGAGAGAAAGATGAAGGTTAGTGAATCAGGTTATACAAGAGAAGAACTTTTAGAGATAGTAGATAAATATCTGGCAGAGCAGTCCAGAAGATGGGAATTCATAGAGGAGAAGGGCGATGGCATGTATGTGTACGCTGAGAACGGCGACAGATACCTCGACTTCTTCGCAGGAATAGCGGTAAGCAGCGCGGGAAATGCCAACAAGAAGGTTGCAAAGGCCATAGCTGACCAGGCGGCAAATGTAATACATGCATCAAACTATGCATATACACTTCCAATGATCCTCCTTGCAAAGAAGGTGTGCGACACCATAGGCATGGAGAAGATCGTGTTCCAGAACTCAGGAACAGAGGCAAATGAAGCCATGATCAAGATGGCTAGAAAGTACGGCGTGGACAATTACGGACCGGACAGATATAAGATCGTGACAGCGAAGAACAGCTTCCACGGAAGAACATACGGTGCACTGTCGGCAACAGGCCAGCCTGATTCGGCCTGCCACAAGGGATTTGCACCACTCCTTCCGGGATTCACATATGCAGAGTATAACAACCTTGAGGACTTCAAGAGCAAATGCGATGAGAACACCATAGGAATCATGGTAGAGCCTGTACAGGGCGAGGGTGGTGTATACCCTGCAGACCCTGAGTTCCTTAAAGGACTTCGTGAGTTCTGTGATGAGAAGAACATGCTCCTCATGTTCGACGAGGTTCAGACCGGATGGGGAAGAACCGGAGACATCATGGCATATATGACATATGGCGTAAAGCCTGACATGGTATCCATGGCAAAGGCCATCGGGGGCGGTATGCCTATAGGCGCGATGTGTACAAGCACCAAGATAGCAGCAGCATTTACACCTGGTGCCCACGGTTCAACATACGCAGCCAACCCTGTGTGCTGTGCAGCGGCGCTTGCAGAGATAGATGAGATACTGGATAACAAGCTCTACGAGAATGCAAAGGAAGTAGGAGCATACTTCATGGAGGAACTCAAGGCACTTCCTTGTGTCAAGGAGATCAGAGGACGTGGTCTTCTTATAGGCGTTGAGTTCAACAAGCCTATCGCATTTGAAGTAAAGCACAGAGCGTTTGAGAACAAGCTCCTCATAACAGCGGTAAGAGACAGCATCATAAGGATCGCACCTCCACTTATCGTTAAGAAGGAGCACTGTGACGAGGCTGTTAAGCTACTCATCAAGTCTGTGACAGAAGCACTGCAGGAGCAGTAATACAGCGTGATCATATAGCAGAATAAGCATGAATCATAAAAGTAATATAGGAGACCATAATGGGAAGAAGTAAAGAAGAGATGGAGGGTGTGACCCTCCTTGGAAATAAAGACGTAAAGTACAGCATGGACTATGCACCTGAGATGCTCCAGACATTTGACAACAAGCATCCGGACAACGACTACTTTGTAAAGTTCAACTGTCCTGAGTTCACAAGCCTCTGTCCGATCACCGGACAGCCTGACTTCGCAACGGTGTACATATCATATGTGCCGGGCGAGAAGATGGTGGAGAGCAAGTCGCTGAAACTGTATCTGTTCAGCTTCAGAAATCACGGAGATTTCCATGAGGACTGTATGAACATCATCATGAAGGACCTCATAAAACTGATGGATCCAAAGTACATCGAGGTGTGGGGCAAGTTCACACCGAGGGGAGGAATCTCCATAGACCCGTACTGCAACTACGGCAGACCGGGAACAAAGTGGGAGGAGGTTGCCTGGAACCGTCTGGCAAACCACGACCTCTACCCTGAGAAAGTTGACAATAGATAATTGGGTCTGAGCAGCACGCACGGACGGATAGGAGAATCATAATGGCGGATTACAGAGAGACTGTGGATTATATATTGGGTATTCCGCTTTTTGCACAGAAGATTGGCAAGGAGAACCTTTCCAGTCTTTTGTGCCGTTTGGGGAACCCTGAGAAGGCTGTTCCTGCGATACATGTGGCGGGAACCAACGGCAAGGGTAGCACATGCCGCGCTCTGGCGCAGATGCTTGCAGCCCGGGGATACAGAGTGGGATTGTTCATATCACCCCATCTCGTGTCCATAAACGAGAGAATACAGATAAATGGTACAAATATATCCGATGACGATTTTGTGTCGGCATTTGAGACCGTAAAGGGGCAGTTCATGGAGCACCCTTCGTTCTTCGAGGTCATGTTTGCCATGGCGGCGGTGTATTTCAGACAGCAGAAGTGTGACTTTGCCGTATACGAGACAGGAATGGGCGGAAGACTGGATGCGACAAATGTCCTGACGCCGGAGCTTACGATCATCACGTCGGTGGGAATGGATCACATGGAGTATCTTGGCGACACGATAGAGAAGATAGCTTATGAGAAGGCAGGCATCATCAAGCCGGGTGTTCCGGTGATATATTTCAGGCGGGATGAGGCGGCTGCGCGGGTCATAGAAGATACTGCCAAAGAGCGTGGAGCGGACATAATTCCGGTCGAAAAATCAGATTATATAATAAATCATTTGGGGAACAAAACCATTGATTTTTCATTGCATAATCGGTATTATAGTTATTGCAATTTACAGATACAGAAGACATCACTGTACCAGGTGGAGAATGTCAGCCTTGCCGTGACAGCATTCAGGATGCTCATGGAGAGGCGGAATGTACCGGAACAGGATATAGAGAAGACCGTGAGGAATGCACTCCTGCAGTTCTACTGGGAGGGCAGGATGGAGGAGATAGCTCCCCATATATATGTGGATGGTGCCCACAATGTGGAGGCTGTAAATGCATATATAGAGACCATGAACAGGCTTCATGGGGAATATGACAAGATACTGGTATTTGCGGCGGTGAAGGATAAGGAGTATGACTCCATGATACATTTGCTTGCCGGAAATATTACGTTTGGCAGGATAATAGTCACAAGCGTTGACAGCAGCAGAAAGGCGGATTCCGCAAAGCTGGCGGAGATATTCTCGGCGTGTACGGATACTCCGGTCATGGTCAGCGATGAGATTGACGATGCCATGGATATGGCAGTGGAGCTCAGAGGAGACAGAGAGAATACCAACATATACTGCGTTGGTTCCCTGTATCTGGTGGGCGGTGTCAAGAGATGGAGGAACAGACATGATCAATTTTGATGAAGAGATAAAGAGGTTTAAGCCGGCACTTGAACTTGACCAGGCAGAGGATGCAATATACAACAATGATCTCAAGGACATCATGGATGTCATGCAGGAGATGATGAGGGTTGCAAAGGAAGCAGAGAAGTAAAGAACACAGATTGGTCGGGAGATTAAGATATGGCAGATGTACTGAATTGTAAGCACTGCGGTGGAGCGATAGCCGTCACAGGCTACTGTACCAGGTGCGGACTGAAGATAGATTACGTGAACAAGGCTCTCAACTCGTCAAAGTACTATTACAACATAGGGCTTGATAAGGCGAGGGTCAGGGATATGTCAGGTGCGGAGGAGGCGCTCAAGCTGTCTCTGAAGTATGACAAGATGAATATAGATGCCCGGAACCTTCTTGGACTGGTGTACTATGAGACCGGAGAGATAGTTCAGGCGCTCAGCCACTGGGTAGTGAGCGTGAATTATTTTGACGGCAAGAATGTCGCCAAGAGATACATCAAGGAGATAAAATCCAACCCACACAGGCTGGAGGCGGTGAACAATGTAACCAGAAAGTATAATCAGGCGCTGGTATATGCGAAGCAGGGCAGCAAGGATCTTGCCTTTATACAGCTCAGAAAGGTACTTTCCGACAACAGCAGATTTATACAGGGGTACCTGCTCCTTGCACTTCTGTTCATCGACGAGGGAAGATATGACAAGGCTCGCAAGGCACTCAAGCGTGTCATCAAGATAGACAGGACAAATCCAGTGGCGGTCAGATATTTCAATGAGATGGGCCACACTGATGAGGAGATCATGAACTTCAGGGATTATCCGCAGGAGGACTACGATGTGGATTCTCTGTTCGTGGATGACCAGAAGAAGCTCATAGCTGGCAACAGCGAGGTGGATTTTGATGGGGATCCGATTCCGGTTGGAAGATACAAGGACATCAATTTCTACAAATATTCCATCGCTTATATCATAGCGGGAGTTGTTCTGGGACTTGCGGCCATGTGGACGCTCATCATCCCGCACAGGGATAAGGCAGCTGACAATTCAGAGAGAGACCTGAAGGTTACATTCAGTCAGGAGATAGCGGATAAGAACGTGGCCATATCGGAGCTCCAGTCACAGGTGGACAGCATGACCACCAAGCTCACAAATGCTGAGACTGAGGCGAAAAACCTTCAGACACAGATAGATAAGTATGGCGATTACGCTTCACAGGTTCTGTCGGATGACAATAAGGCAAGGGTACAGTCAGCGATCTATAAGTACGAGACCATGACATATGAGGCTGCCATAGATGATCTGAACAGAGTCCTTCAGGATACACCTAACAGCGATGTGGCACTGTTCTACAAGGCGATGTGTTATCTGAAGCTTTCTGATGATAACAATGCCACACTGGTATTTAACCAGCTTGTTGAGAACTGTCCGAACTCCGTATACTACACGGTTGCGTGTGATTATGCGGATGAAGATGCCATACAGGCGGGACTTGAAAAGAAGAATTCTGCAAGTACAGCCAGCACGAACACGGGCGACGGAACAGATACAACCGACAGATCAAGCACAGGTGACGAAACAGGTACGACCGACAGCACGGACACAGGTGACGGAACAGATACAACCGACAGCTCGTATACAGGTGATGGAACGGATACGACCGACAACACGTATACGGATGATGGAACAGGCACCATCGACAATACGTATACAGGTGACGGAACAGACACGACCGACAGTTCGTATACAGGCGATGGAACAGATACAACTGACGGACAGTAACGAAAGACAGAAAGACATATAAAAAGATTATAATTTATAGAAGGCACAAAAGAGACGGATAAGGATTAACCGTTTCTTTTGTGCCTTTTATTTTGTGACAGGGGGATTGAAGATGAATATCTACGAGAAAATGGGGGATACTATAATCGTATATATGCCCAGAGAGGTGGATGATTATGCGGCGGTGAAGATGACCGCAGGGATAGACGGAGTATTTGCCGAGGAGGTGGTGAGACATGCCATATTTGATTTTGGCAGGACAACGTTCATGGACAGCTCGGGGATAGGACTTATAACGAGAAGGTACAGACAGCTCCACGACAGAGGGGGAAGCGTTGGGGTGATAAATGTAAATGCGAGAATGGACAGGATACTGCTCATGTCCGGTATATACAGGATCGCGACAAGGCTGGACAGCGGTGTCCGGGATGAGGCTGAGGATTGGACAGATAAAATATAGATAACGAGGAGAATGGTATGGATAAGAACAGATTGATCATGGAATTTGGCTGTGATGCCCGGAATGAGGCTGTGGCGAGAGTCGTGGTGGCGGCTATGCTGACGAGGACAAATCCGACACTCAGTGAGGTGGAGGATGTCAAGACGGCGGTGTCGGAGGCTGTCACGAATTCGATAATACACGGATATGGATCCGGGGAGGGAAGCATAATCCTGGAGGCATACATAGAGGAGCGCACCCTGTACATAACGATCACAGATCACGGCTGCGGCATAGAGAATGTCGACAGGGCAATGGAGCCGCTTTACACCACTGTCACGGACGGAAGCAGATCGGGCATGGGATTTTCATTTATGGAGGCTTTCATGGATGAGCTAAAGGTAGAATCCCGCGTGGGTGAGGGAACCGTGGTAAATATGAAGAAGATAATAGGAAAAAGTCAGGAGATATATTGATGGCGGATAATCATCGTTTGCTTGAACTTGCAAAAGATGGAGACAGAGATGCCAGAGATAAACTTGTGACGGACAATATGGGACTGGTGGTCAGCGTTGCCAGAAGATATGTGGGGAGAGGACAGGAACTTGAGGATCTTATACAGATAGGGCTTATAGGCCTTGTAAAGGCCATAGACAGGTTTGATATGGACTATGAGGTAAAACTATCAACGTATGCGGTTCCACTCATTCAAGGGGAGATTAGACGCTTTCTCAGGGATGACGGAATGGTGAAGGTCAGCAGAAATCTTAAAACGATATACTACAGGGCAGACAGATACAGACATGAGGTCGAAAAAAACAGAGGGACTGAGCCGGGAATGGAGGAGATATGTGAGGCTATAGGAGCGACACCTGAAGAGCTTGTGATGGCGATGGACGCGGCATCGGATGTGACATGCATAGATGATCTTCACGCAGAGATGTGCGGCACGGAAGATGGAGACCGCATCGTGGACAGGCTGTGTGTATCGCAGCTCCTGGACACGCTCACGCCGGACGAGAGAAAACTTGTGGTGCTGAGGTATTTTCAGGACAAGACGCAGGGACAGACAGGGCAGATCCTTGGCATGAGCCAGGTGCAGGTGAGCCGGCTTGAGAAAAAGATACTCGGAAGACTCAGATGGAAAATATTGGAGTAATATCAGCCATATACATGGACAGACTATTCTTAGAATATAAGAACAGGGGACATGTATATGGCTGAACTTTTGTATTTGAAACTGTCGGAGAGCTGTCTGGCGGAGAAGCGAAAAGTCAAAATAAAAGATGTGGCGACGGTGCTGAGCCCGAATCCCGATATAAAATACGGCGTGGAGAAGCTGGAGCTCATGAGCTTTTCCGGAAGCAAGGAGCAGCAGGTCATATCGGTGATGTACATTCTGCAGGTGATACAGGAGCACTACCCGGACTGCCAGACACAGACCATAGGGGCAACGGACGTGGTTGTGTATTACAGGACATATGACACCAGCGACAAAGTAAAGCAGTTCTTCAAATTCCTGATGATATGCTTCATCGCATTTTTCGGAGCAGGCTTTTCCATCATGTCGTACAACTCGGATGTCAATATGGTTGGACAGCTTGACGTCATGCACAACATATTTGTGGGGCAGGGCAGGGATGCCTATCCTGTGGCGGGAATAGCATATTCCCTGGGGCTCTTCATCGGTATAATCGTATTTTTCAATCACGGTGCAAAGAAAAAATTCTCTGATGATCCTACACCGCTTCAGGTTCAGATGAGACAGTATGAACAGGAGGTCAACCAGACAGTCATAACGGATGCCTCCAGAAAGAAGGCGGAGAGAGATGCTGATTAGATACGCTATGCTTGCCATAGCCTGCTTTGCCAGCGGTGTGGCCATATCGGGCGGGTATTTTGCATTTATATCCATGATAGGAATATTCCCCAAGCTCCTTGAGAAGGTAAAGGGGGCAAGGTATTATCTGCTCATAGAGTGTCTGCTGGCATATGGTGCGGCGCTGGCAAATCTGATATATGTATTCAAAATATCGGTTCCGGTGACATGGGTGGGATATACCATCATATGTCTGTTCGGAGGGATATTTGTGGGATGCCTGGCGGGGGCGCTTACGGAGGTGTTGAATGTCATACCGATCGCGGCCAGAAGATTCAGTGTGAGAAGAAATCTCCCTTATGTCATATACGGCCTTGCCGCGGGAAAACTGGTGGGCTCGGTGCTGAGTGTCGTTCTGGGCATGTGATAAAGTCAAAATTATTTTGTGTGAAATGGAGGTATTTGTTATGAAGTTTGAACCTACAGAGAGTGATTACAATGAATATGTGGAGCTTGTGACACCAACATCAAGTGTGCCAAGAAACTGCCTGTGGGCGTTTCTTGTGGGCGGTGTGATCTGCACGATAGGGCAGGGGATATTTGACCTGCTGGTACACTTCGATGTGAAGGAAGATGAGGCGTATGCGTATGTATCGCTGATACTCGTTCTCGTAAGTGTCATCCTCACAAGTCTGAATCTCTACAAGAAGATAGCAAAGTACGGCGGTGCCGGAGCACTTGTGCCGATCACAGGATTTGCAAATGGTGTGTGTGCGCCCATAGTGGAATTCCAGACTGAGGGTGAAGTGTTCGGAAAGGGCGTGAAGGCGTTCACCATAGCGGGGCCTGTTATACTGTACGGTATATTTACAAGCTGGCTGCTCGGTGTTATATATTGGATAGTCTCAATATGGTGAAATGGGGTTTATTAAATTAAAAATCAACATATTTTCCCCACATCGGTTGACAATATTTGAAAAAATAACATAATGGGTATAGATTTGGACAAAAGAAGAAAGACAGGAGAAATGCTGACATGAAGAGGCTAATGACAGTCAATCTGGCACCTGAGCAGAAGAGTGCAGTACAGGATATATGCAGTGACATAGGTGCGGAGTGCGTTGACATTCAGAGAAAGCATTATGGTATGAAGGTCGGAAGTCTGTGCGACACGGCTGACATATCTGGCTGTGGAGATGAGACCGGACAGACGGAAGATCTCAGTATGGATATGCTCATATTTGACGGAGTGAGCAGCAAAGAACTTGATATATTTCTTGAAAGGTATAAGAAGACCGGGCTTCCGGCAGTAAGGCTGAAGTCGGTAGTGACACGGAGCAACAGGGAGTGGACTGTACAGCAGCTCTACTCGGAGCTTGCAAAGGAATACCTATTCTACAGGATGAGGGGAATGTAGATGGCAGACGAAAGAAGAAACGGACATACAACTGAAAATAGACTTGCGCAGAACAGGCAGAGAGCTTCAGGACGTTCAGGACGGCGTGCATCTGAGCAGTGGAGGAAGAGACAGCAGCGATACAGAGTGATAAGCTGGATACTCACGGCGGTGTTCATGGTGATATTTTATGCGCTAATATGTGCGTGTGTGGGCAACAGAAAGCTGTACAAAAAGACCACCATAAACGGATTAGACGTTGGCGGAATGAAATCTGCGGAGGCGGCAAAGAGCATAAATGACCAGTTCAGACGCGATTACAGCAGTGTGGGCATACAGGTGAAGCTGGATGACAAGACTTACACCCTGGATGTGTCGGCAGCGCTGGATATGGATTCTGAGAAGTCTGTGCAGAAGATACAGGATGACTCACACAGCTTCTGGAGAAGAGGCTATGGGCTTCTGGAATCATGGACACTTGGAAGCAGCTATGATATTTATCCATATATAGGCGACAGCGGCATCATAACGACCGCCATCGAGAGCAGTGATATGATGAAGGTCGATCTGGATATAGAGGATGGATACAGGATAGAGGACAAGAACCTCATTGTGACAAAGGGAAAGGGCAGCTACAGGATAGACACAGACAAGCTGGTAACCCGCATAAAGAAGCAGATAGCAAAAGGAGACTATGGCACTGTGGTGGAATGTCCTGTCGTGTCTGCTGACGTGGATCTGGACGAGGTATACAAAAAGGTACATTGTGAGCCGCAGAATCCAACGCTTGACCCGGACAAGAACTACGAGGTAGTTGAGGCCAAGGACGGTGTGGACTTTGATCTGGAGGCGGCAAAGAAGAGCCTTGAATCTGCCAAGAAGGGAACGGATGTGAGCATCCCGCTCACATACACCCCGGCGGATATGAGTACGGAAGAATACAGGAAGATGCTGTTCAGAGACGAGATGAGTTCATACAGCACAGAGGTTGAGGGTTCAGAGAACAGAAAGACAAATGTCAAGCTGGCGGCGCAGTATTGCGATGGAACCATACTCATGCCGGGAGAGTCATTTTCATATAACCTCGGAGTCGGAGAGCTCACCGAGGAGAGAGGCTTCCTTCCGGGCCCATCATATGCTGACGGACAGTCAGTCATGGACATGGGCGGTGGAATATGTCAGGTGTCATCCACCATGTACATGGCGTGCCTGTATGCGAATCTCGAGATAGATGAGAGACATTGTCATCCATACCCTTCATCGTATGTTCCTGCGGGACTTGACGCCACTGTGGCGTGGGGCGGATGTGACTTTGTATTTACAAATGACACGGATTACCCGATAAAGATAAGCACAAGCTACGATGGATATTCCACATCATGTACGATATGGGGCACCATCACGGAGCCGTTCAGCGTGGAGCTCTACACGGAGACCGTTGAGACAGAGCCATATGAGACCAAGTATGAGCTGGACAAGAGTCTTGGCAAGGATGAGCAGGTGCTTGACACAGTGGGAATAGAGGGCCTTACAGTGCAGTCCTACAGAAGAGTGTATGACGGCGATGGAAATGTCATATCGGACAATCCTGAGGCGACAAGCGTGTACTCTAAGCGTGACGAAGTGTACAAGGTAGGAAAGCTTCCAAAGGACAAGGATAAAGACAAAGATAAGGATCAGAACAAAGATAAGAGTGACAGCTCAGACACAGATAAGAAGACGACTGAGTCTGAGTCAGATACTCAGGAAGAGTAGCTGCCGGCTACTCCTCAATGTCGTCTGAGTCGTCCTCCCTGATCCTTATAAGGCCTTCCAGGAATCCCGGTTCCTTGGTCTTTATCTCCTGGTTGGTGTAGAGATTGACATAGTGAGGGCGGAGCTTTGAGTAGATGATCTTCTGCTCGTTGTACAGGCTGTAATAGCCGGACAGCATGTAGCTGACGGCACATCCTATGGTGAACAGAAGTATTCCGTGCGCTCCGAACAACTCTATGCTCAGGAACAGAGATGTAAGAGGACAGTTTACCACGCCACAGAAGAAGCACACCATTCCTAGGGCAGCGGCAAAGCCCGGGTCGAGTCCCATGAGTCCACCCATGACGCATCCAAATGTGGCACCGACGAAGAACGATGGAACGATCTCACCGCCTCGGAATCCACAGCCTATTGTTATGGCGGTGAACAGCGCCTTGAGAAGGAAAGCCGTTGGTTTTGCCTCTCCGTTGAGCGCCTGGGCGATGATGTTCATACCGGTTCCGTTGTAGTCGGTGGTGTTGAGTATTATGTTGAGCAGGACGAGCATCACGCCTCCTGCGAATACGCGCACATACTGGTTCTTGAAATATTTGCGGAAAAGCTTGTGCACAACGTTCATGAATATACAGAACAGACTGCTGAGCACTGCGCACAGGATAGCCAGACCGATGACCTTGATCACCAAAGGCACATCCATGGATGTCGGCATGCCGGCTATATTGTAGTGGTCGTGTACAACGTGAAGCTTTTTCGTTATTGCGTATGCGATGACTGACGAGAACAGACAAGGCACAAATGCGCAGTAGTAGAGGATGCCGATACTTATGACCTCCATACTGAAAAGTGCAGCCGTTATTGGCGTTCCAAACAGTGCCGAAAAGACAGCGCTCATACCGCACAGTGTGAGTATGTGCTTGTCGCTGTCATCCAGCTTGAACAGCTTGCCTATAGAGACACCGATGCTTCCACCTATCTGAAGGGCGGCACCCTCCCGGCCGGATGAACCTCCAAAGAGGTGTGTAATGACCGTCGATATGAAGATCAGCGGAGCCATACGGGAAGGAATCTCGTCCTCCACACTTCTTATGGAACCGATGACAAGATTGGTTCCCTTGGAATGTCTTATTCCACAGATCCTGTATATAAATACGATCACGATTCCCGCAAGCGGCAGAAAATATATTATCATATGATTGTTCTCACGGAAGCCGGTGGCGTACTCTACGCATATATGAAAAGCTGTTCCGACAAGCCCGCATATCGTTCCCATTATCAGTGAAAAAACTATCCATTTGAAAAAAGTCGTAGCATATCTGACACATCTGCTAAAACAGTTTACCCAGTATTCCTTTGTAAATTCCACGGCGATTCTCCATTCCTTTTTCTTTGTAAAGCAACTTTAGTAATGTTAAAGCAAATAAATGAATTTGTCCAGTGCTGAGATTAACAAAAACTACCATTATAATCTGCAGTGCATAAGGGAATTATAGTAACAGTTACATTTATCCATATAAGGGAGTTGCATGATATGAATGAGAAAAAAGGAAAACAGAGCATAAAATTTGGCAATCCCCCATATATACTGGGGGCAGCAGCGGTGGCGGGGCCGAAGGAGATAGATGGCCCCATGGCGAGATATTTTGACAGAGTGAGCGAGGATGCAACATTTGGCAAAGATTCCTGGGAGGAAGGCGAGAGCGAGATGGTGCGTCAGGCGGTGACCCTTGCCATACAGAAGGCGGGAATAGTCAAGCAGGATATAAGGTATATATTTGCCGGGGATCTGCTGGGACAGCTCATAGCGTCGACATTTGGAATCAAGGATATGGAGATACCGGTGTTCGGTCTGTATGGTGCGTGCTCGACGTGCGGGGAGGCACTGTCGCTTGCGTCCATGACTGTGGCGGCGGGGTATGCGGACAACGTCATTGCGGAGGCGTCAAGCCACTATGGAAGTGCGGAGAAGCAGTTCCGTTTTCCCTTGGAATATGGAAATCAGCGTCCCCTGTCAGCTACCTGGACGGTCACGGGAAGTGGTGCCTTTGTGGTGTCAGACAGAGAGTCAGATGTGTGTATCCAGGGCGTAACCACAGGGCAGATAGTGGACTATGGTGTGAAGGATTCCCTCAACATGGGAGCGTGCATGGCACCAGCGGCGGCTGCCGTTATATATCAGAATCTTCAGGACTTTGGAATAAAGCCCACATACTACGACAGGATAATAACCGGTGATCTCGGCAAGGTCGGCAAGACGATACTTGAGGATCTTCTGAGCATGAACAATGTGGATATATCGGCAAATCATATGGACTGCGGTATAGAGATATTTGAAAACGAGGAACAGGATACCCACTCTGGCGGATCGGGCTGTGGCTGCTCGGCGACCGTCCTCGCCGGATATATATTGAAGAAGTTGAGCTCCGGGGAGTGGAAGAGAGTGTTGTTTGTTCCGACTGGAGCACTGCTTTCCACCGTGAGCTATAACGAGGGGCAGAACATACCGGGGATAGCCCATGCGGTCATGATAGAGCATCACGAAAAGAAAGGAGAGTAGATGTAAATGGATTATGTAAAAGCGTTTGTGGTTGGCGGAATAATATGTGTCCTTGCCCAGATATTGATGGATAAGACCAAGCTCCTTCCGGGAAGGATAATGGTCATACTCGTCTGTACGGGAGTTGTGCTTGGAGCTCTTGGAATATACAAGCCGCTTCTGGAATTTGCACAGTGCGGAGCGTCGGTGCCGCTCACAGGATTTGGATATAATCTGTGGAAGGGTATAACCGAGGCGGTTGATAAGGATGGATTTATCGGACTGTTCCGCGGAGGTTTCCAGATGGCTGCGGTTGGAAGTTCGGCTGCACTGATATTTGGATATATTGCATCGCTGATATTCAAGCCGAAGATGACAAAATAGAAATAGAAGACAGGCAGATATAAAAAGCCCCACCATACATTGAATTGTATGATGGGGCTTTCCGTCATTGAGTTGTATCGGTTGAATCATCCGAGCTTGGTTCCTCGGTTGTGGTTATCTCTGTTGAAGAGGTAGGTTCCTCTGACGTAGGTTCCTCGGTTGTAGGTTCCTCAGTCGTTGTAGGCTCCTCCGTTGTTGTATCATCCGTTGTATCCTCCGATGTATCCTCGGTTGTCGTTGTTGCCTTGGTAGTTTTCTTTGTATCCTTCTTCTTGCCGTGGATGTTACAGTGCTCCTTGAGGAGTGATTCATCCCATGTGTAACCCTCAAGAACATATTCACCATCATCATTCAGCTTGTAGATGAAGGTTGTAGTCTCAGGACATTCCTTGTTGGCAAGCATGTGTGATTCGTTACATACGACAACCTTCTTGACACCTGGACAGTACTTTGTAGGAATCTTGGATGCGTCAAAGTAATCTGTTACGGTAGGACATCCATTCGATGGAAGAAGTCCTGTATCCGAACATACAGTGGCCTGTACGATTCCGTCCGGCATCTCAAATGTAGCCGATGTATCAAGTCCCTTCTTCTCAATGACCTGATCCATGATATCTCTCCACATATAGCACTTGATAGAACCAGGGCTGTATGTGATGTTCTCATCATTTCCAAGCCATATAGAAGCTGTGTAGTATGGGTTATAACCACAGAACCAGTTATCAAAGTCTCCTGATGTGGTACCTGTCTTACCTGCTGTATACATACCTGTGTAAGAGTTGGCACCTGAACCGGTACCTCCTGTTACAACGTCGTGCATGGCACTTGTGAGAAGCCATGCTGTCTGCTCTGATATGACACGTGTCTTCTCAGGCTCCCTGTTGTCTATCAGAAGATTGCCTTCATGGTCGTAAACCTCTGAGTAGAACACAGGCTTTATATAATTACCACCGTTGGCGATGGTTGCATATGCAGCTGTGATCTCCAGGTTGGTAATACCATTTGTCAGACCACCAAGTGCAAGTGACTGGTTGATATCTGACAGGATGAGACCATCGCTGTCAGTCTTTCTCTCAACAAGAGTTGTAAATCCAAGCTTCAGCAGATAGTCATATGCGAGCTGTGGAGTTACGTCTGTGATACACTTTACAGCTATGATATTCATAGACTCCATGATAGCATATCTTATAGTTTTAGGTCCCCAGTATCCGCCGTACCAGTTAAATACCTGATTACCATTCTCATAGTAGTAAGGTGCATCATCGTATACGGTGGCAAGAGACATGTTGCACGCGTCCAGTGCAGGAAGGTATGTGGCAACTATCTTGAAGCAAGAACCAGGCTGTCTGGTCGCCTCAGTTGCACGGTTGAATGATCTGTTCTCAGTTTTCTCTCCACGGCCTCCGACAAGTGCCTTGACCTGACCGGTGTTCTGGTCCATGAGAGTGAATGATACCTGTGGCTGTATGACAAGCTTGAATGTCTCCATGAAGACTTCGTCGCCGGTCTCGGCAACCATCGCATCCTTGAACTCGTCAGCCGCTGCACGGGCTTCATCCTCACTGTAATATCTTGCACTATAATCGTAGCCCTGCTGTTCAGCAAACCAGCTCTCGAGATTCTCTACACTGTAGTTTGTCTGGACCTTTGTCTCCTTGTCAGCAAGAGTGAGAGCGTAGTTGAGCTGATATACAGGCTCAGGCCAGTAGGATGTATCATTTACAACTGAGTCAGCGATCTCCTGGATCTCAGGATCCTGACAAACGATGACCTTGAGTCCGCCTGACCAGATCAGTGACTCTGCCTCGTCCTCTGAGTAGCCCTTGGCAACCAGATCATTCTGAAGCTGCTTGATGACCTCGTCAGTGTAGTAGGAGTTGACCTCTGTCTTCTGCTGCTTTTCTTCCTTCTTAGATACGGAAGCGATACGCTTGTAAACGTTATCGTTTATAGCCTCGTCATACTGCGCCTGTGTTATATACTCAAGATCCAGCATGTATTTAAGAACCTGGGTCCTTCTGGTCTTGTTGTCGTCAGGCGACAGGAGAGGATCGTATTTGGTAGGGTTCTGCGGAATTGCTGCGAGCACGGCACACTCAGATACCGATAACTGGCTGAGCCCCTTGCCGAAGTAAGTCTTGGCAGCGGTCTCAACACCGTAGCAGCCTTCTCCGAGATATATGGTGTTCAGATAATACTCGACTATCGACTTCTTGTCGATCTTCTTCTCCATATCCACAGCCAGGTACTGCTCCTGAACCTTACGCTCAAGCTTATCCAGGAAAGTTGACTCATTCAGTCCGACGTTGAACACGTTGTTCTTGATGAGCTGCTGTGTAAGAGTGGAAGCACCCTCATCGAAGTCTCCGCTTTTGAGACCCTTTATAAATGCTCTGGCGATACCCTGTACATCGATTCCGTTGTGCTCCCAGAAACGTCTGTCCTCTATAGCGACAAATGCATTCACAAGATCCTCAGGAATAGAGTCGTAATACACATACTCTCGGTTGGAGTTGGAATTGGCAAGTGTCGTGATCTCCTTTCCATTCTGGTATACAAGAGTTGTCTTGTATCCCTTAGGTATGAGAGCGTCAGCGTTGATGTTCGGCGTATCATCCAGAATACCCTTGAGGGCACCAAATCCGGCTCCGACACCGACTATCACAATGGCGAGCACCAGCACCAGTATAATCTTAAACACAGAAATGTTAAGCTTACGCCGGTTTCTTGGAAGCTTGGATACCAGCTCCTTCTGAGCCTTCACCGCTCCCTTCTTAGTAAAATCCATAAAAAGACCTCCTTAAAACCTGGGGGATAGATCCCCGCTATTTAATTGTAAAAGTAAATTCTAAATAAGGGCAGACTACTGCCGTTAATATACACTTCAAATTAGTATATCAAATAACAGTATAATAATAAAGAAAAAAATATTGCAACAAAACAAAAATTAATAAACGTGAACGAAAAAATCAGAAAGAGTAAATTGACAACGGTATGATTCAAAAGCATAATAAATATAAAAAAGTGCAGAATAAACAGGAGAAGATATATGTTTGCATCAATAGACGAAGCGGTTGAATACTGGAAGGACGAGCTGTCATATGTGGACGACGCAAAGGTGACAGGATATGTGGGAGGCTACCCGGTGGTGGAATTTACCATCAACAAAGCCGCCTGGGGACTTGTTAAGGACAAGAAGAAATTTGGAAGGATCGTAAGATCATCGGAGATGGAGGGCGGAATAGAAGTCGGTGTGTCGACATGCTTTTATCAGACGGCATCCCTGGAGTGGGAGCCACCTGTCCTCAGGGTGTGCGGATATCCTGAAGTGATCAACAGAATACTTGGCAAGGTAATGTAAGATTTACCGTGGAATGCCCCGGCGGATACATAAAAATGCATCCGCCGGGGTATTTTATTATACATGTAATGGGTTATGTAAGGAGGACGCATATGAACAGGGAGATACGTACGGATCTTGCGATAGAGCTCAGAGAAAATGTAGCCGACAGGAGAAATATGCCTGGGGTCAAGGTGAAGACGGTGGTGAATGAGGACAGGAGCATCAAGACCACCACCATAACGGTGCTGGATGAGATAGGGGAGAAAAATCTGGGAAAGGCAAAGGGACAATATATAACGATAGAGTGTTCCAAGCTTAAGGAATATGAGGAGTCCATACATGAACCTCTGAGGGCGGAGCTTGAGGGCAGACTCAGGGAGCTCATGGGGCATGCGGGAAATATACTGGTGGTCGGACTTGGCAACAGGCAGGTCACCCCGGATTCCATAGGCCCGCTGGTCATAGACAATCTGTATGTGACAAGGCACCTGGACACTCCGGGAAAGCCAGATCTGGTCATGAGTGCCATATGTCCGGGAGTCATGGCACAGACCGGAATAGAGACTGTGGATATAGTCAGGGGAATATGCGATGAGATAGACGTGGAGATCGTGGTTGCAATAGACGCCCTGGCGGCCAGAAGCAGCAAGAGACTCGGATGCACCATCCAGCTCACGGATACAGGTATAAGCCCCGGCTCCGGTGTCGGCAACAACAGAAAGACACTGAGCTCAGACAACCTTGGCAGACGCGTGATCGCAGTCGGTGTTCCGACAGTCATCTCCGTTCCATCCATCATAGACGATTCGCTGGATGAGGTGGCTGATGCATTTAACGAGACCTACGGGCGCAGGATCATGAGGGAGTTCACGGAGAAGCAGAGATACCAGATAGCGTGCAATCTTCTGGACGAGGATATGGCGGATATGTTCGTGACCCCGAAAAATATAGACGAGCTAGTGCGCCGCATCAGCTTTACGATATCTGAGGCGATAAATGCCATAGCGATGTAGAGAAAAATACAGGGAATCATTTGGCACGTACACTCATATATTTGAATAATGGATAACAGAGGCCATAGCATATTCAAAAGGGGTGGAAATGTATGTCGGACAGAAAGCTTCATACGAAGACTGTGTATATACTTGCGTGGGTGATTCTGGTGTGCGCGGGGATATTGATAAAGACCGGGATAACTGATGATGTGTGGAAGCTGGTGTATAGCGGGATATATGGCAGTTCTTCGGGTGAAACAGGCGAGAGTATATACAGCCCCGGTGCGGCTGAGCCGGATGTGTACTGTTACATGGATTACTGGGAATCCCAGGTCAGGGAGGTGTGCGAGGAGGGCAGGACATACCAGACGGAGGATGCGGATTCCGAAGGTGAGGCATCATCGCAGGCGGAGACTTCAGAGACTTCTGCGCCTGCCAGCACTGAGACCACAGAAGCTGCGCAGAGATCCGCTGATGCCAGGACTGTGTCGGCCATGGCGGATATAACGAGCTCTTATATAGGTATGGACGCAGATACACTCCTTTCATATTGTTATAACGCCACATACCCTAAGTGCGTCAAAAAAGACGAGCTGGATGCGGAAAATCTGCTCGGCAAAGATCTGTCGCTGGATATGGACACGGGCGGATACAAGGTTCTGATATATCACACCCACGGCTCTGAGGCATTTGCGGACTCAAGACCGGGCGAGGTTGACGACACGGTGATAGGACTTGGCAACCGCCTGGCGGAGATACTCACGGATACATATGGCATACCGGTGTACCACGACACCATGGCATATGACATGATGACAGGGGTTCTTGACAGGAACGCTTCCTATGATTATTCGAGGGAAGGTGTGTCACAGATACTTAAGGACAATCCTGAGATAGAGGTCATCATAGATCTCCACAGGGATGGTGTGCCGGATGACACACATCTGGTTACAGATGTGGATGGAAAGCCCACAGCACAGATCATGCTGTTAAATGGTATGTGCCGTGACGAGGATGGCAACGATGTGGACTATTGGAGCAATGACAACAAGGTCGACAACATGGCATTTGCACTTCAGACCTATCTGGCGGGCAGGGCAAATTACGGCGACATGATGCGCAAGATATACATAAGTACGAGCCGGTACAACATGGATCTCATGCCGCACGCCATGCTGGCTGAGATAGGCGCACAGACTAACACGGTGGAGGAGGAATACAACGCCATCGAACCATTTGCCGCAATGCTTGCAAAGGTGCTTCTGAAGTGAGGATTAAGTGGCATATTGGCACTTGCAGTTATATGCTCATACATGTTATATTAACGTCAAATGCGAGTAAGACAAGTATAAGAATAAAAGAGCCTGCACATACAAGGCGCGGGACATAGATAAGGATGTGAAAACATGGAGCATTTAGACCAGTCAAAGATAAGAAATTTCTGTATAATAGCGCATATAGATCACGGTAAATCAACACTTGCCGACAGGATCATAGAGAAGACCGGAACTCTGACCAGCAGGGAGATGCAGAATCAGGTTCTTGACAATATGGATCTTGAGAGGGAGCGTGGAATCACCATCAAGGCACAGTGTGTCAGGATCGTGTACAATGCCAATGATGGACAGGAGTACATATTCAATCTCATAGACACTCCGGGACATGTGGATTTCAATTATGAGGTATCTCGAAGTCTGGCAGCCTGTGAGGGAGCCATACTTGTGGTTGATGCCGCACAGGGCATAGAGGCGCAGACCCTGGCGAATGTATACCTGGCGCTGGATCATGACCTTGATGTCATGCCAGTCATCAACAAGATAGACCTCCCGTCAGCAGATCCGGAGAGGGTCGTGAACGAGATCGAGGATGTAATTGGAATAGAGGCACAGGATGCCCCAAGGATATCGGCAAAGAATGGGATTAATATAGAAGAAGTGCTTGAACAGATCGTGAAGAAGGTGCCGGCACCGCATGGTGACCCTGAGGCTCCACTCAAGGCACTTATATTCGACAGTCTGTATGACTCCTACAAGGGAGTTATCATATTCTGCCGATTATTTGACGGCTGCGTGAAGAAGGGAACCACCATAAGGATGATGGCCACCGGAGCTGAGGCTGAGGTGGTTGAGGTCGGAATATTCGGAGCGGGAAGATTTGTACCATGTGATGAGCTGTCAGCCGGTATGGTTGGTTACATAACAGCCAGCCTTAAGAATGTACAGGATACCACAGTTGGAGATACAGTCACACAGGCGGACAGGCCATGTGACGAGGCACTTCCTGGATACAAGAAGGCACAGCCTATGGTATACTGCGGACTCTATCCTGCGGATGGAGCAAAGTATCCGGATCTCAGGGATGCCCTTGAGAAACTTCAGTTAAATGATGCGGCGCTCAGCTTTGAGCCGGAGACATCCATAGCACTGGGCTTTGGTTTCCGATGTGGTTTCCTTGGACTGCTTCACCTTGAGATAGTTCAGGAGCGACTGGAGAGGGAGTTCAATCTTGATCTGGTAACCACAGCGCCAGGCGTTGTATATAAGGTACATACCACAGATGGAAATGTGATAGAGCTCACCAATCCGTCGAATCTGCCGGATCCATCCACCATAGAGTACATGGAGGAGCCATTTGTCGATGCGGAGATCATGGTCACAACAGAGTATGTGGGTGCCATCATGCAGCTCTGCCAGGAGAGACGAGGCGTGTACAAGAGCATGGAGTACATGGAGGAGACAAGAGCGCTTCTCAAGTACGACCTCCCACTGAACGAGATCATATACGATTTCTTTGATGCACTTAAGTCGCGTTCAAGGGGCTATGCCTCATTTGACTATGAGATGAAGGGCTATGTCCGCTCAGAGCTTGTGAAGCTGGACATCCTTATCAATAAGGAAGAGGTCGATGCACTCTCATTTATCATACACAAGGATACAGCGTATGAAAGGGGCAGAAAGATGTGCGAGAAGCTCAAGGACGAGATCCCGAGACATCTGTTCGAGATCCCGATCCAGGCGGCCATAGGCGGCAAGGTAATAGCCCGCGAGACAGTCAAGGCCATGAGAAAGGATGTCCTTGCCAAGTGCTACGGCGGAGATATATCCAGAAAGAGAAAGCTCCTTGAAAAGCAGAAGGAAGGAAAGAAGCGAATGAGACAGGTGGGCAATGTGGAGATACCACAGAAGGCATTTATGTCTGTCCTGAAGCTTGATGAGGAATAGAAAAGACCGGGAACACAGTGACACGGTTATATCAAATAAGAAATAATAGAATCGTAGAAAAGCCGTTAATGAGAGCATTCTGACAGGAGCATTCTTAGTAGCGGCTTTTTTCATGCGGTGACGATATTTGAAATAAAAAGGAAGGATACTAATGATAGATATAATAAATACCGAAAATTCAGATCGGGATTTCGGCGATGCAAATAATGACGAAGTTTTAGAGTCATATGAGAAGAAGCCACTCAGCATATACATACATATCCCATTCTGTGTGAAGAAATGTGCATACTGCGACTTCCTGTCATTTCCGGTGGGGGCAGCCTGCATGTCGGGATATGGAGTGTACCGTGAGAAATACATCGAAGCCCTGTGCGAGGAGCTGAAAAGCTACTCGTATCTGGCGGAGACCCACAAGGTCAGGACAATATACATAGGAGGCGGAACCCCATCCATACTGGAGCCGGACGAGATCACACTTGTAATGACGACGGTGAGGAAGCTGTTCGATGTCGCAGAGGATGCGGAGATAAGCATAGAGGTAAATCCGGGCACCCTGACCAGCCGTAAGGCAGCAGAATATATAGCAAATGGCATAAACAGGATGAGCATAGGCCTTCAGTCCGCACAGAAAAATGAGCTGGAAGCTCTGGGCAGGATACACAATTATGACCAGTTCCTCGCCGCATTTGACATGGCTAGGGAGGCCGGATTTCGCAATATAAATATAGACCTGATGTCAGACATACCGGGACAGACCATGAGGTCATATCTGGACACCCTTGACAAGGTATTAAGGTGTAAGCCGGAGCACATATCGTCCTACAGCCTCATAGTGGAGGACGAAACTCCTCTGGCAGCAGATGAGAACCTGCTGTCACAGATCCCGGATGAGGACGTGGACAGGCAGATGTACGACATAACAAATAAGCTCTTAGGCACCGGCGGCTACCACAGATACGAGATATCCAACTACGCCAAAGCTGGCTGCGAGTGCAGACACAACATAGTCTACTGGACACTCGGGGAATACATAGGAATCGGAATCGGAGCAGCGTCCTTCCTGTACGGCAGACGCTACACCAACACATCCAGTCTGGAAGACTACATAGACGGCATGGCAAGACACAGGGAGCTCATGACATTCGGAGATCCCGTCGCAAATTCGGGTAAGGCAAGAGATATAATAGAACACATGCGCAATGTGGAAGAAGAACTTGACGCAGACAGGCTGATGGAGGAATATATGTTCCTCGGCCTGCGTATGATATCCGGTGTGAGTGCAGAAAAATTCAACGACTACTTTGGACACTCCATCTACGACATATACGGCCCCGTCATAGATAAATACAAGTCCACCGGCCACCTCGAAGACGACCACGGCCTGATCCGCCTCACAAAAAAAGGCATCGATGTAAGCAACACGATCCTGGCGGACTTCTTAATAGAATAATACTGGCACGACCGTCCTTCAAAACATAAAAAAAACACAAAAACATTCGTTATTTTGTTGACAAAAGGGGGCGGCAGTGTTAGATTATGTTTAGTGGTTAGCACTCGGATATGTTGAGTGCTAATAAGACTAAAAGCAAAAAGGAATGAGAGTATGGAACTTGACGAGAGAAAAGTCAGAATTCTAAAAGCGATCGTTTCGAATTACCTGGAGACTGGAGAGCCCGTTGGATCGAGAACCATTTCCAAGCTGGCCGACATGAATGTCAGCCCGGCTACCATAAGAAATGAGATGTCAGATCTTGAGGACATGGGTTTTATATGCCAGCCACATGCATCGGCAGGAAGAGTTCCGACGGATGCAGGTTACAGGTTTTATGTTGACAGCATCATGGCAGACAGGAATGAAGAGAAAGCAGAGGATCAGACAGAGAGAGAGAATCTGCTGCAGAGAGTTGATAAGCTTGAGAAGCTTCTCAAGCAGGTGGCAAAGGTGCTTGCGACTAACACTCAGTACGCAACACTGGTTACGATGCCACAGTACAACAACACAGTAAAGTTCATCCAGTTGTCACAGGTTGATGAGACCACATTGCTGGCGGTCATCATGGTTGATGGCAATATAGTCAAGAATAAGCTGATCAAGACGACGTACAGCCTGAAGAATGAAGATATTTTAAAATTTAATATTCTGCTAAATACCTTCCTTCAGGGCGCGGCACTTCAGGATATCAATCTTGAACTTATACAGACCATGAAGGTTCAGGCAGGTGAATATGCAGAGATCCTTGAGACGATATTCCAGGGAATCATGGAGGCGATCCATGAGGCCGATGATCTCAAGGTTTATACCAGTGGAGCAACGAATGTACTCAAGTACCCTGAGTTGGCGAACACGTCATCCGCAGAGAAGCTGCTCGGAACACTGGAAGACATAGAGGACAAAGAAGAATTTGCAAAACATGTGGAGGATGTGATCCAGCAGGACAGCGACATACAGATCCTGATAGGACAGGAGAACAGCGATGAAAACCTGAAGGACTGCTCCCTTGTAACAGCAACATACAAGATGCCGGAGGGTGCAAAAGGAACGATAGGAATAATCGGACCGAAGAGGATGGATTACAAGAAAGTTGTGAGCATGCTCAAGGAACTCACCGGAGAGCTTGATGACATATTTAACAACAATGGATAGACAGATAAGATTATAACGATGAATAGGAGGATATGTAATGGCTGATAGCAATAACAGTACTGCATCCGACAAGAAGGTTAAGACAGAGCAGACAGCAGCCGAGACCATAGTTGGAGATGCTTCAGCAGAGATAAAGGATGGCGTTGAGTCAGAAGTCAAGGTCGATGAGACCGTTGACGTTCCGGAGGAGCAGGCAGAGGCTGCAAAGCCACAGCATGTTGCAAAGGAGAACAGACGTGGAGGCAAGGCTCTCCGTGAGGAGAACGAGAAGCTCAAGGAACGCTGCAAGGATGCAGAGACAAAGTACACAAGACTTCTTGCGGAGTGTGAGAACATCCGCCAGAGAAATGAAAAAGAGTCAGGCAAATTGTACGACATAGGTGCAAAGGGAGTTCTTGAGAAGCTCCTTCCTGTGGTAGACAATTTTGAGAGAGCAATGGCAGCCATTCCTGATGAGGATAAGGACAGACCATTCGAGTCGGGAGTTGCAAATATATATAAGCAGCTTATGACGTCATTGGAAAGCATAGGTGTAAAGCCTATGGATTGCGCCGGGGAACAGTTTGATCCTACATTCCACAATGCAGTGATGCATGTAGAGGATGACAACTACGAAGAGAATGTAATCGTTGAAGAGATGCAGAAGGGTTACATGTACAAGGATCAGGTGCTCAGATTCAGCATGGTAAAGGTAGCAAATTAAACTTCATAAGAAGGACCCACGGAGTGGGAGATTTCTTAATATTGTAAATTTTTTTTCTAGGAGGAAAAGACAATGGGTAAGATTATAGGTATTGACTTAGGTACAACAAATTCATGTGTAGCAGTTATGGAAGGTGGTAAGCCTGTAGTTATAGCTAACTCAGAGGGTATGAGAACAACACCTTCAGTAGTAGGTTTCCTGAAGACAGGAGAGAGAGTAGTAGGTGAGCCTGCAAAGCGTCAGGCAGTTACAAACGCAGATAAGACAATTTCATCTATCAAGCGTCACATGGGATCAGATTACAGAGTAGAGATAGATGGCAAGAAGTATTCACCACAGGAGATTTCAGCAATGATCCTTCAGAAGCTGAAGTCAGATGCAGAGGGATACTTAGGAGAGAAGGTTACAGAGGCAGTTATCACAGTTCCTGCTTACTTCTCAGATGGACAGAGACAGGCAACAAAGGATGCCGGTAAGATCGCAGGTCTTGATGTAAAGCGTATCATCAACGAGCCTACAGCAGCAGCTCTTTCATATGGTCTTGACAACGAGCAGGAGCAGAGAATCATGGTTTACGATTTAGGTGGTGGTACATTCGATGTATCTATCATTGAGATCGGTGAGGGTGTCATCGAGGTTCTTGCAACAGCCGGCGATAACAAGCTCGGTGGTGATGACTTCGATAACGCAATTACACAGTATATGCTTGATGAATTCAAGAAGGCAGAGGGCATCGACCTTTCAGGCGATAAGATGGCTATGCAGAGATTAAAGGAAGCAGCAGAGAAGGCAAAGAAGGAGCTGTCATCAGCTACAACAACCAACATCAACCTTCCTTTCATCACAGCAAACCAGGATGGACCAAAGCATTTCGATATGAACCTTACAAGAGCTAAGTTCGATGAGCTTACAGCAGATCTTGTAGACAGAACAAAGGGCCCTGTTAACACAGCACTTGCTGATGCAGGACTTACAGCAGCAGACCTTGACAAGGTACTTCTTGTCGGTGGTTCAACCCGTATCATAGCAGTACAGGAAGAGGTTAAGAGACTTACAGGTAAGGAGCCATTCAAGGGAATCAACCCTGATGAGTGTGTTGCTATCGGTGCTTGTATCCAGGGTGGTAAGCTTGCCGGAGATGCCGGTGCAGGCGAGATCCTTCTTCTGGATGTTACACCACTTACACTTTCAATCGAGACAATGGGTGGTATAGCTACTCACCTTATCGAGAGAAATACAACAATCCCTACAAAGAAGAGCCAGATCTTCTCAACAGCACAGGATAATCAGGATGCCGTTGATATCAACGTAGTACAGGGTGAGAGACAGTTCGCAAAGGACAACAAGAGTCTTGGCAGATTCAGACTTGATGGTATCGCTCCAGCAAGACGTGGAGTTCCACAGATCGAGGTTACATTCGATATCGATGCAAATGGTATCGTAAATGTATCAGCAAAGGATCTCGGAACAGGAAGAGAGCAGCACATTACTATCACATCAGGAACATCACTTTCAGATGATGATATCGATAGAGCAGTTAAGGAAGCAGCAGAGTACGAGGCTCAGGATAAGAAGCGTAAGGAAGGCATCGAGGCAAGAAATGAGGCAGATGCACTTGCATTCCAGACAGAGAAGGCACTCGGCGAGGTAGGAGATAAGCTTTCAGATTCTGACAAGGCTGGCGTAAAGGCAGATCTTGACTCCTTAAGAGCAGCAATAGACAGCACAGATGCAGAGAATATGAGCGATGCAGATGTAGATAAGATCAAGGCTGCAAAGGATAAGCTGATGGAGAGCGCACAGAACCTGTTCTCAAAGCTCTATGAGCAGAACGGTCCTGGAGCAAACGCAGGAACAGGTGCAGGCACACCTGATTACTCAGATGGCGATGTTGTAGATGGAGATTTCACAGAGGTTTAATATATAGAGGATGAAAGGTAAAGGCTATGGCAGAGACAAAGACCGATTATTATGAAGTCCTTGGTGTAACCAAGGGAGCCTCTGAAGCCGAGATCAAAAGGGCATACCGAGTGGTAGCAAAAAAATACCACCCGGATATGAACCCTGGTGATGAAGAGGCTGCAGAGAAATTCAAAGAAGCAGCTGAAGCTTATTCAGTCCTCAGTGACCCTGAGAAACGTGCAAAGTATGATCAGTTTGGCCATGCAGCATTCGACCAGAACGGCGGCGGTGCCGACGGATTTGGTGGATTTGACTTCGCAGACATGGGAGATATCTTTGGAGATATATTCGGAGATATGTTCGGTGGCGCAAGCCGTCAGAGAAATACAAATGGCCCTATGAAGGGCGCAAACATCAAGACCACCATCAGAGTAGCCTTTGAGGAGGCTATATTCGGAACCCAGAAGGAGCTTGAGCTCCCACTGAAGGATGAGTGTGATGTATGTAAGGGAACCGGTTCACAGCCGGGACACCAGCCGGAGGTCTGCGGCAAGTGCGGCGGTAAGGGCCAGATAGTGACAACACAGCAGTCACTTTTTGGAGTTGTACGTAATGTTCAGACATGTCCTGATTGTAGTGGATCTGGTAAGATCATCAGATACAAGTGCAGCAACTGTGCAGGAACAGGATATGTAAAGAGCAGAAAGAAGATACAGATAGCTATTCCACCAGGAGTAGACAATGGTACTAACATCCGAATCAAAGGAAAGGGTGAGCCTGGTATCAACGGTGGTGAGAGAGGAGATCTTACAGTTACCATACTTGTTGATCGTCATCCAAACTTCCAGAGACAGGAGTACAATCTGTATTCATCAGAGCCTATCACATTTACACAGGCAGCACTTGGTGGAGTTATCAAGATCAACACCATCGAAGGAGAGGTTGATTACACCATACCACCAGGAACACAGACAGATACACGTATAAAGCTGAAGGGCAAAGGAGTACCTAACCTCAAGAACCCAACTCAGCGAGGCGATCACTATGTAACACTTGTTGTACAGGTGCCGGAGAAGCTCACAGAGGAGCAGAAGAAGATCCTAAACCAGTATGAGCAGGCAACACTTGTAGAGACAAGACCTGCAACAGATTCAGCAGGACCATTTACATTTGGCGATCACAAGAGAAGAAAGAAAAAGTAGGTATAAAATATATGAAATGGACGAAGCTCACAATAGATACAACATGTGAAGCTGAAGACCTCATAAGCGCCTTCCTCGAAGAGGAAGGCGTTTTGGGTGTTCAGATAGAAGATAATATTCCCCTCACTGAGGAGGAGATGGAGACGATGTTTGTCGATCTCCTGCCGGATGATATGCCGGAAAATGATGGAACTGCAAAGGTGTCCTGTTTCCTTGACGATACATTTGACGTGCAGGAGATAAAGGATAAGGTGGCTGCAGAGATCAGGAGACTGTCAGAGTTCCTTCCTGTCGGAACAGGTGAGATAACCGAGAGTGAGACGAAGGAAGAGGACTGGAGAGACAACTGGAAGGCCTACTTCAAGCCATTCAGACTGTATGACAATATCATCATCAAGCCAACCTGGGAGGAAGTGCCGGAGGATGCAACGGATGAGGATATAGTAATTGAGATAGATCCCGGAACAGCATTTGGAACAGGTTCCCATGAGACGACGAGACTGTGCATAGGCCAGCTCAAGAAGTACATGAAGGATGGAGATGAGATACTCGATGCCGGAAGCGGAAGCGGTATCCTGTCATTTGTTTGCAGTAAGCTGGGTGCAAAGCATGTTCTCGGTATAGACATAGATCCGATCGCTGTTGATGTGGCGGGAGAGAACAGAGATGTGAACCATATTCCTGCCGAGGCTGTGGAATTCAAGTGCGGAAATGTCCTTGAGGACCAGAAACTGGTAGAGTCAATAGGCGCAAATTATGATATAGTAGTTGCAAATATCCTTGCAGACGTTATAATTCCAATGTCGGCTGTAGTTCAGAAGTTTATGAAGGATGATGGTATTTTTATATCATCGGGCATTATAAACATAAAAGAGGATGAGGTCAGACAGGCTCTTCTTGACAATAACTTCGATATCGTAGATACTGTCTACATGAATGACTGGGTAAGCTTTGTCGCAAAAAAGCATGTATGAACCAGCGTGTGAGAGGAAATAATCAAATATGAACAGATTCTTTGTAGATGTAGATGGCAGAGATATAGGAACAGATATAAGCATAACAGGCGGAGACGTTAACCATATAAAGAACGTTCTCCGCCTTAAAGTGGGTCAGGAGATAACTGTCAGTAACGGCAGAGGAAGAGATTATACGTGCAGTATATCGGAGATTGGCAGAGACGAGGTTCTGTGCCGCGTCGAGGATGTGAATGATAACTTTGCAGAGCTTCCGGTGGAGGTTACCCTGTTTCAGGGATATCCGAAGTCGGATAAGATGGATCTTATAGTACAGAAGATGGTGGAGCTCGGTGTCTGCCGGATAGTTCCGGTATTCACTGCGCGCACCATAGTGAAGCTTGATGCGAAGAAGGCTGCAAAGAAGACCGAGAGATGCCGGATCATAGCGGAGTCTGCTGCAAAACAGTCCGGAAGGGGAATCGTCCCTGAGATCACGGAGCCGGTAACATTTGCACAGGCGATAGAGATGGCGAAGACTCTTGATATGAATATAATTCCATATGAGGAGGCGGAGGGACTTGCAAAGTCCAGACAGATCATCGCTGATGTGACAGCACCGTCCTCTGCCCGCAGAAGTCTGGGGGTATTCATAGGCCCGGAGGGTGGCTTTGCCAGGGAAGAAGTGGAACAGGCAATGGCGGCCGGGGCGGAATGTATAACTCTTGGACACAGGATACTGCGCACTGAGACGGCCGGACTGGCGGTTATGTCGATCATCATGTTCAGTGCCGACAGGGACAATTAGAACAATATTGTAGAGATTAGTGAAAGAAAGAAGCTTGAAGCCGGACGTATATCGGTTTCGGAATGGTGGAAGACAACATGGAAGCATATTTTGACAATTCAGCGACCACCCCGGTTTATCCGGAGGTGAGAGATCTTGTGGTAAAGTTAATGGAACAGGACTATGGCAATCCGTCATCACTGCACCAGAAGGGTGTGGATGCGGCCAGATACGTGAGCGATGCCAGGGATAAGATAGCCAGGCTGCTCAAGGTTCAGGCGAAGGAGATCGTGTTCACATCGGGAGGAACAGAATCCAACAACATGGCTCTGATAGGAGGCGCACTTGCCAACAGGAGAGCGGGCAACAAGATCATAACAACAGCAGTTGAGCATGCCTCAGTCGGCAGTCCGCTGACATTCCTTGAGGATATGGGATTTGATGTTGTCAGGATTCCGACTGGAAACGATGGTGTGGTCGATGTTGACCGGTTGGTAGATGAGGTCGACGACGACACGATCATAGTGTCAGTCATGTACGTCAACAATGAGATAGGAGCTGTCATGCCGGTGGAGGACATTGCCAGACGTATAAAGGAGAAGAATCCGAGTGTGCTCTTCCATGTGGATGCCATACAGGCATTTGGCAAATATGTGATATACCCGAAGCGTATGGGAATAGACATGATGTCCATAAGCAGCCATAAATTCCACGGACCAAAGGGCGTTGGAGCACTGTTCATAAAGGACAGAGTCAAGGTCAAGCCTGTGATATACGGTGGAGGCCAGCAGGGCGGAATGCGGTCAGGAACAGAGAATGTACCGGGAATAGCCGGAATGGCACTGGCTGCCGAGATGACCTACAGAGATCTCGATGCAAATGTAGCGCACATGAGAGAACTCAAGGAACATCTTATAGATGAACTCACACAGATAGACGATGTGTACAGTAATTCCGGGGATGCGCCCCATATAGCCAGCATAACCTTCAAGGGAGTGCGAAGTGAGGTCATGCTTCATGCTCTGGAAGAGAAGGGCATATATGTCTCATCCGGTTCAGCATGTTCGTCGAATAAACATTCCACAAGCAGCACGCTGAAGGCCATAGGTCTGCCACCTGAGAAGCTTGAGTCCACACTGAGATTCAGTTTTTCACCGGAGAATACAATGGAACAGATAGATTATGCAGTCGAGTGCTGCAAGGAACTTTTACCGATACTCAGAAGATATGTGAGGAAGAAATAGGAGGAAATATGCAGTACAAGGCATTTATGATAAAGTATGCCGAGATAGGCACAAAGGGAAAGAACAGATATATATTTGAAGACATACTCTGTAAGAACATCAACAGAAAGCTGAAGCCTTACGGAGATTTCTATATCCGCAAGGAGCAGGGAAGAATATTCGTTGAGTGCAAGTCGGATTACGACTATGAGGATGTGGTAAATGCCCTTGGAAAAGTATTTGGTATCGTTGGAATATGCCCTGTTGTGGTTGAGGAGAACACAGAGTTTGAAAACCTCAAGCAGAAGGTAATAGATTATGTTGAAAAGGCATACGACAGAAAGAACTTCACATTCAAGGTGTTCACCAGAAGAAATGACAAGACATATCCTATGACTTCCATGGAGGTAAGCGCCGAGCTTGGACATTTCCTCCTTGAGGCGTTCCCTGATCTTACAGTGGATGTGCACTCACCTCAGGAGATAATCAATGTGGAGATTAGAAAGGTAGCATATATCTATTCGATCACCATACCTGGCCCGGGAGGACTGCCGGTTGGAACGAACGGCAGAGGAATGGCACTTCTGTCAGGCGGTATAGACAGCCCTGTTGCGGCATATATGATAGCCAAGAGAGGAGTTGTTGTGGAGGCAGTATATTTCCACGCACCTCCGTTCACAAGCGAGAGAGCAAAGCAGAAGGTTATAGATCTGGCATGTCTTGTGGCCAACTACTCAGGAGCCATCAGACTCCATGTTGTCAACTTTGCCGATGTACAGATGGCAATATACGACAACTGTCCTCATGAGGAGCTCACGATCATCATGAAGAGATACATGATCAAGATAGCGGAGGAGCTGGCTGAGAAGAATGACTGTCAGTGTACGATAACAGGAGAGAGCATAGGCCAGGTTTCAAGCCAGACTGTGTTCAGCCTGAACGTTATCAACCAGGTCAGCACCATGCCGGTGTTCAGACCATGTATAGGCATGGATAAGCAGGAGATAGTAGACATATCAGAGAAGATCGGAACATACGAGACATCTATACTGCCATACGAGGATTGCTGTACGACATTTGTTGCAAAGCATCCGGTTACACATCCGGTTCTCTCTGCGATAGAGAAGTCGGAGGCAAAGCTCACAGGAATTATCGAGCCATTGTACCGCAAGGCTGTAGATACGGCAGAGGTCGTTATGTGTCGCGCAAAGCAGTAAAACAATATAAAACAGTGATAAAAGACAACAAAAAAGAGATGCTTCATAATAAGCATCTCTTTGATTATCAGATCCATATAACATACGGGGCAGAATAAATACTATTCTGCAAGGTATGGCTTCAGAGTAGCCATGATCTCATCGATACCGCTCTCTGCATGAATGTTAAGTTCGATAGGCTTTGAGATATCAAGACTGAAAATACCCATGATTGACTTTGCATCAATTACGTAACGTCCTGATACGAGGTCGAATTCTGCGTCAAATTTCGCAATGTCATTGCAAAAGCTCTTGACCTTATCGATTGAGTTTAAAGAAATCTTAACTGCTGTCATAAATAGTCCTCCTAACCCTTGTAAGTTTTTTATGTACTGTCATTATTATATTTTTATAGAATACAAAAGTCAATATAAGGAGTGTAAAATACATGCTAAAAGGAATGTCTGTGGCTGCCACAACACTTGGCTGCAAAGTCAATCAGGCGGAGACTGACAGCATGCTCGACATGCTGAAGGCTGCCGGTGCAAATATAGTGGAATTTGACGAAAAAGCAGATATATATATAGTAAATACCTGTTCTGTGACCAATATTGCGGACAAAAAATCAAGGCAGATGCTTCACAGAGCCAGAAAGATGAATCCTGATGGAATAGTGATAGCCGCAGGATGCTATGTGCAGTCAGCCAGAGAGATTCTCGAGCAGGATGAAGCTATAGATATAGTAATAAGCAACAATAAGAAGAAAAGTATCACAGAAATAGTTAATGATTATATTAATGTGAGAAACAATGAAAAAAATGCCCCGGGTAAAGATCATGAAGCCATGGAATACTTCGTGGATATATCCAGAGAGACTGAGTACGAGGAGATGGGCGGCCATGTCCCTGTGGGACACACAAGGGCATATGTCAAGATCCAGGACGGCTGCAATCAGTTCTGCTCATACTGCATAATCCCGTATGTAAGAGGAAGGATAAGAAGCAGAAGCCAGGAGGCGATCCTTGCAGAAGTATCAGAGCTTGCGGAGGCAGGAATAAAAGAAGTTGTGCTTACCGGTATACACATATCGTCATATGGCAAAGATAAGAATAATGAGGGAGCACTTATAGAGCTTATAGAGGCTATCTCAAAAATCAAAGGAATCAAGAGAATAAGGCTTGGTTCACTTGAGCCGGGGATAATAACAGAGGAGTTTGTGGAGAGGATTTCATCCAATTCGAAAGTATGTCCACACTTCCATCTGAGCCTGCAGAGCGGCTGTGATTCAGTGCTCAAGAGAATGAACAGAAAGTACACTTGCGAGCAATACTTTGAAAAATGTGACATGCTGAGAAAGGCGTATAAGTCCCCTGCGCTCACCACGGATGTGATAGTGGGCTTCCCGGGAGAGACTGAGGAAGAATTTGCAGAGACTGTCAGATATCTGACGGAGCTCAATCTGTATGAGATGCATATATTCAAGTATTCTCCGAGAAAGGGAACAGTCGCTGCCGCCATGAAAGAGCAGGTTGCCCCTGAGATAAAGAATGAGCGAAGCGATGTGCTGCTTAAGCTTGCCCATGACAACAAGACCGCATATGAAGCCCAGTTTGAGGGCTGTGAGCTTGAAGTCCTGGTGGAAGAGGTTGTAAAGAAGGACAATAAGACATATCTCAGAGGACATACGGAGAGATACATGGATATACTCATAGATGTGGGCGACATATCCATGCCGGAGAGTTTTGTGAACAGCTTTGTGTATGTGACATATACCCAAAATGGGGGAAACCTTCCTTTACTTTTGTAGTTTTTTATATTAGAATAGGAATGTTAATTGGCTCATGAGATAATAACAAGATGAGGACGTGATTTGATGAATAACGAAAGTACACAGAATATTGTTCCAATCAAGGACGCGACAGTGGACGTACGCGAGATAATTGGAGAAGTATACGATGCACTTACCGAGAAAGGATATAATCCGGTAAGCCAGGTTGTTGGGTACATAATGAGCGGTGACCCGACATATATCACAAGCTACAAGAACGCGCGAAGCCTGATCATGAAGGTGGAGAGAGACGAGATCATTGAGGTTTTACTTGAGGACTACATCAAGAATAACCTCGTGTAAAGGAAAAGAATAGTATGAGAATATTGGGACTTGACTATGGAACCAAGACGGTGGGAGTTGCCGTGAGCGATCCGCTCAAGATGACTGCCCAGCCGCTGGAGACGATAGAGAGAAAGTCGGCGAACAAGCTGAGACAGACACTTGCCCGCATAGAGGCCATACTTGAAGAGTATGGAGCGGCAGGAGAGCGCGACCGCATAGAGCTGATAGTGCTTGGCTACCCGAAGAACATGAACAATTCAGAGGGAGACAGATGCGAGGCCACCCAGGCATTCAAGGAGGATCTTGAGCGCAGAACAGGACTTGAGGTTGTTCTGTGGGATGAGCGCCTTACCACTGTGGAGGCAGAGCGGATCCTTATGGACAGCGGAGTGAGAAGAGAGAACAGGAAGACGTACATAGACAAGATGGCGGCTGCGGTCATACTGCAGAACTATCTTGATGCGAAGTGCAGCAGTCTGTGATAGACACAGACCTTCTGCCTTTGTTTTGTGTACGCCTGAAGAAGTATTAAGAGGTTTATATGGCAGAGAACAGGAAGACGGACAACAGTATCATATTTGAAGCAGAAGATGGAACAGAAGTGGAATTCTCGGTTGTGGAGCAGACCACACTTGGCGGCGTGAATTATCTGTTCGTTATAGACAAGGCGGATGATGAATCATTCCTTATCCTTCGCGAGAACAACGGAGCTGATACGGAAGAGATGGCAGCATACGATATTGTGGAAGATGAAAATGAATTAGAGGCGGTCATCAGGATATTTGACGAACTGCTTGAGGACGTAAATTTGGAGGTATAAGAAAATTGAATAAGAATAATAAAGAGACAGTGAAGATCATTCCTTTGGGCGGTCTGGAACAGATTGGAATGAATATCACTGCGATAGAGTATGAGGACTCTATCATAGTCATTGACTGCGGACTGGCATTCCCTGAGGACGACATGTTAGGAATCGATCTGGTAATTCCTGATGTCACCTATCTCAAGGAAAACGCGGACAAGGTCAGGGGACTCGTGGTTACCCATGGACATGAGGATCACATAGGAGCCATACCGTACATTGAGAAAGAATTAAACATGCCGATCTATGCGACCAAGCTGACCATGGGTCTTATAGAGAACAAACTGAAGGAACACAACCTTATGAACAACACCAGAAGAAAGGTTGTAAAGTATGGTCAGAATATAAATCTTGGGGCATTCAGAGTGGAATTCATCAGAACAAACCACTCCATAGCAGATTCGGCGGCTCTTGCCATATACACACCGGCCGGACTTATTGTCCACACCGGAGATTTCAAGATAGACTACACACCGGTATTTGGTGGAACCATAGATCTTCAGAGATTTGCTGAGCTCGGCAAGAAGGGTGTGCTTGCACTCATGGCTGACTCGACAAATGCTGAGAAGGAGGGCTTCACACAGTCAGAGAAGACAGTGGGAAGAACATTTGACAACCTGTTCAACGACAACAAGGATCACAGGATCATCATAGCGACATTTGCATCCAACGTTGACAGAGTACAGCAGATCATCAATTCAGCTTACAAGTATGGCAGAAAGGCTGTCATAGAGGGACGAAGCATGGTGAACATCATCACCACGGCGTCCGAGCTTGGATATATCAACATACCGGATAACACACTCATAGATATAAGCGAGATGAAGAACTACCCGGATGAGAAGGTTGTTCTCATCACCACGGGAAGTCAGGGAGAGAACATGGCTGCGCTGTCACGTATAGCTGCATCCATACACAATAAAGTAGCCATAAAGCCTGGTGATGTGGTCATTTTCAGCTCACATCCTATACCGGGAAATGAAAAGGCGGTATTCAAGGTTATAAATGAGCTCGAGGCGAAGGGTGCACACGTTATATTTGAGGATACACACGTATCCGGCCATGCCTGCCGTGAGGAGCTCAAGCTTATATATGCGCTCACAAGACCGAAATATGCAATACCTGTCCACGGTGAGTATAGACACCTCAAGAGACATGCAGAGCTTGCAGTTGAGATGGGAATCCCTAAGGAGAATGTCAAGATCATGACCACAGGCGATGTTCTTGAGATTGGTGAGGAGAAGTTCGACGTTGTCGGCAAGGTTCCTGCACAGGGAGTATTTGTGGATGGACTTGGAGTTGGAGATGTTGGAAATATCGTCCTCAGAGACAGACAGCTTCTGTCACAGAATGGCCTCATAATCATAGTTGTGACCCTGGACAGATACAGCAACCAGCTTGTTGCAGGGCCGGATATAGTGTCAAGAGGCTTCGTGTACGTCAGGGAGTCTGAGACACTTATGGAAGACTGCAGGATCACATGTCAGGAGGCTCTCGACAGATGCCTGAGCCGCGGCGTGACAGACTGGGGTAAGATCAAATCCGTGATAAAGGATGACATGGGAGAGTTCCTCTGGAAGAGGACAAAGAGAAGCCCTATGATCCTTCCTATAATCACAGAGGTGTAGAAGGGTGAGAAAATGACAGATACATTGGAACTTAGCAGACAATTGAATGCGTGCATCAAGGATTCTGATGTCTACAAGAATTATCAGTATTGCAAGGATAAACTTAGACAGAAACCAGAAAAACTTCAGCAGCTCATGGAATTTCGTAAGAAAAATTATGAAATACAGAATAACGAAATGCTTGACAATCCATATGATGAAGTTAATAATCTATTCATGGAATATGACTCCATAGTCCATGATACTATAGTCAATGACTTTATCAGGGCGGAGCAGAAGCTGGTGAGAATGATGAAACTTGTATATGAACAGATAGCGGACGATCTTGATTTCGATATCATAGATGAGGACGCCCGGTGATTCGCGCTGGCTGAGATGTATTTGTGAACAAGGAGAATAACGATTATGGCTTTAGATAGTGCTAGAAGTATGAAGAAGATTCTGAGATTCCTTTTTGGACTATTCATCAATGTATGTATTTTATTTATATTGGTAAAGGCTTTCTCATACTCGTATGATTTTGCGTATCAGGTGTTTGCCACAAGGGCTGCGGATCCGGGCAGCAACCGTAAGGCAACTATACAGATAACTCAGGACGAGCCGCTCCTGGATGTGGCGGATTCCCTTAAGACAGCGGAGGTCATCAAGGACAAATACGCTTTTATACTGAAGGTCAGAATAGGCGGATATGCAGATGATATCCAGCCTGGTACATATCAGATAGCACCGAGCGATACAAATCAGGAGATAATAGAGATCATAACGGGAAATGGCAAGAGTTCCTCAGGGGATAGCAGCGGAGACAGCAGCGATGACTCCTCCAGCGAGGACAGTGCTGAGGAATAGACAGAGAGGATAATTATGGTATGTGATGAAAGACTTGCGTCATTTATCAATTCCTTCAATACAGACTACGATGAGGTTGTGACCTCGATCAGAAGAGAGGCAGAAGAGAACAGGGTACCTATCATAAGACGAGAGGCTGGAGAGTTCATCAAGATGTTGATTCTTATGAACAGGCCGAAGAAGATTCTTGAGATAGGTTCAGCCGTTGGCTTTTCTGCCATTTTTATGAGTAGATTTCTGGATGATGACGCACATATAACAACTATAGAGAATTATCAGCCGAGAATAGAAGAGGCGAAGAAGAATATAGTCAGAGCCGGGGCTTCAGACAAGATTACTCTGCTTGAGGGCGATGCACTGGAGATATTACCAGAGATGACAGAAAGCTATGACATGGTGTTCATGGATGCAGCTAAGGGTCAGTATGGCAATTTTTTCACAGAGGCTATACGGCTGCTAGCTCCGAAGGGGGTATTGCTCTGCGACAACGTGCTTCAGGACGGAGATGTCCTTGAGAGCAGATTTGCAGTTACCAGAAGAAACAGAACGATACATTCAAGGATGAGAGAATACCTGTACGAGCTCACCCACAATGAACATTTGGAGACGGCCATACTCAATATAGGGGATGGAATGAGCCTTAGTATCAGGAAATAAACGAAAAATGGTTGGAGGAAACGATATGAGAGATAAGAAACCAGAGCTTCTTGTCCCGGCGGGCGGACTGGACACGCTCAAGGTGGCCGTGGACTATGGAGCTGACGCAGTGTATATAGGCGGACAGGCATTTGGCCTCAGAGCGAAAGCAGACAACTTTTCCATAGAAGAGATGAAACAGGGCGTGGAATATGCCCATGCACATAATGCCAAGGTGTATGTGACAGCCAATATATTTGCACACAACTATGATCTGGATGGAATAAGAGCTTATTTTGGCGAGCTGAAAGATACAGGTGTGGACGCTGTTCTTGTATCCGATCCGGGCGTGTTTACCATAGCTCGGGAGACTATGCCGGATATGGAATTACACATAAGCACACAGGCCAACAACACGAACTACATGACATACAAGTTCTGGTATGACCACGGCATAAAGCGGGTTGTGTCTGCCAGAGAACTGTCCCTTGCGGAGATATCACAGATAAGAGCAAACATACCGGACGATATGGAGATAGAGTCATTTATCCATGGCGCTATGTGTATATCATATTCAGGAAGATGCCTTCTCAGCAACTACTTCACAGGCAGGGATGCGAATCATGGTGCGTGCACCCATCCGTGCAGATGGAAGTATTCCATCGTCGAGGAGACCAGACCGGGAGAGTATATGACTGTCAACGAGGACGACAGAGGGACATATATATTTAACTCCAAGGATCTGTGCATGATAGAGTACATCCCGGAGATGATGAAAGCCGGAATAGACAGCTTCAAGATAGAGGGGCGTATGAAGACTGCTCTGTATGTGGCGACCGTTGCCAGAACCTACAGAAAAGCCATAGATGATTATATGGAGTCAGAAGAGAAGTACAGAGCAAACATGGAATACTACAAGAGAGAGATAGCCAAATGCACATACAGGCAGTTCACAACGGGATTTTATTTCGGGAAGACAGACTCAGAATCACAGATATATGATAATAACACATATGTAAAAAACTATACGTATATTGGAACTGTGAGAGAGGTTACCCCGGATGGCTGTGTATGCTTTGAGCAGAAGAATAAGTTCCTGGTGGGAGAGAAGCTTGAAGCCATGGGCTTTGATGGAACAAATATAGAGTGCGAGGTTCAGGCGATATACGACGAGGAAGGAAACAGTATGGACTCCGCGCCGCATCCAAAGCAGAAATTGAGGGTGAAGCTTGATAAGGAGCTTGAGACCGGTATTATACTGAGAAGAAAAGAGTGATCATAAGGATGTCTGGATGTCAATCCAGGCATCCTCTTAATTTGCCAAGAGCTTTTTTCTCTATGCGCGATACATATGACCTGGAGATCCCGAGCAGCCTGGCTACCTCCTTTTGGGTGAGAGGTGACTGCCCGTCAAGACCGTAGCGCATACATATGATCTCCCTCTCCCTGGATGAGAGGAGCGATGATATGCAGGAGGGAAGCAGGCACAGGTGGTCGTCCTGTATCATTTTGTCCAGAACGTTGACGTTCTCCGAACCTATGATGTCAAGGATGACGATCTCGTTACCCTCTTTATCAGTGCCGATGGGATCGTAGATCGAGACCTCACGCGCCTTCTTCTTCTCGTGGCGGAGAGTCATGAGAAGCTCGTTTTCGATACATTTGGCGGCGTATCCTGACAGTTTGCAGCCTTTGTCGGGTCTGTAGCTGTCTATGGCTTTGATGAGACCTATCGTGCCTATGGACAGAAGATCCTCGGGATCCCTCACGGCGGAATTGTACTTTCTGGATATGTGGGCGACCAGACGGAGATTGTACTCTATCAGAATGCTGCGGGCAGCCTTGTCGCCGGACAGGCACAGCGCAATATATTTTTTCTCTTCTTCGGGAGTTAGTGGGTTTTTAAACGCTTCCATATATGAACTGCTCCCGTAAATTGATTGTACCGGCTGTACATTTGCTGGACGGGCTATTTTACAATTAGTACAGTCAGCTTGCTTATATAATATGTTTATTGTGCAGAAATAGTGCCTATCCACCCTGTAAAAAAGCAAAAATCCGATAAAAGTGCAAAAAAATGTATCTAAATATGTACAAAATGTTTAAAATGTGAAAATACTGTGATATAATACGCTTTAGGTATTTGGATAATTCTGCCTGTGCGTAGAATTGCGAGAGACGTGAGGAGGGTATTTAGAGAATGCGATTAAGCGTGGGACGTAAGAAGATCAGAATTGGAGATGTCCTTGTAGCAGCGGGGGCTATCACGGAGGAACAGCTTCAGGAAGGACTTGCAAAGCAGAAGGAGACCGGCAGAAAGCTTGGTAACGCCCTGGTTGATCTGGGATTTATAAGTAACGACATGCTGATTACGGTACTTACAACCCAGTTGGGAATTGACTACATAGAGCTCAAGGGAGCTAAGATCGAGGAGAAGGTTATACACATGGTGCCTGAGAACATGGTTACCAAGTATCAGGCCATACCTATAGAGATAGATCCTGATAACCCGAACATCCTCAAGGTAGCCATGGCAGATCCAATGGATATCATGGCCATGGACGATATTGGTCTTGTGACAAATCTTCAGGTAGAGCCGATGCTCGCATCTGAGGAGGGAATCAGGAATGCCATAGACAAGTATTACGGAAGCGCTCAGGCTATGGAGGCTGCTGAGGCCTACAGACAGGAGCAGCAGAATGTGCTCGGCGGAGGCGACGAGGAAGAGGGCAACGAAGAAATCGATAATTCCCCTATCGTACTTCTGGTTAAGCAGATCATCGAAGGCGGAGTAAGACAGAGAGCGTCAGATATACATATAGAGGCTCTGGAGAATAGCGTCAGAGTCAGATACAGAATAGATGGTGCACTTAAGCAGGTTATGTCATACGACCTCAGCATACTCGCAGGTATCACAGCCCGTATCAAGATCATAGGCGGTATGGATATAGCAGAGAAGAGAAAACCACAGGATGGTCGTATCACCATCATGGTTGACAGAAGAGAGTTTGATGTCCGTGTTTCTATCCTTCCAACAGTTTTCGGAGAGAAGACGGTTATGAGACTTACATCCAAGGACGGTCTGACAAAACCGAAGAGTGCCCTTGGTTTCGATGCAGAGCAGGAGAAGGTTTTCGATAATATCCTCAGCAACCCACATGGTATCATCCTTGTAACGGGACCTACAGGATCGGGAAAATCAACTACACTGTACACATCACTCAGTGAGCTTAACACAGAGGATGTTAACATCATCACCGTTGAGGATCCTGTCGAGGCGAACATCAACGGTATCAATCAGGTACAGGTTAACAACAAGGCGGACATGACTTTCGCGGCAGCCCTCAGATCTATCCTTCGTCAGGATCCGGATATCATCATGATAGGAGAGATCCGAGACGGTGAGACAGCAGGAATCGCCGTACAGGCCGCTATCACAGGACATTTGGTTGTATCGACACTGCATACTAACTCAGCGGCTTCGACCATCACCCGTCTTATCGATATGGGTATTGAGTCATACATCGCCGGTGATGCTGTTGTTGGAGTTATTGCACAGAGACTTGTGCGAAGACTTTGTACCACATGTAAGCAGCCAAGACTTGTGGAGGATGATGAGAGAGTTCAGCTCGGTGTTCCGGCTGACGAGGAGGATGTCATCATCTACGAGCCACAGGGATGCCCACTGTGTAACGACACAGGATATTCAGGACGAATCGGTGTATACGAGATGATGCCTGTATCAAGAGAGCTTCAGGCTGTCATCGCTTCCGGAGCTACAGCGGATGTCATCGAGAAGCAGGCCCTCAAGGAAGGAATGCTCACACTGAAGATGGGAGCTGCCAAGCATGTTCTTGACGGTATCACATCCATAGCAGAGATGAACAAGATCGTTCACAGTACAGTAACCGTGGCCGAGGGAGTGGACATGGGAGAGCTGTAAGATATAAGAGATATATAATGAGATTATATATAAATTGTAATTATTAATGCAAAAGGGAAAGGAAGGGACAAGTTATGTTAGACATGAAGGAATTACTTGCCTTCTCTGTAGAAGCAAAGGCGTCAGATGTTCATATAGCTGTAGGTATACCACCTAAGCTCAGAATCAACGGTAAGCTCACCGAGGTTGAGGTTCCGGCACTGTCACCTGCTGATGCGGCAGAGGCAATTGGATCTACTATGAAGGACAGGCATAAGGCCATACTTCAGGACAGAGGAGAGGTCGATTTCTCATTCGATTCACCTGAGACCGGACGTTTCCGTGTCAATGTATTCATGGACAAGGGAAACATGGCAGCAGCGTACAGACGAGTTGAGACACAGATCCCAAGACCTGACCAGCTTGGTATTCCAAGGGAGGTTGTTGAGCTCTACAAGAGAAAGAGAGGTCTGGTTCTCGTAACAGGACCTACAGGTTCTGGTAAGTCAACCACACTTGCATCTATTATAAACAAGGCGAATGAGAACCTTACGGATCACATCATCACACTTGAGGATCCTATAGAGTACATTCACCATCACAATAAGGCAATAGTTAACCAGCGAGAGGTTGGTATGGATACACTCAGCTATGCGAATGCACTCCGTGCAGCACTCCGTGAGGATCCTGATATCATCCTCGTAGGAGAGATGCGAGATCTTGAGACTATCTCCACAGCCATAACCGCTGCCGAGACAGGACACTTGGTATTCTCCACACTGCATACAATCGGTGCGGCAAGTACCATCGATCGTATCATAGATATCTTCCCTACAAACCAGCAGCAGCAGGTAAGAGTTCAGCTCGCGATGGTTCTTGAGGGAGTTATCTCACAGTCGCTTCTTCCTATAGCGAGCGGCAACGGACGAGTTGCAGCCTTCGAGGTAATGCTTGCATCACCTGCTATACGAAGTCTGATACGAGAAGCCAAGACTCATCAGATCCAGTCAACTATCCAGACAAGCAGAGCCTTAGGTATGATCACTATGGACGATGCATTGTATGAGCTGTATGCTTCAGGGACCGTCACAAGAGAGGTTGCCATGACATACGCACAGGATCAGCAGTACCTGAGAAAGAAGATCAACGGACAGTAAGATATATGGAATAATCGATTGCCATATGGAAAAATGTGGTATAATAACCAAGCCACATTGTGCACATTGTCTAAAAAATAACGTGCAAATAATTAAATGTTGATTAAATCTGTGTGGTATAGTAAGATATTTTACATATAATTTATGTTGCATTATTGCGCTTTTAAAGTGCAGATACATGAAAACGTAAGAATATTAAGATTGGGTCGGAGGAGAGACAATGGCAGTATTTAATTACAAGGTTGTTGACAGAGATGGTAAGAACAAAAAAGGTACCATCGAGGCCCCTAACAGAGATGGTGCTGAGAAGAAGCTGAAGTCAGAAGGCTACTCGATCATGAGTCTGACGGAGCAGAGCAGCCCGCTTGGGGGTATAGGATTTAAGAAGAAGGTCAAGTCAAGAGACCTGGGTGTATTCTGTAAACAGTTCTCAGCGGTCATCAAGGCCGGTGTTACCATCATATCCGCACTGGAGCTGATGGGAGATCAGATCGAGAACAAGACGCTGCGAAAGGCCATAGCAGATGCGCGTACATATGTAGAGAAAGGTGGAACTCTGGCGGATGCGCTCAGAGTTAACCCGGATGTATTCCCGCCTATCATGATCAACATGGTGGCGGCTGGTGAGATGTCTGGTAATCTTGAGATTTGCTTGGACAGACTGGTAGAGCATTTCGAGAAGGACAATGCACTGTCATCCAAGATCAAGGGTGCCATGACATATCCTATCGTAGTTCTCTGTGTTATGGTTATAGTTATCATAGTAGTGTTGGTAGCGGTTATACCAAACTTCTCAAGTATGTTTGAGGAGATGGGAACTCAGCTTCCACTCGCAACTCGTATGATGATGGCGGCGGCAGATTTCGTTATGTATAAGTGGTGGCTGCTCATAATTATAGTGGCAGCTATAGTGTTCGGTGTTAAGTTCTTCAAGAAGACACCTTTTGGTGAACAGCTCTTTGCGAACATAGGACTTAAGGCTCCAATATTCGGAAATCTGAATGTTAAGACAGCCTGTGCAAGATTTGCAAGAACCATGAGTACATTGATGGCTTCAGGTATATCCATGATAGATGCGGTTGAGCAGGTTGCTAAGATGATGGACAACAAGATCATCAGAGATGGATTATTAGATGCTAAAGTTCAGGTGTCAAAGGGTGTTCCGCTCTCGAAACCGCTCAAGGATATGACGATGCTTCCGCCTATGCTCTCGGCCATGACTAAGATTGGCGAGGAGACAGGTGATATAGAAGAGATGCTTAACAAGGTCGCTGACTATTACGACGAAGAGGTTGAGGCTGCTACAAATGCACTTACAGCCGCTATGGAGCCTATGATCATGGTACTTCTTGCGGGCGTTGTAGGAATGATAGTTGCAGCGGTATATGGACCTATCATGAGTATGTACAACGCTATGGACAATGTATAAACAAAAGAGGGAAGTTAGATGAACAGAAACAAAGGCTTTTCACTGGTGGAGCTTATCATAGTCATAGCTATCATGGCTATTCTCGCCGGAGCACTTGCACCGGCGCTCATAAAGTACATAGCAAAGTCAAGAAGATCGACCGATGTGTCGAACGCCCAGACTATAGCGACGGCAGTCGCCAATGCCTTATCGGTAGAGAAGGCATATGATGATGCCACACCTGGTGATTACCCGGTGAATACCGATGGCACACAGCTTGGCACATCGAATGCGTTCACATCAGAAGTCACAAGTCAGCTTGGGACAAGTACATTCAAGCCAAAGTATGACAAGGACAAGCAGTTCACTATCACAGTCAATAGTGATAAGGCTACATTCACCGTAAAGGTGGACAGCTCAGAGCTGTATCCGGATGTGTGTGATGCTTACAAGTAACATACGTCTGGTAGCTATTTGATATATCATGTATGACCTGCATGATAACTAAAAAGGTTAAACCCGGTAGAACGAGGATGCCGGTTTGATATAGTGCAAAGCACATAACAACACACAATAAACAACTAAAAAGGAGAGTAATATTATGAAGAAAAACAACAAAGGTTTCTCATTAGTAGAGTTAATTATCGTTATTGCTATCATGGCAATCCTTGCTGGAGCTCTTGCACCGGCACTTATCAAGTACATCGCTAAGTCAAGAAGATCAACAGATGTATCAAATGCACAGACAATCGCAACAGCAGTTACAAACGCACTTTCAGTAGAGGCAGCTTACGATGCAGCAGAAGCTGGTGATTATACATTATCAACAACAAAGCCTGTTGCAGTAAATGGAACTGGCGCTGCATTTACAAGCGAGGTTGTATCACAGCTTGGTTCAGCTGCATACAAGCCAAAGTATGATAAGGATCAGTCATTTATGTTTACACTTAGCTCAGATAAGTCTACTTTCACTGTAACAGTTAATGGTTCAGAGCTTTATCCAGATGTATGTGCAGAATACAAGTAAGATTCTGACAGACTTGTGTAAACTTACGGATTGTTCATGAGAACATGATTGATGTTACATAAGTGTAGCACAGACGGTGATTATACCTGTTGCAACCTCGTACAGGCAGTGAGTGTGATCATCGTCAGGTGCTGACACATTATCTACTATTTATATTTATAGTAGCTGGGGATTTTCCCCGGTTGCTATATCTTTACACAGAGCTGAATATGAAGGAAAGAATGTTATATAGAGTGTTATATAGTCTGATCCTTTATACTCACTCTTTCTTTGCAGTCAGCGGTTTTTTGTATATGTGACATGTCACATAGCATGACTTATGGCGGCAACTGGCTTACCTAGGTAGAGCTGGTACTTATTTTTCAGTGAGTTTCTTCTATATAAAAGGGTCATTATGTGGATGAGATGAGCTATTAAAAGGGTGACAGAATGTTGACCTTTATCCGGAAAGCACTTATCCGGAACAATTATATGAATGGGGTGAACAGCGGTAAGCTGGTACTCAAAGCAATGTGGAATTTTCCATACAAAACTACTGATTAGCGAGGGAGGCTATAAAAATGGCGAGTAATAATAAAGTCTTAACAATCGACATTACAAATGAAAGTATTACTATCGTTGAAGTTACACCTTCAAACAAGAAGCAGTCAACGATACACAACGCTATCATCTTCGAGACACCGGAAGATGCCTATGAGGATGGCGTGATCAGAGACAAAGAGAGAATAGCAGAGGCAATCAAGTCTCAGCTCTCAGCAAATGGAATAACAAACAAGAACGCGATATTCGTTCTTACCTCTACAAAGATCGTTAACAGAGAGGTTCTTGTACCTTTCGTTAAGGAGAACAAAATTAAAGGAATTATTAATGCGAACTCATCAGAGTATTTCCCTGTTAATATAGAGGATTACGTAGTGTCTCATACAGTTCTTGAGACAGTTACTGATGAAGAGAATAACAAGCAGCTCAGAGTTCTTGCAGTCGCTGCACCAGAGAACATGGTAAGATCATACTATGATCTCGCAGCTATGGCTGGACTGAAAGTAGTAGCACTTGATTATATTGGTAATGCAATGCTTCAGTTGATCAAGACTCAGACAACAGAGGCAATGACAACTATGGTAATCCAGTTGGGCAGTGAATCAACAGTGCTCAACATCGTAAAAGGAGATACACTTCTCCTTCAGAGAACAGTTCCATACGGAACAAATGTTGTTGTGAATGAAGTTATGGATGCGAAGGGCGTGGATGCAACAACAGCCATGACATTACTTCAGAATGAAAGACTTCTCACGGTAGATTTCGACGACAACGCAATAACAGGAGCGTTCAGATATCTCATCAACAACATCGGTCGAGTTATGGACTTCTTCACATCAAAGAATCCTGATAAGCCTATTGATGATGTATTCCTCACAGGTGATGGAGCCCTTATCAAGGGAATCGACGGCTTGTTCAAGGTTCAGCTCAATGTATCAACCAGAGTAATGGATACATTGTATAACATCAAATTTGACCCAAAGATTGATCTTAAGATTTATAATCCTGTATATCTCATGGTTCCTATCGGAGCTGCCTTTGACCCTATGGGCTTCGAGCTTGGTGAGACTGGCAGCAAGGGCGGTGCAAGCAGTGTTGACACAACACCACTGGTTATAGCATTTATCATCATAGCAGTCATAGTTGCAGGTGGTGTTACAGCGTACTCGTTCATAGCTAAGAACAAGGCTCAGTCAAAGCTTGACCAGGTGAACAGAGATATTGATTCTATCAAGGATATAGAGCAGATCGTACAGGACTATGAGGATGCAGAGTCTGTATACATGGATGCTCAGAATATGTACAGCTACACAGAGAACCTCAATGAGAATGTTGGAACACTTATTGCGGAGCTTGAGGACAAGATGCCAAAGGGAATCAGTCTTACAGCGTTTGATTCATCTTCAACAGAGGTTAGTTTCACAGGTAACACGAAGTCGTACGAGGATATAGCTGCATTTGCAATAAACCTCAAGGATATAGAGTGCATAGACAATTCATTCGTTCAGTCTGTCACTGAGAATGTGGATAAGCAGAGCGGGGATACAACATACGACTTTACAGTTACATGTATCTACAAGGATGTAAATGCAGATGACACCGAGACTTCAACAGATGAAGTATCAGTTAATTAAGGAGGGACTATCATGGATTCAATCACAAAGGGCCAGAGAAATCTATTATTATTCATATTGGGAATTGCTATCTTAGTGCTTCCTATAAGATTCCTTGCCATGAGCAATTTTGATGACAAGAAGAGTATTGAAAGTCAGTACAACGAGAGACAGACATATTATAACAGCCTGCTTGAGAAGGATGCGAACAGACAGCAGTACATAGCTGACACTGAGAAGTACAAGGCAGACTATGAGGCTGTTCTTGCAGAATTTCCATCAGAGCTGTATCAGGATAACACAATCATGTATTTACAGGGTGTAAAGGATAAGTATAAGTTCAACTTTCCTAGTGTAACAATGGGTGAGGAGACACTTTTCTATACACTTGGCGCAGGCGCTGTGGGCGACGTTACCGTTGCTGATAATTCAAGTGCTTCAACAGATGCAGCAGCATCTGACGTGACTATAGATGATTCAGCAGCTACAGCATCAGGTTACAACTGCTATTCAGCATCATTCCCTGTCACATACGAGGGAGACTACAAGGATATCAAGGATGTCATCGACTACATCAAGAATGGTGATTACAGAATGACTCTTGACGATGTCACTATAGCATTCAACGAACAGACAGGAAAGTATGAGGGAGATATGACTATAACCTCATATGCAGTAAACGGTGATGACAGAACTACAGATCACGCAGATGTGAATGTACAGACAGGTACAAACAACATCTTTGGAAACCCAACAGTAAAGTCTACTACGACTACGACCACAACAACAGCCCAGTAGATGCATACACTTAAATGGAGTGAACAAATAAATGGTTAAATCAAACAATAAAGGATTTAGTTTAGTAGAGATTATAATCGCTGCTGCCATATTTGCCATTCTGATCTATCCGATAACCAATGCATTGATCACAGCCACGAAGACGGGTACTACATCGACGAAGAAGCAGTATGCAGTCGAGAAGGCTGAGGAGATCATGGAGATCTTTAAGACCGCTGATCTGTCAGGAAATGTGAATATTCCTGATGGCAATGGAACAAAGACATATTCCTTTACAAAGGGAACACCATCGGGAAAGTCTATCACATTGCCGAATTCTAAAACGGCGGAATATTCGGACACAACCTATACCTGCAACGATGTATCCATAGGAAAATCTTATGAGACCTACACCTGTCAGGTGGATGTGAATGATGCGGCATATCAGGTTCTTAAGAATGGATATGTGCTTGCAGGTCTTGATGGTGGTGCGACATTCAAGAGCGATGAAAGTGGCGCCATACAGACTAATGCTACGGAATCGGGAACTATCAGAAATCTGGACAGCAAACAGTCGGCTATCATTATAGGTGCCACCTATAATGTAGCCGCAACAGGCAACAATCTTGATAATCTCGCATATCAGTATTTCCTGGATGCGAAGCTTGACGTGCTGAGAAAGTATGATGTGCAGTACAACCATTATCTTTCCGGTGGTGGAACATTCGATGAGGATCATTTCCAGAAGAATACCAAGATCAAGATATCAAAGCTGGGATCCACATATACAGTTGAGTGTTATGTGGAATACACAGATTATACAACGGTCTCAGTTATCAGATCACAGTATGAGAGCTCAGGCAAAAATGTATACAAGCCTACCACCTTATATGGTGATGGAATAGTATACAAGCAGGAGTTTACGAATGGTCTGCCACCTGTGTATCTTCTCTATGTTCCGGCGATATACAATGGTTCATACTGTACGACAGATACCATAACGGTGGATAATTCAGGAATATCTGAGAAGGCGGATGTGTATGTATTCGAGACGACAGCAGAGCTCAGCGATACATACAAGAAGATCATACGTGAGCAGTTCAATGTGGCGAACGTTGATGATCTTACATATACGAATGCAGGAAAGGACACCAAGATGTCAGATGTCAAGGTGAGACTTAAGCTGGCAGCGGGAGCAAAGTCGTCAGATCTTAATGTATATGCCAACTTTGATTTTGACAATGTTAATTCTGACTATCCTGTAGCTCGTTTGACAGAGGATCAGAGTGACAGTGTATATATGTACGATATAACAGTTACTTTGACAGATAGTAAAGGAAACAAGACGACGGTTACTGGAACAAGGGGGAAGTAACAGATGATTGAGAGATTAAAGCGAAAGCTTAGGCATAACGATGATCACGGTTCAAGTTTCGTCCTTGTAATAGTCGCAACCACATTTATGTGCATTCTTGCTTCAGCGATACTTATGGGAGCTATGATGACATACAAGCTCAAGTTTTATAAGCTGAATTCCCTGAATAACTTTTATGAGGTAGAAACTGCACTTGATGAGATGTATGCGGGGGTAGGCGCAGCGACCAATGAGCACCTTTATTCAGCGTACACAACTACGGCTGAATTGGTTGTTGTGTATGATACTAAGGCTCAGGCGTATACTACCCTTGACAATAAATCGGCAAATGAGCTTTTCAAAAAGCTTTTCATGACAGGCTTTGTTGCAGATACAAACTATAAGAGCCTTAAGAACGTGACAGATACACTTCAGTCTTTCATATCTAATGAGTATGATGCGGTGGACAATCCGGATGGTGTCAGACTTGATACATCGAACATGAAGCTTATATATACTGATGTTAATAACAAGACAACAACTCAGTATTATAAGAATAATGGAGGAATTAAGACGGAGAAGCAGTCGGGTTACGAAAATGACAAGGTTCAGTCTGTCACATTCAAGAATGTGTGTGTTAAGAGAAGTGTGGATCTGCAGGGATCAACAGCAGGAACCTATGAGCAGTCTATCACTACGGACATTGTTCTCACGGAGCCTGAGTACAATGTTTCATTTGACACAAGCAGTGTATCAAACAATACATTGTATGAATATGCGATACTTGCGGATATGGGTGTCGAGGTAGGAGAGGACAACGACAACCGGACAACCGACGCACAGGTTAAGGGTAACATCTACGCAGCAAGCGATTATTACAATAAGGATTATAATGATGTAGCCGAGACAAAGGTTACGAACAAATATGAGAGTAAGCCTAGTACAATGTGGGGAACAAAGGACAGCAGTGCTTATTCCGGAATATTTGTAAATGGAAAAAATACATCACTTACACTCAACTCTGATGTTGTTGTGTGTTCAGGTTCTCTTGCAGCATACAATGGAGCAGAGATAAACCTTTCAGGTCGAACACAGACTCTTTCAGAGCTTTGGGCAGACAATATTGTCATAGGTGGAAAGGATAGCGGTTCTCTTAAGGCTTCTGCTGATGCATACATATTTGATGATACAGAGCTTAATGCAGAGAAGGCGAGTCTTAAGTTTACTCAGGGCAGCTATTTTGGATACAGCTACAATGCTCAGGATACAAGAAGCCTGAATTATCTTAGACAGAAGGGATACCTGGCAACCGGATATAAGCTCAGATCACATTTTAGTGATAGTGCAATTATTGTAAATGGTAAGAATTCAATACTTGACTTACAGGATCTTAATTCACTGTATATAGCAGGTAAGTCATATATCGAATTCTCAAAGATTGCTGCTTCAAGTGTTCCTGAGGATGATGAGAATATAACAGTTGATGAGAATGCAGATTACGCATTCACAACACTGGAGGATTATTCTACAGGACAGTCTCTTGATGTGAAGACAAATCAGCTTATGTTCCTTACCCAGTGGTCTGTAGTGAACAACACTGAGAAGGTTGACCCTGACACAGGAATCACTACAGTTACACTTCAGTTCCCAAAGACATTTGAGGCAGATGCGAACATACTTGATCTGTACGATGATTTCCTCAATGATCTTGCTACAGAGGGAGATAAGGGTGTAACAGCGATTAAGCAGACTGTTTCAGGACATGATTATTACTATTTATATATAGAGGATGGAAAGGATTCGTCTAATGTAAGCAATGCTGAGAAATTTGCTGAGAAATATTATAAGCTTCTCCAGGATTATGGCGATGAGATAAGCAGCAAGCTTTATAATGTACAGAAGTACGAGCAGTTCCAGGTTAAGCTGGTTCTTCCGGCAGAGGGCAAGATAAATGCAAGTGGTGCTGTCACAGATCAGAATAACGATGATTCGCTGTTCCTGAGAGCATCCACAACTACCACAATGGATGTGGCTACAGCTCTTGATAATGTTTCAACAGGCAAGGTGTTTACTAATATTCTTGGAAACAAGGGTTCAGACAACAATAAAAAGGCATTTAATGATCTCAAGGCGGATGCACTTAAGCTTGCTGGTTCAGGAACTGCAAGTGTGGAGGAGCAGACAAGCACATTCCTTTCATATATGTATATTAATATGAAGGATCATCTGTCGGTTCTTAACAATGTGGATGATACCACAAAGCTTTCACAGAATGCGTGGGAAATAGCTAATTACACTTCCTCATCGGTAGGATATTTAAGCTCATATGATAAGGATAGAGATACATATTCATATGATTACAGTATCACTCCTTTAAATCACTATGTTGATTTTGCTTATGTATTTAGCAAAAACCTTTCAATTGAGAAGACAATTGGAAATGCAACAAATAATGAGGCTAAAACCATAGTTATCAATTCTGGTGATGTTAAGCTCCAGCCAAACAATGGTGATGGATCATTCCAGGGAATTATAATTGCCGGTGGTAATGTAAGATTTGATAAGAATGTTAAGAGCTTCAGAGGTATGATAATCACTGGATCAAAGCTTATAATTGACCATAATATGTCAATATCAGCAGACGCTGCATTTGTTGCAAATCTTCTTGAACAGTGTTCAGAGAGCACAGACGAAAAGCTCAATACGCTTACAACAAAGGTGCTGAAGAACTATACATCATCCAAGAGCGAAGGTAACACAGAGGTAACAGGTGCATCAATATCAGACATCTCATACGAAGATATTCTTGTATTCCAGAACTGGAAGAAGAACGTTGAATAGGGGGTGTAGCTGATGAAGAATGGTATAAAATCAAATAACGGATACACGCTTATAGAGATGATAATTGTTATTGCTATAATTGCAGTAATGTCAGGCGTGGGCTTCCTCACTATATCATCAATAAGAGCGTCTCAGGCAACTGCTTCACTGCAGAAGTTTGATAGTGAGTTATCGGCTCTTGAGATGCGTACAAAGACACAAAAAGCTGGAGAGGCAATCAGAATAGTACAGAATGGTGCTAATTATGATATTTTCTATGGTACATGTGCTGATGGAAAGGCTGAGTCATTTACAGCTAATTCATCTGCACCTGACAAGGTGTTGGAGAGAGTTACTATATATTATGCTGACGATTATGATGCAGATTCAGTGACTACTCCTCTTTCTGAGCAGGTTATTATTATCAGGAAATCTGACAGTCAGGTGCTGGCTGGATATGGAGAGTATCGCTTCTGCAAGTATAATAGCAGTAATACTGTTGGAAGGGTTAACCTGAACCAGTATACAGGCGGTCATATATATGGAAAGGATTAGGGGGGTGTGAAGAATGATAAGTAAAAACAAAGACAAGGGCTTCACATTCATAGAGCTTATACTGTATATGGCAATTCTTGGAATATTCATGGTTGCTGTAATGACTCTTATATCTACAACTGTTGCGTCACATAAGAAGCAGTCGTCCAGACAGAAGCTTCAGTCTCAGGCGACTGAGACGTATGATTCGATAGCAGACATACTGATGGGGGCAAGTGATATTAAGATTGATGGAACTGCTTATGTACAGACTGGAACATCATTCACTCAGGTTACAGGAAGCTTTATTGTTCCCGAGGATACATATGTGAAATCTGCAGGATCAGGGAGCACACTCCGTAAGCAGGGAGGCGTTGCCGATGTAATCCAGGATATAGTGTCAGATAGTGGTGTGATAAAGAAAAAAAGCAATAGCTATGATATAGCAGATGTCAAGCCTTTTGGCGGCGCAGGTGCCTCAGAGGATGTGCACACATTTATAGATGCTGATTATCTGTGGATTCAGTATTCATCTGAGCTAGATAAGACTGCATTCTGTACGATTACCTACAGCAAGACAGACAAGAAATTGTATGTTTTCAGACAGGAGATGAGTGATGAAACGCTTAATCAGGCAAAGCAGGATCTCAAGAGCAGCGATTCAGCAAAGGTAAATCAGGCACAGGCGGTGCTTTCATCGTGTACAAAGTATGTGGATGCAAGCTCCAAGAAAGGTACAGTGCTTGCTAACAACGTGAAAAGCTTTCAGCTTCAGGTCAATCCTGCAGACAATAGTGTTGCAGTGATTATTGGATTTGAAGACACAAAAACAAAAGAGACATATAAAGTAACAAGTGTAGTTGGACTCAGAAATTCATTCGTGCTCAAGAAGCATGAGTGGGATTAATAGAGGAGGAAAATACAGTGTTTAAGAATAAAAAAATAGTCTTATCATCTATAGCTATTATATTCGCACTTGTAGTCAGCTCTATATTTGTGAATTATACACTGGCTAACTCCGATTCTCAGGCTTCCCTGAGTGATGCGAACGGCAGCGGAAGCAAATCTACAAGTCTGACAGGATTGTCCAATATCGATCTGGCAGTCAAGAACTCCAACGATGCTGGCAAGAAACAGACAGGAGAGGACAAATTCAGAATCGTCCAGATAGTACCTGATTCATATAGTGGTAATGCAGATATGGATGAGAAGCTGAAGGAAACCGTCACTGATAGCAAGTTTTCAGGTGATGCGAAGAAGCTGACAGGATACGATTCAACAACATATCTCTGGAGATATGTGTATGCAGGTGAGTATTTTAGACTTGCAGTGTTCAATGGATATAAGACGATAAGCGATAACATGGCTGCCGGTGCGGTGACTCTTACAACTTGTACAGTCAGCGAGCTGAACAGCATGGATACAACAGCCCAGGGAATCCTCAATCAGGCGGATTTCATATATATTTGGGCGAATGGTGCCAGCGATTATGCCAGCAAAGCAAATGATATAAGCGAGGATCTGTATAACTGGTTGGATGCGTATGCTACAGCAAACTCACATCCTATAGCATTGTGTACAGGAACTCTGTGTACATCAGAGCCAGAGCTTATAACAGGAAATAATGATGATTACAGAATGGGTGCACTTGCATACAAGCTGATCACTAAGGGTGCTGTGGCAAGATATGATAATGTCCTTGTTACAGAGCCGGATTTCTTTAAGACACTTTATCAGGAGGCAGATGATAACAAGACGACTCCTGATATAAACAAGACAACAAAGACGATCTCTGACTTTATTCTTCAGGCAGAGAGAAAAGCCAGCGAGGGTGGTAGCGATTACCTTAACTATGGAACATACTATAAGTGGTATGAGGGTGTATCAATACTTGATTTCCTTGATGGTAACATACCGGATAATATCAAGGATTCCACATATGATAAGGCTGGTTCAAGATCAGGTCTTACAGGAGACAGAAAGTCGTGGAACTTTGATAATGCCAAGATACTTGTGATTTCAGAGGACGGAGCCGGCAGTGCAATGTTCAGTGAAATCACAGAGAAGAATAGCAGTGCTACACGTGGAGACATGGCTTCTGCTGATTACACATTCAATGCGAAGACAAATACATGGGAATCTGTACAGAAGGCTCCAAACAGCGATCTGACAGGACATATGTATGCGAATGGTACTTCAAGCAGTGGTACAGGTCTTTCAAGATATGTGCCAAGTGGTGCTGATGTTTATCTCATTGACAGTGCCGATCTTGTAGAGGCGATGACCAATGGCGGTAAGGCATTTAAGAAAGTCAACTTTGCAACATCATACTATAAGGATGTCAAGACAAAGTCAGTTTCCGGTACAGTGAGATGTACTGATGATGCAGGTGATGCAGTGGATCCAGCAGCAGATATGTATGCATATCTTGTAGTAGAAAATGGAACACAGCTTAATCTGGCAGGAACATCAGTAGATATTCTTATGAAGGCTCCTCTTGAGATGAAAGAGGTTCCGAAACTTGACGAGAATGGTCAGGAGATAAAGGATGCTGATGGCAACACAGTTATGGAGACTGTATACACATACAGCTTTGACAGACTCAGCCCTGAATATAGCTACAAGGTTGTAGTTGGAGGAGATGTCAGTGATGACCAGTTCTCTTATGATGATCTTGTGGTTGGAGTAGCTGATAATTCCGGTCTTGTTGACGGAAGTGATACTGATTATCAGTATGATTTCAATATTAAGACAGTTGACGAGGACAATGTATCAGGATACACATACAGAATAGACGCAGCAGGAACAGAAGATGAGAATGTTGTAGTTACATATCAGGATTTCCAGGAGAATGTTGGTAATGCAGATCTCAATTATGAGTATAAGAGTGATCTTGTATATACTAATCTGGATTTCTCAGATGCGGCAAAGGTTGTTTCGTATGTTACTGGTCTGCATGACAAATATCTCGAAACCCAGGCAGTATTCATGAATGGTACTTATGATAAGCTTGATCTCTCAGAGTATGACTTTGTATTTATTGACAAGGGTACATATAACAAGGAGATAGGCACAGCGGTATTCAAGGATCTGTGCAGTGCAGTCGAGAGTGGACAGTATTTTATAGTTTCTTCTAAGGCCGGTGACGGAAAGGGCTCAGGAGATGGCAGTGGCGATGATTCAGATCCAACCATTCCGGTAGTTGATTCACCATCGGCAAAGGCAGTGGCTGATGTTATCAATGCCAGTGTGTATCGCGATGGTTCTGATAACAAGTTCAAGGTACTTGAGATTCAGCCGGATTATCCGATTGATCTTGAGGTGGCAGCACTTCAGGATACCGTAAGTACAGCTTATACAACAAGAAGTGATGGAACAACTAAAATAACAGGAAACTATTATACAGTTCCATCTGATGTAGTAAGTGGTAAGTCTAAACAGGAGCTTGCGGCCAGAACAGAGTATTATGATTTTGATCTTACCAAGGCGAAGATAGCGTATGCTATCGATGGAATATCCATTGGAGATATTCAGCTCACTCAGGTTTCGACCGAGCAGCTCATTGGTATGAAGGAAGATATAGCAGCGACATACGATCTGGTATATATCGGTGGCGATATAAGTGCTATGGATAGAAATCCAGCGGAGATGTACAAAGGACAGAATGATATCGGTAATGCTACGCCGGGTTACACATATCAGATATTCCCAACATTCATCATGTATTACCACACAGGTACACTCAGTCAGTTGATGAATGCATCTACATATAGCCCAGATACAGCACCTATATCAGGATCAACAAATATGCTTGCATCACCAAAGGTTGGTGACAAGTATTACACAACAACATATCTTGCAGAGAATGGTAACGACCTGACAAACACAAAGTATCAGGAGCTTCTCACATACATGGCATCAGGCAGACCGATGATCATAAGTGATGAGCTTACCAGCGTATATGAGAATATGCAGGGTACAAATGCAAATGGTGATAAGCTTTCACAGGCTGAGCTCCTTCAGGGATATTGGTATAAAGATGGAAAGCTTGAGAGAAAGAATTATTATCTCGATCCATCATCAAGAATGTATCAGTTGGTAGATACTCTCTATGCAAGACATACAGGAGCAAATGGATCAAATATTCTGTGGGGATTCGATAAGGATGCAACACAGTATATAAGTGATAAGGATGGAATATACGGTAACAGTTTATGGACAAAGCGTGTTCAGTCACTTGCTGGAGGTAAGTTCAAGGAAACTGATTATATGGACTCAGACGTACAGGATCAGTCATGGTATAAGCGTCCGGGAACAGATACTGTATATTATAATTACAAGGTAGTCTATGATGATGCAACTTCAGCATCTCTTAACAGACTGGTGACAGGAAGTGCACATAGAACAAGACTTACTATCACTACAAAACCAGTTACATATCAGCAGGGAATACAGCAGACTTATATCAAGTCCAACAGACTACAGTTTACATTCCAGGTTGATGGTGACAAGTCAGTATATAACTACAAGTTGTTTGTAGATGTTGATAAGAATACAAAGTTCGAGAAGGGCGGCGGTGATTATTGTCTTGAGGACAAGATCACAAATGGTCAGGAGAAATCACTGACAGTAGCGCTTGACTCAGAATTCTTTGGATCAGCAGCATGGTATCTTGAGATAACAGATGAGGATGGCAATATAGTTGCTTCTTCTACAGGTCTCAGCAAGATAGTAAACAATAATGTATCAAAGAGTGAGATAAATGTTCTTCAGGTTCAGACAATGGCAGAGGGACAGACGGCAACCTCATGGGGAGCAACTGATACACTTTACTTTGATATTGAGTCACAGACAGCTCACAAGATTGCAAAGTACAATGTATTTGCAAACATGGCAGAGCTTGATAACGCTTCAACTACTCAGTATGCAGTTCTTGGAAGACATGAAAACAGATTCGGCGTATATGAGTTTGATACAAACACAGATGCGGATGATTATTATTCGAATCTTGCAGATGAGCTTTCAGAGGATTATGACATAAATCTTGATCTTGTGGTTGCTTCAAGTGATAGAGCTTCATTCAAGACAGGAGATGGAGTAGATGCTCAGTATGATTGCCTTGATACTATGGTAGAAGAGGCTGAGAAGCTTGCCAAGGGTGAGAAGGTTGATGGACATAGTCAGGAAGAGTACGAGAGCCTTGCCGCTGTTGCACTTACAGAATATTCAGCAGCGTCAGCAAAGGTTGCAACGCCAAAGAAGATTCTTGATAACTATCTCAAGAATGCAATAGACTATATTGATGGTAAATATACAGGAACTACAAATTACAGTACATTTATCAATAATTTCAGGACAAGCAATGCAGAGACAAAGAAAGTCCTTCAGTATATGCAGGATACAGGCGATTATTATCTGATATTCTGGCCAAAGTACAACACAATGAATCACTGTGAGGGTGACTTCAAAGCAGGAAAGATGTCAGATGATTTCGGAGCTGATTTTGCTAAGTATTATTCAGATTATGTGACAGCAAAGAACGCAGAACTTGAGGCAAAGGATAAGTACAATACTTACCTCAGACGTTCATATGGTAAGAGCTTTATGAAGAACATGTACTCAATACTTGTTCTTGGACCATCGGATTCATTTGGTGGATTTAAGGTTGACTTCAAGAAGGAAACATGTCAGTACATACTTGACTATGTATCAGCAGGAGGAGATTTATTCTTCTTCCATGATTCAATGTCACCATATGCAAATGCAGGTGCAGTTAACCTTACAAAGTCACTTTTATCAGTAGTAGGAATGAACAGATTCCATGTTGATATAACAGACAATGTTGTTAAGTATGACAATCCACTTAAGCTTGGTAAGTATAACGTTAAGAGTGTTTCTTACAGCAAGGCTTCTGTTAATACAAGTACACTGGAAGTTACATACACAGCAGATGGAACAGTTGATGATGTGACATATACATCACCGGATAGCAGCTTGTATTACCTGACACCATATGCAAATAATCCTACTGCAGGCGAAGGATTACTGAACAGTATGAATTCTAACATTATGGATGTATTTGTTGAGAAGAACGCATACTGGCAGCCATATCTTGGAAAAGATAAGAAGGTATATGTAAGTGCACTTGCAATGACAGCACTTTACTACAATGGTAATATGGCTGGTGCAACAACTACACTTCCATATGTATATGCACAGGAGTCATATAAGGCAGCAACAGCCTGGTCACAGGCTTCAAACCAGGATCAGTCAGCTTGTGCTGAGACAGTTAAGGCTACACAGCTTAACTCAGGTCTTGTAACATTGTATCCATACAACATAAGTTCATCACTGAACATATCGGGTACACATCAGCAGGCATTTGCACTTGATCTTGAGAGTGACAACATAACAGTATGGTATACTCTTGCAGGTTCAAATAACTCATCGAACAGTAAGATGCGTTCATCAAAGTATGCAGCGGATCCTGGAGATGCAATGGAGGCTTACTTCATCTACACTACAGCTTATGGCAGTGGTGCGATCACATATTGTGGTGCCGGACATTCATCAGTTACAGGTAGACGTACAAGAAACAATGATGAGAGAAAGCTGTTCATCAACGTTATTGTAAACAGTGCATCAGCAGTACCAGAGATGCCAACTATCAAGTGTTACGATCCAAAGCAGACATGGGCTGCAGAGGATGAGCTTCCAAAGGATGCAGAGGCACTTGCTTCATCAGGAAAGACTGTATATGTAAGTGAGGTTGACTCAAAGACAGATGATCCTGAGTTTGATTATAAGATTGGAATTCCGGAGAAGACAAAGGTAACAAAGGTTAACATTTACTATGATCTGGATTACGATGATTCCGATTACTCAATCAGACCAAGCTATACAGAGAATACTGATAAGATGATTAAGTCATACGATAAGATTGGTACAGCCAAGTTAACATCAATTGCAGGCGATATAAAGGATATTGTGAGAAATGGCAATGGTACAGCCCTTACACCTGATGATTCGTGTTATGCACCATATGGTGGAAATTACACATACATCGTTGTGGAGGTATATTACCAGGGCAAGACAGTTCCTGTATATACAATGATCAAGGTTAAGGCCGCAGATCCATTGTTCGACCTGACAGACAATACTATAGACGTTCCGGCACTTGGAGATTTCATTGCCGAGAAGAAGAATGTATTTGCATAATGCGTATATAGTATAAATAATAGCAATAAATATAGAAACCGGGGTGGTTATATACTCCGGTTTCTTTTTGTGTTATACTGACTCTGTTCAAAATAAGAGACTGAAGGATGGAGATACATATGGAGATAAATGGAAAGACAAGATTATTAGGTTTGCTTGGTGATCCGGTTCAGCACACCATGTCACCGCTTATACACAACACACTCAGCGATATATTGGAAATCAATGAAGTGTATGTGCCGTTCCACACCCATAAGGAGGGGCTGGCGGATGCTGTAAAGGGAGCGTTTGAACTGAATATATTGGGAATGAACGCCACTGTACCTCACAAGAATGAGATAATGGCTTCACTTGTGGATATAGATGAGGGGGCAGCGGCAATAGGTGCGATCAACACTCTTGTCAGGACTGCAAACGGTTATAAGGGATATAACACAGATATGATGGGGCTGTCCAGAGAACTGGAGTCCTACGGAGTGGAACTTGACGGTAAAAAGGTTATCATACTTGGCGCAGGCGGTGCAGCGAGAGCTGTGGCATATATGTGCATGAATAAGGGTGCGGATAAGGTATATATCCTTAACAGAACGATCGAGAAGGCACAGACGATAGCAGAGGACATGAATGGTCATTTTTGCAGAGAGACAATGACTGCCATGAGACTTGGTGATTATGGACAGTTACTGCAGGAAAATGTAGATAATAAGTTCGTGGTATTCCAGTCCACATCGATAGGTCTGGCACCGAAAAATGAGGCGGTAGTCATCGATGATCCACATTTTTACGACAGAGTCAGTGTGGGAATCGATCTCATATATAATCCGTTTGAGACAAAGTTTATGAAGCTTTGCAGACAGGCTGGAGCATTGGCGTACAATGGTTTGCGTATGCTCCTTTATCAGGGAATAATTGCATATGAGCTCTGGAATGATATATCTATATCAGAGGATGTTGCTGATATTGTGTACGACAGGTTGCTGCAGTCAATCAGAGAAAATGTGATCCTCATAGGATTTATGGGATGTGGTAAGACAACTGTCGGGGAAGCTCTTGCGAGAAAGCTGAACTTTGATCTGCTGGATGTGGATTCTTATATAGAGGACAAGGCTGGTTGCAGCATAAAGCAGATATTTGCCGACAAGGGGGAAGAGTATTTCAGACAGCTTGAGACAGATACTCTTAAGGAATTGAACAGCCGGCTGTCACATACGGTTATATCCACTGGAGGTGGACTTCCTATGAGACAGGCGAATGTGGATGAACTCAGGCGAATGGGCAGGATCATATATCTGGATGTTAAGCCTGAGGAGGTAGTAAGGCGACTTGCGGGAGATACGACCAGACCTCTTCTGCAGGGAGAAAATGTTGACCAGAGAGTGAGAGAACTTATGGAACAGCGAGGACCGGTATATGAGGCTGCCGCTGATATTATAGTTCCGGTTACAGGAATTGAAATAGATGAGATAGTACAGGAAATAAGTTCTTATATAGAAGGTGGGAGATGATGGTTATGGACACAGCAATTGCTTATGAAAAGGTCAGAAGGATAATAGATGAGATGAATCTTGATGCGATATTGATCACTGACAGGTACAACATGAGATATATAGCATCGTACCGCGGCGAGGGCGTTATAGTTCTGGCAGGATCAGGTAAGACAGTCATAACGGATTCAAGATATACGGAGCAGGTCCAGCGCGAGTGCGAAGGATATGAATGTGCGGATATTGCTGGAAAAGGATATGTTGCGTGTATTTCATCTATTCTTGATGGACAGAGAAAAAATTCTGGGAATCTGAGAGTTGGATTTGAGAATCTTAGCATCAGCTATAGAGAGTATTCGGAATATTCGACAGGAATATTCGGTGTGGAATGGATAAGCCTTGATGGTAAGCTGGATTCCTTAAGAGAGATAAAAACTGATGAGGAGATCGAGAATATCCATATAGCGGAGTCAATAGGAGACAAGGCATTTTCACATATACTGGAATATCTCAGACCTGGCATTACAGAGAAGGATGTTGCGCTTGAACTGGAGTATCATATGAAGAAAAATGGTGCGGAGGGCTTGAGTTTTGACACCATAGCTGCATCTGGAATGAATTCATCTATGCCGCATGCTATTCCTACGGATAAGACTCTGAATAAGGGTGACTTTCTCACTATGGATTTTGGCTGTATATATGAGGGATATTGTTCAGATATGACCAGAACCGTAGCCATAGGGCAGGCATCTGATTCAATGAAATATGTGTATGATACGGTACTCAAGGCTCAGACGGAGTCTATGAACATGATAAAACCAGGAGTCAGATGTAACGATGTTGATGCTGTTGCTAGACGTATCATAGCCGATGCCGGATATGGAGATTGCTTTGGACATGGACTTGGACATTCGGTGGGATTGTTTATACACGAGAATCCGAGATTTTCACCTAAGTGTGATGACATATTGAAACCTGGCATGGTCATAACGGTCGAACCGGGAATCTATATTCCTGGACAGTTTGGTGTCAGGATTGAGGATCTGGTTGCTGTGACGGAGGATGGTTATAGGAATCTTACAGGATCAGAGAAGAAGTTGATAGAGATTTAGTAGTGGCGGCTATCACGATATAGAACTCAGGTATTATACCGCAGGTCTTATACCGGGAGCCATCGTGAGTGCCGTGGGAGTATGTACGTTTGTATTGCTGTGTATATACGACAGTAGAAAGCGCAGAAACGTAGACTTACCTGATAAAGGTTGATGGTATGGTAAAAAATAGTTGAAAATTTATTTCATATATTATAAAATGTGACAAGAAGTTTATATCTTTAAGGAGGATAAGATAGTTATGGCAGAGATGATCTCAGCAGGCGATTTTAGAAACGGCGTTACAATCGAATTCGAAGGAAATATTTATCAGATTATAGAGTTCCAGCACGTTAAGCCAGGAAAGGGTGCAGCTTTCGTTAGAACAAAGCTTAAGAACATCAAGAGTGGCGGTGTTGTAGAGAAGTCATTCCGTCCAACAGAGAAGTGTGAGAAGGCTCACATCGAGAGAAAGGACATGCAGTATCTGTACAATGACGGAGATCTTTATTACTTCATGGATCCAGAGACATATGATCAGATTCCTATCAGCTCAGCAGCTATAGGTGATTCACTTAAGTTCGTTAAGGAGAACGAGATGTGTAAGATCTGTTCACACAATGGCAACGTATTTGCTGTAGAGCCACCTCTCTTCGTTGAGCTTGTTATCACAGAGTGCGAGCCAGGTGTTAAGGGTGATACAGCTACAGGTGCAACAAAGCCATGTACAGTTGAGACTGGCGCACAGGTATCAGTACCTCTCTTCGTTAACGAGGGTGACACGATCAAGATCGATACACGTACTGGCGAGTATCTTTCAAGAGTATAATAATTGTTACCAGCATTAGGATATAACTACCTACGATAACATATAAGAAGAATAAGAGTCCCGGTGATTCAGGATATTTGAATCGCCGGGACTTTTTTGTGCTGTAAGCAACCCAAGGTTCTAACCTCTCCACCCTCTGAATATACTTTTTATGTAGCTGTACAGACAGTGTTATATAGAAGAAGGACGATACATATGTGTGGAGAAGATATATTGCATCTGCTTCCCATCAGGATCAGGTGCATGGTTGAGAAGCTGAGGCTTGATTATGGGAGACTGTGGGAGATACGTCTGAGGGTGAATAGTCCCTTTATACTTAGATACGAGGACTCGGAGATATATGTTGATTCCTGCGGATCAAGAACCTGTAATATGAAGGATGCGTACATAGTGACTGCCAGGGATGTGAACGACACTCTGGAATGTATCTGCAATCATTCCCTGTATGCCTATGAGGATGAGATACGTCAGGGCTTTATCACCGTGTGCGGTGGACACAGGGTGGGAGTTGCGGGCAAGATCATACTCGATGGAACAAGGATCAAATGCATCAGACACATATCATTTCTTAATATCAGGGTGGCACATGAGATCAAGGGATGCAGCGGTGATGTCCTGCCATACATATACGGTGATGGCAAGTTGATGAACACGCTCATAGTGTCCGCTCCGTGTCACGGCAAGACCACACTGCTCAGGGACATCATAAGAGTAGTGTCTGACGGAGGAATGACAGTTGGTGTGGTTGATGAGAGATCGGAGATAGCGGCGTGCTACAAGGGTGTTCCGCAGAATGATGTCGGAATGAGGACTGATGTTCTTGACTGCTGTCCAAAAGCTTCAGGAATGATGATGCTGGTTCGAACCATGGCGCCTGATCTCATAGCGGTCGATGAGATAGGAGGGCAGCAGGATGTCGATGCCATTTTCGGCGTGATAAACTGCGGATGCCGTCTGCTTGCAACTGCACATGGCTATTCCATGGATGATGTGAGAGACAGGGCAGGGATAAGGCGTCTTGTGGAGAACAGGGTTTTTGAGAGGTATGTTGTGCTTGGAGGCGATAAGGCGGGACAGATCTCTGATATATTTGACGGCCAGGGCAACCGGCTTTGCTGGTACGATTAGATGGGAGGCAAGGACATGGTTAAGGCGATAGGGGGATGTCTGATCGTATATGCCTCATTTATGGTGGGACATGCCATAGGGCAGTTGCATGGGCGCATGGTGAAGGAGATGGAGGAAATGCTGCTCTTCATACAACTGTTCAAGGGGCAGATCATGTATGCCGGATCGGAGCTCCCGGAGATACTTGCCGACAGTGCAAAGCGTCTCAAGGGAAATGTTGGTAAATGGGTGAACGGTCTGGCGGAGATGTCTGAGAAGAACAGGGACAGGCCATTTGCAGAATTGTGGACAGACTCACTGGCGATGCTGAGGCGGGACAGTGCCCTGAGCTTGGAGGTGCTGGCGGATGTGGACAGGATTGGAAAGATAATGGGAGATATGGACGTTGAGGCACAGCTCTCAAGGATAAATCTTGTGGAAGATATAATTACGGACAGATACCAGCGGGAACGCGCCAGAAGTTCCGGGATAAAGAGGCTTGCCAATTCACTTGGGCTGCTTGGAGGCGTATTCATAGTTATATTGCTCATGTAGGTTAAGAGGGAGAGACGATGACGATCCAGATACTTCTAAAAATAGGTGCAGTGGGAATTCTGGTGGCACTGCTCAACCAGATACTAAAACATTCAGGCAAGGAGGAGCACGCCTATCTGCTCAATCTGGCGGGACTCATCATTGTGCTTTCCTGGGTTATCCCGTACATAAGTGACCTGTTCAACGAGATCATGGATATTGTAAATATAGGACAATAAATGAGAGTAGATGTGGGGGTAAATGATGAATCTCATGGCGGTTTCTCTGGCTGCGGTGATCGTGGTTCTGATAGCGGTGAAGATAAAAGAACTGGATTCCGGGTACGGGATCGTGTTGTCCATAGCCGGGTGTGTGATGCTCATGTATTTTGTTGTGAGCAGGTTCAGACTTATAGCTTCGTACATAGACAGGCTGACTGCGTACGTGTCGGTGAATATTTCATATATAGACGTGATCCTGAAAATGATAGGTATAGCGTATATATGCCGATTTTCATCAGATATCTGCAAAGATGCCGGCTGCAATGCCATGGCATCCCAGGTGGAGATGGCGGGAAAGATAACTCTTATTCTGCTCAGTATGCCCATACTCATGGGAGTTATAGATCTGGTGGTGACCATAGTTGAGGGGTAATTTGATAGTGGTGGTGCTGATGCTCTTTATGGGGGTGTCAGTGCCTGATGCGGCAAATGTGTGTAATGAGAGTAAAGTTGAATCATATGATACAGATATCAAATATTGTCCAGAATTTTATGCTGAGAATGAAAAGGAAAATACCACGGAAAGTGACTCTGATATTAACTCAGACATATTCGAGGACGACTCCGTCATCGGAAGCCTCAATGAGATCACAAAAGACAAATCCGACGTGACCTTCTACGACATATACGAGTCCCTAAAGAGTGGTGACGTGGATTCCACCATAGACATAGCACTAAAAGTGTTTTCCGACAGTGTCATATACGAGGTCAGGACAAGCAGGGGGCTGGCGCTGCAGATCATAGCGGTGATCGTGCTCGGAAGTACATTTGCCCAGCTTGCGGGAAATATGGGCGAGTATGTATCCGCCCATGGTTTCATGGTTACATACATGGTGCTGTTATCGCTGCTGCTGGGGGATTTCGTCCTAGTGCAGTCCATCGTGCAGGACACCATAGGAGATGTCACGGAGTTCATGAAAGCGTTCTATCCCATGTATGCCTCGTCTGTGTTATATGTGAGCGGCCCGGAGAGTGCCGGATATTCACAGTCGGTCATAATCCTGGTGATATACATTTGCCAGAATGTGATAATAAGGTTCATACTCCCCCTCATCAAATGCGGCGGGCTCATAGCACTCATAAATAATCTTGGAAGCGAGGATTATTTCTCCCGGATGGCGGGGCTTATGAAGAGCCTGGCGGTGTGGGGAATGCGGACAATGTTTGCGGTGGTAACCGGGATAAATGTGGTCAAGAGCATGATAGCACCGTCCATGGACAGGCTTTCAAGAAATGGCATACTCAGGACATTGGGAAAAGGTGCAGGTATGTCCACGGTGAGCGCTGTCATCAGTGTGATGGTGAGCACAGGAGAGTTTATCAGAAACTGTATGGGGATGGCGTGTACGATTATGATAGTCATACTGGCCGCAGTGCCAATGATCAAGATAATCGTCATCATGTTCATATTAAGGTTCATCGCCGCGGTGGTGCAGCCGGTCGGAGACAAAAGATATGCCGAGGCAGCAGGCATCATGGCGGAGACAGTGGAGCTTATGCTGAGGGCGTGCGGAATAAGCGTGATGATGTTCATCATAAGCATAGCCCTGATGTCGGTGAACATATCATAGAACGGATGGAGGATGTGCATGCTTGCTGAGTGGCTGAAAAATATAGTTGTGTGCAGTATACTTTTTTCTGTCGTGCTGTATATTGCCCCGGATCCGAAGATGCGCAGATATGTCCAGGCGGCTGTGGGATTTGTCATGATGATGGTCGTGATAAATCCTGTCATAGGCTGGCTTGGGTATGCGGACAGGATAGAGTTCAATACATACAGTGAATCGCTTGGAATGGACGTGGCCGAGGGCGATGATGAGATGTATGTCAGGGCCATGGAGGAGGTAGTGGAGCGGTTTATATCTGACAATTGTAATGCCGATGCGGTGGTGCGTATAGTCACCGGGGAGGAGCTTGGGATAGACAGCATGGAGATATACATACAGTTTGATAAAGTAGACACAGACGGAGTGAGATCTGCTGTGTCAGAGGAATACGGTGTTGATGAGAATAGGATTACCATCAGGAGGGGCAATACAGATCATATGCAGGAGGGACTGTAGTGGAGGATTCTAAGAAAAAGGGAATATCGGGGATCATGAATATATTGAAGAGCAGCAACAACAGATTATACAAGTTGCTGCTCATTTTGCTGTCAGGGATTTGTCTGATGATAGTTGTGTGGCCGGCAAATAACAGCAAGACTGATAAAAATGACCTAAAGAGCGGATGGACCGGACAGTCCGATGAGACAGACGCGGATGTGACCGGCGGAAATGACCGGAATATGTCAGGGGATACCACGGATTATGTGGAGTATATGGAGGAGAGACTCACATCAGTGCTTGAGCAGGTGGACGGAATATCGGATGTGAGAGTGATGATAACGGTCAAGGACAGCGGTGAGAACATAGCACTCAAGGACTCCGGAAGCAGTTCCAGTGAGAACGGCGACAGCAGCCAGAGAAGCGTGTCGGAGGAGACGGTCATGGTGAGTGAGGGCAGTGGGAGCTCGCCGTATGTGGTCAGGTACAGGGAGCCGGAGACCGAGGGTGTGGTTATCATTTGCAAGGGGGCGGAAAATGGCGATACAACGCTGAAGATAACGAATGCAGTGCAGGCATTATTTAACGTGCCGACGCATAAGATTGTGATATTAGAAGCAAATTAATGTGGAGGGACTATGAAGAAATTCAGTGGAAAGAACAGACTGGCGGTCATCGCACTTGCAGTTATGATAGGGGTGGCCGGTTACATGAGCTTTGCGGATGCAGGAAAGGACAAGAAGAAGGAAAAAACTGACAAAAAACAGGTGGAAGTGATCAACTATGAGGATCTCTCGTCCATGGCGGAAAATGAGAACTCACAGGCGGTGAAGGATGAGAATGGCCAGACCGAGGATGTGGAGCTCAATGGCCAGGAGGATGAGATCGGTGACGCTGTACTCACCAGTGCACAGGTGACAAGCAATATGGCCGCGGCAAAGTTGAACCGTGAGCAGAGCAGATCAAGGAGCAAGGAAGCTCTGATGGATGTGATAGGTGATGAGGCACTCAGCGATTCGGCAAAGAAGGAGGCGACAGATACATATGTGAAGCTGAACGATACCATAGAGAAGGAGACAGATGTCGAGACAGTTCTGGCGGCAAAGGGGTATAGCGATGCCATAGTGACGATAAGTGATGAGGCTGTTGACGTGTCGCTGAATGTGGAATCGCTGTCGGATACCGAGAGAGCACAGATAGAGGACATAGTTATCCGAAAAACAGGGTATGATATAAGCAGTGTTGCAATATCTGTCATGGGTGGCAAATAGACAGCGGAAGGATAAGCCGTGAATCGCATATACTTGCAAAATAGCTGCCTTCAGATTATAATAAGATTCAAATAACCCATACGAAACGGGAGGTATGACCATGAGTGATAAGTTGAATGATGATATCGTGATTGAAGGCAGCGCGGTTCAGGATAATTCTTACAATATAGAAGAGAGCAATTCTCTGGGCAAAGTTCAGATAGCGGATGACGTAGTGGCTATCATAGCAGGGCTTGCAGCCGGAGAGGTTGAAGGTGTATACAGACTTACAGGCAACCTTCCAAATGAGCTTGCCTCAAAGTTCGGAAAGAAGAACCCTGCAAAGGGCGTTAAGGTAGAGCTTCTTCCTGGCAAGGTAAAGGTTGATATTGCGATAGAGGTTCTGTACGAGTACAGCATACCATCAGTATCAGGTCAGGTTCAGGATAAGGTCAAGCAGGCTATAGAGACCATGACAGGACTGAGCGTTGAGGAAGTCAACATAAGGATAGCCGGTGTACGTGTTGGAGACGGCAGATAGGATACAGATAAAGCTTTATATAGTGGAGAGGAAGATATGACTAGAAGAGATATAAGAGACAGGATATTCAAGATAGTATTTACACTGGAGTTCAATGACGCTGAGGGCATGCAGGATCAGCTTGATTTTGCATTTGACCCTGAGATGCCGGGAGATGAGGAGGACGATCCGCTTCTGTACGGAATAGTCAGCAATGAGGACAGAGATTATATAACCACCAAGGTTAAGAATATCATCTCTAAGAAAGCAGAGATAGATGAGATTATTTCACAGATATCAGAAGGCTGGAAGCTTCCTCGTATAGGCAAGGAGGAGCTGGCTATATTAAGGCTTGGTGTCTATGAAGTGAAGTACGATGAGAGCATACCGGAGAAGGTCGCCATCAATGAGGCGGTTGAGCTGGCAAAGAAGTATTGTGATGCATCGGCGAGCAAGTTCGTGAATGCACTTCTTGCAAAGCTTGTATCCGGTGATAAGGACAAGAAGGAGAGTGGCGCAGATGCCACAGCAGAATAACATATATACAGTCAAGGAACTCAATGAGAGGATACAGGAGTTGGTCAGCGGCGAGCCGTGGCTTGGCAGTCTGGGAGTTGAGGGAGAGATCACAGGACTCGGAACAGACAAGAGAGGTCATATGTATTTCAGTCTCAAGGATCCCAGCGGAGTTCTGGCGGCTGTTATGTTTGCGGGAAAACAGGTATATGGACTCAAGTTTGCTCCGAAGAACGGAGACAAGGTTCATGCATTTGGTCATATTGATGTCTTCGTGAGAGACGGAAAGTATCAGCTCTATGTAGACAGGCTGGTGCGTGTGGGTGACGGCGAGGTGAATGCCAAGCTGGAGAGACTCATAGCCAGACTGGACGGCATGGGGCTGTTTTCGCAGGAATACAAGAAGCCTATTCCCGCCTATCCGAGGCGTATTGGTATAGTGACGGCGGGGGCAAAGGCTGCGATAAGCGATATCCGTGCAGTGGCAAAACGGAGGGATCCGTATGCCCAGCTCTATTGTTATCCTGCGACCGTGCAGGGACAGTATGCGGCGGCGGATATATCCAGAGGAATCGAGATACTTGATTCCATGGGGCTCGACCTCATCATCGTCGGAAGAGGCGGAGGTTCCAAGGAGGATCTGTGGGCGTTCAATGAGGAGCAGGTGGCATGGGCCATATTCAATGCGGAGACGCCTATCATATCGGCTACGGGGCATGAGATAGACACCACAGTTGCGGACATGGTTGCGGACAGGAGAGAATCCAATCCGTCCACGGCTGTCATGCATGCGCTTCCGGTGGTGGCAGAGACAGTTGCCGGATTTGACAGGAGACTTGAACAGCTCACCATGCTGATATCCGGCAGGATAGACAGACTTGTGAGGAGTCTGGATGGATATGACAGGCAGCTCAGACTCTTAAGTCCATCCGGAAGACTGGACAGTCAGAGGCAGCAGCTTGACAGAATAGAGAAACAGATAAATGAGCTGATGGCGGATAAGATAGAGGACAGATCTATGCGCTGCGACAGACTTCATGATAGGATGAAGAGCGCGATGGTCAGAAAGTACGACATGACAAGGAATGCCCTTGCGGTCATGACGGAGAGAATACATGGCCTTTCGCCTACAGCTAAGCTCATAAATGGATTTGGATATATTTCATCGGATGGTGAGCCTGTCAGATCTGTGGCAGGGATCACACCTGGGGATGATATAGAGATAACTCTTCATGATGGAAGAATACAGGCGGTCGTGGCTGACGTGACCGGGCAGGAGGAATAGATATGGCAGAAGATACACAGAATATGGATACAGCGGACACTCTTCAGAATGTGTCCATAGAGGAGGCTCTTGCCAGACTTGATGAGATAGCGGCTGCGCTTGAGAATACTGATACGGGGCTCAAGGAGTCCATGGAGCTTTATTCTGAGGGCGTCCAGCTCATAAACAGATGCAGGAATTACCTGTGCGATGTTGAGAAAGAGATGATAACACTTTCGGGTCAGGAGGAAGCATGATAGATAAACTTATAGCGGAGAAGGCGGCAAGGATCAACGATATAGTTGAGAGCTATCTGCCACCTGCAGACGGATTTAACAGGACAGTGTGTGAGGCCATGGCGTACTCGGTAGAGGCGGGTGGAAAGAGGCTTCGTCCCATGCTCATGGAGGAGACATACAGGCTGTTCGGTGGCAAGTCAGAGGTTATAAAGCCGTTCATGGCTGCGATAGAGATGATACATACATATTCACTCATACATGACGATCTTCCGGCTCTGGACAATGACGATTACAGGCGCGGAAGAAAGACATCCCATGTGGTATTTGGCGAGGCGATGGCCATTCTTGCGGGGGATGCGCTGCTCAATTATGCATATGAGACCGCTTGTAAGGCATTTGGCATGGATGAGGATATACATGCTGTGGCGTCTGCGATGTGTGTGCTTTCGCAGAAGCCGGGTATAAACGGCATGATAGGCGGTCAGGTCGTCGATGTGGAGATGACCGGCAAGGAGCTCTCAAAGGAGCAGCTTGAATATGTGTATGAGAACAAGACCGGAGCCCTCATAGAGGCATCCATGATGATAGGCGCGATACTTGCGGGGGCAGACGAGGCTAAAGTTGCGGCGGTACACAAGATAGCATCGGACGTCGGCATGGCATTCCAGATCCAGGACGATATTCTGGATGTCTGTGGAGACAGTGCGCTCCTTGGAAAGCCGACGCTGAGTGATGAGGAGAATGGCAAGGTTACATATGTCACGATACATGGAATTGATGAATCCAGACGTTATGTGACTGAGCTGTCGGAGAGAGCAGTAAGAGAATTGGAAGAGATAGGCGGGGACAATGAGTTTCTGAAGGAATTGGTCATCTGGCTGATAAACAGGGATAAATAGGACTTCTCTCGTGGTGTGCATATGAATATACTGGATAGAATAAATAAACCAAACGATATAAAGGATATAGACAGGGAAGATCTGCCGGAGCTGGCGGATGAGATCAGAGAATTTCTGGTGTCGCATGTGAGCGAGACCGGTGGACATTTGGCTCCGAATCTTGGATGCGTGGAACTTACCATGGCACTTCACATGGTTCTGGATTTCCCTGAGGATAAGCTTATATGGGATGTGGGACATCAGTCCTATGTCCACAAGATACTGACGGGCAGGAAGAATGAGATGGGCACTCTCAGACAGTTTGGAGGAATGAGCGGTTTCCCGAAGACCAGTGAGAGCCCGTGCGATGCGTTCAATACAGGACACAGCTCAACATCCATTTCTGCTGCGCTCGGAATGGCGTGCGCCAGAAGTATCAAGGGTACAAATGAGAAGATTGCCGCAGTGATCGGAGATGGCTCCTTCACAGGTGGTATGGTATATGAGGCCATGAATAATATGGCGGATATCAAGACCGGTTGCCTTGTTGTGCTGAACGATAACAATATGTCCATCGATCAGAATGTTGGCGGCATGTCCACATATCTCAGCAAGATACGTGTTGGGCAGCAGTACAATGATTTTAAGAGTAACGTGGAGAAGATCCTCATGAAGATCCCTGTGGCTGGAGAGCATCTTGCCAGAGGGCTGAAGAAGTCAAAGGATTCCATCAAGCAGATATTTGTGCCGGGTATGTTCTTCGAGGAGCTGGGTGTCACATATATAGGACCTATAGACGGACACGATATAGATGTGATGGAGGCCACTTTCCGCAAAGCGCTTAAGCTCAACAGACCGATCCTTGTGCATGTGAAGACTGTGAAGGGCAAGGGTTATACCCATGCCGAGAGACACCCGAGCTATTTCCACGGCATTGATCCGTTTGATATACAGACAGGAAAGGTCATGAAGGACAGGAAGGTCATGACAAACACAGGAGTGTTTGCCAGAAAGCTGGTGGAGCTTGGTAAGGCTGATCCAAGGATAACGGCCATAACGGCTGCCATGGGCAAGGGAACAGGAGTGGCGGCATTTGCCGCGGAGTTCCCGGACAGGGCTTTTGACGTGGGCATTGCGGAGGAACATGCGGTGACGTTTGCCGCGGGACTTGCTACGTCGGGACTGGTGCCTGTGGTTGCGATATACTCGTCATTTTTGCAGAGGGCATATGATCAGATCTTACACGATGTGTGCCTGCAGAAGCTGCATGTCATATTTGCTATTGACAGGTCAGGGCTTGTCGGTGCAGATGGCGATACACATCAGGGCATATTTGACACTGCGTTTCTGTCACATATTCCGAACATGACCATCATTGCGCCGAAGAACAGATATGAGCTCACCAGAGCGATGGAGTGGGCTGTTGCTTACGATGGTCCGGTTGCGCTCAAGTATTCCAGAGGAGAGGCTTATTACGGACTTAAGGAATACAATGCGGATATTGAGTATGGCAGGAGCGAGATGATCCACAGGGGACAGAAGCTTGCCATAGTGGCTGTTGGGAACATGGTCCAGGAGGCCGAGAAGGTGTATGACAGACTGCTGGCCGATGGAACAAATGTCACATTTGTCAATGCAAGATTTCTGAAGCCGATAGATACTGATATGATAGATGAGCTCAGCAGGGATCATGAACATATAGTGGTTATTGAAGAAGAGATAAAGCATGGCGGATACGGATCCCTGGTCGAGGAGTATGTCATGGACAGACACCTTGATGTGGATGTGACAGTGTGTGCCATTGAGGATACATTTGTACAGCATGGAAGCGTGGAGGAGCTCAGGAGGATGCTGAAGCTTGACGCGGATTCGCTGTATGACAGGATAAAACATATAATATCGACAGATTGTACAGAATAAGAGGAAGACAGATGAAGAAGAGACTTGATGTTCTCCTTGTAGAACAGGGACTGGCAGATTCACGAGAGAAGGCGAAAGCCATCATCATGTCAGGAATAGTGTATGTTGACAATAACAAAGAGGATAAGGCCGGCACGACATTTGACGAGACTGCTAAGATAGAGGTCAGGGGCAACACCCTCAAATACGTGAGCCGTGGAGGCCTGAAGCTTGAGAAGGCTATGGATCATTTCGGCGTGGAACTTGCGGGTAAGGTGTGCATGGATGTAGGTGCTTCCACTGGTGGTTTTACCGACTGTATGCTGCAGAATGGTGCGGTGAAGGTGTATTCCGTTGACGTGGGTCATGGACAGCTTGCATGGAAGCTCAGAAATGACGAGAGAGTTGTCTGTATGGAGAAAACAAATATACGATATGTCACACCTGAGGATATTGACGATAAGATTGAATTTGCTTCGATAGATGTGTCATTCATATCTCTTACAAAGGTGCTTCCAGCGGTAAAGGAGCTGCTTACGGATAGTGGAGAGATCGTGTGCCTTATCAAGCCGCAGTTCGAGGCGGGAAGAGATAAGGTCGGCAAGAAGGGCGTTGTCAGAGAGCTTTCAACCCATATTGAGGTTGTGGAGATGATAGTCGGTTATGCCAGAAGTATAGGATTCCGTACACTGCACCTCAGCTATTCACCTATAAAAGGACCTGAGGGCAACATAGAATATCTGCTCCACATATCAAAGGACGAGTCGAAGACGGATGAGGAATTCGACATAAAGGCTCTGGTGGAGGAGTCCCACAACGAACTGAACAAGTCATAGAGGATACGATATGAAGAATTTTTATATAGTATATAACCCGGATAAGGATGAGGATAATCGTATAACGTCGGAGCTCACAGCGTATATTGAATCGCAAAATGGTGCGTGTAAAGCCATGGACTGCTACAGCTTCAGTGCATGTGACAAGCAGCAGGTTACGGATGAGCTTGAGAGCTTTGACTGTATACTTGTTCTTGGAGGGGATGGAACACTCCTCAATGTGGCATCCAGTGCCAGCCATGTGGAGATTCCTCTGTTCGGGATAAATCTTGGAACGGTGGGATTCCTCACTGAGGGGGAGATCACCAACTGGCAGACCATCATAGACAGACTGCTTGCGGATGATTATTCCATGCAGGACAGAATGATGATCAGGGGAACAGTCAGAACAGGAGACGGCAAGGAGTGCAGGAAGAGGGCACTCAATGATATAGTTATCAGCAGGGCAGGATTTTCAAGACTTATAGGTCTTGATGTCTATGTAAATGGAAGCTTTCTGAATGCCTATGAGGGAGATGGAATCATCATATCGACCCCTACTGGCTCCACGGGTTACAATCTCTCAGCCGGAGGTCCGATCGTGGATCCTATGGCAAGACTGATGATCATCACTCCGGTATGTCCACATTCGCTGACTTCGAAGAGTATTGTGCTTCCTAGTGACGCAAAGGTTTCAATAGAGATCGCCAAGAAGAGGAAGACGCAGGACACCGAGGCGATAGTTTCATTTGACGGTGGAAATGATTTCGAACTGGCAGCAGGCGATGTCCTTGATATATGCGTGTCACAGAGAACCACGCAGCTCGTAAAGGCGAGTGACGTGAATTTCTACGAGATACTTAGAAACAAGCTTGGGGGAAAGTGATATGAAACAGAAGCGACAGGCGATGATTTTGTCGATAATCGAACAATATGATATAGAGACCCAGGATGAACTGCTGGAGAAGCTGGCCGAGGCGGGCTTCAATACGACCCAGGCCACCATATCGAGAGATATAAGAGAGATCAACCTCACCAAGGTTGCCGTGGCGGGTGGCAGGCAGAAGTACACTCTGGGAAAGTCGGCAACACATGAGTCCATAGAGTCGTACAGAAAGGTTCTCGGGGCAGGCATATTATCCATGGTGCCGGCGGAGAATCTGATAGTGATCAAGACAGTGTCGGGTATGGCTATGGCAGTTGCCGCAGCACTTGACAATGTGGAGATAAATGGACTCCTCGGAAGTATAGCCGGGGACGACACCATATTCCTGGCGGTCAGAAGCCGGGAGATGACCGATTCGGTCATGAAGACGATAGATAAGATGCAGAGATGACAGCTCTCTGTAATATGTTATGTGTAATAAAGTCTGTGCGTCAACAGGAGGATACAAATGTTACTTAATGTACATATCAAGAATATTGCACTCATAGACGATGCAAATGTTAATTTTACCGATAATCTCAACATACTTACCGGTGAGACCGGTGCGGGTAAGTCCATAATCATGGGAGCCCTGAAGATTGGTATGGGAGATAAGCTTCCGAAGGATATAGTCAGGGAGCCTGACAAGGAGGGCTTCTGTCAACTGCTTTTCCTGGTGGATGATCCCCAGGTGATTGAGCAGATCAGAGATCTGGGAGTGGAGCCATCGGAGGATGGCGAGATACTCATCACGCGGAGAATAAATAATTCCAGAACCATCAACACTATAAATGATATGGCGGTGACCGCCGCAAAGCTCAGGGAGGTATCTGCGCTTCTCATAGATATGCACACGCAGCACCAGCAGCAGACGCTCCTTAAGAAAGCGGAGCATATGAAGCTTCTGGATAAATATGGCAGAGCATCCATAGATCCCCTGAAGCAGAAGGTTGCAGAGTGTCACAGAGAGTACGTCACACTCAGGCGTGAGATGGACGAGCTCTCGATGGATGAGGCGGAGCGGAGCAGAAAGGTAGAATTCCTCAAGTATCAGATCGCGGAGATCGAGTCAGCAAATATAAAGACTGGTGAGGACGAAGATGTTGAGCATCAGTACAACAGGATGGTCAATTCACGCGATATAGTTGCGGCAGCTTCGGATGTATACAGCGTTACAGGTTATGAATCTTCTTCATCTGCGGGAAATGAGATCGGCAGAGCTCTGGCATCGATGAAGGGTATAAAGGATCTCGACGGAGAGATAGACGGTCTGTATAGTCAGTTGGAAAATATTGACGCGCTGCTGAATGATTTTAACGTTGAATTAAATGATTACATGCAGAGCATGGACTTTGACGATTCTGAGTTTAGAAGTGTTGAGTCCAGGCTTGACGTCATCAATGATATAAAGGGAAAATATGGAAGCACCGTGGAAGAGGTGTTCAAATATCTGGAGGACAGCAGGAAGGAATATGAAAGGCTGTCTGAATATGACGAATATATATCAGGACTTTCAGACAAAATAAAAAAGGCGGAGAAAGCCATGCTCAAGGCAGCAGATGCGCTTACTGCTGAGAGACAGAAGCAGGCTGAGAATCTGTGCAGAGACATCAGAGATGCACTTGCTGATCTGAGTTTCATGGAGGTTCGGTTCGACATGGTATTTGACAGGCTTCCGGAGTGTACAGCAAATGGAATCGATGACTGCTATTTTGTCATTTCGACAAATGTCGGCGAGAAGATGAGACCGTTATATGACGTGGCTTCAGGCGGTGAGCTCTCAAGGATCATGCTGGCGATCAAATCCTGCATGGCGTCCGAGGACAATATCGGCACTCTTGTATTCGATGAGATCGATGTTGGAATAAGCGGCCGTGCAGCTCAGAAGGTTGCTGAAAAAATGGCAGTTATTTCCAGAAGCCATCAGGTTATAAGCATAACCCATCTTCCGCAGATCGCAGCGATGGCAGACAGTCATTATCTCATAGAAAAGTCTGCCGACGAGGGCAAGACAGTGACAAGGATCGTCCGTCTGAACGACGAGGAATCAACAGAGGAGATCGCAAGACTTCTCGGCGGCGTGACCATAACTGAGGCAGTCATGAGCAATGCCCGTGAGATGAAACAAATGGCAGAAAAGACAAAAAAATACTGATATAAAGTTATTCCTAACACAACATACTAAGAGTAACAGCCAAGGCTGTTACTCTTTTTTTATAAGCTATTAGTTGTTTTTAAGTATATGTAGGAGGAATAGATTATGAGGCGATATAAGAAAGTGATCATATGGGTGGCTGTGGCGGATCTGTTGCTCCTTGCAGCACTATTGGTTTTATGTGTGTTGGTGGACAGACGAGTGGATGTTGAAAGGTCAGAGAAGACAAGCTCAACACTTGATGGGGGAGTGTCAAGGGCGACCACGAAGGATGCGGAGTTTGGAAGTGATATATTTGACCGGCCTGTAGTTCCGTCCGGCGAGGCGATGGGAATCTATATGAAGACGGATGGAGTTTTGGTGGTGGATGTATGCAGCTTTAAAAATGAAAATGGCGAGTCCTGTTGCCCTGCTGATGGAAAGGTCTGTACAGGGGATTATATTGTGAGTGTAGACGGTATGGAGATATCTAAGAGGTCGGAGCTGCTTGATATTGTTGCTGAAAGCCAGGGTGATAGCTTGTCCGTGAGATATATAAGGGATGGGGAGGAGAAGGTCTGTAGCATCACGCCGGAAAAAAACGAGAATGGCGCTTATCTGCTGGGCGCGTGGGTGAAGGATGATGTGTCGGGAATAGGCACGGTTACATTTGTCGACGGAACAAATTTCATGGCTCTTGGACACAGTGTGTCGGATATAGATACGGGAGTTATGATGCGGTGCAGCACCGGCGGTGTGTACACAACGGATATTACAAATATAAGCAAGTCATACTCCTCGGAACCGGGAAGACTTCAGGGAAGCATCGCATATAGAAGAGCTTTGGTCGGTATTATTGATGGCAACAGTGCCAGTGGAATATATGGACATCTGGACACCAGCTATTGCCAGGCGAAATACGGCGATGCGGAGCGTATGTATATAGCCAGAGGTCATGAAGTCCGCAAGGGGCAGGCTTATATATATTCCAGAATGAGCGGCGAGCTTGAGAAGTATGAGATGGACATAGAGTATGTGGACAGGAATTCATCCGACAAGAATATAGAATTCCACGTGACCGATGATGCCCTCATAGACCTGACGGGCGGAGTGGTACAGGGAATGTCCGGTTCCCCGATCATCCAGGATGGCAAGATAATCGGCGCCGTCACCCACGTATTCGTAGACGATCCAACCAGGGGGTATGGGATTTTTATTGAAAATATGCTGGAGGAGTGAAATTAATCCTGTTTAGTGATAAAATTAAGAACAGAAGTGCCGGACTTTAGCATAAGGCAGACCGGCACACACAAACATCCCAGGAGGGCAAGAAAATCAAGGTTTCAAAAATTTCATTATGTCATACACTAAAGAATTATAAAAAAGAGAATTTGCTTCCTGATCTTTTGACAGGAATTATCATAGCGGCGGTGTCCATACCGATATCGATGGGGTATGCACAGATAGCCGGGCTGCCGGCGGTATATGGATTGTATGGTTCGGTGTTCCCGATCATAATATTTGGATTGCTGTCCACGTCGAGGCAGTTCGTGTTCGGTGTGGATGCCGCGCCTGCGGCGCTGGTCGGAGCTGCACTGGTGACGCTTGGGGTTACGCCGGGAACAGAGCAGGCGATGCAGGTCGTTCCTGTGATAACATTCTTTACGGCGCTGTGGCTGCTGGTATTCTTCCTGTTCAATGCGGGCAAGCTTGTAAATTACATATCGACTCCGGTCATGGGCGGATTCATATCAGGAATATGCACCACCATCATACTCATGCAGGTGCCGAAGCTCTATGGAGCCGGAGCGGGAACAGGAGAGCTGTTCGAGCTTGTGGAGCACATAGCAGAGACGATAGGAGATGTAAATGTGCCGTCAATAATCATGGGACTTACGGCTCTTGCGGTACTGCTTGTTTCAAGAAGATTCATACCAAAGTTTCCGATGGCGATATGCGTCATGACAGTGGGAGCGTTGCTGTCCTGCGTGATAGATATGGATGAATACGGAATAGTATGTCTGTCGGAGGTGAGCAGAGGACTTCCACAGATCGTTGTACCACAGATAGATGAGAGGATGCTTCCAAATATCATGACGGTCAGTCTGTCGATAGCAGTAGTAATCATGGCGGAGACGCTTCTGGCTGAGAACAATTTCGCCCAGAAGAACAGATATAAGATAGACGATAATCAGGAGCTTCTGGCATTTGGAATGGCAAATCTTGCAGCGGCATTCACAGGCTGCTGTCCGATAAACGGTTCCGTGTCCAGAACCACAATGAGTGAGCAGTATGGAGGCAGGACACAGCTCACTGGAATATTTGCAGGAGTAGTGATGATCGTGATCCTCGTGTGTGGAACGGGATTTATAGGTTATCTGCCGGTTCCGGTGCTCACGGCAATCGTCATCTCCGCACTCTACAGTGCTCTGGAATTTGATCTGGCGGCAAAGCTGTGGAAGGTGAGTAAGGTGGAATTCTACATATTCTGCGGAGCTTTCCTAGGTGTGCTGGTACTTGGAACGATAAATGGAGTTCTTATAGGAATCATACTCTCATTTGCCGCAGTCATAAGGAAGGCTGCGGACCCTCCGAGAAGCTTCCTTGGACTGGTACCTGGACATGAGGAATTCCTTGCGCTCGAGAGGTTCAAGCATGCATACCCGATACAGAATATAGTTATTTACAGATTCAGCAGTAACCTGTTTTTTGCAAATATAGCCATATTCCAGAAGGATATCATGGATGCGGTGCAGGATGACACAAAGGCTGTAATAGTGGATGCGTCCGCCATGGGAAGCGTGGATGTGACGGCTGCCAAGACCCTCAGGATCATGTATGATACGCTGAAAGAGAAGGGGGTGAAGCTCTATATCACGGAGCATATAGGCCAGCTCAACGTCCAGCTCAGAAAGCTTGGACTTGGCGACATGATAGAGGCAGGATGCGTGAGACAGACCATGGAGAGAGCACTGTCAGACTGCGGCCTTGAGAGTCCATATCCATTGGTTGGTGTACATAACAGTTATCATGACATCAGGAGAAAGAGAGCGGAGCACATGGCTCAGGAGCTTGTGTGGGCATTTGGCGATGATGCGGAAGATGTCATAGAGAAGCACATCCGTGAATCCATAGGCAGTATGAAGAACGGAACCGGGGTTGAACAGCTCATGACCGGTTTCTGGAAGCAGATGGATATACAGGATGAGGAAGAATGGCTTGAGCATATGGAGGCCCACATAGAGGAGATCGTGAGGGCCACAGGCGAGGATGAGGACTCTGTTGCAGAGCGTATCGAGCGCAGGCGGAGCCAGCTTCTTCACAGGCTTGAGAGCGAGCATCCTGAATTTGTCGACAGATATAAGGCGAGAAGAAAACGAATGGATGAGCACCTGAAGGAGCACAATCCGGCGGCCTATGATGCGATCATAAGACTCAGAGAAAAAGAACATACAAAAGAGAAGTGATCATGCGCGGCATATCGACCCGAAAAGGGAAGATATGCCGCATTTTTTCATTAAATGTGCGTATGTGGTCTGCTGGTGTCAGCCGCAGTAGAAAAAATGTTTTCCGGAAGCTGATGCTGTCGTAACTTGCGAAGTTCTATATATTCCCAAGAAAACTACATTTATATATAATGTTCGTAGTGGAATAACAGGAATAAAAAAGTAAATATTGTTATTCCGTCACTATACTTGGGAAGGAGTATAACATGAGTCATGTTAAAGTTATGATGGTAAAACATGACAAAAGAGAAATTGAACAGCTAAAGCACGTATTTGAGGATATGCCTGATTATGAGTACATTGGATGTTGTGAGAAGGGTGACGAAGCTGTTAAGAAAATTGCAGAAGATAAGCCAGACATAGTGATCGCGGACGAGGTTATACCCGGTACGGATATCACGGATATGGTCGAGGGCGTATCTGGAAATAAGAACCTGAGAAATGTCAAATTTGTGCTCTGTTCATCGAAGCAGCACAGAAATTATCTGGACTTTGTATTTTCGACGATAGGTGACAAGGCAGTGGTGAGACTGCTTGAACAGCCATATGATGAGAAAAAGGTCAGAGGTGTGCTTGATGATGCATGTAAAGGACGCGGAAGCAATACAACCCAGCTTCTGAAGATGGATGAAAATGAGCAGAAGACGGACGAGCTGGAGGCGGTGGTGACCAGGATAATCCACGAGATAGGAGTCCCGGCGCACATCAAAGGCTACCAGTATCTCCGAAGCGCGATAGTCATAGCTGTGGGGGATATGGATATTTTGAATTCTATAACAAAGCAGCTTTATCCGACAATCGCCCAGATGTACGGCACAACTGCATCAAGGGTGGAGAGAGCCATAAGACATGCCATAGAGGTGGCCTGGAGCAGAGGAAAGATAGAGACTATCAACGAACTGTTTGGTTACACCATAAGTGCGGGCAAAGGAAAGCCTACGAACTCAGAATTTGTCGCTCTCATTGCCGACAAGATAAGACTGGAAGCGAAGATGAGAAATGCGGGGTAATTTGTAGTAAAATGTTGTCATAATATGTGATATTAAAAACGATATTAAAAGCACTTGACAAATTATATCATATTTAATATTATTAAAAAGCAGTTGGGATAAGCGCTTAATCCTGTAAATTTATACATAACAAGGGAGATACTATGGGAAACAAAGGGATCGAAATTGTAATTGCTGATGGCGACAGCACACAGATAGCAAAACAGATCGCCACATATGCATCAAAGGACGAGATGAGAGTAGTTGATATGGTCAGCACCGGGGATGAAGCGGTGGAATCAATAAAGCTCTACAAGCCGGATATAGTGATACTGGACATTTGCCTTTCGGGAATGGATGGCTTGGGAGTGATGGAGCATATGAGCGAATTGCCTGAGTATCAGAATACGATATTTGTGGTACTCACATCGGTGTCATCACAGAGACTTATAAGATGTGCATTTGAGATGGGGGCGACATATTATATCCTGAAGCCGTACAATCCGGTGCAGCTTGTGACAAGGCTCAGACAGATGTATATGAAGAAGAAGGAGCTTGAGTCAGGGCTGAACGACAAGCTTACATGTCTCACAGAGAAGAGTATGGCACACAAGATAGAGAATACTATAGAGAGCGATGTGACGGATATCATCAGGGATATAGGTATTCCTGCAAATATAAAGGGCTACCAGTACATCCGTGAGGGCATCATCATGGCGGTCAACGATGTGAACATGCTGAACTACATAACAAAGCTTCTCTATCCGACGATAGCGAAGAAATATAAGACCACATCCTCCAGCGTAGAGAGAGCCATAAGACATGCCATAGAGGTGGCGTGGAACAGAGGTCAGATAGACACCATCAACGATTTGTTTGGATATACAGTGAATGCGGGAAAAGGCAAACCGACAAATTCCGAGTTTATCGCACTCATAGCGGACAAGCTCAGAATAGAGTATAAGAAAAGGGCATAACAGGCTCACAGAGTAGGCAACATACCTTGAAGAACTGACAGTTATCATGTATAATAACTTAGGTACAAGAAGCAGGATACGGCAAGTACCCTGCTTTTCTTTATGTACCGGGATAATTTGCAAAATTACTAACGAATAAATAATACAAGGTGGACAAAATATGATAGAAACTGTAGTATCAGCTAACATGCTGATCGGGGAAGTCATGAGGGTGAAGAAGAACCATCTGGCTCCGGATTTCCCAACTGGAAATGAAAAGAGGCTGTGTATTGTGTCCGGTATACATGGGGATGAGGTTGCCGGACAGTACATATGTTATGAACTGATCAGAAGGATCAAGAAGGATTTTGACAAGCTTACTGGAATCGTGGATGTATATCCATTTATCAATCCGATGGGACTTGAGGCGCAGTACAGGGATGTGCCGGTATTTGACATTGATATGAACACTCTGTTCCCGGGTTCCAAGGACGGAACTGTGGGAGAGTACACAGCGGCAAAGGTCATGAAGGACATAGAGGGGGCGGACATTTGTGTTGATGTCCATTCCAGCAGTGTGTACATCAAGGAGATCCCACAGGTCAGGGTTAATTCTGACGTGGCATCGGATCTTGCTCCGTATGTTGCGTGCATGAATGTGGATGTTGTATGGATACATCCGTCGTCTACGGTCATGGAGGGAAGTCTTGCACATGCCCTCAACGAGATCGGAGTCAAGAGTATGGTAGTGGAGTCCGGCGTTGCCCTCAAGATAGATTACGATTACTCGAACCAGATAGTGGACGGACTGTTCTCTCTTATGAAGAAGATGGGAATATGGCAGGGCGAAGTCGAGACTGCACATAAGCCTAAATTTGCAAAAGACAAGGATGTTGTATTTGTAAATGCTGAGAGCAGCGGAATCTTCCTTCCTGTGGCAAAGCACTCAGAATATATACAGCAGGGAGAGATCATAGGAAGAATTGTAAATGTGCTCACGGGCTCGGTGGAGGAGACCATCAGGTCGCCGAGAAGCGGCATTGTGTTCTCACTGAGAGAATATCCGGTTATAGAAGAGGGGTCACTTGTGGCCAGAATTTTCGGAGGTGGCCATGAATAAAGAGATCATATATTCCATGAATACAGCCTACAGAGGAGAGTACGAGATACAGGGATTTTCCTATGGCAGCGGAGACAAGGCTGCATGCATAGTTGGTGCCATGAGAGGAAATGAATTTCAGCAGCTCTACATAAGCTCACTTCTGGCAAAGAAGCTTGGGGAGCTGGAGGCGAGGGGCGCCATAGTGTCGGGCAAGAAGATACTTCTGATACCATCAATCAATTACAGCTCGTTCAATGTGGGCAAGAAATACTGGATAACAGACAATTCAGATATAAACAGATCATTCCCAGGCAATCCTGAAGGTCAGGCGACAAGCCGTATTGCAGCGGCGGTGATGGAGAAGGTCACCGGCTACGCATACGGAATACAGTTTGCGAGCTTCTATATGGATGGTGAGTTTATCCCGCACGTCAGGATGATAGAGACAGGCAAGCAGAGCAACAGCCTTGCCAGCCAGTTCGGTATGCCGTATGTATTGACAGCGGAGCCTAGATCATATGATAAGGCAACGCTCAACTACAACTGGCAGATGCGCGGCACGGAGGCTTTCTCGGTATATTCGGGAGTTACCGACACCATCAATGGTGAGAGTGCCAATCAGGCGGTGTCCTCAGTGCTCAGATTCCTGACACGTATGGGCGTTATAAGATACAACTGCCATGCGGGATACATTTCCACCATCATGGACGAGGAGGATCTGCTCAGCATAAGGTCCGAGCATGCCGCCGGCTTCTTCAAGAAGCTTGTCCAGCCGGGAGACGAGGTTGTACGAGGTGACATAATTGCAAATATCATCAATCCGATGACGGGCGAGAATACGACGGACATATACGCACCGACGGACGGAATCATATTCTACTGTCAGAATTCACCTATGATATACCAGAATTCGGTGATATTTAAGATGATACGAAGACTGCATAACTAGCATGGAAAAGTTATGACATATTTGGTGAAAATGCAGGGTTAAGATACAATTTTATGCTTAAATAAGCTGAAAATAGGCAAAAAGATAAAAACTACTACAAAAAAAACAAGATAAATGCTATTATTAAAGAATTGAAATAACAAAAACGCTTTTACTATGGAGGTATGACATGAGTAAGGTCAAGAGAGTGTATGTTGAGAAAAAGCCTGACTATGCGGTCAAGGCGAAGGAACTTCACGAAGAGATTAAGAACTATCTGGGTATCAAGGCTGAGTATGTGAGAGTGCTTGTCAGGTATGATATTGAGAACATATCAGATGAGACATATGCAAAGGCTCTTGAGACAGTATTTGCTGAGCCGCCTGTAGATGTGATCTATGAGGGTGAGCCTGAGCTTGCTGCCACAGATAAGGTGTTCTCAGTAGAGGCGCTTCCAGGTCAGTTCGATCAGAGAGCCGATTCAGCAGAGCAGTGTGTAAAGCTTCTTGCAGAGGATGAGGAGCCTGTTATCAAGACTGCCACAACATATGTACTTTCGGGCGACGTGACAGACGAGCAGATGAAGGCTGTCATGGACTACTGTGTAAACCCTGTTGATTCAAGAATATGCGGTATGGAGATTCCTGAGACTCTGGTTACAGAGTTTCCTGAGCCAGCCGATGTTCATATATTTGACGGATTCAAGGACATGGCAGAGGCAGATCTTAAGGAGCTTTATGACTCACTTGGACTTGCCATGACATTCAAGGATTTCCTTCACATCCAGAACTATTTCAAGGGTGAGGAGAAGAGAGATCCATCCATGACCGAGATCAGAGTTCTCGATACATACTGGTCAGATCACTGCCGTCATACAACATTCTCAACAGAGCTCACAGATGTAGAGTTTGACGATGGAGATTACAAGGATCTTCTTGAGAAGACATTTGACGCATACAGAGCAGAGATGAAGGAGATGTACAAGGACAGAGATGACAAGTTTGTATGTCTCATGGATATAGCCCTTATGGGTATGAAACAGCTCAAGGCAGCAGGCAAGCTCGATGATATGGAAGTGTCAGACGAGATCAATGCTTGTTCTATAGTTGTTCCTGTAGTTGTGGACGGAGTAGAGGAAGAGTGGCTCGTATTCTTCAAGAACGAGACACACAACCATCCTACAGAGATCGAGCCATTCGGTGGTGCTGCTACATGTCTTGGCGGTGCTATCAGAGATCCGCTCTCAGGAAGAGGTTACGTATACCAGGCTATGAGAGTTACCGGTGCAGCTGATCCTACAAAGTCTCTCAAGGACACAATGGAGGGCAAGCTTCCACAGCGTAAGATCGTGACAACAGCAGCCCACGGTTACAGCTCATATGGTAACCAGATCGGTCTTGCAACAGGCCTTGTAAATGAGATATATCATCCAGATTATGTTGCAAAGAGAATGGAGATCGGAGCAGTTATGGGTGCAGCTCCAAGACGTGCTGTAAAGCGTCTCACATCTGATCCGGGAGATGTAATCATCCTGCTCGGCGGACGTACAGGCCGTGATGGCTGTGGTGGAGCAACAGGTTCATCCAAGGCTCACACATCACACTCACTCGAGACATGTGGTGCTGAGGTTCAGAAGGGTAACCCACCTACAGAGAGAAAGATCCAGAGACTCTTCAGAAGAGAAGAGGTTTCATCTATTATAAAGAAGTGTAACGATTTTGGTGCCGGCGGTGTGTCAGTTGCCATCGGAGAGCTGGCAGACGGACTTGTGGTAGATCTTGACAAGGTGCCAAAGAAGTACGCAGGTCTTGATGGTACAGAGCTTGCAATATCAGAGTCCCAGGAGCGTATGGCTATAGTTGTCGATCCTAAGGATGTTGACACTATGCTCGGATACGCTGAGGAGGAGAACCTTGAGGCTGTAGTAGTTGCAAAGGTTACAGAGGAGCCTAGACTTATCCTTAAGTGGAGAGGCAAGGACATCGTGAATATCTCACGTGCATTCCTCAACACAAATGGTGCTCATCAGGAGACACAGGTCAAGGTTGAAGTTCCAAGCAAGGCTGACAATTACTTTGATTCAGTTAAGGAGCCTGAGGATGTCAAGAAGGCATGGCTCGATACACTGTCAGATCTGAATGTGTGCTCACAGAAAGGACTTGTGGAGATGTTCGACAGCTCTATCGGAGCAGGAACAGTCACAATGCCTTACGGTGGTAAGTATCAGCTCACACCTACACAGACAATGATCGCAAAGCTGCCTGTACTCAAGGGTAAGACAGACACTATCACCATGATGAGCTACGGATTTGACCCATATCTGTCAAGCTGGAGCCCATATCATGGTTCAGTATATGCGGTTGTTACATCAGCAGCCAAGATAGCTGCAGCAGGTGGAGATGTAAGCAAGATCAGACTTACATTCCAGGAATATTTCAAGAGACTTGGAACAGACCCATACAGATGGGGACAGCCACTGGCAGCACTCCTCGGAGCATATGATGTTCAGATAGGACTTGGACTTCCGTCTATCGGTGGAAAGGACAGTATGTCAGGAACTTTCAATGATATAGATGTACCTCCAACACTTGTATCATTTGCAGTTGACGTGGCAAGCTACATGGACGTTGTGACACCTGAGCTCAAGAAGGCAGGCAATGTTCTTGTGGAGATGGATATAGAGAAGGACGAGAACGACATACCTGTATATGAGAATGTTCTGTACATGTATGACCTCCTGAACAAGAAGATCAAGGAGGGCAAGATCCAGTCTGCATATGCAGTTGGATTTGGCGGTATAATAGAGGCTGTCAGCAAGATGGCATTTGGAAATAAGCTCGGTGTTGAGCTTGAGGATACAGTGAGCAAGAAGGATCTTGTTGCCAAGAACTATGGCGCTATCATTCTTGAGGTTAAGGCAGCAGATCTTGATCAGCTCGGAATTCCTGTCAAGAAGATAGGTAAGGTTACAAAGGAGCCTGTATTTACATACAAGGATGTCACGATCACTATGGACGAGGCTCTTGCAGCATGGACAAAGACTCTTGAGAAGGTATTCCCAACAGAGTCAAATGTTCCACAGACAGAGATCAAGACTGGACTCTTCGACGCCAAGACAGTTTACACATCAAGGAACAAGGTTGCCAAGCCAAAGGTATTCATACCTGTATTCCCTGGTACAAACTGTGAGTATGACTCAGCAAAGGCATTTGAGAGAGCAGGCGCAGACGTACAGACGATAGTATTTAGAAATATGACTGCACAGGGAATCAGAGATTCAGTTGACGCATTTGCAAAGGCAATCAGCGATTCACAGATCATCATGTTCCCAGGTGGATTCTCAGCCGGTGATGAGCCAGACGGATCAGGTAAGTTCATCGCAACTGCGTTCCGTAATGCAAAGATCTCCGAGGAGGTCATGAAGCTCCTGAACGAGAGGGACGGACTTGCACTTGGTATCTGTAACGGATTCCAGGCACTCATCAAGCTCGGTCTTGTGCCTTACGGCGAGATCAGACCACAGACAGATGATTCACCTACACTGACAATGAACAGCATCGGACGTCATCAGTCCAAGATGGTATACACCAAGGTTGTAACAAACAAGAGCCCATGGCTGAAGAAGGCAGAGCTCGGCGGAGTATACACAATTCCTATCTCACACGGTGAGGGACGTTTCGTTGCAAGCAAGGAGTGGTGCGAGAAGCTCTTCGCAAATGGACAGGTTGCAACACAGTATGTCGACATGAACGGCAACCCAACCATGGACGAGTACTACAACGTCAACGGTTCATACTATGCGATCGAGGGTATCACAAGCCCAGACGGACGTGTCCTTGGTAAGATGGGTCACTCAGAGCGTATCGGACAGGCTGTAGCTGTAAACGTATACGGCGACCAGAACCAGAAGATATTCGAGAGTGGTGTGGAGTATTTTAAGTAAGATGAAATCATGTCACACGGATTATATCCGGTGATATACCAATAAAAATAGCACAGATGTGCAGGAGTCATAAACAGTTTTAGATGACTGAGAATACGGGGACAGGTGAGAGTAGATTCCATACCTGTCCCCGTTTGTCTTTATATTTATGCGTACTGACTGCCGGGGATGATGTGGCAGAGCTTTGACGACCGGGAGGAGATTCTGCGTGAGAGAAAAAAAGAAAAACAGAATAGAGATTCTGGGAATTGCAATGCTGGTGCTTCTGATAAGTGGTGTATGTATGATCCCTTGTTTTAAGACAGGCCTGCCATACGGTGATGACCAGCAGGTTCATATGCTCAGGGTGGAGAGTATCCTCAAAGCGCTAAAGTCAGGGCAGGGATACCCTGTATATATATATCAGACTATGTTGGAAGGGTATGGCTACGGTATGGGAATATTTTACCCTGATTTGTTCTTGCTGCCAGCCGTTCTCTTCAGACTTCTGGGGGCATCACCGGAGATTGCAATGAAGATATATATATATGTACTGATGATATGTACGGGACTTACTGCGTATTATACAGGGCGGAGCATTGGCAGAGGCCGTTGCGCGGGTGTTGTCACTATGGTGCTTTACACAATGGGACATTATCATCTTGAGGATGTATATACCAGATTTGCACTTGGCGAAATTGCTGCCATGGTATTTATTCCACTGGCGTTTCTTGCTCTTTACGACCTGACTGAGATGGGACACAGTAGAAAAGGCCTTTTATGTGTATCATATTCGTGTCTTATGCTTTCACACACGATAAGCTTTGTATTATGTGTAGTAATGGGAATAATCTGGGTGTGTGCGAGATGGAAAAGAATTGCGGCTTGCAGAAGACTTATTGGGGCTGTGTGTATGGAAGCTGTTGCGTGTGCAGTACTTACATGTTATTATTGGCTTCCTGTACTTGAACAATTTGCAGATGGAAGGTTCTATGTAAGCAATGAACCGGCATTTTACACACATGAGGAGACTCAGACACTGCTCGCGATAGTGAGTGGAAAGTATTCGGTTGCATTCATTGAGATTGGAATACTGGCACTTATGGTATTTGTCAGTATATATAAAAAAGTATATAATAAAAAGGCTTTGATGTGCCTTGTGACAGCGGCGGTGCTTCTTGTATGCGAGACAAAGATTTTTCCATGGAAACTTATCGACAGAACTCCATTTGTCAGTATACAGTTTCCGTGGAGACTGAATATGTTCACAGAATTCTTTGTGGCACTTGGTCTTGCACTTCAGTCAGTGGATATAATAAAGCTGTTGCCATCATACAGAAGAAATGCATGTTTATGTGCGGCTGGAAGCATACTTATCGGTATTTTTAGCCTGAATATGGTATGGAATATAGAACTTGGTGGCTATGTGAACTATCCGGAAGGTTATGCGGATAATGCAGGAAGTACAGACAGCATAGGGTTCTGGGAGTGGCTTCCAGCAGAAGGGGATCTTGCAACATCTGTCGGAGCAGAAAGCAGCGGGATGGTAAAGTGCGAAGATACTTACATACGGGGGCGCTATGGATCAGACGGAAGCTATGAGTTTGATGCGGGTAAAACTGCGGGGGAGTGCATAGTTCCAAAGTATTATTATAAGGGATATGAAGCAATAATGGCTGATGGACGGAAACTGACGGTAAGCAAATGTCTAAATGATGGATTGGTAGAAATATCAGTTTCGCCAGAGGCAGGTAAAGTTGTTGTAAAATATAAGGGGACAAAGATTCAGCATTGGTCATGGAGAATAAGTATATCAGCGGTCTTGCTTATGTTATTGATACTTATAATGCAACATGCTGTCGAAAAAGGAAAAATACAAAGTTATATGGAGTGATGGAGTAATTATGGAAAAAAAGAAAATCAGGTCAAGAAAAATTGTTAAGTATGGAATGGCATTTCTGATTCCTATCATATGTATAGTGATACATATGATGATGACAGACTGTTATCCATTTGGAAAGAATACTATACTGCTTGGAGATTCTAATACCCAGTATTATGCGTTTTTTGTGGAATTATCAGGCAGGATAAGACAGGGAAAATCAATTTTTTTCAGTTGGGACATGGGACTAGGATATGATTTCTATACTAATTTCTTTTATTATCTGGCAAGTCCTGTCAATCTAATAGCAGTTTTGTTCGGCGGTTCACATATGGAGCTGGGAATGATCGTCAGTATGTGTATTCAGGTTGGACTTTGCGGAGTTACTATGACCTATTTCTTATCGCATACCAGCAGAAATAAAATGCAGCACGGATGGCTGAATGACATACTCTGTGTTGTGATGGGAATGGCTTATTCCATGTGCGATTATATGCTTGCATATCAGTATAATCTCATTTGGCTTATATGCCTTCTTCTCGTGCCTGTTATGATGCTTGGCGTTGAGAGACTTATTGAGGGCGGTGATGTGAGACTTTATTTTGTGATGCTTTTCATGTCATTTGTATTCAACTTCTATTTTTCGTGGTTTGTGGCTATGATAGCTGTGATATGGTTTATCGATGTGAAAAAGGATAGCTGGAAAATGTTTTGGAAGCGTGGAGTGAAGTTTGCACTCACATCTATAACGGCTGCACTCAGTGCATGTGTTGTACTTGTGCCGTGTTTCCTTGCGATAGTTGGAAGAGAAGGTGCAAGTTCACTCACAGAAGATATACCATTTAGCAAGTTTGGTAATTTTGCAAATTTGTTCCAGAGCTTTTTCTGGGGACATGATATAGATATAGCTGGAAGAACTCTGTATGCAAGGAATATGTATATGGGACTGTCTCTGCTTTTCCTTGCGGTTGTATATGTGTTTAACAGGAATATACAGCTTCGGGCAAGAGTTAAGAGACTGGTGGAGATAGCGCTGCTTGTTGCCTGTCTGAATCTGACAGGGGCACTGTATGTTCTTCATGGGTTCACATATCCACATCTATATTCTTACAGATATGCTTTTATTCTTGTCATACTTCTTATTGTTTCAGCTTTTGAGTGTGCTGTGAACTGGACGAAGCCGGGGATTCGGGAAGGGATACTGACCGGAGTTGTATTTCTGGTTTTCCTTGGGGGCGTTTTTCTGGCAAACAATGAGGTGCAAAATGTAGTCTGCTATATGGTCACGATTCTGCTTATTATATATTTGTTTATGGTATTTGTATTGCAGGCCAGAAACAGCATAAAGATAAATTCTCTGATTGTGAATTTTATAGTAATACTTTTTGTGGAACTGATATCCAATGCCGTATATGTGAATACGGATGCATATACTACGGGCAAGGAGCATCTAGGCGGGACTGACGGATGGAGAGCCATATATAATGAAAAGGACAACAGTGATCTTAATAGAAAGACATCCTGGATTTTGTCACAAAATAATACAGTCTATTCAGACACTAATATATTCTCTTCAATCATAAATACAAAAGTGACATGGCTTTTTGATGCGCTTGGAATGGTGTATCAGGAACACGGCGCTACATATGCATACAGAAATACTACACCGGTAACTGCGCTTATGTTCAATGTAAGAAATGTATTATCGGATGCAGATGCATATTATGGTGGATATACAAAGGAGCAAAGTTATAATCTGAAAAACGATGTGTACGATATAGATGATGAGATTGCATGGTATACAACAGACTATGCTGTGGGAGCGGGCTTTTCTACAGATGGCAGTATAAAAGATTGGAATGTGCCAGACGTAGTTCCGTTTGAGGTGCAGAATGAATTCGTGAAAGATGTGTCGGGAGTTGAAGGAGTGTTCACTCATGTTTCACCGGATGAACTGACTGATTTTGATGTGAAATATAGAGGATGCACTCCGGATAGACAGGTCTTGCCGGATGGAGTAACTTTGGAGAGAAAGACTGATAAAAATGCTTATACATATATGAATGTGTCGCTCGATGAAGATTACCATGCCACACAGATTTATACGTTTACAGCTCCGAGGGATATGCATTTGTATGTGAGCCTTGAGGATGCAAATAAGCTGTGTAATATTGTAACTGTAGACGGAAATGTGATAGCGGATATAAATGAGTATGACGCTTATCCCTCACCAAAGGATGTACTTGATCTCGGCGAGCTGAAGAGTGGGCAGAAGGTCGAGATACAGGCAGTCAATCTGTCCACAGTCCTTAAAAAAGGAGTAACGTGTATAGATTTCTATGAATATCACGATGACAAGATGCAGGAATGCAAGGAATCAATTAAGGATAGGACACTTTCACTTGACACAGTGACATCTACATATGTAAAGGGTACGGTGACAGCAAAGGAGGATGGTATATTGTATACATCAATTCCTTATTACAGAGGCTTTACAGCGTATGTTGATGGAAATAAGACCGATATAACACCGTTGGCAAACGGTGCGCTTGTGGGTCTGGAGCTGACAGCAGGAACACATACAATAGAATTCAGGTATGTAACATATGGCTTTAAGCTAGGGCTTATGTTATCTGCAGCAGGATGGCTCATAGTTGTATTATACATGGTGAATCTCAGACGCAGCAGGAAAAAGAAGGTACAGGCTGCATAGAACAGATAGCGCAATAAATTAAGTGGGGATTGATATGGGTACAAAGCAAGGAGAAGTAAACAAACATAAAAAGAGCGGGATTCTGTATGCGGCTGTATTCTTAGTTACATTTCTGATATATACAGTAATTCTGATTCTGCAGAAAGCATATCCGTTCGGAGATAAAAGTTTTCTGACGTATGATGCATATGTGCAGTATAAGAATATGTTTCATATGTTATTTGAATGGATTTCGGGAGGTGGCAAAGGAAGCTTTATCTGGTCGATGGGAATGGGAATCGATGCTGTACAGGAGTCACTGTATTACTGCCTGAGCCCGTTCAATATCATCGTTCTGATGTTGGGAGAGAGCAGGCTGGAACTTTCCATGGTATTGCTTATCATCATAAAATCCGCCTGCCTGCCGGTCACGGCGCTTTACTTTTTCAGACATACCAATAAGAAAAATATAGAGAATGGGTACAGCCAGACAGTTGCAACGTTCATAGAGCTGGCATGCAGTATGGCATATGGACTGTCCGGGTATGTCCTTGCATATGGACATAATATTATATGGCTTGATGGGCTTATTCTGCTTCCGATAGTGGCACTTGGCATAGAGCATCTGTCAGATGGAAAAGGATGGATGTTATACACGCTGTCTTTGGCAGCGTCTATCATATGCAATTTCTATTTTTCATTCTATATATGTGTGTTTGCCGTGATATATTTCTTGCTGGAAAAACGGGAAAATGTCAGAGATTTCCTATGCAGAGGACTTTCGTTTGCTGGCTGCTCGGTGCTATCTGCTCTACTCGCAGGAGTGGTTCTGATCCCTGCCGGACTGGTGGTCATGAGAGCTGCGTCTTCGGTGACTGATATGGGACTTGAAGGAACACAGATGTGGGGGCAGTTTGGAGCGTATATATCCTCGTTCTATCCACTGAAGGATCTGGAATGTGTATCTATGTTCAGCAATAACAGTTATTGTGGAAGTATTGTTGTATTTGCTGCCTGCCTTTTTCTTTTGTCTTATGTGAGTGACTGGAAGACGAGGGTGAAATACTGTATAGCCATGGCCGTGCTTGTGCTCGCCCTGAACTATCTCCCGCTTAATTATGTGTTCCATGGCATGACGATCACACATGGACTTGGAAACAGGTTTGCATTCATATTAACATTTATATTAATTGTTGCAACATATCGAATTCTCATGAATCTTGCTAAGTTGAGACTGAGGTATATTGCTGTAAGTACTGCGGTGGCAGGCGTAATATTTGTGGCAAGTCTTATTGACAGCAGAGAGATGAGTACCCCGCTTGGCTATGTTATATTTATGCTTATGCTGGCATTTGCAGCCATTCTGTGCGTGCTTTGCAGAAGAGGAAGCATAAAGCCGGGAGTGGCTGTGTGCATTATCTGTGGCTGCTGGATAGCTGAGATTATGGGAAATGCATTATATGTAATGCCGGGCAAGACGGAGGACTGTCTTCTGACAGATGCTGTAAGACTAGATCAGTGGGAATCAGTATACAATTCCCTGGATACAGAAAATGGCACCAGAAAGAGCGCTATGGTTTATGAGAATTATGCGCCATATTCTCAGACAAACTGGTATTCATCCATGGCAAATGGAAATACGATCAGAGCGTTTTCCAGTATGGGACTTGCCCACTTTGACAATGTTGAATATATATATTCGGGAACTACACCGCTTACAGCGCTCATGTACAATGTCAGATATGTGCTGAGTCCGGAGAATGGTACTTACGCAGGGTATAACCTTGTTGCTGAGAATGACGTATACAATCTGTATGAAGCAGAAACTCCTGAGATGATGGGATTTATGTTGGATGATGGTATCGTAGACTGGAAAGCAGACAGGACACCTCTTGAAAATCAGAATGATTTTATGAAGAGTGGCTGTGGTCTGTCGTCAGATGTATTTACAGAGATTGATATATCGGATTGGAGTACTTCTTATCTCAATCAGGACACACTTAGGGAATCAGTGGGTTATTGCATATACAGAACGTCAAATGCATTTGTGCCGATGACCCGGTATGAGTTTGATGCTGAATCTGATATGGATATGTATGTCTACAGTAAGGATAGCCGCGATCACTATGTGGAGATGATCGTGGACGGAGATCTCAGGGTATCGAATGGGTCATATGTTACAGAACAGTTGTCACATGTCGGCCTCGTAAAGAAAGGACAACATGTCAGGATAACTATAGGAGGTGCGACCAGCTCTAAAACAGGAAGTGTTGGAGAGCGATTTGTAAAGGTATACAATTACAATGCAGATGAATTTGAGAAAGCAGAAGAGAAGATACTTGATAGTCCGCTTGAGTGTACAGGATTTGTAAAGAATACTTTCTATGGAAGTGTGGATGTGAAAAATCCAGGTATCCTGTATATCGCATATCCATATGATGATGGGTTTAAGATATATGTGGATGGAGAGCCGGCAGAAAAAATTCGCCTTGGTAGAGGCAATATGGGGGTCCGGATATATGCGGGCAGTCACGATATAGAAATTGCATACAGAACACCTGGGCTTATGGCTGGCGCACTGGTTTCGCTGTTTGGAATATGCATCATGCTGTTTATGCTGAGGTGGGACAGTAAACAGAAGCATGTAATCACACCCCTACCCACTCCATAAATTTCTTCATAGCCGTGCTCTGATTCTTCATTCCTGAGTAAGCGAAGCCGACACTCCTGCTCGGAATAGGAGTGTCAAGCGGAAGTTCGGTTATAACACCGGATGAGAGCTGTTCCTGCGCGAATTCGCGAACCACGCTTGCGACGCCCATTCCTATGGCAGCGAAGTCGATGAGGAGATCCATGTTGTTGATTTCAAGTACCTGGCTGCAGCTTATGCCCTGTGAGCGGAGATACTCGTCCACGTGGGTACGGGTTACATTTGCCTCCTCAAGAACCATGAGGTTGGAGCCTTCAAGGATGTCAACTGTTGATATATTGGACATACCTGAGTTACTTGAGTTATGAATAGTGGTAGAAGCAGAGATGCCGGATGAATGTCCGGTATCTCTGCTTTTTTTATCCGCACTTTGATCTGTTGCATCGCCGTGTGTGGCAGAGGCTAAGCCTGAGTTTAGCAGCGGTATAATGTTACCCTTGATATTGCCTGAAAGCTCATCGGCAAAGCTGTATTGATCTCTGCCATTTGCGCGCTCGTAGAAATTATCCAGATATTCAGGGCTTGCCACAAATACGTCATGTATCTCCTTGACAGGAGAGTAGACTATCCCCTTTGGAAGCTCTGTGTTGCAAATCAGGCCTATATCTATATTTTCGTTTCTGAGAAGCTTGATGGTGTTCACGGTTGAGTGGCAGTCTATGCTGAACTTGATGTTTGGATTCTCCCTGATGAAGTCCTTCAGATAGTCCAGGAGTATGTGCTTGCACAGGGATGTGCTCACGCCGATTCTTATGTGACCGATTCCAAGCTCCTTGTAATTCTTCAGATTTTCCTCACCCATATTCAGAGAGTCAAATGCCCTCTCAACATATTCATAGAGAACCTGTCCCTCTTCGGTTAGAGTTACCCCTCTGGAACTTCTGTTAAAAAGCGCAGTGCCGAGTTCTTCTTCAAGTTTGGAAATAGCCTTGCTTATCGCGGGCTGACTGATGTAGAGCTGATTTGCGGCCTTGCTGATGTTGCCGGCTTTGGCAACTGTATGAAAAATAACGTAATTGTTCAGATTACTTATCATGATATTCCCCCAGGTTATAATAACTATTCTTTTTATATATTGTAATTATACCTAGATGAGTGATATTATCAAGAGTAAGAATTTGTATTTAGAAACAAATGATAGGAGGACTATAAATATGGGTATGACCATGACTCAGAAGATTTTAGCTGCTCATGCAGGACTGCCATCAGTTGAAGCAGGACAGCTTATCGAGGCAGATTTGGATTTAGTATTAGGAAATGACGTAACAACTCCGGTCGCAATTCACGAGATGGAGAAGTTCAACAAGAAGGAAGTATTTGACAAGAAGAAGATAGCACTTGTCATGGATCACTTCACACCTAACAAGGATATCAAGAGTGCAGAGCACTGTAAGTGTGTAAGACAGTTCTCAGCGGCAAATGAGATCGAGAACTATTTCGATGTCGGAGCAATGGGTATCGAGCATGCGCTCCTTCCGGAGAAAGGACTTATCGTGGCTGGTGAGACATGTATCGGAGCAGACTCACATACATGTACATACGGAGCACTCGGTGCATTCTCAACAGGTGTCGGAAGTACAGATATGGCAGCAGGAATGGTGACAGGCAAGGCCTGGTTCAAGGTTCCATCAGCCATCAAGTTCAACATCGTTGGAGAGAAGGCAAAGTGGATCAGTGGTAAGGACGTCATCCTTCACATCATCGGTATGATCGGTGTTGACGGTGCGCTTTATAAGTCTATGGAGTTTGTTGGAGAGGGAATCAAGAACCTCACAATGGACGATAGATTTACAATTGCGAACATGGCCATCGAGGCAGGTGCCAAGAATGGTATCTTCCCTGTCGATGAGCTTACAGAGGAGTACATGAAGGAGCACAGCACAAAGTCATATACAAAGTATGAGGCAGACGAGGACGCTGTATACGATGCAGAGTACACCATCGACCTGTCACAGCTTAAGCCGACAGTTGCTTTCCCTCATCTCCCAGAGAATACAAAGACTATCGATGAGGTCGGAGATATCAAGATCGATCAGGTAGTCATCGGTTCATGTACAAATGGACGTATCTCAGATATGAGAATTGCAGCAGATATCATCAAGGGAAGAAAGGTTGCTGACGGTGTCAGAGTTATCGTCATCCCTGGAACACAGGATATCTACCTTCAGTGTATTGAGGAAGGTCTTATGACTATATTTGTCAAGGCTGGAGCAGTGGTTTCAACTCCTACATGCGGCCCATGTCTTGGAGGACATATGGGTGTCATGGCAGCGGGAGAGAGAGCTGTATCAACAACCAACCGTAACTTCGTAGGACGTATGGGTCATGTAGACTCAGAGGTGTATCTTGCCAGTCCTGCTGTTGCAGCAGCTTCAGCTATCACAGGTAAGATCAGCAGTCCTGACGAACTTGGATTATAAAAGAGATAAAGGAGATATACTATGAAAGCACATGGAACAGTACACAAATACGGTGACAACGTAGATACAGATGTAATCATCCCTGCAAGATACCTGAATTCATCAGACCCTGCAGAGCTCGCAAAGAGCTGTATGGAAGATATAGATAAGGATTTCGTAAAGCGCGTAAAGCCGGGCGATATCATGGTGGCAAGAAAGAACTTCGGCTGTGGATCTTCAAGAGAGCATGCACCTATAGCCATCAAGGCTTCAGGAATAAGCTGCGTAATCGCAGAGACATTTGCCAGAATCTTCTATAGGAATGCCATCAATATCGGACTTCCGATCATCGAGTGCCCTGAGGCAGCAGAGGCTATCCAGGCAGGCGATGACGTGGAAATCGATTTCGACAGCGGTATGATCTATGACAGAACCCAGGGAACAGAATTTAAGGGACAGGCATTCCCTCCATTCATGCAGGAGATCATCAAGAGCGAGGGACTCATCAACTATATCAATAATAAAAATAAATAGAGTATGAGCATGTTTGGCCAGAGTGAAGATATATAATGAAAGGCAAAACAGGAAGGAGACAAAAATGCAGTGTAATTTAGCCGTAATAAAAGGCGACGGTATCGGCCCTGAGGTAGTCACAGAGGCTATGAAGGTTCTCGATACAGTTGGAGAGAAGTTCGGACATACATTTGACTATGAGCAGATCCTCATGGGCGGATGTTCAATAGATGCGACAGGCGTGCCACTCACAGACGAGGCAGTGGCAGTTGCAAAGTCAAAGGATGCGGTTCTTCTCGGTTCAATCGGAGGAAATACATCCACATCACCATGGTATAAGCTCCCTCCAAATCTTCGCCCAGAGGCAGGACTTCTGAAGATCAGAAAAGAGCTTGGCCTCTTCGCAAACCTTCGTCCAGCCAATCTCTACGATGAGCTGAAGGAGGCATGTCCACTTAAGGCTGAGATCGCAGAGCGCGGATTTGACATGATGATGATGAGAGAGCTCACCGGTGGTCTCTACTTCGGCGAGAGACACACAGAGGAGGTTGACGGAGTTATGACAGCCGTTGATACCCTCACATACAATGAGAACGAGATCAGAAGAATAGCCATCAAGGCATTTGACATAGCTATGAAGAGAAGAAAGAAAGTCACATCCGTTGACAAGGCCAATGTCCTTGACTCATCAAGACTCTGGAGAAAGGTCGTTGAGGAAGTGGCAAAGGATTACCCTGAGGTTGAGCTTGAACACATGCTCGTCGACAACTGTGCGATGCAGCTTGTGAAGGATCCTGCACAGTTCGATGTGGTTCTCACAGAGAACATGTTCGGAGACATCCTCTCAGACGAGGCATCCATGATCTCAGGTTCTATCGGAATGCTTTCATCTGCATCACTTAACGAGACAAAGTTCGGTATGTATGAGCCATCAGGCGGATCGGCACCTGACATAGCAGGCCAGAACAAGGCGAATCCGATAGCAACCATCCTGTCGGCGGCAATGATGCTCAGATACACATTTGACCTCGACAAGGAGGCAGATGCAGTTGAGAACGCTGTAAAGACGGTTCTCAAGGACGGATACAGAACAATAGATATCCACTCAGAGGGAACACAGCTCGTAAGCTGTTCCGAGATGGGTGATCTTATCTGCGAGAGAATATAGAAAGGACCATTATTGGAGGAGAATAAGATGAAGAGTGATAATGTTAGGGTTGGAATGCAGCAGGCACCACACAGATCTCTGTTCAACGCACTGGGCATGACAAAGGAAGAGATGGAGAGACCTTTAGTAGGTATCGTATGTTCATACAATGAGATAGTTCCAGGTCACATGAACCTGGACAAGATAGCACAGGCAGTAAAGATGGGAGTTGCCATGGCAGGTGGTACACCTGTTATGTTCCCGGCGATCGCTGTGTGTGATGGTATAGCAATGGGACACATCGGAATGAAGTATTCACTGGTTACAAGAGATCTGATAGCAGACTCAACAGAGGCTATGGCTATAGCACATCAGTTTGACGCGCTCGTCATGATCCCTAACTGTGACAAGAACGTTCCAGGACTTCTCATGGCAGCAGCCAGAGTAAATGTCCCAACAGTATTTGTATCTGGCGGCCCTATGCTTGCCGGACACGTAAAGGGAAATAAGACAAGTCTTTCAAGTGTGTTCGAGGCTGTAGGTTCATACGCAGCCGGAACCATGACTGAGGAGGATGTATACGAGTATGAGTGCAAGACATGTCCTACATGCGGATCATGTTCAGGTATGTACACAGCAAACTCTATGAACTGTCTGACAGAGGCTCTTGGAATGGGACTTCCTGGAAATGGAACAATCCCTGCAGTATATTCAGAGAGACTTAAGCTTGCAAAGCATGCAGGAATGGCAGTTATGGATATGTACAGAAAGGGCATCAAGCCTAGAGACATCATCACAAAGGAGTCAATCATCAACGCTCTTACAGTTGATATGGCACTTGGATGTTCAACCAACTCTATGCTCCACCTTCCAGCCATCGCACATGAGATCGGTTTCGACTTTGATATCTCATTTGCAAATGAGATCAGCGCAAAGACACCTAACCTGTGTCACCTTGCTCCTGCAGGCCACACATACATGGAGGATCTCAATGAGGCCGGTGGTGTGTATGCGGTTATCAAGCAGCTTGCAGATGCAGGACTTATCAACAAGGACTGCATGACAGTTACAGGCAAGACAATAGGAGAGGCTGTTGCCAATAGTGTAAACAAGAATCCTGAGGTCATCAGACCTATGGACAATCCATATACAGTTACAGGTGGTCTGGCTGTACTCAAGGGTAACCTTGCACCAGACGGCTCTGTAGTAAAGCGTTCAGCAGTTGTGCCTGAGATGCTGGCTCACAAGGGCCCTGCAAGGGTATTTGACTGTGAGGAGGACGCAATCGCAGCTATCAAGGGCGGCAAGATCGTAGAGGGTGACGTGGTAGTCATCAGATACGAGGGACCAAAGGGAGGCCCTGGTATGAGAGAGATGCTCAACCCTACATCAGCCATCGCTGGTATGGGACTTGGTTCATCAGTTGCCCTTATCACAGACGGAAGATTCTCAGGAGCAAGCCGTGGAGCGTCCATCGGACATGTATCACCTGAAGCTGCTGTGGGCGGACCTATCGCTCTTGTTGAGGAAGGCGATATGATCGAGATCGATATCAACAACCTCAGCATCAAGCTCGATGTCTCAGACGAGGAGCTTGCAAAGAGAAAGGCTGCATGGAAGCCAAGACAGCCAAAGGTTACAACAGGCTATCTTGCAAGATACGCAGCTATGGTTACATCAGGCAACAGAGGTGCTGTTCTTGAGGTGCCAAAGAATTAATTGATCACAATTAAGGGAAAAGGAGAAAGTAAGATGTCAAAGATATCAGGTTCTGAAATTGTTATAGAGTGCCTTAAAGAACAGGGCGTTGACACCGTGTTCGGTTATCCGGGAGGAACTATCCTCAACGTATATGATGCCCTCTACAAGCACCAGGATGAGATCAACCATGTGCTCACATCACATGAGCAGGGGGCTGCCCATGCGGCAGATGGATATGCCAGAGCTACAGGCAAGGTCGGCGTATGTATGGCCACATCAGGTCCGGGTGCCACCAACCTTGTAACAGGTATAGCTACAGCATACATGGATTCCATTCCTGTTGTGGCAATAACAGCAAATGTAGGTGTAAATATGCTCGGTAAGGACAGCTTCCAGGAGGTAGACATTGCAGGTGTTGTTATGCCTATCACCAAGCACAGCTTTATCGTGAAGCACATAGATGATCTTGCACCGACCATCAGACGTGCGTTCAAGATCGCAAAGAGCGGCAGACCTGGCCCGGTGCTTGTGGATATAACAAAGGATGTAACCGCAGCGGAGACAGAGTATATACCAGAGACACCGGAGGTCATCGAGAGAAAGACAGACACCATCCGCGAGGAGGATGTGAACAAAGTCCTTGAGATGATCAAGGTTTCAAGAAGACCATTTATCATGGCAGGTGGCGGATGCATCATCTCTGACGCATCAGCAGAGCTTGCAGAATTTGCAGATAAGGTGGATGCACCAGTGTGCGATACACTTATGGGCAAGGGCGCATTTGACGGAAGAAGCGAGAGATATACAGGCATGATCGGTATGCACGGAACAAAGGTGTCCAACCTCGGTGTGTCAAGGGCAGATCTTGTGATCGTTGTTGGTGCCAGATTCTCAGACCGAGTTATCGGAAATGCATCCAAGTTCGCGCCAAATGCAAAGATCATACATATAGATATAGATGCAGCTGAGATAGACAAGAACATCCCTACAAATGCCAGCATAGTCGGCGACGCAAAGGAGGTCCTGAAGCTCCTCAACAGCAAGCTTGCCGCCCAGTCCAACAAGACATGGATGTCTGAGATCGAAGACCTCAAGAAGCAGAATCCTGACGTGTACAGCTTTGACACACTGAACGGACCTGCAGCTATCAAGAAAATCTACGAGCTTACAGAGGGGGATGCGATCATCACAACAGATGTCGGACAGCATCAGATGTGGGCAGCCCAGAACTATACATTCAAGGAGCCTAGGACATTCCTGTCATCAGGCGGACTTGGAACCATGGGTTACGGTGTTGGCGCAGCTATCGGAGCAAAGTACGGCAGACCTGATAAGACAGTCATCAACATAGCCGGTGACGGATGCTTCAGAATGAATCTGAACGAGATAGCAACAGCTGCGAGATACAACGTGCCTATCATCCAGGTAGTCCTGAACAACCACGTACTTGGAATGGTAAGACAGTGGCAGACACTGTTCTATGACCACAGATATTCCAACACCGTGCTTGACGATTCGGTAGATTTCGTCAAGGTAGCAGAGGGACTTGGTGCCATGGGAATCAGAGCCAACACCCTTGATGAGTTCGAGGCAGCAATGAAGACAGCCCTGACAGCAGGCAGACCTGTGGTAATAGATGTAACAATAGCGGGAGACGACAAGGTATGGCCAATGGTAGCTCCGGGAGCAGCCATCGATACCTGTTTCTCAGAAGACGATATGTAATATATGTCAATATAAGCTCGGAAAGGCACCATATTTGTGCGCGTACAAAACATAGATATGGTGCTTATATATATAATCCCTACTTGCCGACAGGCGAAAAGAGTGCTATAGTACAGGGATATAAGCGATAATAAAGTTGTTTTACTTGATAATATAAGAATTTAGTAAAAATAACTTGTTAATCGCAAGCGAGATACACCAAAAGAACAAAGATAAGTCAGAATTTTCATATAAATGGGAACGAAGGACATTTTTGTTAAGTAAAATATCTCGCACACATTTTATTAGGTCATAAACAGATGATTTCGTAAATAAAGTAAATTAGCCTGTGTTTCGCTGCCTATATCGTTCGAAGGACATTCTCCTCCGCCGGTCCTTAGGTGGCGCTGTAGGCGGCACCTTAGTACCGCTGCAGGAGGAGACGAGCGGGAGCGCTCCGCAGAACGATATAGGCAGCGAAACACAGGCTTACATACATTAAAACGAAATCATCGTCACAACTAAAAAGAAGGAGAGATAACAAAAATGGCAAGAGTGTACAACTTTTCAGCAGGCCCTTCAGTTCTTCCTGAGGTGGTATTAAAAGAGGCAGCAGAAGAAATGCTTGATTACAAGGGAACAGGCATGAGCGTAATGGAGATGAGCCATCGATCTAAAGCCTTCGACAATATCATCAAAGAGGCAGAGAAGGATCTCAGAGATCTCATGAACATACCTGACAACTACAAGGTGCTTTTCCTTCAGGGAGGAGCTTCACAGCAGTTTGCAGCAATTCCAATGAATCTCATGAAGAATGGCGTAGCTGACTACATCATAACAGGTCAGTGGGCAAAGAAAGCATACGAAGAAGCAAAGAAATATGGAAAGGCAGTTGCAGTTGCATCATCAGCAGACAAGACTTTCTCATATATCCCAGATTGTTCAGATCTTCCAATAGATGACGATGCTGATTATGTATACATTTGTCATAACAACACTATATATGGAACAACATACCACACACTTCCTAACACAAAGGGCAAGATACTCGTTGCAGATATGTCATCAGACATTCTCTCACAGCCTGTAAATGTTGAGGATTACGGTATGATCTACTTCGGAGTTCAGAAGAACGTTGGTCCTGCAGGCGTAGTAGTGGCTATCATCCGTGAGGATCTTATCAGAGATGACGTAATGCCATTTACACCAACCATGCTCAAGTACAAGACTCAGGCAGATGCAGACTCACTCTACAACACACCTCCATGCTACGGCATCTATATCTGTGGCAAGGTATTCAAGTGGGTTAAGGAGATGGGCGGCCTTGAGGCTATGAAGGCTCACAACGAGAAGAAGGCCAAGATCCTCTATGATTTCCTCGACAGCTCAGAGCTCTTCAAGGGAACTGTAGTAAAGGAAGACCGTTCACTCATGAACGTACCATTTGTAACTGGTGACGCAGACCTTGATGCAAAGTTCGTCAAGGAGGCTACAGAGGCTGGATTTGTCAACCTCAAGGGTCACAGAACAGTAGGTGGTATGAGAGCATCTATCTACAACGCAATGCCTATCGAGGGTGTTGAGAAGCTTGTAGAGTTCATGAAGAAATTCGAGGCAGAGAACAAGTAATATATAGTAATAGAAAAGGGAGAAAAAGACATGTCAGTAAAGATTAATTGCTTAAACCCTATCGCCAAGTGCGGTATGGAGCTTTTACCTGATACATATGAAGTAACAGACAATTTCGCAGATGCAGATGCAGTTCTGGTCAGAAGTGCATCCATGCATGATCTTGAGCTGTCAGACAACCTTCTGGCAGTAGCCCGTGCAGGTGCAGGTGTCAACAACATTCCACTTGATAAGTGCGCTGAGAAGGGTATCGTAGTATTTAACACACCAGGAGCAAATGCAAATGGTGTTAAGGAGCTTGTAGTAGCAGCACTCCTCATGGCTTCAAGAGACCTCGTTGGCGGTTACAACTGGGTCAAGGACAATGCCGCTGAGGCAGATATCGCCAAGATGGTGGAGAAGCAGAAGAAGAACTACGCAGGCAATGAGATCCTTGGCAAGAAGCTCGGTGTAATCGGACTTGGTGCCATTGGAGCAAAGGTTGCAAATGTTGCGCTTAAGCTCGGCATGCAGGTATACGGATATGATCCATATGTGTCAGTAGATGCAGCATGGGGACTTTCAAAGGATGTAAAGCACATCACAAATGTAGAGGATATCTACAGAGACTGTGATTATATAACAGTTCATGTTCCAGCTCTTGACAGCACAAAGGGAATGATCAATGCAGATGCATTTGCACTGATGAAGGACGGCGTGAAGATCCTCAACTTCGCAAGAGACGTACTGGTCAACGATGAGGATATGAAGGCGGCACTCGACTCAGGCAAGGTTGCAAAGTATATGACAGACTTCCCTAACCCAGCTATAGCAGGTTACAAGAACGTGGTAGCATTCCCACATCTTGGAGCTTCAACAGCAGAGTCAGAGGACAATTGTGCAGTTATGGCTTGTAAGGAGATCAAGGCATACATCAACGATGGAAACATCAAGAACTCTGTAAACTATCCAAACGTAAACATGGGACAGTGCAGTGATGTAGCCAGAGTTACTATCTGCCACAAGAACATCCCTAACATGCTCACCCAGTTCACAGGAGTATTCTCCAAGAAGGGCGGCAATGTATCAGGAATGATCAGCAAGGCAAAGGGCGATTACGCATATTCTATCCTTGATATCGGTGTAGAGCCAACAGCAGACGACATCGCAGAACTCTCAGCAATCGAGGGAGTTGTTAAGGTAAGAGTCATAAAGTAATAAAAGATAAATAGGAGAGAAGAAAAATGAGTGACAAGTTAAAGGTAGGTATCCTTGGCGCAACAGGTATGGTAGGTCAGAGATTTATCTCACTTCTTGAGAACCATCCTTGGTTCGAGGTCGTTACAGTTGCAGCCAGCCCAAGAAGCGCAGGCAAGACATACGAAGAGGCAGTTGGTGACAGATGGAAGATGGATACACCGATGCCAGAGGCAGTTAAGAAGCTTGTAGTATACAATGTCAATGAGGTAGAGAAGGTTGCTGCCACAGTTGATTTTGTATTCTCAGCAGTAGATATGACAAAGGATGAGATCAAGGCTATAGAGGAGGCTTATGCCAAGACAGAGACTCCTGTAGTTTCAAACAACTCAGCTCACAGATGGACTCCTGATGTTCCTATGATGGTTCCAGAGATCAATGCAGACCATGCAGAGGTTATCGAGTTTCAGAAGAAGAGACTTGGAACAGAGAGAGGATTTGTTGCAGTTAAGCCTAACTGCTCAATCCAGAGTTACGCACCTGTACTTACAGCATGGATGCCATTTGAGCCATACGAGGTTATCGTAAGCACATATCAGGCAATCTCAGGAGCAGGTAAGACATTCAAGGATTGGCCTGAGATGCTTGGCAACATCATCCCATATATCGGTGGTGAGGAAGAGAAGTCAGAGAAGGAGCCACTCAGAATCTGGGGTAAGGTAGACAAGGAGAATGGTGTGATCGTTCCTGCAGAGGGAATCACTATCACAAGCCAGTGTATCAGAGTCCCAGTTCTCAACGGACATACAGCAACTGTATTCGTAAAGTTCAGAAAGAACCCTACAAAGGAGCAGCTTATCGAGGCTATGACAAGCTTCAAGGGCGCGCCTCAGGAGCTTGGTCTTCCAAGTGCACCAAAGCAGTTTATCCAGTACCTTGAGGAGGACAACAGACCACAGGTTGCTCTGGACGTTGACTTCGAGAATGGTATGGGTATCAGCGTTGGACGTCTCCGTGAGGATTCAGTATATGACTGGAAGTTCGTTGGCCTTTCACACAACACTGTAAGAGGTGCTGCAGGTGGTGCAGTTCTCTGCGCAGAGCTTCTGAAGGCTAAGGGATATATCACAAAGAAGTAATAAATTATATGGATATTTGAAGTGTCTGTGCTAACAATATCATAAAGATTTGCCGGGATAATGTTGCTGCTATGAATTGAACATGTTCCGGCAATTTTTTTGTTTTGCATGGCGTTATATTATGCAGTATTATTGATAACATTATGTTGACATTGCACAAACAGGTATACTAAAATTAGATTAATTGTAAATAAACCATGAATTACTAAGGGAGGTATTTTATGAGAAAAGGGAAGAGATGGCTGGCAGCGGCTGTGAGTGCAGCGATGATTGTCCAGTCACTGGCCAGTGTTGGCCCGGTTTATGCAGCGGATGATGGCGTATCCATAGCTGACACGTTTACGGATTCGTCGTTTAGAAGCTATGTGTCGAGTAATTTCGATACAGACAGTAATGGTTATCTGTCAGATGCGGAGATCTCGAATGTAACATCTATAGATGTTTCGAAGTGTTCTCCTGCTATATCAAGTTTGAATGGCGTAGAATTGTTCACCAATCTGTCAAAGCTGGATTGTAATGAGCAGTCTATAAGGAATCTTGATATAGAGAATCTTGAGAATCTTGAATATATAGATGTCTCAAGTAACAGAATAGACAGTCTGACATTGCCGGTAAGTGCAGAGAAACTTACATATCTTGATATAAGTGGAAACAAGATCACAAGCCTTACATCTCTGGCTGATTACAATAATCTTGTACTGCTCAATGCCAATTCAACAAACCTTTCATCGATAGATGTCAGCAATATGAAGGGGCTTAAGGTGCTTGGCGTAAGTGGAACCACCATATCAACACTTGATCTTGGCTCAAACATGGAGCTTACAACACTTTATTGTGACAGCATGCGTTCACTGCCTGTCCTTGATGTGTCAGGTCATGAGAAGCTTAAGAATCTTTATTGTGCTGGAGCAAAGAGCGACAGTGGAGTTGTTGTTCGTTCGTCAATTACCAAGCTTGACGTATCCGGTGATATAGTCCTTGGTTCGCTTGATTGTTCAAATAGCTATGTGGCTGAGCTGAACATAGACAATACCCCGGCGCTTACAACACTTGATTGTTCTAACACGAGACTTACATCAATAGATGTGTCAAAGAACACAAGTCTTAGCTACCTTGATGTCAGCAGCAATGTTCTGGGTGCGGTGGATTTTACTGCGAATACAGCACTTAGAGAGCTTTATGTCAAGGATACTGGCATAAATAAGCTTGATGTATCTACTCTCACCAATCTGGTTAATCTTGACGCATCATCAAATTCTCTTGCAGAGCTTGATATAGCATCAAACAGTTTATTGGAGAAGCTTTATATTTCAGACAATAATATCCAGGGTATAAAGCTTGATGGTCATCCTGACCTTAAAGAACTTGAGATTGACAACAACAATCTTGTGGCCATAGATATATCAGTGTGTCCTAAACTTTATGGCGATGATGGTGTGTTCAGTTGCAGTGGGAATAGCAGGGATATAACACTTGATACTACGAACTATGATTATGATTTTAGCGATTTTTCAAAAGTCTATGGTTTGCATAAGGCGTGGTATGACTATGAACTTCCTGTTGCTGTAGATAACAACGGCAAGCCTTTAACGGATGATAATGGGGTTGAAATTCATAAACGAAACAGGAATACTACAGGATACGCAGGAATACAGGGCATAGATGCCAGCAATGAGGCGTCATCCGTGACTGGAGGACAGCTTGATGGATATATATTTACAGCGGAGCCGGATGCGGAGAAGATTACATACAATTACTATACAGGAGCAGGAATGGGGAAGGTCAAGTTCACACTCAACATTCTTAACCCGCTCAAGGTCACAGTATGGTATACAACTGATGGAAATGTTGTAAAGTCAGACAGTTCTACACTCAGCTTCAGAGTTGGTGATACGACTACACTTACAGCTACGGATGACGAAAAGAATCCACACAAGAACATAACATGGAGTTCGTCAAATGAAAGAGTTGCACAGATAGACAGGGAGACAGGAGAACTGACCTGTGTTTCGGCGGGAACAGCTCAGATTAACATTCTGCTGAATGATCGTGCTATAGGATATGTGAATATGGAGTGTCACAAGCCTGTTACCGGACTTTATCTTGTAGATCAGAACGAGAAGGATGATGCAGGCAACCAGATAACATACGAGAATGGCGCAGTCATCAACATGGACTGTGGAACATATCCAAGAAATGGCTCTAAGAAGCTGGATGTAAAGTGTGTTACCGAGGATGGTCTTGCGTCCAAAGAGATATCAGGATTCACTTGTAAGGTGACTGATGCGTATGGCAAAGAAAACAATAAGGTTTTGTCGTTTAATACATCAAGTAAGACTATAACAACAAGAGGTGCAGGAATCGCATTCCTTCATTTTACATCAACTGATAATCCTGATGTAGAGACAGTAATTCAGGTAAATGTTGAACAGAGAGTAAACAGCGTGACACTTTCACAGTCTAGAATGACGATCATTGCAGGTGGAAGCAGTAATCTCGTTGCTACGGTTTCTCCAAATACTGCAGTGGAGCAGAGCGTTGTATGGTCATCATCAAATGAGAGCATTGCTACGGTCGATGCCGAGGGAAATGTGAAGGCAGTCAATCCGGGAGAAGCTGATATCATATGTACATCTGTTGATACTGAGCAGGTGTACGGCAAGTGTCATGTGACTGTACAGCCGCCTGTAAAAGGTTTGACTCTCAATATGAACAGTGCAGAATTGCTGCTCGGAGCAGATACGGAAAGCAGAACAGTATCACTTGAGGCTGTTATCGATGCGGATGATGCAAGTATTTACAAGAATTTGAAGTGGACATCGTCAGATACAAACGTTGCTTCGGTGTCATATAGTTCAACAGATAAGACAAAGGCTACAGTTACTGCCAGATCAGCAGGAACTGCTGTTATCAGATTTTCAATTTCAGATGATGAGTATGTGGATTGCAACATTACAGTAAAGCAGAGAGTTACAAGCCTTAGAATAAACAGAGACAAGACAACAATATATGCTGGTGATACACTGCAGGTAACAAGCACTGCATCCCCTGCAACTGCATCGAATCAGGAAGTCATCTGGACATCATCAGATGAGAGTGTTGCAAGCATTGACAAGGATGGTTTGATAACAGCCCTCGACAGAGGAACCACAGTTATCACAGCTACAGCAGTTGATGGAAGTGAGAAAACAACATCATTCACTCTTACAGTAAAGAAGTATGTAAGTGCTATAACACTTGACAAGGAGAAGCTCACTCTGTATGTGGGTGAACGAGGAACTGTTAAGCAGACCGTACTTCCAGAAGATGCAAATGACAGAAATGTTATATGGCAGTCAAGTGATCCGGGTGTTGCAACAGTATCAAACGGAACAATAACAGGTGTTAAAGCCGGAACAACAACAATAACATGTACTGCAAGAGATGGAAGTAACATATCAAAGACATGTGAGGTCACTGTTATTCAGCAGATTTCATCCATAGTTCTTGCTGAGACTAACAAGACAGTAAATGTTGGCGATAAATTTGTAGTAAATACAACTATCAATCCAGAGGATGCAGCCAGTGCAGCACTGAAGTGGATATCATCAAGTGATGCAGTTGCAACAGTAAATGAGAACGGTGAGATAGTAGCTAAGGGCCGTGGTACAGCGACAATCACATGCGAGGCTGTCGAAGGCATTGAAGGAAGAAAGGCCAAGGCAGCTCTCAGACTTACAGTTAACCAGCCGGTTACAGGAATAAAACTTAATCAGACAAAACTGAATCTGTTTGTGGGTAAACAGGGCAGAATAACATCGACTGTAGCTCCTGCTAACGCAAATAACAGAAATGTTGAGTGGACAACTTCTAACAGCAAGGTAGCAACTGTAAACAATGGTACTATCACAGCAGTATCAAAGGGAACAGCAGTTATCACATGTAAGGCTAAGGATGGAAGCGGCAAGCTTGCAAAGTGTACTGTTACGGTTTCACAGCCTGTAACATCCATCAAGCTCAATGCAACAAACAAGACTATCAAGAAGGGTGCGACATTCACACTCAAGGCAACTGTAGGTCCTGCAGCGGCAAACAATAAGGCGGTTACATGGTCATCATCGAACACCAAGGTTGCAACAGTTTCGTCAACAGGAGTTGTCAAGGCTGTTGGAAAGGGTTCGGCAGTTATCACATGTAAATCAAAGGACGGAAGCAATATTACTGCCAAGTGTACAATCAATTCAGTTATTATGGTTTCTTCGATCAAGTTAAACAAGAAGACAGCAACCATAAAGAGAAAGGGAAAGATAACACTCAGGGCAACAGTAGGTCCTGCAACTGCAAACAACAAGGCAGTTACCTGGGTTTCTTCAAATAAGAAGATCGCCACTGTAACAACAAGAGGAACAGTAGTAGGTAAGAAGAAGGGGCGTGCGGTAATTAAATGTAAGGCTAAGGATGGCAGTGGTAAGTACGCAAAGTGTACAATCATAGTAAAATAAAATATAACAACATATAGTTGGAATATATGATCTTAATCGTCAGGCCTGCAAAACAGGTCTGACGGTTTTTTACGTATATTGTTCTTTGCTGTTCTTTATTTTTATTTAACGTTAAAAAATGTTGTAAGCAAATAGCAATTGTGATAAACTATTAGAAAAATTGATTTCATTTACATGGAGGCATTTATAGATATGAAGAAGCTTATTTTAGTTACATCACCACCAGCATGTGGAAAGACATTTATTTCAAAGCAGGTTGCAAAGGCACTTCACAATTGTGTATACCTTGACAAGGATACACTTATCGTGCTTTCAAAGCAGATATTTGTAGTTGCCGGACAGGAGTACAACCGTTCATCAGACTTCTTCCAGAAGGAGATCAGAGATTACGAGTATTACTGTGTGCTGGATCTTGCATTTGAGGCATTGGATTACAATGATACAGTTCTCATCAATGCTCCGTTTACAGAGGAGATCAGAGATGATGAGTATCTTGACAATCTTCGCGCTAAGCTTGCAGAGAAAGATGCAGAGCTCTTCGTTATCTGGGTAAATACAAGAAAAGATGTATGTCATGAGAGAATGATCAAGAGAGCTTCAGACAGGGATACATGGAAGCTTGAGCACTGGGATGAGTACATCAACAGCCAGAACTTCAATCCGCCTACAAACATTAAGGATCTCTTCATATTCGAGAACTCATCAGAGGAGGAATATGAGGATTCGATCAAGAAGGTTGTCAAGGCTGTAAGAGGTTAATTGGCACATACAATAAAATATTTATGACAGGAGTAGAGAATATGGCAACAATCAGAAGTTTTAGAGCCTATAGACCGAGACCAGATGTTGCAGGCAGAGTAGCTGCCTTGCCATACGATGTGTATAACCGTCAGGAAGCAGAGATAGAGGTCAAGCGCGAACCATTATCATTTTTGAAAGTGGACAGAGCAGAGACATCCTTTGGACCAGATGTGGATACATATGCTCCATGTGTATATGATAAGGCTGGTCAGCTGCTTCAGGGCATGATAGATGATGGAACATATATCATGGAGCGCAGACCAGTCTATTATATTTATGAGCTTATCATGGATGGCAGGCATCAGACAGGACTCGTGGCATGTTCTTCTATAGATGACTATATGAATGGAGTCATCAAGAAGCATGAGAATACCAGAGAGGACAAGGAGATAGACAGAATAAAGCATGTCGAGGCATGCGGAGCGCAGACGGGACCTATATTCCTTGCGTACAGAGCGATAGATAAGGTTGACGAGATCATCGATAGAGTGAAGAAGGGTGATAAGTTGTACGGCTTCACATCACCTGACGGGATCACTCACAACGTATGGATAATAGATGGCCAGGAAGATATAGACACCATCAGAGCTGCATTTGAAGGAGTGGACGATATCTATATAGCGGATGGACACCACAGGGCGGCATCGGCCGTCAAGGCGGGAATCCATATGAGAGAGAAGAATCCGGGATATACCGGGGATGAGGAATTCAATTATTTCCTCTCTGTACTTTTCCCTCATGACCAGCTTATGATCATGCCGTACAACAGAGTGGTAAAGGATCTCAACGGACATGACAAGCAGGAATTCATGGATGAGGTTTCAAAGATATTTGATGTGACAGCCAGTGATGTTCCGGTGGAACCACAGGTCAAAGGACAGGTGGGAATGTACATGGATGGAAGCTGGTACAGACTGGATGTCAGAGAAGGTATTGTTCCGGATGATGTCGTGGGCAGACTTGACGTATCGGTACTTCAGGACAATGTGCTTGCACCGATACTTGGAATACATGATCCGAGAACTGATCAGAGGATCATGTTCGTAGGTGGAATCAGAGGACTTGCAGAGCTTGAGCGTCTGGTGGATGGAGGAATGGCGGTTGCATTCTCGATGTATCCGACATCCATCACTGAACTGTTCGACATTGCAGATGCGGGACTTCTCATGCCTCCAAAGTCAACGTGGTTTGAGCCAAAGCTCAGAAGCGGAATATTTATACACAAGATAGACTAACATTAGGAGAAGGGGTTTTATGGAGATATTTGTATTGAAATCAGATGAGGTTGCAGCGATAACAAGGGGTACGCATGGCAACCCTCATCATATTCTTGGTATGCACCAGTGTCTTAATGACTGCTATGTAAATGCATACCTTCCGAGGGCTACGGCTGCGTTTGTTCTCAGGATAAATGAAGAAACGGGCGAGCCGATATTTAAATATCCTATGACCGAGATAGGTTCACAGGGATTTTTTACAGTGAAGATCGAGGATAGCGGGGCATTTGCATATAAGCTCATAACAGAAGGCGAGCAGGCGGCTGAATTCTATGATCCGTATTCATTCGGATACAGCGTGGATCCGGTCAATGTCATGAAGGTGGTAAATGGAGACGATGGAATATTGTCGGATTTCCATGTAAAGGATCTGTTTGGAGCAAGACAGATCACGCTCGATGGTGTACAGGGTGTATCGTTCTGCATGAATATGCCGGGGGCAACCAGGGTCAGTGTGGTCGGAGATTTCAACGGATGGGATGGACGCGTGAATCCTATGAGAAGGATTGACTACACTGATATGTTTGAGCTGTTCATTCCGGGCGATCTCATGAATACCAGATACAAATTCGAGGCATTATACAGAGATGGAAATACAGATATATTTGCAGACCCTTACGCTGAGGTGTATGAGGTGGCACCGGGAAATGCATCGGTACTTGCAAAGCTTGAGTATAGCTGGTTAGACTCTTCATATATGAAGAAGAGAGGCAGTGTATCTGCCCCGGTAAATATATATGAGGTCCACATGCCGACATGGAAGAGAAACTCAGATGGATATCCTCTTAACTATCTCGAATTTGGCAAAGAGGCTGCCATGTACGTGAAGAATATGGGATACAACTACATACAGTTTATGCCACTTATGGAATATAGAGATGACAATGGCTGGGGCTATGATACCGTGGGAATGTTCGCTCCGACATCGAGATTTGGAACACCTACGGAGTTCATGGCTATGGTCGACCATTTCCACAGCAAGGGAATAGGCGTTATCATGGATATGGTATCTGTGAGGGATGTGGATTGCATCGCATATTGGATAGACACATATCATCTGGACGGAGTAAGGCTGGAGGACGAGGAACTTATCAGAGCATTGAGAACAACCCTCGGCACTGCAGGCGATGCTGTCATGACAGATCTCAGGTGGAATAATGAAGCTGTGTCCAGAGTGACAGATTTCATGATGATACCTCCAGTGAACAGAGGAAGCTTTACGGATTATACATGTGGTATACCATTTGACGAGAATGATGATACCGTATGGGCGCTCAGCCATGATGAGGTTGCATATGAGCGTGGAAGTTACGCATCCAAGATGTCGGGTGGCTATGAGGACAAGTATGCTGATCTCAGACTTCTGTTTGGTCTCACCATGTCACTACCGGGAAGAAAGCTGACGTTTATGGGACAGGAATTAGGCGGATTTGCCGGGTTTGACGGAAGAACCCAGATCGACTGGTCGGTTCTTGAGTTCGATGCAAACAGCTATTTTCAGAAATATATAAAGGAACTCAACAAATTATACGATACAAAGAATGCTCTGTGCGGTGATGGCAGGGACCTTGCCGGCAGTGCACTTGATATACAGGAGAAGGGACAGGTAATATCATTTGTAAGACATGGTTTGGATGTCGCAGATGATGTGTATATTGTCTGCAACTTCGGACTTAAAAATGTGACAGGATATAAGCTTCCGGTTGAGACGGATGGAAAGTACAGAGAGATCTTCTCAAGTGATAACCTGAAATACGGAGGCGAGGGCAACAATAACAAAGGATATGAGACTGCTGCGGATGGCGTGATAGAAGTGAGTGCTCCTGCACTGTCATTTGCAGTGTTTGCCCATGTAAAATAGGAGGAATAGACATTTATGCTATTGATTGGTGATCTGTATAACATGGCGGCTGATACTGCGACCACAGAGAGTGTGGTCGGGGATGCGGTGAAGGAGGCCACGGATCAGGTAAGTATCGTAGGGCAGTATATCCAGAAGCTTACAGACTGGTGTATGTCCAAGCTTGGCAGTATAGTTGTGGCTGTCATATTCATGGTCGTCTGCTTCAAGCTGGTGAAGTTGCTGCTCAGGATACTCAGGAAGAGTTTTGAGAGGTCAAAGCTGGATCCAAGCGTTGCTGGTTTTTTCATATCTGCGGTCAAGATTGTTCTGAATGTGTTGATCGTGCTCACTGCGGCGAGCATTGTGGGATTTCAGATCACTTCATTTATAACTATACTAGGCACAGCGGGGGTTACCCTCGGACTTGCACTTCAGGGAAGTCTGTCGAATCTTGCGGGCGGCTTGTTGATTCTCATATTAAAACCATTCAGGGTCGGTGACTATATTGTGGAGAACAATACCCACTGCGAAGGAACAGTCGTGTCCATAGACATATTCTATACAAGGCTGATAACTTTCGACAACAAATCAGTCGTCATACCGAATGGCAACATATCCAACACATCCCTTGTGAATGTGACAGAGCATGATATGAGGAGGGTGGATATACCATTTTCTGTTGCGTATGATTCTGATATGGAGAAGGTCAAGAGGGTTACCATTGAGACCATTAAGGATGTGGATGGTTATCTTCCGGATGAGCAGATTCTGTTCTATATAGATGAATTTGCAGACAGTGGGATCAATATGTATGTGAAGTTCTATGCGACGATAGAGAAGTTCTTTGATGCCAAGTGGGATGCCATGTGGAAGCTGAAAAAGGCATTTGACGAGAATGACATAGAGATTCCATTTAATCAGATGGATGTACACATGAAATAAATACTCAATAATCCACATATGATGTCTGATTTCTTGCAAAAATAAAAGCAATCGAGTATAATCATGTGGATGTAGATATCAAAGACCGTGTATTTAGTATACATGGTCTTAATATAAATTTGTTTAAGGAGTGATTGATATGACAAAGATTGATATTATCTCAGGCTTCCTTGGAGCTGGCAAGACAACGTTGATCAAGAAACTTATTGAGCAGGCATTTAAGGGAGAGAAGCTGGTTCTCATAGAGAACGAGTTTGGTGAGATAGGAATCGATGGCGGTTTCCTGAAGGATGCCGGCGTTCAGATCACAGAGATGAACTCAGGTTGTATCTGTTGTTCACTGGTCGGAGATTTCGGTACTGCACTTAAGCAGGTTATCACAGATTACACACCTGACAGGATCATCATTGAGCCATCAGGAGTTGGCAAGCTGTCTGACGTTATCAAGGCAGTAAAGGATGTATCAGGAGATCTTGATGTAGAGCTCGACAGCTACACAACAGTTGCCGATGTGTCAAAGGTTAAGATTTATATGAAGAACTTTGGCGAGTTCTTCAACAACCAGATCGAAAGTGCTAACACTATCATCTTGAGCAGAACACAGACTACTACACAGGACAAGATAGAGAAGGCTGTAGCCATGATCAGAGAGAAGAACGATCATGCAACCATCATTACAACTCCATGGGATGAGATCGATGGAGCAGCCATCAGAGAGGCTATGCAGAACTACAAGTCTCTTGAGGAGACAATGATGGATGAGGCTAAGAAGGGACATGATCATGACCACGACCACGGCGATGAGTGCACATGTGGCTGTCACGACCATGACCATCATCACGACCATGATGACGACCATGAGCATCATCACGACCACGATGAGCACGAGCATCACCACGACCACGATGACCACGATCATCATCATGATCACGACCATGGCGATGAGTGTACATGTGGCTGCCATGACCATGATCACCACCATCATCATGCAGATGAGGTATTTACAAGCTGGGGCAAGGAGACACCACACAAGTACAATGAGGACAAACTCAGAGAGATCCTTGACACTCTGGCTGACACAGAGAAGTACGGTGTTATCCTCAGAGCAAAGGGTATCGTACCTAGCGATGCAGGTGAGTGGCTGTACTTTGATCTTGTACCAGGCGAGTTTGAGGTCAGAAAGGGCAAGGCTGACATCACTGGTAAGCTTTGCGTAATAGGAAGCAAGCTTAAGGAGGACGACCTTGCAGAACTGTTCGAGGTTTAAGCAGGTTGTTCTATGATAAGGAGTTAATATGATGGGACGTCAGAATAAAGAGATACCTGTATATGTGTTCATGGGATTCCTTGAGAGCGGTAAGACAACATTTGCCAAGGAGACCCTGATGGACAGAGGCTTTACAGGTGGAGCCAAGACACTTCTTCTCGTCTGTGAGGACGGAGAGGAGGAGTATGATCTTGAGGCTCTGAAGAAGGCTAATATATATACAGAGTTCATAGAGGAAGATCAGCTCACCACAGACCATCTCCTTGACCTTCAGGACAAATACAATCCGGAACAGGTCATGATCGAGTACAATGGTATGTGGAAGCTCGATAAGATATTTGAGATAAGGGTTCCAAAGGGATGGACGGTTGTCCAGGTTATCTCATTTGTGAATGCGGAGACATACGATGTGTACTCACAGAACATGAAGGCAACCATGGTTGAGCAGTTCAACAGTGCGGACATGGTCATCTTCAACAGATGTGATGAGAATTCCAAGATCCCTGAGTGGAGAAGATCCATCAAGGCGGTGAACAGAAGAGCGCAGATCATCTTTGAGATGAAAGATGGCTCCATTGCACCTGAGACAAATGAACCTGAGGATCTGCCATACGATGTGAGCGCAGATGTGATAGAACTGCCGGATGACGATTTCGGTATCTGGTATGTGGATGCATCTGACATGAAAGAGAGATACGACGGCAAGAAGATCCACTTCAAGGCCATGGTATTTAGACCAAAGCAGTACGGCAGCAATGCATTTGTTCCTGGAAGATTCGCCATGACATGTTGTGTTGAGGATATCCAGTTTGTCGGATTCAAGTGCTATTATCAGGGTGCTAAGAATCTTGTGGACAGACAGTGGGTTGATGTCACAGCCAAGATAGGCTACGAGTATTACCCAGATTTTGAAGGTGAAGGACCTGTTCTCACAGCAGAGAAGGTCACACTCACAAGTGCACCTGATGAAGAGGTAGTATATTTCAGTTAAGAGTTGAGCAGCTCCCTGAATACATGATATTTGATGTATCCGGGGAGCTTTTTTTGCGCGGACGGGAAATGCCGGAAGAGCTTTGACGTGTCCTTACGAAAGTGTAAGTTGCGTTATTTACCGGCAGAATTTATTATAAGTTTAGTGTAAAAAATAAAGTCAAATTGGAAGGAAAGACTTATGATCAGATCGGCGAAACTTGCGTGTGGCGGTGCGGTTGCACTTATGCTGCTTGGAGGTATGATCTGTCCAGCTATGGCGGAAACGAACACAGATAGTGCATATGGACGGGTTGAACAGAGGATAATTGAAAATAACCCTGATTTTGATATACAGCTAAAGTATGGACTCAATGGATATGCGGTAAATGACAGAGGCAGTGTTATCAGGCTGGATATTGTGTGCGACACAGATTTTGCGGGAAATGTGTCTGTACAGACGAGCTATTCCGAAGGCTTTGGCACGAAGAATATGACATATGCCAGAGATGTGGAATTAAAGGCAGGAGAAAATACAGAGCTGGAATTCTGTGTCGATAATATGGGCTCCGGTATAGCAAAGGTTGAGATCAAGGACAGTGACGGAGAGCTGGTGTACTCAGAGCGGGATTCACTGAGTATAGAGGGCAATGATATGGTAGTTGCGGTGGGCGTGATGAGTGATAGACAGGATGCCATGTCTTATATAGAGGATGTCTCCATGGACAATGTGTATGATAATGCAAAGGTAGAGACTGTTGCATTATCACCCTCAGACATTCCTGAGTCCGAGGAGGGACTGGAGGCTATAGAGTACCTGTTGGTGGATGATTATGATCTGTCGGGATTGTTAGAGAAGCAGAGTGCTGCCATAAAACAATGGGTGTACAGTGGTGGAGCTATGATACTGGCCAAGTCGTCAGATGAAAATGAACTCAGCAGCTTTGACGGCGATTTTGTCTCCGCTGTGAATGACACACAGAAGGTACATGAGCTGGACGGCTCAGATGGGTACTATCTGAATATGGGATATGGCAGGATCGTGGTGCTCCCGTATTCGCTTGCACAGACGGATGAGAAGGATAAGACTGCCCAGGCGCAGGCTGCTCTGGAGGCAGGCTTTACGGATATGACACAGAACTGGATCGATGGAGGCTGGTATTATGGTGGCACATATTATGGATATGATGTGGCAAATGCAGCCAACAAGAGAAGCACCCCGTCACCTGTTGTCATTATGCTCGTGCTGATCATATATATCATTGTGTGTGGTCCTGTGGCGTACATCGTCCTCAGCAGGCTCAAAAAGAAGGAGCTCATATGGGGAGTTATCCCGGTATGTGCAATTATCGGTACAGGTGCCATATATATGGTAAGCCTCAAGTACAGAGTTACAAAGCCTATCGGACTTACATTTGTGGCTGCGGATATAAGCGGTGATACCAAGCGGGAGGATGCATATTCATATATAATAGGCGGCAGATCAGGCCAATACAAGATAGACATCAACAGCAAATATTCCAACATCGAGATGGATGATTCCATGGAATCCAGCTTTTATGACAATCTCAATGCGGTAAAAAATGATGGAAAAGATGGCGTTACACTGAATTATTACAGCAATCGTTCATTTGGCACTATATCAGCTAATGCAAGCTTTGCTGGAAGCAACGATATTGGAAGAATTCGGAAGAATTTGACATTATATACAGATGGCTTTGAGGGAACATTGACAAATGACACCTCGTACGATGTGGAGAATCTTGTGGTCATGTCCGAGGGATATTATTACGTTGCTGATGTCCTGAGAGCGGGAGATACCATACGGATAAGCAGGAAGAATACCCACAAATTTGACGGCGGCTCCATACTTGACGGAATGAGATCATATTACACGAAGAAGTATGGTGAGGATTATTTCGGAGATGATGAATCGTCGGCGGAATGGTCCAGAAATTATTACATGCAGCTCCGGCTTGCCCAGTACAGTAGACTCGCTGCAGATGACGGCGTTGTGGCTGTGTGGGGAACCATACAGCGGGATCCGGATATGATGAGTGATGCCAATACGGAAAATTATGGCAGTTATATGGTATACGACATAGATACCCTAAAATATGAGGATGTGGATGGAGTTTATTATTACAGCATTTATGACAGGGATGAGAATGGAATCGGCGGATCAGATTATGGTGATGACGATCTGTTGATGTATTCTGAAACCGTGGACGTTAACATCAGATTTGGCAAGAATGATGATATAACGGAACTGATATACGATAAGACTCAGACGGGAAGCGGCAAGAACAAGGTCGTAGTGCAGATGCTCAACAGAGAGACCGGCGAATATGACACGGTATTTGCCGATGGACAGACGATCATAAAGGGGCAGGAACTTGACAAATATATGTCGGACGGATGCCTGGCTATGAGATTTATATCTCCTCAGCAGGGAGATTATTATGTGGACAGTTATCTTCCACATATCAGTGCGAGGGGAGGTGTCCGGTAATGGTTGATATAGAAGAACTCACCAAGAGATATGGAAAGTTTGTTGCGCTCGATCATATGAACCTTCATATTGATAAGGGCGAGATATTCGGATTTGTCGGACCAAATGGTGCCGGTAAGACGACAACCATGAGGATCATGTGCGGACTCCTTAAAGCCACATCGGGAAAGGTCACCATAGACGGTGTAGACGCACTTGGCAGACCTGCGGATGTGAAACGGAAGATAGGATATGTTCCTGACTTTTTCGGTGTGTACGACAATCTGAAGGTCATGGAGTACATGGATTTTTATGGCTCCATGTACGGCATGAGCAAGCGGGAAGTGGAGAATGTCGCAGATAAATATCTGGAGCTTGTCGCCCTTCAGGATAAAAAGGACGAGTTCGTCGACAGCCTTTCAAGAGGTATGAAGCAGAGACTCTGTGTAGCAAGAGCGCTCATACATGATCCCGAGCTTCTGGTGCTCGATGAGCCGAGTTCGGGTCTGGATCCAAGGTCAAGACATGATATGAAGAATATACTGCGTGATCTGAAGGAGATGGGCAAGACCATTGTGATAAGCTCGCATATTCTGCCGGAGCTTTCAGAGATGTGTACGAGTATAGGTGTCATAGACCACGGAAAGATAGTGGCCAGCGGAAGCGTGGATGAGATTGTAAATGGTGATAAGAACATGCCTCCTGTAAGGATAAAGGGATATATGTTGGGACTTGATGCGGAGGCCTCAGCCAACAGGATATCTGTCATTGTGAAGGAAAGATTCAATGTGGATCGCATAAGTATACAAGATGGAGAAATTCTTGTCTATTATTCAGGCACGAGGGAGTCTGACGCCGAGCTTCTCAGAAGTCTTGTGGACAACGGTGTGCACGTTCATCAGTTTTTCAGGGAGAAGGAAGATCTGGAATCCCTGTTCCTTAAGATTACGGGAGGTGAGAATCGTGGCGCGAAGAACAATTATTAATCCCATATTGAAGAAGGATATTCTGGTAAATGCGAGAAGTGCCAGAATGGTCGTGACGATAACACTCATCAACTGCCTGTTTGCGCTGGTTGTCGGAATGCTCTTCATGACGAGCAGAGGCTCAGCATATCAGGTATATTATTCAAATATTGCACAGATGTTTCCTGTGCTTGCGGTGTGTGAGCTGTGCATAATAGGACTCATAGTTCCGATAATCACATCCACCTCGATATCCGGTGAGAGGGAGAGACAGACGCTTGAGATCATGCTGACGACTCCGGTAAGACCTATATCGATAGTTGCCGGAAAGCTCCTGTCGGCAGTTGCCACCACGGCAATGTATGTCATAGCAACTCTTCCGTTTATGGCGGTTGCATTCATAGTTGGAGGAATGGGCTGGGACGAACTGTTCAAATACCTTGGAATGGTTCTCTTTATAGATATATACGTTGGTAGTATCGGAATATTTTACTCCTGCGTGAAGAGAACTTCTGTGTCGGCAGCCATATCAACCATAGTGACTATAGCCACTGTTGTGTTTTTATCATGTGCGATAGGAAAAGTTTTTGAATCCATGATGTATATGTCGGACGGTTCAAGAAGCAGTTATGCTGCTTATATGATGGGAAAGGCAGTTTGCTATGCAGTCAATCCTGCCATATGGATAGCAGAAAATTTCGTCAGATTGCTCGAGAATGAATCTGTGGTGGAAACCATGACGGGATACGGTAAATACACGAATTTCGTGGTGGATCATATGGCCGTGATCTCAGTGTGTGTGAATCTCGCAGCATCATTTGTGCTGCTTAAGGTGGCTTCGGTGAAGCTGGTTAAGGGCAGCAGAAAAAGGAAAAAGTCAAGGATATGATATTCCAAACAGGTATACAAAATGGAGTTTGACTTGTGTTTGATTATGGGATATCCTTTTTAGTGTAATATGTGCTCCGATGGAGAGGCTGCTCGGCAGAGCGGGAAGGAGCACTTGCTTATGTATAGTAAAGTATTAAGTGGACTTGTACAGGGAATCGACGGGACGCTCATATCAGTGGAGACGGATATACACGATGGGCTTCCCGTTATGAATATGGTCGGATACCTGTCCTCCTGCGTGAAGGAAGCAGGAGAACGGGTCCGGACTGCACTGCGCAATTCTGGTTTCAACATTCCTCCGAAGAGAATAACGATCAATCTCTTTCCGGCGGATATCAGAAAGGAAGGCACTGCCTTCGATCTGCCCATCGCAGCGGGTATGCTGGCGTCCATGGGCGTTATTCCAACAGACAATATAAAGAACATACTTATCCTTGGAGAGCTGGGGCTTGATGGACATGTGAATACGGTGAGCGGTGTGCTGTCCATAGTTCACTCTGCGTACAGCGAAGGTGTGAGGAGCTGTATAGTGCCGGCGGGGAATTCCAGGGAGGCCGCCATTATACGTGGGATGACTGTTATACCGGTCACAAGTATAGGAGAGCTGGTCGATCACTTGAGTGGTATACAGACCATAGAGCCTGAATATGTTGATGTAGAAGCCATGCTGGATACGTCAGGGGATGAAGCTGAAGTGGATTTCTCTGAGGTAATGGGGCATGAATCCCTTAAACGTGGAGTGGAGATAGCCGCGGCGGGAATGCACAACATACTCATGACAGGCCCCGCCGGGGCAGGCAAATCCATGATAGCCAGACGTATCCCGACGATACTTCCGAGACTCAGCCTTGAGGAGAGTATAGAGATAACGAAGGTGTACAGTGTGGCGGGGCTTCTGGATGAATCCTGTCATATAATAAACCGCCGTCCATTCCGGGCACCTCATCATACGATATCCCTGCATGCCCTGTCCGGCGGCGGGCATAATCCGAGACCAGGAGAGATAAGTCTTGCACACGGTGGTGTGCTGTTTCTCGATGAGCTGCCGGAGTTTAACCGGAACGTGCTCGAGGTCATGAGACAGCCCCTTGAGGACGGTGAGGTCAGTATATCAAGGCTTGGTGGAATATACAGATTTCCTGCGGACTTCATGCTGGTTGCGGCGAGAAATCCATGCCCCTGCGGACAGTACCCGGATATGAACAGGTGTACATGCACGGTCAGGCAGATCAGGAATTATAATGCCAGGATAAGCAAGCCTCTGCTTGACAGGATAGATATAAATGTGGATGTTAGGAAGGTGGACTGCAGACAGTTATTTGGTGGCCGGACAGGGAAGAATTCAGCAGAAATGAGGGAGAGTGTGCTGAGGACCCAGAGGATACAGAGTGAAAGGTTCAGCGGTGAAAATATACGGTTCAATTCCCAGATGGATTCGGCATTATGCAGTAAATATGTAGTACTTGACGGCGAGGCAAAGAATTTCATGGAGAACTGTTTTGCCGATATGGATATGACTGCGAGAGGAGCATACAGGGTACTCAAGATAGCCAGGACTATTGCGGATCTCGATGGAGATCCTGAGGTCGGGATAAAACACATGAGAGAAGCGGTGTTCTTCAGAAATGCGGACATTCAGGGAGGTGTGTGACATGACGGAGGAATTACTTTATCTCTGGTTTGGGATGATAAGCAGGATGACTCACACTGTGAAGATGAACGTTGCCATGAAATACGGAGGTATAAGAGGACTGTGGAACACTTCTGAGGAACAGCTTCGGGATGAACTCACACAGGCTCAGGCTGACGGATTCCTTGAATACAGGGATGCCGGGAAAGTTGTGGCATATGCAGAGGAGCTTCGAAGAAATGATATTTCATATATTTATCCGGGACATAAGCTGTATCCCGGGAAGCTGTATGATATACCGGATCCCCCAATGCTTCTGTTTGCAGCAGGGGATGTGGATGTGCTGGCGGATCTGGACCCTGCGGTTGCGGTGGTAGGGGCAAGAAAGGCCTCTGTGTACGGAAGGGAAGCTGCCGACAGGCTGTCGGGGGAGCTTGCAGCATCAGGGGTTACTATAGTCAGTGGAATGGCACTGGGAATAGATGGCGCTGCGCACAGAGCTGCCATGAAGGCCGGAGGAAAGACTGTGGCTGTGCTCGGAAGTGGTATAAATGTTCCGTATCCGAGGGAGAACTATGATATATATCACGACATAAGAAATGGCGGCGGAGTAGTGCTGTCGGAATGTGGGCTTGACATAAGACCGGATGCTTTCAGATTCCCGTACAGGAACAGGATAATCAGTGGACTTTCGTCCGGTGTGCTCATCGTTGAGGCGAGGGAAAAAAGCGGTTCTCTGATCACTGCGGACCAGGCGCTGGAGCAGGGGCGGGAAGTGTATGCTGTTCCCGGGAGGATCACGGATTCGGGCAGCAGAGGCTGTAACGGACTTATCAGAATGGGGGCGGTGTGTGTCACACAGGTGGAGGATATACTTGATGAAATGGGCATAAACCGAGCTGAATCAAAGGCGTTTAACAAAAATTTACTTGCGCCTGCAGAGAAAAAAGTGTATAGTTGTGTACGTTTGGAATCAAGGCATATAGATGATATATGCTTCGAGACTGGGATTTCAGTGTCTGAGGTGACTCAGATATTGTATGAATTAGAACAGAAAAGATTGATAAAACAGTTGGTAAGAAATTATTATGTCAGAGCCTGACCATGAAAATGAACACTGTCGGAAGATGCTCTGGGATGATAAGAATTACAGGAAACCTACAGAAAGGACAGATAGCTATGGCAAAAAATCTTGTTATTGTTGAGTCTCCAGCTAAAGCTAAGACAATAAAAAAGTTTCTTGGATCAAACTATGAGGTGATTGCTTCGAATGGCCATGTGAGAGATCTGCCAAAGAGTCAGATGGGAATAGACGTTGATAATGATTTCGAGCCCAAATATATCACTATAAGGGGTAAAGGTGATATTCTTGCCGCTCTGAGAAAAGCGGTTAAGAAGGCCGACAAGATCTATCTCGCAACTGACCCGGACCGTGAGGGAGAGGCTATATCCTATCATTTGATGAAAGCACTTAAGCTGGAGAATAAGGATTACAAGAGAATTACGTTCAATGAGATTACAAAGAATGCGGTAAAGAATTCTATAAAGCAGGCAAGGGACATAGATATGAACCTTGTGGATGCCCAGCAGGCGAGACGAGTGCTCGACAGACTTGTTGGTTACAAGATCAGCCCGGTTCTCTGGGCAAAGATCAAGAGAGGTCTTTCTGCCGGACGTGTACAGTCTGTTGCACTCAAGCTCGTGTGTGACAGGGAGAAGGAGATAAATGATTTTATCCCGCAGGAATACTGGACACTGGACGCGAATCTGACCGGCGGCAAGCTCAAGAAGCCTATCACGTTCAAGTTTACCGGAGATGGTAAGAATAAGGAAGAGATATCAGGCAGAGCGGCCCTCGATGAGATACTCAGCGGTCTTCAAGATGGAGAGTACGTTGTAAAGTCCATAAAAGAGAGTGAGAGAAACAAGAAGGCACCGCTGCCATTTACAACAAGTACGTTGCAGCAGGAGGCTTCATCGAAGCTCAATTTTGCGACATCCAAGACGATGAGGATCGCACAGCAGCTCTATGAGGGAGTTGATATCAAGGGCCGTGGAACGATAGGTCTCATAACATACCTGAGAACAGATTCCACTAGAATATCAGAGGAAGCAGTTGCTGCTGCTGACAAATATATAACGGACAATTTCGGTGAGATATATATTGGCGATTCAAATGGACGCGCCAAGACAGACAAGAAGATACAGGATGCTCATGAGGCTATCAGACCTACAGATGTGACTCTGTCACCGGTCATGGTAAAGGAACAGCTCTCAAGGGATCAGTTCAGACTGTATCAGCTCATATATAATCGTTTCCTTGCAAGCCAGATGGCGGGGGCGGTATATTCTGTCAAGAGTGTAAAGGTAAGCTGCGGCGATGCGACATTCCAGACATCCGCATCAAAGATAGCATTTGACGGATTCCTTGCTGTATACAATCTGGACAATGACAGAGGAGAGACAGTTGCGGGAATCAACAATCTTGCTGAGGGCGATGTGCTGGAGCTTGACGGCCTTGAGGAGAAACAGCATTTTACACAGCCGCCTGCAAGATATACAGAGGCATTGCTTGTCAAGACATTGGAGGAGCTTGGAATTGGAAGACCAAGTACCTATGCTCCAACCATATCGACCATACTTGCGAGAAGATATATAACGAAGGAACAGAAGAAGTTATATGTGACAGCCATAGGTGATGCGGTTAACCAGAGCATGGAGCAGGCGTTCCCGGTTATCATAGATGTGAATTTCACGGCTAACATGGAGTCCCTTCTCGATAAGATAGGAGAGGGAACCGTGGACTGGAAAGTGGTTGTCCGCAATTTCTATCCGGATCTCGACGAGGCGGTGAAGAAGGCGGAGGCAGAACTTGAGTCCATCAAGATAGAGGATGAGGTGTCCGAGGAAGTGTGTGACGTGTGCGGACGAAACATGGTCATCAAGTATGGTCCTCACGGCAAATTCCTGGCGTGTCCTGGATTCCCTGAGTGCAGATTTACAAAGCCGTTCTACGAGAAGATAGGTGTTACCTGTCCTAAGTGTGGCGGAGACGTGGTCATCAAGACGACGAGAAAGGGCAGAAGATACTATGGATGTATCAATGCACCTGAGTGTGATTTCATGTCATGGGCAATGCCAAGCAATGAGAAATGTCCTGAATGTGGAAAGTACATGATAGTAAAGGGCAATAAGCTGGTATGCTCAGATCAGGAGTGTGGTTATACCTGCAACAACAAGGCGGCGGAGACTGCTGATAAATAATTAAGATATAAGATATGTGACAGACAGATTCCTAATTGGAGACAATTAGTGAATTTGTCTGTTTTTTTGTTGAATTGTAGAAAAATTAAAAGAAGTGTATGGTTGTCATAATTATTAAAATTGTGTCGAAAAAAAGACTGACCACTATATGTTGTGGCTGAAAAATCCAGTAAAATCAACACTTTCTTAAATCTTTGTTTTTAGGACAACTTTACATAAAATATGGTTGTTATGTCAATCTTGTTGTGGTAGAATCACAAATAGTCATAATATTTCGAGCAAAAGATACTTTTTGTTACATAAAAAAATGGAGGATAACTTATGAGTGTACAATTGTTAGATAAAACACGAAAAATCAACAAGTTATTGCACAATAACAATTCACATAAGGTTGTTTTTAATGACATTTGTGATGTGCTCAGCGACATTCTTGCTTCAAACGTGATGGTAATAAGCAAGAAGGGCAAGATACTCGGACTCAAGAACAGAGAGGATATTCCGGAGATCCATGAGCTCATTGAGGGTAAGGTAGGAAGTCTCATAGACAACATGCTCAACGAGCGTCTTCTTCTCGTCCTGTCCACTAAGGAGAATGTTAATCTGACGACACTTGGATTTGATGGAAAGGATATAGACAAGTATCATGGTCTGCTCCTTCCTATTGATATAGCAGGAGAGAGACTTGGAACTCTGTTTCTGTACAGACTTCAGACTGAGTACGATATAGATGACATCATTCTTGGCGAATATGGAACCACCGTTGTGGGACTTGAGATGATGCGGGCGCTCAATGAGGAGAATGCTGAGGAGAACCGCAAGCTGGCCATAGTGAGATCAGCGATCAACACTCTGTCGTTTTCAGAGCTGCAGGCGATCAAACACATTTTTTCCGAGCTTGACGGCGAAGAGGGAATACTGGTTGCAAGCAAGGTCGCAGACAGGGTAGGCATAACAAGATCGGTTATAGTGAACGCACTCAGAAAGTTTGAGAGCGCAGGTGTTATCGAGGCGAGATCATCGGGAATGAAGGGCACGTACATAAAAGTGCTGAATGATGTGGTGTTTGATGAACTGAAGAATGCCTGAGAACAGAATTATAAATACATCGAAAAGGAGAGAAATATATGATACCGGCAATAGTGACATTGATAGTAGGTGTAGCGATAGTGATAGTAAGCTTTTTCCTCACTGACGGTCCAAAAGAGAATACAGAGAATTCTGTGATGGATGAGAGCAGGGAGAATCTGGAGAAGAAGCTTGATGAGTATTGTAACAGCCTTGTAGAGAAGAAGAAGAATGAGCTGAAGAAACAGGGCGAAGCTGTGAAATCGGACATGAAAAAGGGCCTTGATGAGGTCAGGGAGTCATCGAAAAAAGAGCTTGCTGAGATGAGAGAGAGTTCAAAGAAGGAAATGAGTGAGCTCATGGACAGCACAAGGAATGAGCTGGATGAGTTCAGAGCCGGCACAGTCAAGGCAAATGAGACAGCCCAGGCTGATACCCAGAAGAAGATAGATGATGCAGTCAAGGCATACGAGGAGGGTATAGAGGCTGCAAAGAAGAAGATGCAGACAGAGCTTGAGGCTTGTGAGAAACAGTTGTCAGAGAAGGCCAAGAAGCAGATGATAGATTACATCAACCAGAGCCTTAAGGATGCATACGAGGCATATGATCCGGATGACACCAGCGAGAAAGAGCCTGTGACATACGATGAGCCTGAGACTGTAGAGACTTCCGAGTCAGAGCCTGCGGAGGCAGATAACGGATCAGAGAAGACTGAGCCGGATGCAGAGAAAGCTCAGTCAGAAAATGATTCTCAGGCAGCAGATAAGACAGAGGCAGCAGATAAGACAGAGACAGCAGATGGAGCTGAGACTAAAGCTGATGCTGGAGCAGAAGATGACGTAAAGATAGATGGTATCGCTGACAATGATAAGTCGGAGACATCCGAGGGTGAAGCGCAGAAAGAGAATACCGAGTCAGAGAGCAGCACTGAGGCTGCTGCAGATGCAGAGGCTGCCGAGAAAGCAGTCAGTGTGGAGGATGCACCGGTAACAGACAGTGCATTTACAGTGGTAGAGGCTGAAAATCCTGAGAAGGCAGCCGCAGCGATCGCTGAGAATAACAATGCTGCCAGATCTAGAAACAATCGTTCAAAGAAGAGAAAAAAGAAGAAAGCCGCTCAGAACAAGGTTGTTGATATATGGGATGAAGGCACAGATGTAGAGTCACAGGTTGCAGATCTGCACAAGAAGGGACTCAGCATCATGGAGATCGCAAACAAACTTGGAATAGGAGTTGGAGAGGCTAAGGTTATGATAGACAAGATCAATGAGGCTGACAAACAGTAATCAGTCCGGGAGGTAAGCTATGTATAAAAAAAGTTATTTCAGAGGCCTTGGTACAGGGCTGGTGATAGGAGCACTTACCATGACTGTTGCGTTTAATTTTGGAAATGCCGGAAAAACTGATTCAGGTCAGGGCAAGACGGCGGTCGTAAGTCAGCAGCAGGATAAGAGCACAGAGGATTCTTCCACAGAGACAACAACAGAGAAGAAGACCGAGGATAAGACGACAGAAAAGACAACGACAGAGAAAGTAACCACGGAAAAGAGTGCCAATGCCGATAAGACTACAACAGAGACAGGCAAGTCAGAAAATGGCAAGAGCGATGCAGAGAGCGGCAGCGGAAGCAACAGTGGTACTACCGGAAGTTCCGACAAGTCAAATGAAACCGGCACAACAGATAACAACGGAGGCCTTTCTGATAAGACAGAGAGAGTTCCATCTGCCAAGGACAACGGCTATACAGAGGATAAGAATTCGCAGACCGGTTCAGGAAGCAGCACAAATAAGACTACCGAGGCGGCGACAGAGGCTGTGAAAGCGAGTGCCATCAAGTATGACAATGGCGGCGGAGAGATCACATTTGGAGCCGGCACATCAGCATACGAGATATGCCAGTTGCTTGGACAGATAGGCATCAGGGATGCAGATGAGTATTATGACTGGCTGCTCAGGTCAGGATATTCAGGCAGTCTTGTGCCTGGAACATATACATTCACCGGCAATGAGACAAATGGCGGAATAGTATGGATACTATTAGGTAATCAGTAAAGATACGAGAAAAGGGAGGAGTAATCAATTATGGGAGACAATATGAATAATGAGGAGATGGGATATCCGGGACAGCGTTTCAGTGCGGGTAGTGGTAGTAGTAGTATGGATCCGTTTGCGCCAAATCCGGCAGCCTTGCAGTATGTACCGAATGAATTTGGAATAACTCACAGTGAGACCAGTCCTATGTACCGGTATAACAATCCGGCTGAACCGGATAGTGGAGCTGCCTCACAGACGGACAACTATTATCCGGGACAGCAGTACGGTCAGAATCATCAGTATGGCCAGAACCAGATGTATGGACAGAATCCACAGTATGGACAGAACCAGATGTATGGACAGAGTCAGCCATATGGCCAGGGCTACGATCAGGAGACTATGAATCCACAGGGGAAAAAAGCAAAGAGTTCCGGATCAAATGTTCTGGCAGGACTGGTAGGAGCGTTTCTTGGATCACTGGTCGGAGTTGTGCTCTGGCTTGTTGTGTATAAGCTTGGTTATATCGCAGGCATATCAGGAGCGGTTATGGTCATATGTGCCATGATGGGGTACAACAAGTTTGGAAAGAAACTTGACCTGAAGGGCATAATAATCTGCGTAGTGTTGTGTATAGGAATGATATACATTTCAGAGAGACTGAGTGTCAGCATGGAATTATATCAGGAATTTAGTGATTATGGATATGATGTGAGCTTCTTTGACTGTTATAAGAGTATGTATGATGTGCTGGATGCTGCAGATACTATGAGTTCATTCTGGGGTGAGCTTGCGGTCGGTTATCTTCTGTTTGTTGTAGCCAGTGTTTCATATATAATAAACAGCATCAGGACAAGAGCAAAATAGAACACGGACCGGCAGACAGAATACTTCTTATAAAACATATATTTTCAGAAAAAAGTGCTTGAATGCACTTTTTTTTTGTGTTACAATGTCGATTGCGTGAGTGCGCATAACAAATATACATGCTGGTTGATAGTTGGCGTGGTGCCTGTGCTCGGGTGGTCCAAAGAGTTGATGCCGGCAGAAGATTTTAACCATGGAGGTAGAAAAAATGAGCGTTATTTCAATGAAGCAGTTATTAGAGGCAGGTGTACATTTCGGACACCAGACAAGAAGATGGAACCCTAAGATGAAGCCATACATCTACACAGAGCGTAATGGTATCTACATCATCGATCTTCAGAAGTCAGTAGGAATGGTTGACGATGCTTACAATGCAATCGGTGATTGTGTTGCAAACGGTGGAACAATCCTTTTCGTTGGTACAAAGAAGCAGGCTCAGGACTCAATCAAGAGCGAGGCAGAGCGTTGCGGTATGTACTATGTAAATGAGAGATGGCTTGGAGGTATGCTTACAAACTTCAAGACAATCCAGACAAGAATCGCTACTCTTAAGAAGTACGAGGAGATGGAGCAGGACGGTACATTTGACGTTCTTCCTAAGAAGGAAGTTATCCAGATCAAGAAGGAGATGGAGAAGCTCGAGAAGAATCTTGGCGGTATCAAGAACATGAAGAGAATCCCAGACATGATCTTCGTTGTTGATCCTAAGAAGGAGAGAATATGTATCCAGGAGGCTCAGTCACTTGGAATTAAGCTTGTTGGTATCGCTGATACAAACTGTGATCCAGAGGAGCTTGATTATGTAATCCCTGGTAACGACGATGCTATCAGAGCTGTAAAGCTTATCGTTTCAAAGATGGCAGACGCTGTTATCGAGGCTCAGCAGGGTGTTGATGCTGATTCAGTAGATGAGGCAGAGGCTGAGGAGGCTGCAGAGGAGTAATCTGTAGTTGATATTGATCATCATTGATTATAATTAATAAATGATTATAAAAGGTAACGGGGTAATATAAAAAGTATTATCCCGTGACTTTTAAAGAGACATATACAGGCTGAAAAAGCTTTAATAAAACGACATAACCATTATTATGATATGTCAATATTCAAATTTGGAGGTAAAATAAGATGGCAATCACAGCAGCTCAGGTTAAAGAGTTAAGAGAGCTCACAGGTGCCGGTATGATGGATTGCAAGAAGGCACTTGCAGAGACTGATGGTAATATGGAAGCAGCAGTAGATGTACTTCGTAAGAGTGGTGCAGTTAAGGCTGAGAAGAAGGCAAGCAGAATCGCAGCAGAGGGTATCTGCCGTGCAGCAGTTAATGGTACAACAGGTGTTGTTGTTGAGGTTAACTCAGAGACAGATTTCGTTGCTAAGAATGAGATATTCCAGACATTTGTTCAGCAGATCGCTGATCAGGCACTTGCTTCATCACTTGTTGGTGGCAAGGATGGCGAGGATGTTGAGGCACTTCTCGGAGAGAATGGTCTTAAGGAAGCCCTTGTTGACAAGACAGCAACAATCGGAGAGAAGTTATCATTCCGTAGATTCCAGAAGCTTTCAGGCGATGTAGTAGTTGACTACTTACACGGCAATGGAAGAATCGGTGTTATCGTAGCTGGTAACGGCGCAAGCGATGACGCTGCTAAGGAAGCACTCAAGAACGTAGCTATGCAGATCGCAGCTATGAACCCACAGTACATCAGCAGAGCTGATATCTCAGCAGACGCTATGGCTAAGCTTAAGGAGATCACAGTTGACAGTGCACTTAATGCACCTGACACACTTCCAAAGCCAATCCTTAACAAGCTTATCGCAAAGGCTGTTGACGGCGTATGGAGCGCAGAGGATGTAGCTATCTACGAAGAGAAGAAGAGCAACATGAACTTCTTATTCAACTTCCTTTCAAAGGAGGCAAAGGCACAGCTTGCAGAGCTTGCTATTGCTGATAAGGATGTTATCGTTGCAGATAAGATCTTCAATGGTCTTGTTGAGGGACGTATCTCAAAGCAGGTTAAGGAGATCAGCCTTCTTGATCAGGTATACGTTAAGGCTGAGGATGGCAAGCAGACAGTTGCCAAGTACCTTGAGTCAGTTAACAAGGATCTCAAGATCGCTAGCTTCGTTCGTTTCGAGGTTGGAGAGGGAATGGAGAAGAAGAACGAGGACTTCGCAGCCGAGGTTGCTAAGCAGATGAACGTTTAATCATATCCCGTATCTGAATATATGAATAATTGCCTTGCGGTTGGCTTTTGAGCTGGCCGTGGGGCTTTTTTATTGTCTGTTTCTGTTGATATCCAGCACTGTATAAAATATAATCTATGTAATTGCGGTTCAGATGATCGCAAACGAGCTGAGTAACGAGCAGGGACACATAGAATCGGCATCCGGGCTTTTGGTCGACCTTATGCCTGACGGTGTGGAGGCAGGGAAGCGGGTATGAATGCCCATCTTGCCAAGCCTATAGATATAGACAGACTTGTCCAGACAATTGTTGATGTCATGAAGGTTTAAGCTTTATTTAAGCTTGAGTGGTATAATACGAATTATAGATGGTTTGCGTGATATCTGGTGGAGACCATAATAATATGAGACGGAGATAAGATTATGAGATTGCTTCTTGCGGAGGATGAGAAAGCGCTTTCAAGCGCGCTTCAGGTTATATTGAAGCACAACAATTACTCAGTGGACGCTGTGTATAACGGACAGGATGCCTATGACTACATTATGGCAGGGGTGTATGACGGAGTCATACTTGATGTCATGATGCCAAAGATGGATGGCTTTACCGTGCTGTCAAAGATCAGGGCTGAGGGCTGCGATGTTCCGGTCATTATGCTCACGGCCAAGGCTGAGACTGATGACAAGATCAACGGCCTTGATCTGGGGGCGGACGATTATCTTGCAAAGCCATTTGAGACAAAGGAACTCCTGGCAAGGATACGCGCGATAACCAGAAGAAAGAGTGAGGCGGTCAGCACGGAGATGAAGTATGGCGACTGCACGTTAAACTGCCTGAATTATGAGCTCAGTTCATCTGGTGGAAGCGTAAAGCTGCAGAACAAGGAATATCAGATCATGGAACTGCTGATGGCAAATCAGAATGCGATAATATCAGCAGAGCTTATGATGGAGAAGATATGGGGCTATGACACGGATACGGAGATCAGTGTTGTATGGGTCAATATCTCGTATCTCAGGAAGAAACTCAGTCAGATAGGCTCAGGGGTGTCCATTAAGGCAGTAAGAAATCAGGGATACACACTTGAGTATAAGGAAGAGGATAGAACATGATAAAGAATCTGAGAAAAAGATTTATATTTGCGGCAATGGCATCCACATTTGGAGTGCTGTTTGTCATAATGAGCATTCTCAACATAGCAAATTATGCCCGCATGGTTTCAAGGGCGGATGATACCTTAATTGAACTGGTGGATAATAATGGACAGTTTGACAGCAGGGATTTTCTGAAAGAGAAGGTTAAGACCAATGCGGATTCCCAGCCACCTGATAAGCCTGATGGCAAGAGCAATGATAAGTTCTCACCGGAGACACCATTTCAGACAAGATATTTCTCCGTGGTCGTAAGTGATGGGGCTGTTGAGTCCTACAGCCTTGACAATATAGCTGCTGTTGATGAATCGGAAGCCGAGTCGTATGCTTTGAAGATACTTGGGGACGGTTCAGACAGTGGATTTACGGATATATACAGATACAGGGTAGCGGACTGTGAGGATGGAACCAGGATAATATTTGTCGACTGCCGTCAGGAGCTGGAGTCGTTCAGAAATACGTTGGTATACAGTGTAGGAGTGTCACTTCTGGGATTCCTTGCGGTGTTCATGCTGGTGCTGTTCTGGTCAAAGAAGATATTCAAGCCGGTGGCTGAGAGTTATGCCAAGCAGAAGCGGTTTATCACCGATGCAAGCCATGAGATCAAGACACCCCTAACCATCATAGATGCAAATACCGAGGTCATAGAGATGGTGAACGGTGAGAGTGAATGGACGAAGAACACCAGGGATCAGGTCAAGAGACTGACAGCGCTCACAAATCAGATGGTGGCTCTCTCCAGACTGGATGAGAATCCTGAACCGAAGGAGAAGGCAAAGTTTGATCTGTCTGATGTGGCGTATGAGGTGATAGATCATTTCTCGTCTCTGTCGGAGGTTCGAGGCAAGAAGATCAGCGCGGATATCGAAGATGGAATAAAGTATGTCGGAGATGAGAATTCCATCAGGCAGCTCATAAGCATACTGGTGGATAACGCCATGAAGTATGCTGTTGAATCAGCGGATATAAGTATATCCTTGAAGCGTGATGGCAGAAAGGTGAAGTTTGTTCTCAAAAACCTCACAGATGGCATGGAAGAGGGCTCTCAGGATATATTGTTTGAGAGATTCTATAGACCTGACAGCTCAAGAAATTCGGAGACCGGAGGTTCGGGAATAGGACTTTCTCTCGCCAAATCGATAGTTGAGTCTCACAAGGGCGGGATAACAGCAAGATGTGACGGGGATGGATACATCACATTCCAAGTTACATTATAGAATAATACAGTGTGTATACGTTAAAACGCTCTGTTCATGATATGAAGTTTACATAACATATCATGGACAGGGCGTTTTCTTTGTGTAAGCGTTGGGATTTATTGTGCATATTTGAAAACACATAACATAATATCATTCTGTTGCGCATAAAATTGCACACAAATTGCGCTTAAGTTGCGCTTAGACATATACAAAATACACAAATAATTCCTAAAAACATTGTCTACAAGCGACATGGTAACCAGAACTCAAATATGTTAATATATCAGTATGAGGACAAACGGTTGCGCAACTGTTGATCAACATTATTATTGCAAGGAGGAATTCTTGTGATAATGCAGACGCCGCGCGGAGCGCATTGGGATGCGTCTGCGTAATAATACTTATTAGGAGGGCATATATGAGAAGAAAGAGAATTGTAAAGCAGATTGGCTGTGCAGTTCTTGCAGGAGCGCTTATGGTAGGGCAGATCTTTGGATCTGGAGCTTCACTGATAACAGCGAAGGCTGCGGAGAGCTGGGTGGACACACTCAAGGTTGCAAATGGCGATTTTGAAACAGGTGACAGCAGTAACTGGACTATAGAGAGTGAATCGGGAGCTGAGCTTGTTGTAAAAAATGGTGGAAGTAATGTAAACTCCACATATTATCTGAATATCTGGGCTTCAGATGCGGCTGATGTCAGCATCACACAGACTGTAGAGGCTGTTCCTGCAGGAACATACAAGCTAGAGTATGATGTCGAGGGCGATGCCCAGGATACAGGGCTCACAGTATCTGTCGCTGATAAGTCACAGGCTGTTGGAGCCACGACCGGATGGGATGCATGGGCGACAAATGAGACAGAAGAGTTCGTTCTTGAGGATACAACTGATGTCAGCATTTCATTCAAGGGCAGTCTTGCTAAGGGATATTGGGGCAAGATAGACAATATAAAGCTCTGCAAGCTTACAGACGAGGAAGATGTAGTTGAGCCTGTGGAGGCTGGAATATATGTAGACCGCGTGAGTGATCTCACATACACAGATCTGAACGGAGAGAAGCAGTCATTTATCGAGGGTGTAGACGTATCATCTTATGTGTCACTGAAGAACAGTGGAGTTAAGTATTATGACTTCGATGGCGATGAGCTTGACGATATCGGATACTTCAAGTTCCTTGCTTCATGTGGAATAAATTATGTGCGTGTCCGTGTATGGAATGATCCATATGATGCAGACAAAAACGGTTACGGCGGCGGTAACAATGATTTGGAGACAGCCAAGAAGATCGGACAGTATGCAACAGCAGCCGGAATAAAGCTTCTTGTGGATTTCCATTATTCGGATTTCTGGGCTGATCCTGGCAAACAGCAGGTGCCTAAGGCTTGGGCTGACTTCACTCTTGACGAGAAGGTAGCTGCAGTTAAGTCATACACATCAGAGAGCCTTAAGACTCTGCTCGATGCTGGCGTTGATGTCGGCATGGTTCAGATCGGTAACGAGACGACCAACGGAATATGTGGTGAGACTTCAAAGAACTGGGAAAACATGGCAAAGATCTTCAGCGCCGGAAGTGAGGCAGTGAGAGCCATCGACAAGAATATCCTTGTTGCCATCCATTTCACCAATCCTGAGAGAAGTGGCAATTACGCAAATTTTGCAAAGAGACTTAATACATACAACGTAGACTACGATGTATTTGCATCATCATACTATCCTGTATGGCATGGCTCAACAGACAATCTCACATCGGTTCTCAAGAATGTGGCAGACACATATGGCAAGCTTGTCATGGTGGCAGAGACATCATGGGCCTATACACTGGATGACGGAGATGGACATGAAAATACTGTCAGAAAAGGTAAAGATGATTCTACAACTTATGATTTATCAGTTCAGGGACAGGCCAATGAGATAAGCTCCGTTATAAAAGCAGTAAAGAATACAGGTTCTTCAGGAATCGGTGTATTCTATTGGGAGCCTGCATGGCTTCCTGTAAATGTGTATGATTCATCTGCAGAGAATGCAGCAGACGTCCTTGCAGCCAACAAGGAGGCATGGGAGAAGTACGGTTCAGGCTGGGCTTCATCATACGCAGGAGAGTACGACGCAGCAGACGCCGGCAAGTGGTACGGCGGTTCAGCAGTTGACAACCAGGCACTGTTTGACTTCACAGGACACCCACTTGAGTCACTCAAGACATTTGCCTATGTTCACACAGGAACAAAGACAAAGAGAGAGGTAGTCTCAATAACAGTTGATGATGTTGAGATCGAGATAACAGATATTGCAAATGTAGCTCTGCCGACTGCAGCAACAGTAGCTTACAATGATGGCAATTCAGAGAGCGCAGACATCACCTGGGAGGATGGAGCGCTTGAGAAGGTAAAGAACTACGGTGCAGGAACATGTACTGTAAAGGGAACTGTGACAGTAAATGATGAGACTGTCGAGGTTCAGTGCAATGTAACAATATTAAAGGAGAACATCCTTGTAAATCCTGGATTTGAGTCAGGAAACGAGGGATGGACCATCGCTGATACAAGCAAGGGATTTGCAATCAAGACAAAGGAAGATTTTAGAAACGGTGCATATTGTGGTCACTACTACAATTCATCAGATTTTGCATATGATGTATATCAGACCATCACACTTGAGCCGGGAGAGTATGTGTTCAGCGCATATCTTCAGGGCGGTGCAAATGGAGATAACGATGTGTATGAGGTGTATGCAAAAGCTGGAGATACAGAACTCGCATCCGCACCTGCAGTCCCACAGGGCTGGAAAATCTGGCAGCATCCTGAGATTAGATTTACAGTGGAAGAGACAACAGAGGTTGATGTCGGAATGAGAGCAACCGCATCAGGTAAGGCATGGGGAACATGGGATGACGCATATCTCTACAAGGATGCGGATATCACACCGACACCAGATCCAAATCCAGATCCAACACCGGATCCAGATCCAACACCGGACCCAGATCCAACACCAGACCCAGATCCGACACCGGACCCGGATCCAACACCAGATCCAATACCAACACCGGATCCAGATCCAACACCAGACCCAACTCCTTCTATTGATACAAGCAAGAATGGTCTTGTGAAGGAGAATGGAAAGACCTACTTCTATAAGAAGGGCGTGGTTCAGGAGAATTACACAGGATTTGTCAGGAGTGCCGGAGTCAACTACTATGTTGTAAATGGCGTGGTAAAGACAGGATACAAGGGACTTGTAAGGAGCCCTAAGACGGGAAAAACATATCTTGTAAAGAATGGCAAGATTTATACAGCATACACAGGTTTCTACAGAAATTCAAAGGGACAGCAGTGTCTCATAATAAAGGGCAAATTTGCAGAGAGCAAGACAGCCCTTGTCAGAAGCACTAAGAATAAGAAGTATTACTATGTAAAGAAAGGTATAATCCAGTCAGGTTATACAGGCTTCTTCAAGAGTACCACAACAGGTGCTAAATGCTATATCTACAAGGGTGTATTCCAGTCAGGCAAGACGGGAATAGTAAAGAGTCCTAAGAATCACAAGAACTACTATGTGAAGAAGGGCAAGATCGCCACAGAAGTTACCGGTATAGTTAAGATATCAGGTTCAAGATATAAAGTAGTGAGAGGTCTTGTTGTCAAAAAAGTAAAATAGTACAGAGTAATACATATATACGATAGTCCGATTGGGGAATACCCGGCCGGACTATTTTATTATTTGTTTATATGTTATTTAATTTTTGTAAGGAACATTAAGAAATTATTTGAAAGTAGTTGAAAAAGTATCATTAAGTGATATAGAATGGATAAGTATTTGTTTATATTATACTAAAACGAGAAAAGGAGAGTAATCATGGACAAATTCTTCAAAATCTCAGAGCGTGGGTCTACAATCAAGACCGAGATCATGGCAGGACTTACAACATTCTTCGCCATGGCATACATCGTTCTGGTCAATCCAAATCAGGTTGCAGGAGAAGGCAGCAATGGCTGGCTGGCAGGGGCAGTTCCAGACATGGCTGGTGAGCTTGGTACAGTATGGAATGCTGTATTCATCGCATCTATTCTTGTTGCAATAGTGGGAACACTTCTCATGGCGTTCCTCGCGGACATGCCATTTGCACAGGCCTGCGGAATGGGACTTAACTCATTCTTCTGTACTATCTTCGTAGCTGGTGCAGCATTTGCAGGTGTGAGTGTTATCAGAGGTTATCAGGCAGGTCTGGTAATAGTATTGATATCAGGTCTCGTATTCCTGATCCTTTCAGTGACAGGACTCAGAAAGTACATTGCAGTTGCAATGCCTGAGTGCCTTAAGAAGTCAATTCCGGCAGGTATTGGTCTGTTCATAGCTCTTATCGGACTGAAGAATGCAACACTTATCCAGGACAACCCATATACATTTGTTCAGTTCTTTGATTTCCACGGTGTGATCACAAGCGCTGGTAGCACAAAGGAGGCTATTGCACAGATCGCACCTCCTATAGTAGCATTTGTAGGATTTATAATAATTGCGATCCTTGCAAAGCTTAATGTAAAGGGTAACATTATCATAGGTATCCTTGCATCTACAGTATTATATTATGTTATGATGCTTCAGGCACCTAACTTTGATTTCTCATCGATCGGACAGTCATTCAAGGATTTCGGTTCAGTCGGATTCCTCGGAGTGTTCCAGGGACAGGCATGGAAGGATGCATTCTCTGCTGAGTATATCGGCGGTGTGTTCTCAGCAATCATGCTTGTTGTCAGCTTCTGTCTGGTAGATATGTTTGATACCATCGGAACTCTCTATGGTGCAGCTTCCCAGGCTAATATGCTTGACGAGAAGGGTGACCCAATGAAGCTCGACGAGTGTATGATGTGTGACTCTATAGGTACTGTATCAGGAGCTATTCTCGGTACATCAACATGTACAACATTTGTAGAGTCAGCTTCAGGTATCGCTGCAGGTGGTAGAACAGGTCTTACAAGTTTGGTTACAGCACTCTGCTTTGCAGTATGTCTGTTCCTCAGCCCTGTTGCCAACATCATTCCATCATGTGCAACAGCACCAGCACTTATCTTCGTAGGTGTACTTATGGCTAAGAACTTTGCAAAGGTTGATATGGAGGATATGCGCTCAGCAGTTCCTGCATTCGTGACATTCCTTATGATGCCACTGACATACTCTATTTCAAATGGTATCGGTCTTGGCGCTATCACATATGTTCTTATCACACTGTTCACAGGCAAGTATAAGAAGCAGGATATCGTAGTGACAATTATTGCACTCTTATTCATAGTAAAATTCGTTTCGGTAACTATGTAATTATTTAGTGACACAAGAGAATTCAAAGCGTTCCCGCATATAAGTGCGGGGACGTTTTTTTATTTGCCAAAGTGAGTTTTTTGTAGTATCATACCAACTGTGTACCAGTAGCCAATCGGATACGGCAATGGCCTCCGGAGCCATGACGGGCGGTTCGACTCCGCCCTGGTACGCTTTTTTATACTCTGATATTTATTTCGTAAAAGGATGATATGCAGTGATGAAGAAGAAAAAGAATTTGGAAGCGGAAGAACAGAATATAGAAAATGAAGAGCCGGAGCTGGATGGGAAATCAGAGATCGGTGGAGATTCAGAGACAGATGATGACTTAGATGACGGTGAAGATCCGGAGTCAGACGATGAATCGGATGACAGTGGAGACTCGGGATTAGATGATGACTTAGATGACAGTGAAGATTCGGAGCTGGCTGATAACTCAGAGCCCGGCGGAGCTTCAGAGGTTGAGGAGACCCCGGCGAGACAGAAAAGGCCGTATGAGGATTATGTCATAGAAGATCCTGAGGATATGGATGATGCACCGGATACCGGAGATATGTTCGATGATGAAGAGCTGTATGGCGATGACGATTATTTTGCCGAAGAGAAGGCAAAGACGCGGAAAGGCCGAAGAAGATCCAGACATGGCGGGATCTCTGGTGGCGTTCTTGCCTTGCTGTGGGCGGTATTTCTGATACTTGTCGGAGTCTATGTGTATGTATTTTTTATAAACGATAAGCTGTTCACAGAGGACATAACCGGAAGAGATAACACGGTGAGACTGGAGATACCAGACGGAGCAAATTACAGGCTGTGTACGATCGATGAGATAAATCAGCTAGTGAACAATTATCTTTTGGCGAGAACAAAGGCAGATCAGACGACACTTCAGAGACTGGTCACAGATCCGTCGGAATTTGACGACATGAAGAGCATTGAGATAGCAGCGGAGTATATAACGGCGTACAACAAGATCACCTGTTATATAGCCAACGGATATACCGCAGATTCGTATATCGTGTACGAATTATCCAATCTGATGATAAAGGATGTCAACTCGGAACCGCTCGATATAAGGTCGTTATATGTGACGAAACAGTCAGATGGAAGCTACAAGATCAACAATTCGGCTTTGTCTGACAAGGAGAGCTCGTATATCAACACCATCAACTCATCTGGTGATATACAGGCGATATATGAACATGTAAAAGAAAACAATGATTATCTGCTTAGAACGGATGAGACATTTAGAAAGTTCCAGAATATGTATAATTAAAGAAAACGCAGGCTTTATGCCTGCGTTTTCTGCTGAACAGCTATTTTGTTACATAGCCTCTGAAGAGTCTACAGTATCTGTGTCGATCAAAACCCCTCTGATAGGAACCGGTGTGGAGAATACTATCTGTGTCTCTGTGTTGCCAAATCTCTGGAGCTGTCCGATAAATGAGTCGAGATCCATGGTATTAGGAAAGCAGACCTTCATGAGCATGGAGTGCGCACCGGTCACACAGTTGCATTCCAGTACATTTGGACATGCTTCAACAAATGGATAGAAGGTTGGCTTCTGTTTTGGATCAAGAGCCATGTGTATAAATGCTGTGATGTGATATCCGAGAGCCTCATGGTTGATGCTTGCGTGATATCCGGTCAGTATTCCTGCTTTCTCAAGTCTCTCTATTCTTGCTGAAACTGCCGGCGAAGAAAGGAAGACTTTGCTGGCCAGATACTTGAGTGGCGTTCTGGCGTTGCCCTGTAAAAGATGAATGATTTTTCTGTCGATGTTATCCATAATATGCACTTCCTTTTCCTAAAATAAAAAAAGGTGCGTTTCCGAAGAAACACACCTTTGCGTTTGCTTAAATATACATTAATTGATAAAAAAAATCAAGGACTTTTACAAAATTAATTTAACTGAATCTTTGCTGTGGGTTATACATGGTGTGATGAATGGTTCACAAAATGAAAAATAAATGGTATGATGGTTCTGCATATTGGTTAGAATTTACTGGCCTTGGTCTGGCTGATACATAGTGTATGCTGACCAGAAATTAGAATGTGAGATATGTATTAACAATATAGGAAAATAATAACAGAGGAAAGATTATGGCGGATGGAATAAGACTTAACAAATATCTCAGCGAGGCGGGCGTGTGCTCAAGGCGCGCTGCGGATACACATATAGAGAATGGAAAGGTTACGATCAACGGAGAGACTGCAGTCATGGGTCAGAAGGTCATGCCCGGGGATGTGGTGACATTCATGGGCAGGAAGGTTCAGCAGAAGGATAGGACAGTGATCCTGGCATATAATAAGCCGATAGGACTTACCTGTACAGCGAGTAAGGCTGATCCAGACAATATATTTGATCACATAGATTATCCGATCAGACTTCAGTACGTGGGAAGGCTGGACAAGGACTCCCAGGGTCTACTTCTTCTGACAAATGATGGTGATCTGTCAAATGCCATCCAGAAGTCGGTGAACAACCATGAGAAGGAATACAGAGTGCGGGTGAACCGTGAGATAACAGAGGACTTCATCAGGAAGATGTCGGAAGGAGTGCCTATACTTGATACAGTGACAAAGAAATGTAAGGTGCGAAAGATAGATGACAGATCATTCATGATAGTGCTGACACAGGGTCTCAACAGGCAGATCAGACGAATGTGTGATGCATTGGGCTACAGGGTAGTGAACCTGAAGAGAGTCAGGGTCTGCAACGTGAAGCTTGGCAATATGAGACCTGGAGAGTTAAGGGAGCTCAGCCGCGAGGAAGAGGCAGAGCTGAGACGGATAGTGGGGATGTAGTAGAGAGTGTATATAGGATTTTTTGTGGGGTGTGTATGGAAGATATTAGTAGAAATACCAGTGAAAATATTAAAGAAAATAATGACATCAGTGGCAATAACGATAATGGTAAGATAGCCAGAATTAAAGAACTTGTAAAGCAGCTCAACGATGCTGCAAAGAAATATTATATGGAAGATACAGAGATCATGAGCAATCTGGAATATGATGCTCTGTACGATGAGCTGAGTGCCCTGGAGAAAGAGACCGGGATGGTCATGAGCAACAGCCCGACGGTCAAGGTAGGATATGAGGTCGTCAGTGAGCTGCCGAAGGAGGCTCACGAGCATCCAATGCTTTCTCTTGACAAGACAAAGGATGTAGGTGCTCTTGTGTCATGGCTTGGCGGTCAGAAAGGCGTAATATCCTGGAAGATGGACGGACTCACAGTTGTTCTCACATATGAGAACGGAGAGATGATAAAAGCGGTTACCCGTGGAAATGGTGAGATAGGCGAGGTCATCACGAACAATGCGAAGGTATTTGCAAATGTACCTCATCACATCCCGTACAAGGGCAAGCTGACGATCAGAGGCGAGGCGGTCATCAAATACTCGGATTTCAATGCGATAAATGAGAAGATAACGGATGCGGAATCTAAGTACAAGAACCCGCGAAATCTGTGCAGCGGCTCAGTGAGACAGCTCGATAACAAGATAACAAAAGAGAGAAATGTACATTTCTTCGCTTTTAATTTAGTGGACGGTGAGGATGTGGACTTCCACAATTCATTCAAATATCAGCTTGACTGGTTGGAGCAGCAGGGATTTACCGTGGTAGAACACTACCTGACAGACTCGGCGGCACTTCCTGATAAGGTGAGGGAATTTTCAGAGAAGATAACGGAGAATGACTTCCCATCGGATGGTCTGGTACTCATGCTGGATGATCTGGCATACGGAAGGAGCCTGGGAACCACAGCCAAGTTCCCGCGAAATGCCATGGCGTTCAAATGGGCGGATGAGGAGGCAATCACCCACCTCCGCTATGTGGAGTGGAGTCCATCAAGAACTGGACTCATCAACCCGGTTGCTGTATTTGAACCGGTGGAGCTCGAGGGAACAACAGTAAGCCGTGCCAGCATACACAACGTAAGCATACTTAAGTCATTGGCGCTTGGCGAAGGTGATGAGATTGCAGTGTACAAGGCGAATATGATCATTCCGCAGATTGCAAGGAATCTAACCATGAGCGGTAACGTGATCATACCGGCTGCGTGTCCTGCATGCGGAGGAGAGACTGAGATAGTGAGGGAGGAAGGCGGTGCAGCGTCAGGAGTTGAGACTCTGTACTGCACAAACCAGTTCTGCCCTGCGAAGAAACTCAAGTCATTTTCACACTATGTGTCCAGAAATGCGTTGAATATAGACGGACTCTCAGAGGCGACCATAGAGAAGTTCATAGATGAGAAGATCCTCGAGGAGCTTCCTGATCTGTATAAGCTTGCGGCTCACAGAGAACATATAGTTGAACTTGAGGGATTTGGCGAGAAGTCGTACAACAAGCTTGTGGCTGCGGTGGACGCATCCAGACAGACGAACATGTGGCGTCTTGTCAATGGTCTCGGCATTGCAAATGTCGGAGAGGCGACAGCCAAGCTCATGGCAAAGCATTTTGCAAATGATATGGATGCCATGGAGAAGGCAGATGTGTCAGCATACGTTGAGATAGACGGAATCGGTCAGGTTATAGCAGAGGATATAGTCAGATACTTTGAAAATGAGAAGAATTGTGCTATCATAGATAGGTTGATGGCTGAGCTTACGTTTGTGGATGAGGTTTCTGATACGGAGCAGGATCTGGCGGGCAAGGTGTTCGTCATAACCGGTTCGCTCACCCATTTTGACAACAGAAATCAGCTCAAGGAACTGATAGAGAGCAGAGGAGGTCAGGTTACAGGTTCTGTATCTGCCAAGACCTCATATCTTATAAATAACGATGTGAATTCTACATCATCCAAGAACAAGAAGGCGAAAAGCCTTGATGTGCCTATCATATCTGAGGAGGATTTCTTAGAATTGATTGGACAGTAGGGTAACTGCGGTAGATTACTTGGTGTGTGCTACTGCATGTTTGCTTGGATAAGCAGTAAATGGAAAGGAATGAATAGAGATGCCGATAAGAATAGATGATGATCTGCCGGTTAAGAAAACATTGGAGGACGAGAACATATTTGTCATGGGAACAGGAAGGGCGCACAGCCAGGACATAAGACCCCTTGACATTCTGATACTCAACCTCATGCCGCTGAAGGAGGACACAGAGCTGCAGCTCATGCGAAGCCTGTCAAACACCCCACTTCAGGTGAACATCACGCTTCTTAGAACCATGTCCTACGAGTCCAAGAACGTGACAAAGGGACACCTTGACAGATTCTACGAGGATTTTGACAGCGTAAAGAACCGCAAATGGGACGGTTTCATCATAACCGGAGCACCTGTTGAAAAGATGGAATTTGAGAATGTTGACTACTGGGATGAACTCCGCGAGATCATGGACTGGTCCGAGACAAATGTCACATCGACCATGCACATTTGCTGGGGCGCCCAGGCGGGACTCTACTACAGATACGGTGTGCAGAAGTTTGACCTTCCGCAGAAACTGTCAGGCATATACGAACATCACACCTTCCACAAGAGAACACCGCTAGTCCGCGGTTTCGACGATGTATTTTACGTGCCACATTCAAGATACACGGGCGTATCCAAGGAGGACATTGTAAACAATGAGCACCTTGAAATCGTAGCCGAGTCAGATGTGGCTGGCCCGTACCTCATAATCGGTGACGGCGGCAAGAACATATTTGTCACAGGACACCCTGAGTACGACGTGCTGACCCTTGACCAGGAGTACCACAGAGACCTCGCTAAGGGACTTAATCCACAGATTCCGGTGAACTATTATCCAGACAACGACCCGGAAAAGAAACCAGTGAAGAAGTGGAGATGCCACGCGAATACTTTGTATGCGAATTGGCTCAATTATTACGTTTATCAGCTCACACCTTATAAGTGGGAGTAGGAGCCTCTGAGACCGCATAAAATCTAAGGATTTAAGCCAAATGCGTTACATAGCAATAAAATCATAAATGTATGTAAAATGATGTGATTTTCTGTAATTTTATGATTTTGTGGCGATTAATTGGTGTTTTTTCAAAATGCAGATGGTGTTTTTTTAAACGGCGCTAGGCAGAAGATATTAAATATAAAATTAAAACACAGCACTATGTAGATGAGTGGGAGTTATCTATATGGTGCTGTGTTTTTCGTTGTAATTTCTTAATCTATAGTATTTAGAAAGGCGAGTAATGCCTCTCTTTGCACAGAGTTGAGTCTATATATTCTGGTTGACAGTGGATCATTGATTAGAACCTTATTATCATCATCAAAAAAATCCCTTAATGAAATGTCAAGTGCTTTGCACAATTGGAAAAGAACTTCTATTATCACCGTAAGCAATCCGTGCAGAAAGCCGGAGAAGCAATGTTTTCTCGGCTGGTAAAACAGTTTTCCGAAAAAGAGGGCGTAACGGAAGCCCTCAAAGCGGAAAATCAAATGCTGTG